>OGJI01001437.1_pt1 | contig 25947 bp, 23 predicted proteins | sample 1572031 | NCBI WGS metagenome assembly OGJI01 (sample SAMEA2582119, study PRJEB24529) | metagenome | biome: Human gut stool | place: China | collected 2011
GGTGCGCGCCAGCATGGGAATGCTGACGCAGCCGATCTCCTTCCTCGGGCTGCCGGTGGTGACCGTGCCCCTGCGTACCGCCAGCGGTAAGCCGATTGGCCTGCAGCTGATTGCCGCGCCGTTTAACGAACAAGCCTGTCTTCGCGCCGCGCGGGCGCTGGAAGCGATGGGCATTACCGATGCCCGAGTGGCGGAGAGTGCAGCATGATCAATCTGGATAATGTAGACCGCCCGGCGATCCTCGCCGAGGTAACGGCGGCGTTTTATCAGTATGAAGAGGCGCTGGTGAGCAATAACATCGAGGCGCTGGATGCGCTGTTCTGGCACGACCCGCGCACCGTACGGCTGGGAGCCGGCGAAAATCTGTATGGCATCGAGGCGATCCGCGCCTTTCGCGCCGCCCGCCCCGCCGCCGGTCTGGCCCGCGATCTGCGCCATACCACCATTACCACCTTTGGCGCGGATATGGCGGTGTGCAGCACCGAGTTCACCCGCGAAGGCAGCGCGCGCCTGGGCCGCCAGCAGCAGACCTGGGTACGCTTCCCCTACGGCTGGCGGATTGTCGCCGCCCAGGTCAGTCTGATGGACTGAGTGGAGTATACGGGAGCGGACCGGAGACTAAGGTATCCACCGGCCCGCTTCCGGTCCGGTAACACGCTATTTGGAGTCGAATATCATGGTGTTCATCAGAGCTGCGGAAGCAAAAGATATCCCCTCGCTGCAAACGCTATTTCTGCAGTTGGGCTATCAGACGGAGACGGCGATCTTAGCGCAACGCATCACTGCCCCGCAGAGCATGATGAGTGCGCTGGTGGCGGAAACAGAAAACGCCGTGTGTGGCGTAATCGTTATCAATTTTATTTTACCGGTACATGAGAACCGTTTATGGGCATTAATTTCCGCGCTGGTCATCGAGGAATCGTCACGTGGATCAGGGATAGGCCAGCAGCTTCTCCAGGCCGCAGAGCGCCTCGCCCGTGATAAACAATGCGCTCAGATCGAGCTTTCAAGTAGTGAAAAAAGAATCAGAGCGCATCAATTTTATGAAAATAACGGCTACAAGGAGGTTCGCAAACGCTTCGTTAAACATTTGTCTTAACCGCCTGCGCGCGAGGGCTTTCCCCGGATGACCGTAACTATATTTTGCCCAGCAGGATATTTAACATGCGGCGCAGGGGTTCCGCCGCCCCCCACAATAGCTGATCGCCAACCGTTAACACCGAGTAGACTGGGTCATTATTTAGCGACATTTTCTTGTAGCGGCCAATACCTACCTGCAGCGAACCACTAATAGCAGCCGGGGTCAATTTACTGACACTCTCTTGCTTATTATTGCGGACATAGTTTACCCACGGATGGGAATGGGTGACTAACTCAGCAAATTCTGCTTCGCTGACCTCACGTTTAAGTTTCAGCGTAATCGCCGCGCTGTGACAGCGGATCACCCCGACCCGAATGCATAAACCATTGACCGGGATGGTACCCGGCGCAAGGCCAAGAATTTTATTAGTTTCCGCCTCGCCCTTCCATTCTTCGCGGCTGTTTCCATCGCCCAGATCGCTGTCGATCCACGGAATGATGCTGCCCATCAGCGGTACGCCAAAATTCTCCACCGGCATGCCAGCGCTATTAATCAACTCACTCACTTTATTGACTAAAGGCAGCACGGAACCTGATGCCGTCAGTTCATCCGCAGATAAATGCTGACTGATATACGCGCTTTGCGCGATTAATTCCCGCACCTGTTTGGCGCCCGCTCCGGAGGCAGACTGATAGGTCATCACGCTCATCCATTCGATAAGATCCGCTTTTATCAGCCCGGCCAACCCCATCAGGCTCAGCGTAATGGAGCAGTTGCCGCCGACAAACAGTTTAATTCCCGCTTTTACCGCACGATCGATATTTTCGCGGTTGACGGGGTCGAGAATAATGCAGGCTCTTTCATCCATCCGCAGCGCCGAAGCCGCATCAATCCAGTAACCTTGCCAGCCATGGTTAATTAACGCCGGATAGATGGCTTTGGTATAATCCCCGCCCTGACAGGTGATGATGATATCCATTTCGGCGAGTGCGCTAAGGGAATTCGCATCTTTCAGCCTGTCGCTTTTACCATTAATAACCGGGCCCGGGGCACCCGCACTGGAGGTACTAAAAAAATGCGCTGTAATATCGTCGAAATCATTTTCTTCGATCATGCGTTGCAACAATACTGAGCCCACCATCCCTCGCCAACCAACAATACCCACCTGCTTCATTTATTTAACCTTTATAAGTTATGAGAATGTTAATTTGAGTGTCGCCATACCTTATATCGTATCCCCCAATAAAGGTCATTACCCAGCACATCGATTTTTATCATTATTAAAATGTTTCATCTGCCATCAGCGATATTTATCTCTTATTACGGTCAAGCAGATATAAGGCGGCGGCGACTGTCCAGTTTTCGGCATTCAAAGGTGAAACGGCGTAGCGAAACGGCAGCAGCTTCTTCTCTGGGTACCATGAAGAGTAACTTGCATTTTGATAGTTACTATGTCAATTTGCTGGCAAAAGCCACCTGGTTACTGGACAGCCCATGAAAAATGAACCGCTTTGCCACGCTCCCTGCCCCATCGCCCGCAGCCTTGGCCGCATCGGTGACAGCTGGAGCATCATGATCCTGCGCGATGCCTTCGCGGGCTTTACCCGCTTTGACGAGTTCCAGAAAAGCAGCAACGTCGCGCCCAACATTCTGTCGCGCCGCCTGAAGGCGCTGGTCGACGACGGCCTGCTGGAGAAGGTGTGCTACAGCAGCACCCCGCCGCGCTACGAATACCACCTCACGCCGCGCGGCCGCGATTTCCGCATGGTGCTGCTGGCGCTGGCGGAATGGGGTAACCGCCACTTCGCCCCCGAAGGCCGTCAGATGCAGTTGGTGGAAACCGCCACCCAGCGACGGGTGGAGCCAGTCATGGTGGATAAAGCGACCGGGGAAGAGATTATTCCGGGTAAATACGCCATGGTGCCGGGCCCCGCCGCCTCGCCGCTGATGAAATATCGTCATGAATATCTGCTGCGCAAACGCGAAGGCGATAGCGGGCAAAAATTCCAGCCTGAACCTTACAGAGATGCCAGCAATGAATCCGACCAGTAAGAAAAATATTCTTGTCCTGGCGGCCCTGGGGGCTGCCGCCCTGGCGGCAGCGAGCTACGGCGCTTACTGGTGGCATACCGGGCGCTTTATGCAGACCACCGATGATGCCTATGTCGGCGGCGACATTAGCGCCATCTCCAGCAAAGTCTCCGGCTATATCCAGCAGCTGGCGGTGCAGGACAATATGGCGGTGAAAAAAGGTGACCTGTTGATCCGCATTGACGACCGCGATTATCGCGCCGCCCTCGCGAAAGCCGCCGGAGAAGTGGCGGCGCAGCAGGCCGCGCTGGCCGATATCCAGGCTACCCGCCAGCTTCAGCAGGCGACCATTGCCGGCTCTGCGGCCTCGTTACTGGCCGCCACGGCGGCAACCGAAAAACTGGCTAACGACAACCGACGCTATAACGCCCTGGCCGCGTCGAGCGCGATTTCCGCACAGATCCGCGATAACGCCTCCGCCGATTATCGCCGGGCGCACGCCGAGCAGGAGAAGGCCAAAGCGGATAAAACCGTGGCCGAACGTCAGCTGGCGGTGCTGGATGCTCGCCAGCAGCAAATCCTGGCTGCCCTGGCGCAGGCCCAGGCTAACCTCGAGATGGCCAGGCTGAACCTCAGCTATACCGACATTCGCGCGCCGTTCGATGGGGTGATTGGCAACCGCCGCGCGTGGTCCGGCTCCTTCGTCAGCAGCGGTACGCAGCTGCTCTCCCTGGTACCCGCGCACGGCCTGTGGATTGACGCTAACTTCAAGGAAAACCAGCTGGCGCATATGCGTGCCGGCCAGCCGGCGACCATCGTCGCCGATGTGCTGCCGAACCATACCTTTAAGGGGCATGTCGCCAGCCTGGCGCCGGCGACCGGCTCACGCTTCAGCATTCTGCCGGCGGAGAACGCGACCGGGAATTTCACTAAAATCGTGCAGCGGGTGCCGGTCCGCATTGCGCTGGAAGGTGACGGGGCAAAGCTTGACGTCCTGCGCCCGGGACTGTCGGTGATCGTCACCGTGAACGAAAAGAGCCCTCGATGAGCACCGTTCAGGCGCTGTCCGCCCCGCAGGGTCTGTCGATGCCGACGGAGAAGAAGATCTTCGCCTTCGCCAGCATGTGCGTGGGGATGTTTATTGCCCTTATCGACATCCAGATCGTCTCCGCCTCGCTGCGGGATATTGGCGGCGGCCTGTCGGCGGGCGACGATGAAACCGTCTGGGTACAAACCAGCTACCTGATCGCCGAGATCATTATTATCCCGCTTTCCGGCTGGCTGGCCCGGGTCATGTCGACCCGCTGGCTGTTTGCCGCTTCCGCGGCGGGCTTCACGCTGATGAGCCTGCTGTGCGGCTGGGCGTGGAACATCCAGAGTATGATCGCCTTCCGCGCCCTGCAGGGACTGGCGGGCGGGTCGATGATCCCCCTGGTGTTCACCACCGCTTTCGCCTTTTTTCAGGGCAAACAGCGGGTCATCGCCGCGGCGACGATCGGCGGCCTGGCCTCCCTCGCCCCTACGCTGGGTCCAACGGTGGGCGGCTGGATCACCGAAAACTACAACTGGCACTGGCTGTTCTTTATCAACGTTGTTCCGGGGATTTACATCGCGGTGGCAGTGCCGCTGCTGGTAAAAGTAGACAGCGCCGACCCCACTCTGCTGCGCGGCGCCGACTATCTCAGTATTCTGCTGCTGGCCTTGTCCCTCGGCTGCCTGGAATATACCCTCGAAGAAGGTCCGCGCTGGGGCTGGTTTGATGACGCGACCCTGACGACCACCGCCTGGGTCGCCCTGCTCTGCGGCGTGGCCTTTGTTATCCGCACCCTGCGCCATCCGCAGCCGGTGATGGATCTCCGCGCCCTGCAGGATCGAACCTTCAGCCTCGGCTGCTATTTCTCGTTTATGGCCGGCGTCGGCATCTTCGCCACCATCTATTTAACCCCGCTGTATCTGGGGAGCGTGCGCGGTTTCAGTGCGCTGGAGATCGGCCTGGCGGTATTTTCCACCGGTCTGTTCCAGGTCATGTCTATTCCGTTTTATTCGTGGCTCGCCAACCGCGTCGATCTGCGCTGGCTGCTGATGGCCGGGCTGATCGGCTTTGCGGTGTCAATGTACAGCTTTGTTCCGATCACTCACGACTGGGGGGCGGACCAGTTGCTGCTCCCGCAGGCCTTTCGCGGACTGGCGCAGCAGTTTGCCGTCGCGCCAACGGTGACCCTGACGCTGGGCAGCCTGCCGCCCGCGCGCCTGAAGCTGGCCTCCGGGCTGTTTAATCTGATGCGCAACCTCGGGGGCGCCATCGGCATCGCCCTGTGCGGCACGGTGCTTAACGACAGAACCAATCTGCACTATAGCCGCCTGGCGGACCATCTGAATAACGCCAACCTGGCAATGAGCGATTTTGTTCAGCGCAGCGCGGCAAACTTCACCGTCCAGGGGATCTCGCCGGATGCCGCGCAGACGGCGGCGCTGAAAAATCTTTCCGCGCTGGCGCTACGGGAGGCGCGAACCCAGGCATTTTCCGATGCTTTCTACCTCATCATGATGGGTTTTTTACTTGCCGCGCTGCTGGTTCCCTTGATGAAAAAGCCGCCGGCACACTGATACTACAGGAGAGTTAACTATGGGCGTTTCCGTTAAACGCATTGTCGTCACCGGGATGGGGATTGTCAGCCCGCTGGGCTGCGGCGTACAGCACGTCTGGCAGTCGCTGCTGGCAGGAAAGTCAGGGATCACCCGACTCAGCGAGCAGCTGGTCGCGGATATTCCCTGCAAAGTGGCCGGCCAGGTGCCGTCCATTGACAGCGATCCGCTGCACGGCTTCGACCCGCTGGCGACCATCCCGGCGAAAGAGCGCAAAAAGATGGATCGCTTTATTGAGTTTGCGCTGGTCGCCGCCCGCGAAGCGCTGGCCCAGGCCGGTTGGTCGCCAGCATCCGAGGCCGAACAGGAACGCACTGCCACGGTGATCGCCACCGGGATCGGCGGGTTCAGCGAGATCGCCAATGCGGTACATACCACCGATGAACGCGGGCCGCGTCGTCTCTCGCCGTTCACTATCCCCTCTTTTCTGGCCAACCTGGCCGCCGGGCATGTGTCTATCGCCCACGGCTTCCGGGGCCCCATCGGCGCGCCGGTCACCGCCTGCGCAGCGGGTGCCCAGGCCATCGGCGATGCAGCGCGGATGATCCGCAGCGGCGAGGCGGATATTGCCCTCTGCGGCGGCGCGGAAGCGGCAATTCATCGCGTTAGCCTGGCCGGGTTTGCCGCGGCAAGGGCGCTGTCCAGCGCCTACAGCGACCAGCCGGAAAGCGCTTCCCGCCCCTTTGACCGTGACCGCGATGGTTTTGTGATGGGAGAAGGCGCCGGGCTTATCGTGATCGAGTCGCTGGAGCACGCGCTGGCGCGCGGCGCCACGCCGCTGGCCGAGCTGGTCGGCTACGGCACCAGCGCAGATGCTTATCACCTGACCGCGGGCCCGGAAGACGGGAACGGCGCACGTCGGGCCATGGAGACCGCAATTCGCCAGGCCGGGGTGACCGTCGACGAGATTGACCATATCAATGCCCACGCCACCTCGACGCAGGTCGGTGATAAAGGTGAGCTGGCGGCGATTAAAACGCTGTTTGGCGCGCATCCGGTCGCCATTACCTCGACGAAATCCGCCACCGGCCATCTGTTAGGCGCGGCCGGCGGGATCGAGGCCATCTTCACCATTCAGGCCCTGCGTGACCAGGTGGTGCCGCCGACGCTGAACCTGCATCACCCCGATGAAGACGCGGCAGGCATGAACCTGGTGGCGCTGCAGGCCCGCCCGCAGAAGATGCGTTATGCGCTGTCGAACGGTTTTGGCTTTGGCGGCGTTAACGCCAGCCTGCTGCTGAAACGCTGGCAATAATCGTCAGCTCCCCTGCGGTACTGGCCGACGGGGGATTTCCACCGTTGCGGCTTTTGCCCTGCTGCTGGAGTAAATCAAGTACAGCGCGATACCCAGGGAGACAATGGCGCCGATTCGGCTCATCGAGAATGGAATCGACGCATTGTCCAGCCAGCCGAAGTTATCGATCAAGGTCAGTTTTGAGCGAAGAACGGACCACACTATCTAAAGAATGATATCGCCTATTATGTTGGGACCGCTCATGTTAAAAAAGGGATAGCTTTTCTTTTCATTGACGATAACGAAGGAATTTTCATGGTTGAGGTTGAGGAAATAAAAAAGAAATATCCCGGCGCAGATGCCTGGCAAATGGGTGACAGTCCGCAACTGGCTAACGAGCTGGCTGACCTGATCAAAAAAGGGATCAAAACGGCCTCTTGCGGATCTTTTGCCTCTTACCAGCAGGAAGAATCCGCCCCGAGAATCGGGAGTTATAACATTATTCTTGATGGTCAGAATGTTCCAGTTTGCGTGATCAGACTGATTTCGATGCAGCTGGTTCGTTTTTGTGATGTCACTGAAGCGTTCGCCCGCAAAGAAGGTGAAGGCGATTTAAGCCTTGAATACTGGAAGAAAGAGCATCAGAGATTTTTCAGCTCTGAAGGTCATTTTTCTGAAGATATGGAATTGATCGCAGAAGAATTTGAAGTGGTTGAGGTGCTGTAAGGCAAGGTCAACGGGCTGACATTTTATCACTGGCCACTCATAACACTGTTCGCTTCTGGCGCGGAGCGGACAAGCTATCGAGCTAAAGGTCCGCATTGAGCAAGGAGCTGACGTGCCAGCTATAATTGGTAATAAAGTGAGAGTAGAACTATTCTGATTTGTTTAAAAAAACGTTTTTACATCCAAGGGAAAAATATTTTTTATGCTATCTTACATGCTATCTCAATATGCTAGGCTACCTGTGCCTGAAGTTACTCTACGTTCATGGTTAAAACAATGGTTGTCAGAGCAGGAATCGAGGTGTACAGACAGAAGTTTCTCGGCGCGATTTCCCTGGAGAGAAACTGGATTATGTCAGGAATATTTTTTACAACGAAAACTCAAAATTGATGGGAAGCAATTTCTTACTGGCCCCCGTTATCAGGGCGGAAATATTAACAAACCTTTTATTGATATTGTAGGTATGGATTCTGACCTAAATCATACTGCATTAGAACTCATTAGTAAGGAATGGTCACAACTCAGAGCTCAGTATGTCCGCATTCTTGTGCCAGGCCAGTCCTTCCCGCAGGGTATTCCCGACCAGTATATATATGCCACTTCTTTTTCTGAACCCCCTGAATTCAATGATAAATCTCTTACTTTGCAAGTGGCGACATACGAAGATTTTGACTGGTGTTGTCAGGCCCTGGGCGATGCCTATAAGCATACATGGCAGACAGTTCGCGAACTGTCTGCAAGCAATTTGGTAGCAGTTGATGACGAAGAGTTGTGTGACCATATTTCAGAGAGAGAAGTATATATTATCTATGAAAACGATGTTCGCGCCGGGTTGCTAATATGCCAGAAAGGAAACATCGCTTTTCTGAGAGGATATCGTATTACTGACAAAGTAATACTTCCTGCTTTTCGTGGTCGATCATTGTCGGCCCGAGCGCAACGCCTGCTGTACCGATTATTAACTCATTCCGATTCGGAACTATCTTTGTATATGGGCACAATTATTCCGGAGAATATCCCCTCGATGAAAACTGCAGAAAGAGCGGGACGAACTTGCATCCTAAGTTATCAATTTCTACCCATCTGCAGAACCCACGATTAACAGCAATGCTAATTTATCTTCAGCCTACACAGGGGACGTCCAGGGCCCGGGAGTACTCCCCTGGACGCATTAATGGGCAGGATGTGATTGTTGCGCAGGCTATCATATGGCGTGAGGTACAGCAGAATCAGGCTTCGTAGCAATGAGGGGCTCACAGCGTCCGGAATCCACCCGGTGCCGTAAATCACCGTAAGGTCTGTCATAAGGTAATTTCATCACGCATCGCGACACCTTTTTTCTTCATGCAGGCCTTCTCTTTCACGGTTTGTCAGAACTGTGGACCGCAGTAATCTCCACTCCGTGCTTTAATCAATGAGAGTGTGTCGGGTGCAAATTAAACTACCTTTCTCAACAGCAAAGGCGGGATACCCCTGCCCTCGCAGGGTTTCTGCGTCTGGTAATATGCCCATGATAGTCTCAAAGACCGCTTTGAGGGTTTCCCGGTTTAAGGCACAAAATCGCGTGGCGTAGACCCCAGAATGCAGCGAAAAGCAGCGGTAAATGCCGCCGGGCATGAGAAACCAAGCTGATAAGCGACCTGTTTGATTGGAACACCGTTCGCGAGAAGATCCAACGAAGCGCAAATTCTGGCTCTCTGCTTCCATGTTCTAAAACTAAAGCCTGTATCCTTCATAAACAAGCGGGAAAAGGTCCGTTCCGACATGGCCGACATAAAAGCCAGCTCGCTCAGCGATGCTTCCCAGCGCTGATTGACCAGTAGCGATCTGGCCGCGCTAAATAATCGCTCATCATTCGGCATGGGTAGCGCCATCGTTAAAGGTGGAGCCTCGCTGAGAATTTCCAGAAGCAACAACGCTATCTTCCGTTGACTCGGTCTGGCGTAGTCCTCACTGAACAGCCCTGCGATAAGCTCTTTGACTAAGGGCGTAGCCGTGATCACATGCACCTGTTGACTCTTCGTAAAACTCGTACATTCTGCGATAAGGCTACTGCTGAAATAGATCGCCCTGAGATCGGTTTGTGAAAGCAGATGATAACTATGGATATGCAGAGGCGGTAGCCATAATGCCCGCTGAGGAGGGATCACCCAACGGTCGCTCTCTGTTTGCACCAGCATAACCCCTCTGGTGGCGAAGAGTAGCTGCCCCTCAACATGATGATGGGGAGGATCTGCCTCGCCGCGTTGATAGCTTATCGCAGTACTGGACCAGCCTGTGGCTTCATCATGTCTTGGCGCTTTATCTATACTACCTGGCATTTCAGATTTAGCCCCTGCCATTATCATATCGAAACTGGAACCACCCGGAGTAGAGCCTTAGGCAATGGGTGCGTGACTTATCATTCTGATCATCAAAGATATTACAGGAGCTTAACCTCATGCGTGTACACTTTATCGTACATGAAAGTTTTGAAGCCCCGGGCGCATATGAAACCTGGGCAATAAACCAGGGTCATGATGTAACTTACTCACGCGTCTATGCAGGCGATCGGCTACCTGATGACGCCGTAGGCATCGATTTTCTTATCGTTATGGGCGGTCCGCAAGATCCGGACACCACGCTTGAAGCGTGCCCGCACTTTAATGCTAAAGCGGAACAGGCGCTGATTGCTTTCGCGGTTAAAACCGGTAAGGCGGTGATCGGTATCTGCCTGGGTTCACAGCTCATTGGTGAAGCGCTGGGCGCGCCGTTCTCTCATAGCCCGGAAAAAGAGATTGGTAAATTCCCGATCACATTGACCGAAGACGGCAGGAAGGATGAGATGTTCTCTCACTTTGGGAAAACACTGGAAGTGGGTCACTGGCATAACGATATGCCAGGTTTGACGCCAGAGGCTAAAATTATCGCTTACAGCGAAGGCTGTCCGCGGCAGATCGTTGCCTATTCAGACCGCGTCTTTGGTTTCCAGTGCCACATGGAGCTCACATTGGACGTTGTAGAACGGCTGATCGCTCATTCTGAGAAAGACCTGAGCCGTGCAGCAGAATATCGTTTCGTTGACACGCCTGAAGCGCTCCGGGCGCACGATTACAGTGAAATGAATCAAGTACTTTTTGGCTTTTTGGATAAGCTGGAAGCACGTTACAAAGCAGCGCAAGCATAATGTCATGCTCGGTAAGCTTGCCATCGGTTTTGATTTTAATGTCCGCTCCTGGCACAGAGCGGACAAGCTACCTGATTTGAAGGTCCGCTATGAGCGAGAAGCGGAAAAGTGCTCTGGTAGGTTGTACACGGACCTGGGCATTAGAGCTTGCTCAATTCGGGATCAGCCTGTTGATGGTGGAGGAAGCCAGGGAGAACGTTAGAAACGTTCAGAAACTCTGTGGAAATAGACAAACGCCTATCCAGGGCTGCAATTTGATATTGTCGCTGTTAGTAAGATATTTTTAACCTGTCTTATCCAATAAATACACTGATGCATTTAAGCGAGAATTATGAGTTTAAAGCCGCGTAGAATCGTTTTAATTCCTGGGTTTATGCTGAATGAAATGCTTTGGCATGAATTTGAAACATATCTCCCGTCAAACTGTATTGTTCATCATGCAGCTGTAACTGAAGGACGAACCATTCATGATGTAGTGCAGCATTTGATTACTCTTCTGCCTGAGAAGTTTTCTTTGATAGGTTTTTCGATGGGAGGATATATTGCCCGACAACTGGCAGCAGAATTCCCTGAACGTGTAGAGTCCTTAGTGCTTATTGCCAGTTCCTTACGGGAAGATACGCCGTTAGAAGCTGAAGCAAAGCGGAAAAGCGTGCAGTCATTGTCCCCCACAACCTTTAAGGGGCTGAGCAGACATGCTATTGCCCGGTCACTCCACCCTCTAAACACATCAAATCAGGATATGATTTCAGCTATCCAGAAAATGGGATGCTCTCTGGGATTTGAAGCCTTCATCACGCAATCATCCTTATCCAGGCAAGGTATACCTTCTGCAACGATACGTTGTCCAACGCTGGTTATCGCCAGTGAAGATGATGCCATCCGTTCGATGAAGGAGGCAGAAGAATTGGCCGAAGCCATACCTTATGCGTCGTTAAGAATCATTCTGGATTGCGGCCATATGATTCCGCTCGAACAGCCCAGGGAGTTGGCAAGAATTATTGTTGAATGGATCCCTGCTACGTAAATTATTGGGGGTTTATCCGGCAAAAATCCGGATTTACTTCATCGGGGTAAGTTCCGCTCCTGGCTCAGAGCGGACATTCCCCTTTGCCGACGTGAAAACCGCTATTGCCTGACCTCATTCTGGTCAGCCAGATGTTCTGTCCCGCCGCCCTGCCGGCGGCCTCTATCTCAGTAATACCTGTATCAGTTGAACGACGATATACACTCCCGCTACCACCTGTATGATTCGAAACCCCCATCTCAGATAGCGCCATTGATGGCGTTCGCTGGCATCAGCCGCTTCAATGGCGGGATCATAGCGTTTTCTTTTCCTGGTTCTGAAGGTATCGAATCCCCACAGGATGAGAAGAAAGATGATGATGATTTTTTCAACGATAAGATGGTTCACAAAGAGAGACTCCGGTCTTCTCACGGTTACAGGCAGAATAGATAAACCGCCTGGATGTAGCCACCACTAAATGTAGGGGTACCTGAAGACGAAGCCAGGCCTTCCCGGATTATCTGTCTTATGACCGCGTAAACGCATAGCAACGCCATAAAAGCGACATTCATTTCCGACACATGCTGCCGGAGTCCCCTTCTCCGACGCCTCAGGCTGGGTGATAAAACGACGGCGGCTGCCCGGTCACGCGGCGGAACATGGTGGCGAAAGAGGACGCATTGTCGTATCCAAGGGATAATGCCACTTCGTTCACCGGTTTGCCTGCTATCAACCATGCCAGGGCGCTCACCACGCAGGCTCGCTGTCGCCAGGCGGAAAACGACAGGCCCAACTGCTTCAGGAAATGGCGGCGAAAGGTACTAGGACTCATAAACAGCGCCCTGGCCCAGCGCGCCGCAGGATCATGGATAGAGGGGTTAAGCAAAAAAGCCTGACAAAGCGCCAGCAGCGCCGGATGCTGCGGCAACGGAATGTCAAATTCGCGGACCGGCATGGCGGCCAGTTCCAGCAACATCAACTGTATCAGCGTGCGATCGCGTGGGCTGTCGTACAACGGTGGTAAATCCACAGCCTCAAGCAGTAGCTGGCGCAACAGCGGCGAGACGCTGATCACTTCGCAACGACGGTGTTTAATGAAAGCGGCCACACAATCTGGCTCAATATACAAGCTACGCGTGGTCACCCCTGCAAATCTGACGGCATGCACGGTTTCAGGGGGGATCCAGACAGCGTGTTGCGGAGGAACCACCCATTCTCCGTCCTGCGTAGTGACATACATCAGTCCGGTCGCGCCATACAGTAGCTGTGCGCGACGATGCTGGTGCGGGGGCAGGATAAACCCTTGCGCATAGTCATTACCTAACGCCACCACATCACGATCGAGTCGATCGACCTCGTCAATTTTTACGTTGCGCACACCTGCCTCCCTCTGACCGATTTACAAAGGTAATTGAGCGCTACGCAAATGGGAAGCAGTACGCGACCGGTATAAGCTGCTCGCTCATTTTCAGGTCGGGGATACTCTCTTGAATGAGATCGTTATTATTGCGCTGGCAGGCTTTACTACCGGCATTACCACGGTGCTGTTCGGCTTCGGCGGCGGCTTTGTGGTGGTGCCCTTTGTCTATCAACTGATGCTCCGGCAGCCGGCGATTGCGGGCAACGCCATGCATGTCGCGGTGGCTACCTCAACGGCGGTGATGATATTTAACGCCGGCTGGGTCAGCTATCGAAACTGGCGGGCGGGCAGGCTTGCCGCGCAGACGCTGTTTCCGTTGTTATGGTTTATTGCCATTGGGGCGGTGGTGGGCTCCTGTCTGGCGGGGATATTGAGCGAGAATATTGTTCGCGCGCTGTTTATTCTCTATATGCTGGCAACCATCAGCGATTGTTTGTTGCGCAAAGGTTTTTTCAGGGGCAGCGCTCGGCGTCGCCTGTCCCTGCCAGTAGTCACCGGCGGCGGTGTGATTATCGGTACGATCGCCGCATTGCTGGGCGTGGGCGGCAGCGTCATGACGGTGCCCCTGCTACGGCGACACGGGTATGCAATGCAGGAGTGCGTTAGCGCATCCAACCCGCTTTCTTTGCCCGTGGCGCTATGCGGGGCTGTGACCTATGCCGTCATTGGCTGGCACAGCATTCCGCTGAGCGGATTTCTGGGGTTTATCAGCCTGAAAATTTTAGGCCTGCTCGTCCTGACCGGCTGGGCCGGGATAGTGTTTAGCCGCCGGGCAATCCCTGCGGTACCTGATGTATGGTATGCGCGCATCTATGTGCTGCTGCTGTGCCTGGTACTCCTCGCCATGCTTATTCAATAATCAAATTACATTCTGGTGAACCGGTGTAACAGACGCGGCCGGGCGGAGCCCTCTCCCTGAAGAGAGGGCCAGGTTCAGGGGCAACAAGCTACCCGCGATACGGATGGGTTTCGCGCCAGTGGTCGGCAATCTGCTGCCGGGTGCAGACCCACACCTTGTCGTGCTGCTGGATATAGTCAAGGAAACGCTGCAGCGCGCGGAAACGGCCCGGGCGTCCCAGCAGCCGGCAGTGCATTCCCACGGACATCATCTTCGGCGCGGTTTCACCCTCGGCGTAGAGCACGTCAAAGCTGTCTTTCAGATAGGTATAAAACTGCTCCGCGGTGTTGAATCCCTGGGCGGTGGCGAAGCGCATGTCGTTGGCGTCGAGGGTATAAGGCACGATCAGGTGCGGCCGCTGGCTGCCGTCGCTGCAGGCCACTTCGCTCCAGAAAGGTAAATCATCGCCGTAATAATCGCTGTCGTAATCAAAGCCGCCGTGCTCCACCACCAGCTGGCGGGTGTTAGGGCTGTCGCGGCCGGTATACCAGCCGGTGGGCGGTTTGCCGAACAGGTCGGTCAGTACCTGCACCGCTTTTTGCAGATGCTCGCGCTCCTCGGCAATATCCATGTGCTGATAGTGGATCCAGCGCCAGCCGTGGCTGACCACATCGTAATCCGCGGCCTTGATCGCCGCCACAACCTCCGGATGCCGCGACAGCGCCATCGCCACGCCGAAGACCGTCAACGGCAGCCCGCGCTGGCTGAACTCGCGATGGATGCGCCAGAACCCTGCCCGGCTGCCGTACTCATAGAGTGAATCCATCGACATATGGCGCGCCGGGTAGCTGGCGGCGCCGATAATATCGGACAGGAACTGTTCCGAACCCGCATCGCCATGCAGGACGTGATTCTCCGCGCCTTCCTCATAGTTGAGGACGAACTGCACCGCGATCCGCGCCCCACCCGGCCAGCGCGCGTGCGGCGGCTCCCCTGCGTAACCTCGCAGATCGCGAGGATAGTGTTCCTGGTTCTCTCCCATCTCCTGCCCCTTTTAAAATGGATTTAACGACTGAAACTGTCCGCTTAACGCTTTTTTCTCCGGGAACGCTAAGTCCCCATGCTTGCTGGTCGCCAGGCCCAGCGCGACCAGCGACTCCACCATCTTCACCGCCGCGCTGACGCCATCGATCACCGGCACCCGCAGCTCGCGGGTCAGCTTCTGCGCCAGGGTCGCCATCCCGCCGCAGCCAAGAACAATCGCCCCGCTACCATCCTCTTTCAGCGCGCGAATGCAGCGCTCACGCACTTTCTCCTGCGCCAGGCCGCTACCGTCTTCCAGCGCCAGCACCGGCAAATCAATGGCGTGCAGCGCCGCGCAATGTTGATGAAATCCGTACTGGTGCAGCAAATGACGGGCGATGATCAGCGTGCGCGGCAGCGTGGTCACAATGGAGAAACGGGTGGCGACCATCGTCGCCATATGCATTGCCGCCTCCGCGATACCGATCACCGGCCCCTGGGCCAGCTCCCGCGCCGCCAGCAGCCCCGGGTCGCCGAAGCAGGCGATCACATGCCCATCCACCCCCTGCTCGCGTCCGGCCCTGATCTGCTCCAGCACGCCGACCGCCGCGATGGCTTCGTCAAAGTGGCCCTCAATTGACGGCACCCCGGCGCGGGGACAGACCGCAAGGATCTCGGTGCCCGGCGCAGCGACCACACGCGCGGCGGCGCCTATCGTTTCGGTCATCGCCAGGCTGGTGTTGGGGTTAATCACTTGTATACGAACGGAAGACATCACGACTCCTTGTGGCCGGCGAACAGCCGGGAAAAATCGGGCAGGCTGACGCCATCGCGCTCGAAGCACAGGCTGGCGACAATATGATCAAAATGGTGCATCAGCGCCTCGCTGAGCGGCTGCAGGGCTTTATCCCGCAGCAAACCGACCAACTGCTGGTGATCGTCGCAACGGCAGCCCTGTCGCCAGGGGGCGCCCCAGGCGGCAATCACTAAAGAGGAGCGCTGGCTGAGGCGGGTCACCATCTCGGTGAGCACCGGGTTGCCGGAGATAGCCTGCAGCTGAATATGAAAGTCAGCGGAGTGGCGGATCGCCGCCGGGCCGTCGTGCGCCGCATGGGCCTGCTGTTCACGCTGAATAATGTTCTCCAGCGCCGCCAGATGCGGCGGCTGACAGCGCGCGATCACATCGGGGAGATTGGCGACCTCGAGCAGCGCCCGGGTGCGAAAGATCGCCTGGGACTCTTCCACGCTCGGGCTGGTGACGTGTGCACCACGTTTGGGCGTCAACGTGACCAGTTGCACAGCGGCGAGTCGTTGCAGCACCTTTCTGATGCCGGTGCGGCTCACGGCGAACACCTCCGCCAGCGCCTCTTCCGGCAGTTTGCTGCCCGGCGGCAGCTGATGTTCGACGATAGCCGTCATCAGCGCCTGGTAAATGCTTTCGTCCTTGTCCTGCAGCGCTGGCGCGGCCTGGAGACGATGTTCATTATTCATTAACCCACTCCGGTTTCACTTATCGATAGCAGATCGTATACATAAAATTTAATTTTTGTATACAAGATTCATCATTCTGGCCTGGATCCTGCAATAGCCTCAGCAATCCATATCAAAGGGTTTTCATTCAGAGGAGCAGGTTTCATGCCACATTCATCCCACACGCAGCAGACGAAGACTCACAAGGCGGCCGCCGGCTACAGTCCGCGGCTATGTAATGACGATCTGGCGCCGACCCGCGACCAGAACTGGAGCTGGTACAATATCTTTTCATTCTGGATGTCGGACGTGCACAGCATGGGCGGCTACGTAGTGGCGGCGAGCTTCTTTACGCTTGGGCTGGCCAGCTGGCAGGTTCTGCTCTGCCTGCTGGTGGGCATCTGTATTGTCCAGCTGTGCGCCAACCTGGTGGCGAAGCCGAGCCAGATGGCCGGGGTGCCTTACGCGGTGATTTGTCGTCAGGCGTTTGGCGTTTTCGGCGCCAATATCCCGGCGGTGATCCGCGGGCTGATCGCCTTTGCCTGGTACGGCATTCAGACCTATCTGGCGGCGAATGCCCTGATGCTGGTCCTGCTCAAGTTCTGGCCCTCCCTTGCCTCGCTGACCAGCAGCAGCTTTCTCGGGCTGTCGCCCCTCGGCTGGCTGTGCTTCGCCACTATGTGGCTGCTGCAGGCGATGGTGTTCTGGCATGGCATGAACGCCATCAAACGCTTTATCGATATCGCCGGTCCGGCGGTTTATGTGGTGATGCTGGCGCTGGCCGGCTGGATTGTATACAAGACTGGTCTGGACGGTATCTCCTTTACCCTCGCCAGCAAATCCCTGAGCGCCGGCGAGCAGACCTGGCAGATGATCACCGCCACGGCGCTGGTGGTCTCCTACTTCTCCGGGCCGCTGCTTAACTTCGGTGACTTTTCCCGCTACGGCAAAAGCATGGGCGAGATCCGCCGCGGTAACCGCTGGGGACTGCCGTTTAACTTCCTGCTATTCTCGGTGGTGACCGTGGTGATTGTCTCCGGCACCCAGTCGCTGTTCGGCAAAATGATCACCGACCCGATCGAAACCGTCAGCCGCGTGGGTAACGATCTGGCGGTGGCCATCGGCCTGCTGACCATGATCACCGCCACCATCGGCATCAATATCGTGGCTAACTTCGTCTCGCCGGCCTTCGATTTTTCCAACTGCGCGCCGCAGAAAATCAGCTTCCGTACCGGCGGGATGATTGCCGCGGTGGGCTCGATACTCCTGACGCCGTGGAACCTGTTTAACTCGCCGGAGCTGATCCACTATACCCTCGACGTGCTGGGCGCCTTTATTGGCCCGCTGTTTGGCATCCTGATCGCCGACTTCTACCTGATCAAACGCGGCCGGGTGTCAGTGGACGATCTGTTTGACGATACGCCGCAGGGTAAATACTGGTACCGCAACGGCTTTAACCCGAAAGCGATTGCCGCCCTGCTGCCGTCGGTGGGCCTTGGGCTGATTATCAGCTTTATTCCGACCCTGCATGAAGTGGCGAACTTCAGCTGGTTTATCGGCGTCTTTCTCGGCGCCACCGCCTACCGCTGGCTGGCTCGCGACGAGCGTGAAGTACAGGCGAAAGCCGCCTTCCGCTCCGGCGCGGTGGCGCAAAAAGAGTAACCTTCCCCTTCTGCCGCGGCGTCTGGCCGCGGCAGGCTGCAAACTGGCACCAATCTTGCTGTTTATCACTATTCCCAGAGCGTTAAGAGAAGGCAGGTTCGATGATGGATTACCAGACCGCGGTGCGCGGTGCATTTTTTGATATCGCCGGCGTGGCGGAGACCCCGGATGAGGTGGCCGCCCAGGCTCGCTATCTCGATGATGGCCTGTTGTTTCTGCAGGAGGGGAAAATTATCGCCCTGCTGCCATGGCAGCAGGGGGAAGCCTTTCTGCATCCCCTGAAGGGCTATGTCGATCTGAGGGGTAAGCTGCTGCTGCCGGGGTTCGTTGATGCCCACGTTCACTATCCGCAGACCGAGATGATCGGCGCCTTTGGCGAACAGCTGCTTGAGTGGCTCACCACCTACACCTTCCCGGTGGAGAGCCAGTTTGCCGATGCGGAGTATGCCCAGGAGATAGCGCAGTTTTTTGTAAATCAGCTGATAAGCCATGGCACCACCACCGCGCTGGTGTTTTGTACCCTGCATCCGGCCTCGGTGGAGGCGTTATTCAGCGAAGCGCTGCGTCTGAATATGCGCCTGATCGCCGGGAAAGTGATGATGGATCGCCATGTGCCCGACTACCTGTGCGAAACCGCCGGGGAGAGCTACGAGCAGACCCGGGCGTTGATCCGCCGCTGGCATCAGCGCGGCAGGCTGGGCTATGCCATCACCCCGCGCTTTGCCCCCACCTCAACCCCGGGGTTGCTGGAGGCGGTGCAGCGCCTGCGGGCCGAGTTTCCCGACACCTGGCTGCAGACGCATCTCAGTGAAAACCGGGAGGAGATCGCCTGGGTTAAACAGCTGTGGCCTGAGCATGCGCGCTATCTGGATGTCTATCATCACTATCAGCTCACTGGCGAACGCAGCGTCTTCGCTCACGGGATCCATCTCGATGATGCCGAGTGGCAGTGCCTGCATGACACCGGGTCCGCCGTCGCCTTCTGCCCGACGTCGAATCTGTTTCTCGGCAGCGGGCTGTTCCGCCTGCCCGCCTGCTGGCAGCACCAGGTGCGGATGGGCATCGGCAGCGACGTCGGAGCCGGGACCACCTTCAGCATGCTGCGGACGCTGGGCGAGGCCTACAAGGTAGGACAACTGCAGAGCTATCGCCTGCGCGCCAGCGAGGCCTTCTATCACGCCACCCTTGGCGGGGCGCGCGCCCTGCGGCTGGAGGAGAAAATTGGCAATTTCCAGCCGGGCAAAGAGGCGGATTTTGTGGTGATTGACCCGGCGGTCACCCCGCTGCAGCGCCTGCGCATAGGCCGCTGCCATGACATTTATGAGCAGCTGTTCGTGCTGATGACCCTGGGTGATGAACGCAATATCAGCGAGACGTGGGTGAATGGCGAGCGGGTGTGGTGTCAGGACTGACCCCTCAGCCAGTCCCACTTCCTGAAAAGAACGAGAAAACGCACCATACCTTGTTTGCCACCTTAACGCAGGCTAACCCACTACAGGCGGGGGCTTATTCAGGCGGCGCCATCTCTACTGCGCCGTCGCTCAGAGCTGTCAAAAGGCATGCGCGTCACCCGATTACGCCCGTCATTTTTTGCCGCATACAGCGCTTTATCGACGCGGGAAAACAGTTGATCAACCGTTTCGCCGTCATGATGTTCAGCCACGCCGATGCTGACGGTCACCGACAGCGTCTGGTATTCGCTAACCGCCTGGCGGATCCCCTCCGCCAGTATCAGCGCGCGGCCGATCGGCGAATGGGGCAAAAAAAGCAGAAACTCTTCTCCACCCCAGCGATAAATTTTATCTTCGCGGTCGACCGACGTTTCCAGAATACGAGAGAGCACCAGCAGGACCTCATCGCCTTTTTGATGGCCGTGAATATCATTAATGCTCTTGAAATGATCGATATCGATTAACAGCAGACAATAACCCCGGGGGATAAAAGTTGGCGCCTCAACCAGACGGTGAAACTCCCGGCGATTAAGCAAGCCGGTTAACGGATCGTGGGCGGCGGAAAATTCCAGCTCTTTTTTCAGATGCACTTCTTCGGTGATATCGTGAATGATGCATAGCATCAGTCGAATATTATACAGCACCACCGGCCCGGCATAAGTTTGGACATGACGTAGCGAGCCGTCAGCCAGAATATGCGTAAAATTAAGCGGTTTATGACCGCCAGGCAGACTGGCAATATTATTCATAATGGGGATGACGTCCCGGCCCAGGGTATTTATTTGCCAGGTATGTTTGGTGCGCATTTCCTCATCGGAATAATGATAAAAACGTAGCGCGGCAATATTGGCATCGACAATCCGGCCATCTTTATGAGGGTCGATCAACAGCATCGGCGCGGTATTGGTCATAAAAAAGCGAGCGAAAAAGCCATTGTTACGCCGCTGGTAGCGGCGGGGGAGCCGGTATGAATCGACTGATTTTGCGCCAGCAGCTTCACGGCTTCAAACAGCAGCAAGCAACCACAGTCTTCGGTATCAATCAGGGTGGTTTTGCAATACACCGACTGCAACCCATTGGCGGTGGGTAACGTCCAGACTTCGAATATCTCGCTCATGGTGTCGAGATAGCGAAGGTAGTGCTGCAGTTGCGTTTCCGGACAGGTGGAATAAATACCGTTACGCATCTCATTGAGCGACATCTCGCCGCTCAATGTCCGGGAAGCCTGATTGGCATAGACCACCCTTTCGTTAAAAGGATGAACTACCCATATCGGGGTGCTTAAGACCTCAAAAACAGCCAGCTCTTTTAATAACATACAGGCCCCAAACCGACCCACTGCCGGCGCGGAACGGCACTTAACGCTGTGCAGCCCCAACGCTGGTTTAAAGTGAAAGCAAAATAGACACCGAGAAACCGCAATTACGCGCGAGCGCGCCAAGTATAGTCGGTTATGCGCCCAGTAAAGCCCTCTGAGGGTGACTTTGCGCGCAGTTTAACCAACAGAAGCGATGCTGCCTTTAATAATAATTTTATTTCAACAGCATAGCAGCAATGCCAGAACGGGTAGTCGCTTTTGATCACAGAGTGTGCATCGCCAACAGGGGTTACCCGGCAGGCGCAGCGGCATAGGCCAGGGCGGGCAGAGAGTCGCTTTTCTGCCCAGGCTAACCGTGATAGTTTCTATCATTACGCTCATTCATAGCGACAATTACCTTGAAAAAAATCGCCACTAAAATCACCCTTGCCGACATTGCGCGTGAAGCGCGCGTCGGCGTAGCCACCGTCGACCGGGTGCTCAATAAGCGCGCGGCGGTGAAAGAGTCCACGGCGCGGCGCGTGCTGGAGACCGCCCGCCGGCTGGGTTTTACCCTCGAGCAGCCCCACTATCGCCTGGCTGCCGGCAAAGCGCCGGTCACGATCAGAATGGGCTTTATCCTGCTGCAGGAGAGCCACTCCTTCTACCTGCCGTTGGCCCGGGCGCTGACGCGCGAGGCTGCCCCATGGCTACCGGCGGGCCAGGCGCCGGTGATACTGCATTTTGCCATCGATGCGGTGGAAGCGATGGCTCAGGCCATTCACCGACTCAGCGATGAAGTGGAGGTGCTCGGCCTGGTGGCGCTGGTTCACGCCGTCGCGCAGCAATTCGCGCGCCACGTCCCAGGCTTCATTGCGCGCCAGCGGGCCGTTAATCGCCGCCACCAACTGGTAAGCCTGTTCAAACTGGCTGTGCGCGGTTTGCGCCACGCTCATTTTCTGTTCCAGCGACAGCATTTTCTCCGTCGCTTCCTGCTCTTTCGCCTGGAAGGTTTCCAGCCACTCGTCGGCGCTCTCCGGGGTCAGATCCGGCAGATGGCACAGCGCCTTCGCGCGCTCCAGCGCCTGCAGCGCCTGGTTATACTGAATGGCGCGGGTCTGCTGCACATCGAGCGCCTGCTGATAGTCGGCGAGCTGGCTTTTCAGCTCATCCACTTCCAGCTCGGCGGCCTCAGCGCGGGCTTCGTTCTCTTCCTGACGATCGACGGCTTCCGCCACCACTTCATTCTGCTCTTCCAGACGGATCTGCAGCTCGTCGAGATCCGCTTCGTAGCGCTCGATTTTTTCCTGCTGACGCAGCGCAGTCTGCACCAGGTTCAGGTGATCGCTGGCGGCCTGGTAATCGGCTTCCAGATCGCCCTCCGCGCCGTTATGCTCCTGCAGTTCGCGCGCCATGTCGACGTGCTTATACTGCTCAGCCGCCAGCTGCGAACGCGAGGTGAAGAGATCGCGGCGATACTCCAGCGCCTTATCCAGGTGAATGCGCCTCTCGTTGGCGTGACGCATATAGTCCGCCGCCACGTAGTTGGTGGCTTCGCTGATCAGGTGTTTAAACAGATCGCGGTCGGACTGGGTAACGCGAATGGCTTCCAGCGTCATGCGGTTTTCCCGCAGCGCCGCTTCCATATCCTGGAACGCTTTACGCACGCCGCTGTTTTCCGGCAGCAGGTAGTCGCGCAGCGAGCGGGTAATGGTGCTGGAGATCCCGCCGTACAGCGAGGCCTCAATCAGGCGGTAGTACTTGCTACGATCGGAGGCGGAACGCAGGCGACGCGCCACCACGCCCAGATCGAACATTAGCGAGTGATATTCGGTGATCGAGTTGAACTGTTTAAACTGGACCCCTTCCATCGCCTCGAGTTTATCTTTCAGCTCGTTGAGGCTCACGACGCGCGCCTGGCGATCGTTCAGCGTTTCGGTCAACAGCTGGGTCGGCAGGATAGAGGTCGGCAGTCCCTGAATGGCGAAAGGTTTAATATCGACTTTACGATCGCGCCCGGCGACCTGCTGCAGGCGCACGCCGACCACCACGCGCTGGTGGCGGGAGTTGATCACATCGAGTACCGAGTAACACACCCCGGCGCGCAGCTTACCGTGCAGGCCTTTATCGCGTGAGCCGCTGGTGGCCCCCGCTTCGGTGGTGTTACGGAAGTGCAGCAGGGTTAAATCCGGGATCAGCGCCGTGACGAAGGCCGCCATGGTCGTGGACTTACCCGCGCCGTTCCCCCCGGAGAGGGTGGTCACCAGTTCATCAAGATCAAAGGTCCGGGCAAAGAAGCCGTTCCAGTTAACCAGCGTTAGCGAGCGAAACTTACCGCGTTCAATCATTACTCTTCCTCCCCGCTATCCGGCTGGTTTTCTTCATTCTCATCATTGAGCTGCAGGTGATTTTCCAGGGCCATCGCTTCCCCGTCGCGGATCAGACGGCGCTGCGCTTCGCGCGGGTCGTCGCCGGCGCGCACATCGGCGCCAAAGCGGAATACCGATTCGGTAATGCGAAACTTGCTGCTATCGTGGCCCATAAACCACACCATCCCCAGACGGCGTAAGCGGTTAAGCGAGGCCCGCATTTTTTCCTGCAGCTTCTGGCGGTCCAGATCCGAACCGGTGGAACGGTTGTTCACCAGCTTCAGCAGCCTGGATTCATCGGCCAGGGTCAGCAGCTCGTCATAGAGCTCCTGCTGGGTAAAAATCCCTTCGTTCGCCAGGCGCTCCGGGCTGAGATAGAGATAGCAAAGAATTTTGCCCACCATCATATCCAGCTCGGACAGTACCGAGCGCGAAATCAGCGTGGTGGACCGCGGGCGCAGGTAGAAGAACCCCTCCGGCGCGCGGATCAGCTCGACGTTATAGCGAGCGTAAAACTCTTCCAGGTAATCCTGAAAATCCATCAAAAATGCGTGATTATCCAGCTCGTCGAGACCGATATGACGGCCCGCGCGCAGGGCGCTGTCCAGCGCCGGAAATAACGGATTGGCCAACGCCTGCGCCAGCTTAACCGGCATCACTTGTTCAATATTTGTCAATGACATGCGCCTGTACCTTGGCTCCGTAATCATTAATCGGCTGCCATTTTGCCGGCAGTCCGGTGAAATCTGCCTGGGCGACGCCCAGCTGTACCGCCTGATCCACGACGATCCGCGCCACGTCGAAGTGACGCCCGCGCGGATACTGCGCCAGGAACTCCCGTGCCACCAGGCCGAGATCCAGCGGTATTCCTTTCTCTTTATAGACCGCCAGCTGCGCTTCGATCAGCGCCGCCAGCTGCTCGCGAATTTCGTTAAACTCTTCAAATTCGAGGTCCGCCGGCAGCTCGCCGGTGACCTCTTCATCGCGCAGGGCCATCTCTTCATCGCGCATATCCAGCAGGCGGTCGGCGTTGGCGTAAGTTAGCGCCCACGGTTCATCAAAATAGGTCTGTACCGACTGGCGCAGACGCTGGGCGAAGACGCGGTTCTTATCCATATCGATAGCGGTACGGATAAACTTGTGCACATGGCGGTCGTAGCCGATCCACAGGTCAATCGCCTGCTGACCCCAGCTGACGATGCGGTCGAGCTTGCTTTGCAGATCGAACACCAGCCGATCGACAAAATGGAGATCGTCGCGCGCCATGGTCGAGTCCTGAATGCGCAGCAGGTTCGCCTGCAGCTTATCCCCTGCCGCATCCAGCGTATCCTGCAATTCGCGCAGGGTGCCGGAGGTTTCCGACAGCAGCAGTTCACAGCTGGAAATCGCCGCGCGCCAGTCTTTATTCAACAACTGCGCGATATCGTCTTTCACCAGCTGCTGCTGCTCATCCATAATGCGCTGCGTCAGGTCGATGCTGTCGAAAATTTCCGCTACGGAATACTTCAGCGGCGCAAAAACGTTGCGATGCCAGTGGAATTCATCACCGCCCTCTTCCGCGGCGTCCGCCGCGCGCTTCAGCTCGCCGGCGACGATCGACAGCTGCATCGAGAGACGCAGCGTCGAGAATTCGCGCTGACGGATATAATAATCGGTGATCCCAATCCCCAACGGCGTCAGGCGATAGATCGCATTGCCTTCGGTAATTTCGCTGGTAAAGCGGTTCAGCAGACGCTGGCGCACCAAATCGTTGATCGCGTTATTGGCGCGCTGGCTGATGGTTTCGCTGGTCTGCTCAAACGCATCACTGACGTGGCGGAACGCATCCACCAGTTCACCCTCGCTCATTTCCCCTTCCAGTCGTTCACCGTTCAGAGTGGCGATCGCCAGCAGGAAAGAGAGTCTGTCGACCGGTAGCGAGATTGAAAAATCATTTTTTCTGGCCCAGGCAACCAGTTCGGGGACTGTCTGGGAAAATTCACTCATACTTTATCCTTGCATCTGCGGCTATGAGCCTGGCTCTTAAGCGCGGTGACATGAATATAACGGCCCAGGCTGAGATACGGCTCCTGACGACAGTAGCGCGTCTCCAGCGCCAGCAGCGCCGCATAGCTGTCATGCTGTTGGCGTTTTTCACGCAGATAATCATGAAACACCCGCACGCCGGTTTTGCTGACGATCTGCCAGCCAATCTCTTCCAGCCAGTGATAAACCTGCTGTGGTTCACGCGGATAATCCGGCGACAGCGTGCGTTTTTTCTTTTTTGGCATGCCCAGTTGAACGTAATCAAAATTACCGGCAACCATATTGTGCATCAACAGGCCGTTAGCATTGTAGAACATCAATGACAGTCCACCGCCAGCACGCAGCGTCGACCACAGGGTATGCAGTATTTCCTGGGGCTCCGCCACCCACTCCAGCACCGCATGAAACAGTACCAGATCGACCGGGCTTTCCAAATGCTGCGCAATATCCTGAGCCGCGCATTGTACAAAATGCATGTTGTCGATCACACCTTTATCGGCGG
>OGJI01001483.1_pt1 | contig 25262 bp, 26 predicted proteins | sample 1572031 | NCBI WGS metagenome assembly OGJI01 (sample SAMEA2582119, study PRJEB24529) | metagenome | biome: Human gut stool | place: China | collected 2011
AGGAGCTATCCGAAACGACAGGAGGTTCAATGAACAAAACGAATGTCAAAGCGAAACCCAGCACGACCCAGCACCACGACACGCCGAACAACAAAACGCACGTCATCAAGTTCCGAGTGACGGAAACTGAAAAATTGGAACTCGAAAATACCGCAAAACTCCTTCATCTCTCCCTGTCCACTCTCATCTGCCGTGCGCTGCACAATGCGAAGATCGAGCGCACTGTTGTCGTTGTCGGCGGTGGAGAAGAAACCCTGACTGCCGTTTCCATTCTGCTTGCCCAGTGCAGCAAGGTGGGCGGAAATTTGAACCAACTTGCACGACACTTCAACTCCGGTGGTGCAGACACCGAACAACTGCGGGCGAAAATCCTTGACGAACTTGCAGACCTGACTGCATTTCGGCTCAGCGCCGAGAAAGTTCTGGGTGAACTGTATGGCAACGCTCAAGCATATCGCCTCAGTCGCAAGGGCAGCTGCATTGTTCAACCATAAACCGCATATTTGCGACATACAATTCGATGCTGTTGCCAACGATTTGAACAATCGAATTGTAATAAAAATTCGGACTACTCTGCCGTTGAAGCATACCTGATCTACCAGCACGATGAGTTCACCAGAAAGCAGCTTCTGGATGAACAGGGCAGACCCATGCTGCGGGAATCGTATCTGCTCGACACCCTTGAGTGCGGCGATTTTTCGTTTGCAACGGCCTGTCTGCTGGCAAACCGAAAGTACAGCAAGAACAACCACCCGGATGATATCAAAAGCCACCAGTATATCCTCAGCTTTGACCCCAGAGATGCAGCCGACAACGGCTTGACCATGGAAAAGGCACAGGCACTTGGCCTGAAGTTTTGTTCTGAAAACTTCCCCGGTCATCCTGCCATCGTCTGCACTCACCCGGATGGGCACAACCATTCGGGAAACATCCATGTCCACATCGTGATCGGCAGCATCCGAATGCGCGAGGTGGAACGCAAGCCCTATATGCAGAAGCCCCGCGACTGGCGTGAGGGCATGAAGCACTCCAGCACAGCCCAGACCATGCGGCACTTGCGTGTTGAGGTCATGGAGCTGTGCGAGGGTGCCGGACTGTACCAGATCGACCTGCTCAACGGCTCGAAAGAGCGTGTCAGCGAAGCTGAGTATTGGGCGCGTAGGCGTGGTCAGTTGAAACTTGACCGTGAGAACGCAGCCCTTACCGCAACCGGACAGCAGCCCCGGCAGAAGAAGTTTGAAACTGTGAAGGATACTTTACGGAGACAGATTTCGTCTGTATTGTACCGTGCTACCAGCTTTGAAGATTTTTCTGATAGGCTTATGCAACAGTATGGCATCACCGTCAAGGAAAGTCGCGGATGCCTAAGTTATCTGCCTGCTGGCAGAACGAAGTTTATCCGAGCGAAACATCTCGGTGACAAGTTCGATAAGGCAACAGTGCTTTCCACGTTGCAGGCAAACACCGAACGCAAACCCAAGGCGCAGTTCAAGCAGGATACCATCGGGAAACTGATCGACATCCAGTCGAGGATGACCGAGGGCAAGGGCATCGGCTATAAGCGTTGGCTCACGAAACACAATCTCAAAGTTATGGCACAGACCGTGAAGCTTCTGCAGGAAAAGGGCTTGACCGACGAGGACGCCCTGAACCAGCGCATCACCGAACTGGAAACCAAGTATCACGATTCGCTGGCAGTAGTGAAAGACCTCGAAGGTCGCATGAAAGCCAACAAAGAGCTGCGCTATCATGTCGCAGCCTACGCCAGCACCAAGAGCGTCGCACAGCAGCTAAAGACCGCCAAACGACCCGCAGCTTTTGAGGAGCAGCATCGTACAGAGCTGACAGCGTACCGGGCGGCAGCAGCCTATTTCAAGGCAAACAACATCGCCAAGCTGCCCAGCCCGAAAAAGCTGGAAGCCGAGTATGCGCAGCTGGCATCCGAAAAGGCAAAGTTCTACGAGCAGTACAAGGAAGCCAAGGAAGAACTGCTCAAACTGAAAACCGCAAAGCAGAATGTTGCGTCCTTTTTCCGGGAGGAAGAACCGGCGCAGCAGGAGAGATAAAGGAGTGTGCGTATGATCAATCTGAAAATTGACCCGGAGTTCCAGTCCCAGATTCCCCCTCTGACCGATGATGAATTTAAGCAGCTTGAAGAAAACATCCTCAAAGAGGGCAAGCTGATCTCTCCTTTGATCGTTTGGGGCAATACCCTTGTTGATGGTCACAACCGCTATGCGATTCTTCAGAAGCACCCCGAAATCTGCTTTTCTACCATGCCGCTCCGCTTTGCGAACCGTGAGGAAGCCCTCGCTTGGATCTGCAAGAATCAGCTGGGGCGGCGCAATCTCACGCCGGAGCAGAAGTACTACCTGATTGGCAAACAGTACGAAGCCGAAAAAGCTGCACATGGCGGTGACCGCAAAAGCACCGATGCAAAATCAAGTTCGCTAAAAGCGAACTTGATCGACAGCAGCAAAACCTGCGACCGAATCGCAGAAGAAAACAGAGTGAGCAAGGACACCGTTATCCGCGCTTCGAGGTATATGAGAGGCGTGGAGATTGCGGAAGAACTGATACCGGGCTTAAAGCAGAGCATCCTGTCCGGACAGACGAAAGTATCCAAAGCTGATATGCACCGCCTTGCCAAGGCTGCCTACAATGACCGTGCACAAACTTTGCAGGATATTCTGCACCCGGAGCTGAAGGTGGAGCTGACGCCTGACGCTGACGGTGTGATCCGTGTTCCGGGCAAAGCGCCTGTCATGCCATTCCGAAAGTTTGAATCGGTTTACGACAGCGATGCTTACCCGGAGGATGTACGGTACGAGTATGTGGCGTTGGAAGAACTCACTACTCGTTTCCGTATTTCATTCAACTACCAGTTGGAGCAGATGCCCGATAATGCACAGCGTGATGTGATTCTGGAGATCATTCACAAGCATAAGGACTATCTTACTTCTCTGGAAGCCGCACTCGCAGATGTTAAAGACCAGACAGCATAACATCAGGCACATGGTATGCTGTTCACAGATGTCCAAAGGAACGTGCGTTTGAACAAAAAGAAAAAGTCCACAAACACTTCCCCCTACCCCGATGAAGTCATCGACCGTCTGGCGAGGGCATTCTACCCGGCGATCCTTGCCTGCTGGAACAGTGAGGAAGGACAACGGGAGTTTGCCGCATGGCAGGTGGAACAGGCTCATCATGCAAACAACGAAAAACAGAGCGTTCCCGACGGGGAACGCCCTGTTGTACATATCGTTATCGTCTGTGGTCTTTGGCAGGGTGCGTCCTATTCAGGGGCGCACCCTGTTTTTGTTTTGAGCCTTCACCGGCTTTTTGAGCCTCAGCCCTCTGCTTTCTGAACCAGAATCGTCAGCTGCTTCTGAACGCTGTCATCTGCTGTGACGGTCAGATGAATTTCACCCGCAGCTTCTCCTGCACGGATCACCGCCATGCAGCAGCCGTCATAGGTCTCGCTTTCCGGGGTATCGTAACGCTCCTCGGAGCAGGGGTTTGCGCTGCCTACGGCTTCCAGAATGCCTGCACCCTCCAACTCCACCTTCAGGGTGTGCTTGGTGTGCAGATCTGCGGTGCCATTTGCATCCACGAATTGGATCATCACAAAGGCGGCATCCTCGCCGTTAGCTTGCAGGGTCTTACGATCTGCTGTAAGGGTCATCTGTGCATCCTGTGCGGTGCGCAGCGTGAACTCGCCGTCACACACACCGCCGGTATAGCCCACAGCCTTCAGCTCGCCGGGAGTGTAGGGCACACTGTAGGTGGCGGTAAAATCCACCATGGCACGGCGGCCCAGAGAAGCTCCGTTCAGGAACAGCTCCACCTCCTCCGAAGCGGAGTACACATCCACCGAAGCCGTCTGTCCCTCAAAACCGGGCCATGTCCAACTGGAAAGGTTATCCTTGAACATCCAAGGCGTTTTGCTGGAGGTCTGACCGTTGTGTTCCATTCGCAGCACTGCCAGATAAGGTGCCTTCCGCAGACCGTAAACGATCTCCCGCAGATAGCTGATGGGGCGGCGGTTGCCCAGCAGATCCAGATCTCCAATATAGGCGGTGCGTTCCGGGTAGATGCTGCTGAAATTGGCACCGCCATCGTAATGGAAGATGCCGCAGCCGGCCTCTCCCAGATAATCGTAGCCAACCCATGTGAAGTCGCCGATCATGTGGGGGTTCTCCTCCACGATGCGCCACAGCCGCACGATGTCTGCCGGGTAGGTCTCGGTACCCAGCACTGCCTTGTGGGGATGCAGCTCATGCTCCAGCACGTGGCGTCCGGTAAGGTAGTTCAGACCGATCACATCGCAAGAATCCTCGCAGCCGGACAGCGCCTCGGTCAGCAGCGGATGGGTGGCAAAGTAGTCGCCCTTTTCCCCGGACATCAGGCTCATAAAGCTGTTCAGGGCATTGCTGCCGCCGCCATCGCCGCCGGAGGGACCGGGCTGCGCCGGGAATTTTCGCATCACATCCCCCATGATCTCCCGCAGGCGGTAACCGGCTGCCATAAGGCCGTTAAGGGCGTTGGTGGTGTAGCGGGTGGGGTCCAGCTCCCGGAAGGTGTTGCAAAGCCGACGGTTGGTCTCTGCTCCGCTTTCCGAGCCTGCCTCGGAGATCTCGTTGCCCACACAGTACAAAATGACACTGGGATGGTTGTAATCCTTGGCCACCATCTTTTGAATGGTGGGCTTCCAGTCCTGCTCAAAGTACAGAGCATAGTCGTAGGGATTTTTCCGCACATTCCATACGTCGCTCAGTTCGTCCATTACCAGCACACCGTACCGGTCGCAGGCATCCAGCAGCGCCCGCCCTGCCGGGTGATGGGAGGAGCGGATGGCGTTGAAGCCCGCTTCCTTTAGTTGACGAATGCGGCGCTCCTCGGCATCGGGCAGGGTAGCTGCACCAAGAATGCCGTTGTCGTGGTGGATGCAGGCACCCCGTAGCTTGACGGTCTGCCCGTTGATGCGTACCCCATGCGCTGCATCGATGCTCAGGGTACGGATGCCGAAGCCGGTCTCTTCCCGGTCCAGTTCTTCCTCGCCCTCCAGCACCTGCATGGTGCTGGTGTAGAGGTTGGGGTTCTCCGGGCTCCACAGAGCCGGGCTGTCCACGCAGTACCGGAAGGAGACGGTTCTGCTTTCGCCGGGTTGGAGCAGGAGGTTTTGCCGGTCGGTGAGCACTGCCGTGCCCTCCCGGCAGATGGTCTGCTGCAGGGTCACCCGTTCTGTAACAGTGCTGGCAGACTGCACCTGTGCCGTCACATCCAGCAGGGCAAAGCCCTCGTCCGCCTCCCGGGTGGTGATACGCACGGTATCCTGCGGCAGATAGACCTTGTTGCCCACCAGCAGCCGCGCCGGGCGGTAGATGCCGCTGCCAGTATACCAGCGGCTGTTGGGTTCCAGACTGTTATCTGCAATGACCTTCAGCAGGTTGTCGGCACCATATTTCAGGTAGGGACCAGCCTCCACGGTAAACTCCGCATAACCGTTCACGTTCCGGGTCAGCAGCCAGCCGTTCAGGTAGACCAGCGCCGTCTGGTACACGCCCTCAAATACGAGGGACACCGGCTTGCCTTGCCACGCCTGCGGTGCGGTGAAATGCTTCTGAAAAATGTACTCGCCGCCGGGGTAGAAGCCGGTCTGTGCACCGTTTTTCGTGTCCGGGGTGCGGGCTTCATGGATCATGGCATCGTAGGGCAGATGCACGGTTTTGGTCTGGGTATTTCCCAGAAAGGAATTCATCCGGGAATTGCCATCTCCCTTTTCTACCGTCCAATCTGCGTTGAAATTCTGTCGAATCATGCCTGTGCCTCTTTCTGGTGTTCAGCATCCCACTTCTTATTGGCCTTTTCCACATCCAGGAAAGCCAGCAGCACTGTAATAATGATGCCGATCACAAAGGGGAAAGTGATGTACAGGTTGAAGATCATCCGAATGGCGCTTTCGCTCTGGACCGTTGCGGTGCCCACAAAGCCGCCCAGCTTCAACAGCCAACCCACAGCCGCAGTACCGATGCCGCCGCCGACCTTCACGCCCAGAGAGGAGCAGCTGTACATCATACCGTCCATGTGGACGCCGGTGGTGCGTGTGGTGTAGCCGCTGGCCTCAGCAATAAGAGCGTTCAAAGAGCCGCTGAGGGTACCTGCAAAGACGCCCTTGATGAACATGAACAGCAGGAACATGGAGAGATTCTTCTGCATGGCAAAGTAGATCATGGGAATGCCCAGCACGCTGCTGATGGCGTAGCCCCAGAAGTTGACCTTCTGCATACTGCCGGTCTTTTTGATGAGGACAGGCGCAAAGGCCAGTGCGATGATAACAGGGAACATCTTCATCATGGAGAACTGACCCAGCAGGCTGCCATCGCCCCAGTAATAGGTGGCGCAGAACACACCGGCACCGGTGGTCAGGTTGCTCATGATATAGTACACGATGTAGATGGCAAGGATCATCAGGTAATACTTGTTGTGGACGAGGATCTTAGCAGTCTCGGCAAAGCCATGCTTTTTCTCCTCGGCAACTGCTTTGCCTTCCTCTGCGGCTTCGCTGGTGTTGCCGCTCAGTTCTTCCTCCGGCAGCTCTTTAACTGCAAGGCAGCTGATGGTGTTGACCACCAGACCAACGATCGCGAAGATCAGAGCCGTGGTACGCCAGCCTGCGGCACCGCTGCCGAACTTCTCCACCATGCCGGTAACGGCAAAGCCCATAAAGATGTTGGTGACGACCGCAAACATAAAACGGAAGGAGCCCAGCTGCACACGCTCATTGTTGTTCTTGGTGATCAGTGCCACCAGAGAGGAATATGCAATGCCGTTGGCAGTATAGAACACTGCGTTCAGTGCCGTGTACACGATGAAGAAGTAGATATACTGCATGGTAGTGCTGCCAGCCGGGATGGCAAACAGCAAAAACAGGCAAAGGGAAACACCTACCTGACCAAACAGCATCCACGGACGTGCCTTGCCCAGCTTGGAGTGGGTGCGGTCGATCAGGGTGCCAAAGATCACATCGCTGATGCCGTCCAGGACCTTGGAGGCCAGCATCAAAGAGCCGATGATGGCGCTGTCCAGACCCAGCGTTCCGGTCAGATAAAGCAGTACAAAGCTGGAAACCAGACCATAGGAGCAGTTAGAGGCCAGATCGCCGGAACCGTAGGCCAGCTTCTGATACCATTTTAGATATTTTTTCTCTGTCGTTGCAGTAGCAGACATGGGGATTCTCCTTTCAAGATGTGCTGTATCATTCACGGCGACAGAATGCGTCTGTCGCTTTACATTTTTTCAAAAGCACTCTATAATAAAGCTATCGGCCGCACAGCTTTTACAGAATGTTTTTGTATTGTGCCTATATTTTAGCAATTCCGTTCACATTCCACAATGACAGCATCGTGTGCCGCATCCATCAGATTGTATCATATTCGCACATTGCGGAAAAGGAGACTCTTTCATGAAACCGGATTCCACCAGCTATGAGAATATTTTGGAGGTTGAAAACTGGGGCAGTCAGCTCTCTACCTTCTACAAGATCATGTCCCCGGTGCAGATCACGCTGGAGTCCTGTACCGGTCTGGGAGAAACCGACCAATACAGCATTCAGATGTTCTCACCGAATGGCTGCTGGCTGCATGAAAACTCTATGGATGCTTTATTCCGTGCCCTCAGCTCCCGTCCGCTGCACCGCCACGATTATTTTGAACTGATGCTGGTGTTGGAAGGGGAGGTCATCCAACAGATCGAGGAAAAAGAATACCCCTACCGTGCCGGAACCTGTTGTCTGGTAAACCGCAGCATCCTCCATAACGAACGCTTCATTGGCCCCGCCAAGCTCTGTTTTATTGGTCTGTCTGTGGATTTTGTCCGCAGCCTGACGGAATCTGCATCCCTGCAATTATTTGAAGCCGAGCGCCATCTGCCGGAAAATCCCGTTTTGCAGTTCATGCTGGCAAATCTGGGACAAGACCTCCGAAAGGAATATCAGGACCTTTTCCCCACACCGGAAAACACCGATAGTGTTCAAACCCTGGCAACGCTCATCGCCCGCATGACTCACATCCTGCACGAACCCAGTGCCGCCGCCACCTATTATTTGAAGGGCGCACTTTGCGAACTATTCGATTTTCTGTCGTCCGGGTTCTATGTAACCCCGGTGCACCTGAGCAGCAGCCCTGAAAGCCTGCTCTTTCTGCGTATCAGCCGTTTGCTGGAAGATACAGATGGTCGGTTGCCTCGCAGCGAACTGGCACGGCTTTTGAATTACAATGGCAGCTACCTCAATTCCATCGTCCAGCGCCGCACCGGTCTGTGTCTTTTCGATTACGGCATGACCTTCTGTTTCCAGAAGGCTGAACGGCTGCTGCGGGAAACAACACTTTCCGTCAGCGAGATCGCCCTGCAGCTCAAATTCACCAACCGCACCCACTTCTACGAACTGTTCCGGCAAAAGTACGGTATGACCCCGCAACAATGGCGCAAGATGCAGAAAAGCGCAGAGCACTCTGAATAAGGTGCTCTGCGCTTTTCTCTTAATCTTCTAACCCATGGCTCCCAGTTACGTTTTTCAAGTATTCTTCTAGATTGCCGTTCAGAATCAAATCAGCATAGCCCAGTGGGTCATTGTAAATAAGATAGTCCAGCTCCGCCCTCTGCGCCATAGTCACATCCAACGTATCCTCGACCCCGGTACAGTCGATGGAGATTTTTCTCCCATCCCGGAGCAGCAGTTCCACGCACCCGTTGTCCATGTTAAAGTGACAGGCTCTTGCATCATACTTCATAATCATGCCCTTTCTGCCTTACGGCACTCTTACAGCTGTGACCTTTGTGATACGGTCTTTTTCTGATAAGGTTTCGGACACACAGCCGTCAGGGAAGAGCCCTTGTTTTCGTTTCCGAAGAGTCAAAACCACCGGCTGAGCCGGTGGCTTGAGTAAGCCCTAGAAGGGCATAATACTAGCAAAGCCCCTGCAAGGGGCCACGAGCAAGCATCTTTCATCTGCATTACTTGCCCTACTGCTCTAACGAGCAGTATCATAAAGTGCATCTTCTAAGATGACAATTTCTTTGTCATCTCGCTTCGCTCGAATCTTATAGCTAAAGCATTTTCTTCTCCACCAGCGGAGCTGGTGGTTGTCGCTCGCTCAAGCTACTCAAAACAAAAAATCCGAACCCTTCTCCTATCGAGAAAAGGTTCGGATTTTCATGGTTTGGTGCGATGGAAGGGACTCGAACCCCCGGCCTACTGATTCGTAGAAAGCCCTTATATGTTTTTTGACGTTTTCGGTCATTACATTTTATATAGATTCATCGTTGTTTTCGTTATTCTTCGTGCATCTTCGTTTCACTTCTTTTTCGATTCAATAAGGCAAAAACAAGGCACATTTCAGAGGGCATATCGCCCCATAAATAGGACAGCACGAAAAGAGCAAAAAAGTTGACGGCTTACAGGAGCGGCAGAAACGCACCTGTGAGCCGTCTTTTGTTATGCGTGGGACTTTTCTTTGATACGGCTGAAAACGTCCGTCAGCGCGTCCGCTGCCGCCGCATCGCTGGAACGGATGAACCCGGCATAAATATCCGTGGTGGTGCTGGTCTTTGCGTGGCCCAGTCTGCCCGAAACCGTTGTAACCGGCACATGAGCCGCTATCAGCAAGCTGGCGTTGGTGTGGCGCAGGCTATGGAAGTGAACCGCCGGGAGATCATGGGCGGCCAGAAAGCCCGGAAACCAGCTCGTAACCGCATTGGGGTCGAACGGCTGGCCGTTCCAGCGAGTGAACAGCAAATCATTGTCCACCGTCTTGCCGTTCTCGATTTCCACCCGGCGCACCCACTCGGAGCCGACCTTGAACCGTTCAGCCTTCTGATGCTGGCGGTACTCCCGCAGCAACTGCACACACTCCGGGCCTATCTTGATGCACCGCCGGGAGCGTTTTGTCTTTGGTGCCGTGAACACTGTACCGCGCCCAGCGATGTTCTGCACTGTCCTGTTGATGGAGATCACACCCGCATCAAGGTCAATATCCGACCAGCGCAAGGCGCATATCTCGCCCCGGCGGGCACCTGTGAGCAAGGCAAGCTGTGTGATAACGCTGTACTGTGCTGGCGCGTCCTGCAGGGCTTCCAACAGCTTTGCAACGTCCTCTTCCTGTAAGGCTTCCACTTCGATTTCTGCCGCTTTGGGGGCTTCTGTGCGCCGACAGGGGTTTTCATCAATCAGCTGCCACTTGACCGCCTTTTCAAACACGCTGGACAAGAAGCGGTGATAGTGCAACTGCGTGTTGCCGCCCAGCTTACCGCCCGCCCTGACCTTCTCGGCAAAGGCTTTGGACAGGGGCAGCCCGGAGGCATCGGCTACTTTCTCGGCGGTTTTCCGGCTGACAGGCTTGCCGCTGCACAGGCCGCGCATGGTTTCTTCACCTATCCCGGCGGCCTCCCGGATCCTTGCCCGCTTGCCCTTGGGCAGCAGCTTCAGCAGGGCAGCCGTAACCGTATAGGTGGAATCCTGCCGCACTCCATCTTCAGACAGGTTTGCATAGAACGCCATGAGGTGCGCCGGGCGTATCTGATTCACCTTCATGTGACCCAGAGCAGCGGACACCCTCGGAACCAGCTTTCTGTATTCGGCGGCTGTCTTAGGCTTGAGCTGCTTATCTGCGTACTCGGTGAACCAGCGCTCTATCAGGTCATCCAGCTTCATGGACGCATCCAGCGAAATGCCGCTGTGCACTTCCTGTTCAAAGGCATCTGCCTGACGCTGCAGCTCCTTTTCCAGCTTCTTCCCAGTCATGCCCGGCGGGGGAGTGAAGGTGCGGTTTACCAGCACCTGACGCCCTTCTCGGTCGTATCCGTTGGAGACCCGGATACAGTAGGAGCAGGTACCGTCCTTCTTTGTGCGCTTTGTTATTTTCGCCATTTTTGCACACTCCTTTACAAAAACTTGATTCACAGAAATTTTACATTTTAGACAATCGGCTACTAAATCTGTAAACTTTTGATACAAAATTCCATGTTCTTTGGTGGAATGATGTCAAGCACTTCAAAAAAGCAAAAAACGTCTAGAAACACCACAAAACGTGTCAACACATCTGAAAACATCTCATAAACTAACAGACATAAACTAACAAACGCAACTCTCGATTTTTTGTGAAAAAATATTACAGTTCACAATTTTTTCAGCAATTAGTAAATCAGCTATGGGGGATGTTGACTGCTTTTGCAAAGTGTGGCATCATGCAAGCACAACAACCGAAACAAAAATTGTTTGTGATTTTAGCATACCACGTCGAACTGCTCTGTACAAGAGAGAAAGGAAACTTTATGAATAATTTATCCAGAATTTCAAAGCCGAACAGGGATATTCGGCTTGCTGTTGCCGATGAGGGCTTTTATCTTTGGCAGCTTGCGGCAGAGCTTGGCATTACAGATGGAACGCTTTCAAAGAAACTTCGTCAGGAACTCTCGGAAAGTGAAAAGGAAGATTGTTTTAATGCCATTGAGCGAATGAAGAAGTCCCGGCAGCATTCTAACGAAGAGTGAAGTTTTTGTTATGATGTCTCACCATTCAGGTGAATTAATTTCATCGCAACTTTTGGACACAATTTTCCGCACCATCTATCCATAAAACAGGTAAACGTTCCCCTGAAAAGCCTTGGTAATCCTTGGCACTCTGGGATACTGCATGACACTGGATGTCACCAGATGGCAACAGATGAATTTTGACGCAAAAGATTCATCTTCAACAATGCTGCATTACCTTGATTCCGGGTTAAAATTTGGCGGTATTGCAATTCTTTTCAGGTCGTGATACTATGCAGCCACGACGAACAAGACAACACAAAAAGCAACTTTGGAGGTGGAAGAATGGGTGATTCTATCCGATACCCAAACATGGGCACGGTGGCAAAAGCAGCCGAAATTTACGGGCTTTCCCCGGCCTATATCAGGCGACTGTGCAAGCAGGGGAAAATCCGCTATGTGAACGCCGGGCACCGCTGGCTGGTGAATCTGGACAGTCTAGCCCGGTACTTTGAACTGGGAGATCCGGCGGGTGGTGAAGAAGCCGCCCAGGGCATCCGCCGGGTAGCGAGGTGATATCCTTGAAAGAAAAAAGCCCTGAAAGCATCGTCCTACGTTTTGTCTGGCTGGAAAATCTGACACAGGATTATACCAACGATGAAATCGGGAAGATTGTTCGTGACTTATACAGCTACGCCAAAGAGGGAACCAACCCACAACAATATGAGGATCGAGGAATGCGTGGGCTTTGGCGCTCAATGAAAGACGGCATTGACAAGGACTTTGCCAAATATCGGGAAAAGTCAGAAAAAGCGACAGCATCTGCAAATGCACGATGGGGAAAAGCCACACAAGCGAGCTCTGAATCTGAAATGCAATCGAATGCGAACGCATCCGAAAAGATGCAAACGCATTTAACCGAATGTGACGGTATGCACTCGCACCGTACATATACAGATATATGTACATGTACAGCTACAGCTACACCGGAAGCTCCAGCCACCGCCGCCGTTTCGCACACAGATTCAGACCTTGCCGAGATCGTGCAGCATTTCCAAGAGACGATAGGTGTGTTCCCACGCTCTGCACTGGACAAGCTACGCCGCTATCAAGAAACCTTCCCCACCGAGGTTATTTGCAAGGCCATTGACGAAGCCGCCGAGAACGGTGTACGGAAGTGGCGCTATGTCGATGGCATCCTGAAGGGCTGGCAAACCGATGGTGTGCGCACACTGGGCGATGCGGAAGCCCGCCGGGAAGCCCGGAAGAAGCCCGCACAGCAGCCGGAACGGAAGTTGGAGGTGCTGACTTGAACACGCACAAGATTTTGTTGGGTGCCCTGCTCATCCGGCCAGACCTTGCACCCTACGCCCTGCCGGATTTGGAAATCGAACACTTTCCCCCAGACCTTCAGCCGGTGTTTGCAGCTCTGTCCGGTCTTTGGAACGCGAAGGGCAAATTGGATGCAGTGGCAGCCTACGCCCGCTATCCAGAGCAGAAAACCGCTATTCTGGACTGTGTGCAGGAATGCGAAGCCGAGTGCATCCGCATCACCCGCGAGAATGTGGAAAATTGGACACAGATCATTCGGGAGCAGGCTGCTTTGACCCAGTTCCAATCGCTGGCCCTGCAGGCCGGAAGCGCATTGACCACCTTCGCAGATCTGCCAGACCTGTATAGCCAGATGGGCGAAGCCCTGACCCTTGACCGAGAAGGACAGGACTTTAAGTCTATCGGGGAGCTGGTAGACACCTACATCCGCAAACTGGATGAAAAGCCGAGGTACATTCCCAGCGGCATCCCGGTGCTGGACAAGCACTTGCATCTTGCCCCGGGTAACCTGTTTATCATCGGCGGCCGGCCGTCTGCCGGTAAAACCGCCCTGTCCTTGCAAATAGCCTGTGAACAGGCCCGGCGGGGGCTGAGGGTGTGTTATTTCTCGCTGGAAACTGACCCGGACACGCTGACCGCCCGCATCATTGCGAACCGTCTGGCGGCCCCTCTGGCCGATGTGAAGGGCAAGACCGTTCCGCAGTCTGACCTTGACGGCCTCGCAGACCTGCACAAATTGCCGCTGTACATCCGTTCAGCGTCCGGCAAGGGCGTTGGATGGGTAAAGGCACAGGCGCAGCGAATGAAGGCGCAGGCCGTTTATATCGACTATCTGCAGCTGTTGGCAGGCGGCAAGGCCAAGGACAGGTATCAGCAGATCACCGGCATTTCCATTGCCCTGCATGAGCTGGCACAGACTACCGGCATTCTGGTGGTAGCACTGGCCCAGTTGAACCGCAATGCCGCCCATGCTGCCCCCAGCACGGCAGATCTGAAGGAATCCGGGCAACTGGAACAGGACGCAGACGCTATCCTGCTTCTTTCGGACGATGGAGAGCAATATCAAGCCGTCCTAGCGAAAAACAAAGAGGGCCGTGTGGGTGAAGTTCCCTTGACCTTCGACAAGCCCCGACAGCGTTTTCTCGCTGTCACAAGCGAACTGGAAAGAAGGTGAAACCATGGAACACAATCCAAACCGACCGCGCCGCCGGGAGCCGTACCACTACGATGCAACCGGCGCACAGTATATCGCCTGTATCGAAATCGCCTTGCAGCACGGCCAGAGCATCCCGGTGCACGTTTTGCAGATGGTCTACCATATGCTGCTGCCGTACATGAACAGCTGAACCACCGACCGTACCCCGGCGGTGTTGATTTTGAACGTGCCCAGTAAGGGCACAGAAAGGATAACCCCATGAGAAAGTTTACAATGATCCACAACAACGAGAGTGTGAAGGTGTGCGAGTATACCGCAGCTGTGCGGGAGTACATCGACATGATGAAGCCGGAAGAGTTAGAATCCTTCGGGCACGATGTTTCCAGCGGCCCGGATCAGATGATGGCCGCCTTGAACACAATCGACCTGCTGGCCAAATACGACAAGAATGCAGCATGGAAGGAATACTTGAATTTTATGGAATGTAATCTGTCTGGCATGAGCATCCAGTTTCACGCCTGAGCAAAAGTCACCTTCTTTGTGAGGGCGTCGATAGAAATATTCCTGATACAGAGACGCGGAATAACGAGTGATCCACGGTTGAACACGTGACACACTGGGCGCATGGGGCAACCTGTGCGCCTTTTCTCGTTGTTGCCGTGTGATGAATGAGAGCGGCACAAACACAACGCGGATGTTTTGCAGCACAAAAATAGCACTTTATAGCATTTTATTGACATCTTCAATAGACGCGTGTTATCGTGTATATAAATTCGAGTTTTTGCAGCCTAAAAAAGAAGTCTGTGCGAATTTGTGCGCCTTAAAAAAAGAACCTCAAAAGTCGCAAAAGTGCGCACTAAAAAAGGCGAGGTGCGCAGTTTGTTCACACAGCCACGCGCGCCCGCGTATCGTGTCCATAAACTCTCACTGTGAACAAAAATGCACACGAAAAAAGGAAGGATGCAGCAATGGAACAGAATCGACCAAAACAGACCGACCAGCAGGCCACCAACGCAGCCCTTGCCGCTCTGGCCGCCGCCGGGAACAGCTTTGCACTGGGCCAGCTATGGGAAGTAAACAAGGGCTTTCTGCACCGGCTGTTCTGGCAATGGTACAGCAAAAACAAGGCCGTTGCAGACAATGCAGGTTTGACGCTGGAGGATCTTGACCAAGAGGCATTCTTTGCCGTTCAGGCCGCTGCCATAGCCTACACCCCAGAGAAAGGCGCATTCACGACCCTGTTGTATTACTACGTGCAAAGTCAGATCAATAAGGCCGTATTCGGCGAACACCGGCGCAACATCACCACCGAGGACGGCAGGCGGGTGGCCGTGTCTTCCAACCCTCTGAACGACTGTACAAGCCTTGATGCACCCTTAGACGGTAAGGATAAGGGGAGCAGCACCAAAGGGGAGACCATCGAAGACCCGGCGGCTACACAGGCATTCCAGACCGCCGAGGATGATCTATACACCGAAGAGCTGCACAATGCTCTGGAAGAAGCCCTCAGCCACTTGGCGGCCAAGCAAGCCGACGTTGTGCGCCGCCACTATTTCGAGGGCCAGACCCTTAAAGAGATTTCGCAGGAGGACGGCACAACCTTAAATGCGGCACGGAACCGCGAACAAGCCGCCTTTATAGCCCTGAGCCGAAATCTCAAGCTCCAGCGCTGGCGTGATGATGTAATCACAACGAGAGCGTGGCGCGGCACTGGCTGGAACGCATGGAGCCGCGACGGCAGCGTTCAGGAGCGCACGGTGGAATACTGGGACGAACAGGTGAAGAAATACGAGGAGCATGTGCGCGAGCTGGTCGAGAAGTACGGAATCTCTGCCATCATCTGAACCATATACCCTGCCGGGCGAGGTGTAACACACTAGACTTTGTTTCAAAGTCCGTGTGCCCTTCGGGAATTTGTAGACACGACACACGCCCGCGCATACCGTGTGAAAAGCGGATTTCTGGAATTTTCGGAAGCTATAAAAAGAAATTCGGATAATCGCCGCCGCAAGCAGTGTCTTTGTATGTACAAAGCCCCTTGCCTTGCAAGGACTTGTTGGGCAGCATCCCAAACCCTTTGACCGTGCAGCACCCGCCGGGCGCAGCACTTCAGCTGCACGATTCTGTTGCCCTCAACAAAATCGCTGCATGACAAAGCCCCCAGACCGCGACAGCGCGTGTCTGAGGGCTTGCTTTTTGCCTTGTGCGTCCAGAACGGCAGAAATGCCCCTGTGAGCGCGTTTCACTTTATTCGACACTCTTTGCCATTTGAAGCGTTGGAGGCACTCCGCACGGTCTCTGCGGGAGCTTCTGCGCTTTCTGGTCCGGTGTCGTAGGAATCCAATGCTTTTAAGGCCTCTTCTCTGTCTGCATAGTAGCCGAGTATATCACCGGCAACGGTCTTTGCGATATATGGCTTGGCCCGCTTCCCTTGCAGCTTGTAGACCGTTCCTGTACCCTTCTGGCGGCGCTTTCGTGGGGGCTTTGGTTTTGCCTGCTGCTGTTTCCCGCACCACGGGCAGAACAAAGCCTCTTCCGGAATGGCTTTTCTGCAGCAAGGTCGAACACAGGCTTTTACCCGGCCAGACAGCTTGACAGGGATAGGCACAGCGGGAGCCTTGCTTACAGGAAGCCTCATGCGGCACCATGTGCAGAAAACAGAATCTGAACCGGCAGGCGTTTCCCGGCGGCATCTGGGGCAGATTGTCCGCTCTCCATCCCAGACCAGCGGTGTATCTGGGTCTGTGGTCATGGGGTCTGTGGTCATGCTTGGCTGCTTCTTTCCGCATGACGGGCAAAACTTTGCGCCCTCTGGAATCTCTAGCCGACAGCAGGAGCGTACACACTTCATGTAAAAACATCCTTTCCGGCAGCATAAGCTTCTTTCAGAGCGGAAAACTTACGCCGTTATAAAAGCAAAAGGCTGACCGCATTACTGCGACCAGCCCTCTGCAAATACTAATTGCGCTCACGCGCTGCCGCCGAAGCGGCAAAGTTATACATCGGTATTTTATCACAGTTTATTCTAAAAGTCAATCAAATATTCTCTTGCTGTAAAAAATTTTTTAGGACGCCTTTGGAGATGTACAATTCCACAACAGCTTTTTCAATTTGCTCCATGTCACGCTCTGAAACCTTGACACCGTTCAGCACGGAGTGTGGCGTGGTGGGCTCCTTGATTCGCATTTTACTAATTGTTGTAATCTGGCTGATATTGGCAATACTGCCTTCTTTCAGCTTTTTCATTTTGTTGATACTGGCTTGAGCGCTGTCGAGCTTATTTTTGGCTGTTGCTACGCGTTTCATGACTTCCACCGTTCGTGCGGCTTCATCCATCTGAATCAAACTTTCATCAGTAGCGATTGAATTTATCAACTCTCTTGCCTCTCTGGTTTGATTGTTGGTCTTTTCCTCCAACGCTGAAAAAATTCCATCCTCTAAGATGATTTTATTCCGGCTGGTTTTATGATGTGCCTTTAAGGAACCGAGCGGAACCACAGTCACAGTGTCGCCCTTCAGTCCGTTTTCTTTGTCCAAAACCACAGCATAGTGCAGGCCACCCAGCTCAGAACCTACCCGGAACCCAAAATCTACGTTCACAATCTGACGGCGGGCAAGGCGTGGAATGGATGCGGGGTTGAAGTCGTTTTCTCTCCGAATCATACTGGTGTATGTTTTGACCCAGTAAGAAAGCAGCTGTGCACGTTTTTTATCCACATCATTTGAAGAACCCATCCACGAACTAAGCAGGTTATCTAATTCATGAATGGCTTCCGCAACATGGCGCTTTAACTCTTCTGTTTCCATTCTTCTGGACATTTTTGCACTTCCTTCCTGTTCATTCCCCGGCGGTGTCCTCTGTGGGCACATGTTCCAGCAGATCGCCCGGCTGGCAGTCCAGCAACGTGCAAATCGTTTCCAATGCCGCCCACGATACCATTTCACCCCGCCGCAGTTGCGACATATACGATTCACCAAGAAGATGCTCGTTTCTCAGTCTGGTGGAACTATATCCTTTTTCTTTCAAAGCAGCCAGCACATTGATTTTGTACCTGAATGCCATAATTTCACCTACTTTCGTTAAGGGCCTATTATACTGTCCCTTTTTCCTTGTCCTTAGTATAGCGCAATAACACACTAAAAACAAGTGGTAAAATTCACAGTTTGAAGCACTAATATTTGGTGGTTTCGTCAATAGACACCACTAGTTTCAAGTGGTATACTATAGACACAGCAAGGGAAGCACGACCGGAAGGCAAGGGGCGAAGGATGTACCGGGAGCGCAAGAGCAGAACGCCAGCTAAGACAGTAACCCACTTCCTGAAAGCTGTATATGAAAAATGGCCCGGTGTCCGCTACCAACGAAACCACCGAGCCAAACCCACCAAAGGGTCAAGCCCATTATACAGGAGCTGACCCGCAAAGTAAAGCGAGGACAGTATGAAGAAGTACAATCTCTCCGAGATCATGCACAAGGCATGGAAGCTGTACCGCAAGGGTGCAGCGGCTTTTGCCGAGTGTCTGCACCGGGCATGGAACAGCGCAAAGGCCGCCCCGGTCAACGCCCAGCGCATCGAGGAAGCCCAGCAGACCGCCGGGATCACCGAGCCTGTGAACACATGGGCGGGCTGGAAAGCCGCCGGGTACATGGTGGAGCATGGTGCAAAGGCTCTGTTTCAGGCGGTGCTTATCCACAGCAGCAAGGGAGACGGCCAGACCTACCGGGCATCGTTCTTCGGTGCATCACAGGTGAAGCCGCTGGAAGTCCAGTAACACAGTCAGAGGATCCCCGGCGGGAAGATGGAAGCCCGCCGGGGAGAGCGGGGCACGATCCAGCCCCAGATAGGAGAGTTGAGGTATGAACGATATTCGTGCTATGATTCGGGAACGCGGCATGACGCTGGTTCAGCGGCAATCTGTGAGGGGGTGTACAGCATGACAAAAGACCAGCTGCACGAACAGCTTATGAAGGAAGCTGAAGTGTACTGCCCTCACTGCACCCCGGAACATCGTAAAATGGCGGTTGATCTGGTGGAAGAGGTGCTCAGCCTATCCGAAGAACAGCGCAAGCGCTTTCTTAAATTTCTGCGCCTGAGCGAACGGGCAAAAGCACTCGGCCTTGACGTGGATGTGGACAAGGCCACGAAGCTTTATTTCATCAAAGACGTTGCAACCAATACCGTTATCGTCCCGCCTCCGATGAACCTTGAAACCGTGAGGGCGTGGCTGGACGACTACGAGCAGCAAGCCGCTGAAGAATAACCCGCCGGGCATCCGGCGTAAGGCACACGGCAAGGCACACGAGAGGTAGTTTTTTGGGTAGTAAGGCACAAACGAGGCACTTTCCAGCCATTTTGACAGCTATATAAAGCAAGAAATCCCACGATTTACACCGTATTTTCAACGGTCAATCGTGGGATTTTACTTGGTGCGATGGAAGGGACTCGAACCCCCGGCCTACTGATTCGTAGTCAGTCACTCTATCCAGCTGAGCTACCAACGCATACGTTCCGGTCGGAACATGATGTATTTTATCACTGAGGAGGGGTTTTGTCAACGGTTTTTTGAAATTTTCTTTGGATTTTTCAGAATTTTATTTTCGCCTTTGAAAAAAGTACGCCGTTTCGTTTTTACGTTTCTTCCGCCAGCTGCTCGGCAATGCGGATTCCGGTGGGCGTTGCGGCGAGGCCGCCCTGGCCGGTCTCGCGAAGGTCGGGGGAGAGCAGGCTTCCGACGCGGCCCATGGCGTCAATGACCTCATCACAGGGGATGGCGTAGTCCACCCCGGCCAGCGCCATATTGGCGCAGGAGACGGCATTCACTGCGCCAACGACATTCCGCTTGATGCAGGGGACTTCCACCAGACCCGCCACCGGGTCGCAGACCAGGCCCAGCAGGTTGCCCAGCGCCATGGCGGCCGCTGCGGAACACTGTTCCGGTGTGCCGCCCTTGAGGTGGCAGAGCGCTGCCGCAGCCATGGCGCTGGCGGCTCCGACCTCGGCCTGGCAGCCGCCTTCGGCACCGGCCAGCGTCGCGCGGGCCGCAATGACCTGACCGAAGCCTGCGGCCACGTAGAGCGCTTCGCAGATGGCGGTCTCATCGGCTTCGCCCGCGCGGGCCAGCGGGAGCAGCACCGCCGGGAGAACGCCGCAGCTGCCTGCGGTGGGCGCGGCCACGATCCGCTTCATGCAGGCATTGCACTCGGCGGTCTTGAGCGCTTCGGCCGTCACCTCGGCCAGGTAATCGCCGCCGTAGCTCCGGCCTGCCCGATGCGCCTGTTCCACTTTGGCGGCGTCGCCGCCGGAAAGGCCGCTGCGGCTGCGCTGGGCAGGGTCGTAATCCCGGCTGGTGGCCTCCATGACGTGCCACAGATGCCGCATCCCATGGCGGCTCTGCTCCTCGGTCAGGCGGCTCTCCGCCAGGTCGCTGCGCAAAACCGCCTCGGCCAGCGAGATGTTCTGGGTGCGGGCTGCTGCCAGCATTTCTTCACAGGATAAAAAAGCCATCGCTCAGTCCTCCGCATTTTCTTCGGGTTCGTCTACGTTCAGGCAGGTCACTTTCAGGATGCCGGGCATCAGCGCAAGCTGCTGCTCCAGCGGGTGGGGGATGTGAGAATCGCATTCCAGCACCATGACGGCGTAACTGCCCGTCCCGGCGCGGAACACCTGCATCGACGCGATGTTGATCCGCCGCAGCGCCAGCGAGGTCGTGACCTCTGCGATGCAGCCGGGGGTATCCTCGTTATGGATGATGAGGGTGTTGCTGTCGCCGCCGAAATCGGCGGGCACACCGTCGATCTCGGTGACGCGGATGCGTCCGCCGCCCACCGAGGCCGCTTTCATCGAAAGGACCCGGCCGGTCCGGCTCGTCAGCCGCAGCACAGCGGTGTTCGGGTGGGCCGAGCGCAGCTCGACCGGGTGGATGCTGAACTTCATGCCCTGCTCTCTGGCCAGCTCAAAGCTGTCCGGCAGGCGGGGATCATCCGGGCGGAGGCCCAGCAGACCTGCCACCAGCGCACGGTCGGTGCCGTGGCCTCGGCCCGTCGTGGCAAAGCTGCCATACAGACCGATATCGGCATCCACCGGGATATCGCCCAGCAGCTTTTGTGCCGTGTATCCAATTTTGGCTGCACCCGCCGTGTGGCTGGAAGAGGGCCCGATCATGACCGGCCCCAGAACGTCAAACAAGCGCATACGATGCACATCCTTTCGTATTCCCTGCAAAAAGCCCCTCATTCCGGCCCGTTCCGGCCGGCAAAAGTGTTCTCTTCGCACTTTTTCTCTGTTTTATTATACCGCTTTTGCCCCACTTGTGCTATAATAACTTTACTAATGTTTGAATTCGCTCCTTTTGGGGCAACACGGAGGTTCGATTTCTATGAAACTGGTAAGCGTGGAAACTCCCGAAAAGAGTGTCTGCAAAATGACTTTCAGCGCGACCGCTGAGGAGCTGGAGACCGCATCCAATGCGGTGTATGAGCGCACCCGCGCTTCCTACACCATCAAGGGCTTTGCCAAGGGCGAGGCTGACCGTGCGCAGATCGAAGCCGACCGCGGCGAGCACACCTTCTGGTATGACGCCATCAACGATCTGATGGACCGGGACGTTCCCGCCCTGTACGATGCTGCGATGCAGGAGCACGGCTTCCACGCCGTGGATGAGCCCAGCTACGATCTGGTCAGCGTCAAGAAGGACGAGGGCTTTGTGGCCACCGCCACCACCGCCCTGCAGCCGGAACTCAAGCTGGCCCAGACCACCGGCTTCCAGTCCGAGTGCGTCACCCCGGCTGTCACCGACAAGGAGATCGACGCCGTGCTGGAGCGCCGCCGTGCCGCGGCGGCGGAGCTGGTGCCCCACAAAGGCCCGGCCGTCAAGGGCAACATCGTGCACATCGACTACGAGGGTCTGCTGGACGGCAAAGCCTTTGCAGGCGGCACCGCCCAGAACCAGACCTTGCAGCTGGGCAGCGGCCGGATGATCCCCGGCTTTGAGGACGGCATCCTGGGCCACAAGGGCGGCGAGGAGTTTGAGATCCACGTCACCTTCCCGGCACGCTATCACGCCAAGGATCTGGCAGGTAAGCCGGTCGTCTTCAAGATCAAGCTGCTCGACGTCTGCGTCCGCCAGCTGCCCGCCCTGAACAGCGATTTCGCCAAGAAGATCGGCAAGGTGGACACCATGGAAGCCTTCCGGGAACAGGTCCGCAAGCAGCTGTACGACGGCAAACACGCCAGTGCCCTGAACCGTGCCAAGGACCAGATCCTGACCCAGCTGGCTGCCGCCGCTGAGGGTGAGCTGCCCAGTGTTCTGGTAGAGAGCACCTACCAGCACGAGATGGAGAACATCCAGCAGCAGCTCCAGATGCAGCGGATGAGCCTGGACCGCTACCTGAGCCAGATCCACCAGACCCGCGAGACCTTCACGGCCAACGTGCACGCTGCCGCTGAGAAGAACACCCGCGCCCGGATGGCCCTGCTGCAGGTCGCCCAGAACGAGAACCTCGTCCCCACCGATGAGGAGATCAACAAGAACCTGCAGGAGCGTGCAGACCGCACCAAGAAGACCCTCGAAGAGGTCAAGGCCGGTATGAACATCCCGATGATTCAGCGCAATGAGGCCATCCGCCGCGCTGCCGACTGGGTCATTGAGCACTCCACCATTGAGGAAAAAGACGCCTGATTTTTTCAAAATCGCATTCCATTCATACAAAAAAGACCCCCTTCCGAGTTGCCGCTCCGAAGGGGGTCTTGTGCGTTACTTGGTCAGGAAGTTGAAGCCCATGACCACGATGCCCAGCACGACCAGAACGATGCCGGTGGCACGGTTCAGGGTCTTCGGTTCTGCCTTGTTGGCAAACACGGCTGCAATGCGGGCCCACAGGAGGGTGAACACCACGCAGAGCGCCAGAACGAAGGGATCGGGCATTCCGCCGATGGCGAAGTGGGAAACAGCACCGGTCAGGGCGGTGAAGGTCATGATGAAAACGCTGGTGCCGACGGCGGTCTTCAGCTCATAGCCCAGCACACTGGTCAGGATGAGGAGCATCATCATACCGCCGCCAGCGCCCACGAAGCCGCAGATCAGGCCGATGCAGACACCGCACACGACGGACTGGATGGCGCGCTTCTTTGCGGAGACGCCCTGCATGGCCTCCTTGGTGGTCATGACGGGGCGAACGATGAACTTGATGCCCAGCAGGAAGGTCATGAAGACCGAGAAGCTGCCCATGGTGGCCGACGGAAGCAGGCTGGCAAGGTAGCTGCCCACGACCGTGAACACCAAAACGCTGACCATCATGATGAGGCCATTCTTGATATCCAGATTCTTATTCTTATGGTAGGTATAGGCCGACACCGCACTGGCCAGCACGTCCGACGAGAGGGCGATGCCGACGGCCATGTAAGGGTCCATGCCGAGGAAGGTGATGAGCATCGGGCTGATGACCGCAGCGGCGCTCATACCGGCAAAGCCGGTGCCCAGGCCTGCGCCCATCCCCGCAAAAAAGGTCACAACGATCGTAAACAATCCATTCATCTTACAGTTCTCCTTCCAGAATTTCATCCAGGTTCCGGCCCATCTGTTCCAGGGTCCCATAAAACACATTCAGCCGGGCTTCGTCGATGCCGTTCAGCAGACGGTCAAAGAAAGCCTCCTGCAGCGCCCGGCCCCGCTGGATGATGGGCTGAGCCTTTTCGGTGCAGAGCAGCTCAGTCTTGCGGCGGTCGTTCGGCACCTGGCAGCGGGTCAGCAGGCCCTCGTGCACGAGCTTGTCCACATTCACCGAGACGAGGTTCGCTTTGATGTGGCGCACCTCCACGATGTCGCTGGCCGTTTTGTAGGTGGGGTTGTTGGCCAGGAACAGCAGGATATCAAACGCCGTCTGGGGCAGGCCGAGTTCCTGGCACAGCGGCTTGCAGACCGCGCTGTAGGCCAGCGCCGTCTTGTTTGCAAATTCCATGCTGGGGTTTTTCTCTCTCATTTTATCGCTCCATTTTTGAATCATTCACTTTTGAAGTATTTTAGCACGATTTTTGTGCCCTGTCAAGAGCCGCACACAAACAAAGAGCCTGTGCCCAAATCGCTTCGGGTACAGGCTCTTATTATAAAGAACAGATGTTTTACACGAACGCCAGCGCGAGCATCCGGACGATGAAGGCTGCCACCCATGCCACCACGCACTGGTTCAGGACCATGACGGCTGCCCAGCGGCCGCCCAGCTCCCGCTTGACGGAAGCCACTGCCGCGATGCAGGGGGTGTAGAGCAGGCAGAACACCAGCAGCGGGGCCGCTGCCGCCGGGGACAGCGCCGCGCCCAGCGCAGCGGACGAGCCGAACAGGATGGTCAGGGTCGAAACGACACTCTCCTTTGCCATGAAGCCGGTGATGAGGGCCGTGGAGACCCGCCAGTCCGCAAAGCCCAGCGGGGCAAACAGGGGCGCGATGCCGCTGGCCACAAAGGCCAGGATGCTTTCCTGCGGGTCTGCGGTCAGGCTGAGCTGCAGATCGAAGTTCTGCAAGAACCAGATGACGATGGTCGCCATGAAGATGACGGTGAAGGCGCGCTCCAGAAAATCCCGCGCCTTTTCCCAGAGCAGCTGCATCACATTTTTCAGGCCGGGCAGGCGATAGTTGGGCAGCTCCATGACGAACGGCACCGCCTCGCCGCGGAACAGGGTCCCCTTGAGGGCAAATGCCGCCAGGATGCCCACCGCAATGCCCAGGAAATACAGCCCCACCATGACCAGTGCCGCATGATCCGGGAAGAAGGTCACGGCAAACAGGCTGTAAATGGGGAGCTTGGCCGAGCAGCTCATGAAGGGGGTCAGCAGGATGGTCATCTTGCGGTCCCGCTCGGAGGGCAGGGTGCGGCTGGCCATGACGCCCGGCACCGTGCACCCGAAGCCAATGAGCATCGGCACGATGCTGCGGCCCGAAAGGCCGATGCGGCGCAGCAGCTTATCCATCACAAAGGCCACGCGGGCCATGTAGCCGGTATCTTCCAGCAGCGAGAGGAAGAAGAACAGGGTCACGATGATGGGCAGGAAGCTCAGCACACTGCCCACGCCCGTGAAGATGCCGTCGATGACCAGCGAGTGAACCGTCTCGTTGACGTTCCAGTAGGTCAGGGCATCGTCCACAAAGACGGTCAGGTTCTCGATCCCGATCTCCAGCAGGCTCTGTAGACCTGCGCCGATGACGCCGAAGGTGAGGTAGAACACCAGCGCCATGATGCCCACAAAGGCCG
>OGJI01001500.1_pt1 | contig 25113 bp, 20 predicted proteins | sample 1572031 | NCBI WGS metagenome assembly OGJI01 (sample SAMEA2582119, study PRJEB24529) | metagenome | biome: Human gut stool | place: China | collected 2011
GCCGCCTGATGGCCGAGCTGCCCTTCATGGCCAGCGAGAACATCATGATGCAGGCCGTGGAGAAGGGCGGCAACCGTCAGGAGCTCCACGAGCGTCTGCGCCAGCACGCCATCGCCGCCGGCAAGCAGGTCAAGGAAGAGGGTCTGCCCAACGACATGGTGGACCGCATCGCCGCCGACCCGGCCTTTGGTCTGACCAAGGAAGAGATCGCGGCGGGCCTTGTGCCGGAGAACTTTGTGGGCCGTGCTCCCCAGCAGGTGGAGGAATTCATCGCTCACATCCTCAAGCCCATCTTTGACGCCAACCCGGATGCTGTGGAACAACACGCAAATCTGAGCGTCTAAACGTGATTTTACAGGAAAAGAGGCTGTTGCCGCAGGCAACGGCCTCTTTTCTGCACACAGAAGGAGTTTTCATGAGACTCGATAAATATTTAGCCGAGACGGCCCAATGCACCCGGAGCGAGGCGAAGGCACTGCTGGCGAAAGGCCGCGTCACGGTCAACGGTGCGGTCTGCAGGAAAGGGGACACCCAGCTGAAAGAGGCTGACGCCGTGGCGGTGGACGGCAAAGCGCTGGCCTACCAGCAGTTCGTCTACCTTATGCTCAACAAGCCCGAGGGCGTCGTCAGCGCCTCCACCGACAAGCGGGACACGACGGTCGTGGATCTGGTGGGGAATGCCTATCCCCGGCGGGAGCTGTTCCCGGCCGGGCGGCTGGACAAGACCAGCACCGGTTTCGTCCTGCTGACGGACGACGGCGGCTTTGCCCACGACATCCTTGCGCCTAAACGCCATGTCTCCAAGACCTACACCGTCGTCATCGACACCCCGCTGACGGAAGAGATGAAGGCCGGCTTTGCCGCAGGCGTCACCCTTGCCGACGGCACGGCCCTTTCGCCGGCGGAAGTGTCCGCCCTCACCCCCGACGGGCTGACGGTCCGCGTCCTGCTCAGGCAGGGCGTGTATCATCAAATCAAGCGGATGTTCGGCGTCTACGGTGCGGGCGTCAACGCCCTGCACCGGGACGCCATCGGCGGGCTTGCGCTGGACGAGAGCCTTGCCCCGGGCCAGTGGCGGGAGCTGACAGCTGACGAGGTGGCGAAAATTACCACGGGGTAAAGGACGGCTTTTCACCCGGTTTTCAAAAAAGTATCACATTTTACCGGTAAAATAGCTCTCAGAACCACGCAGAAAGGCCCTTTTTGGCCCGAAAATGACCCCGAAAGATAATTTCAACAAGAAAGAAGAATTTTTTTTGGTGAAATATGTTGCAAAAGTAAATTCTTTTGTGTAAAATATAAAATGTAATGCGGCGAAATTGTTAAAAATCACAATCCAGCCCACCTGCGGTTTGCACAAGAGAGGAAAAGGGGTATCCATTTATGGCCAATAGAGTATTTCAGAGCGTGATCTACCAGATGAAGGACGCGATCGACCGCGTGGTCGGCGTTGTGGATGAGACCGGCGCTGTCATCTCCTGCTCGGAGCTGAATCTGATCGGCGAGGTGCGCGAGGGCTTTATGGCAGAGCGTCTGACGGCCGGTGACCGCTTCGTGCGGGATGGCTACACCTACCAGCAGTTCTCCAGCGCAAAGCATAACGATTATGCCGTTTTTGTGGAAGGCGCGGACGAGACTGCGGGCCAGTTTGCCGCTGTGCTGTCCATCAGCCTGCAGAGCATCAAGCAGTATCACGACGAGAAGTTCGACAAAGCCAACTTTATCAAGAACGTGGTGCTGGACAACATCCTGCCCGGCGACATCTACGCCAAGGCCCGTGAGCTCCACTTTGCCACCGACGTCTCCCGCGTGGTGTTCATCGTCCGCGTCACCAGCGGCGGCGACATTTCCGCTTACGACGTGGTGAGCAGCCTGTTCCCCGACAAGCAGAAGGACTTCGTCTTCAACATCAGCGAGACGGACACCGTCCTGGTCAAGGAGATCCGCAAGGGCATCGACCGCACTGATATGGAGAAGCTGGCCGCCAGCATCGTGGATACCCTGTCCGGCGAGCATTACATCAAGGCTGTCGTGGGCATCGGCACCCCCATCGCCAACGTGAAGGACCTGGCTACTTCCTTTAAGGAAGCACAGATCGCCATGGAGGTCAGCAAGGTGTTCGACACCGAGAAGCAGATCATCCGCTACGACAATCTGGGCATCGCACGTCTTATCTACCAGCTGCCCACCACGGTCTGCGAGATGTTCCTGCGCGAAGTGTTCAAGCAGGGCAGCATCGAGAGCCTGGACCAGGAGACCCTGTTCACCATCCAGCGCTTCTTCGAGAACAACCTGAACGTCTCCGAGACCAGCCGCGGTCTGTTCGTCCACCGCAACACGCTGGTGTATCGTCTGGAAAAGATCAAAAAGCTGACCGGTCTGGATCTGCGTGAGTTCGACGACGCTATCGTGTTCAAGGTAGCGCTCATGGTCAAGAAGTACCTGTCCAACAACCCGGCCAAATATTGATATTTCGTCTCAGCCGCTCCGGCTGCGGACGCCGAAACCGGCCGCTCGACCCCGATGCTGGCCGGTTTCTTTTGTAATGGCCTGGAACTTCTGTGCCAAATAAATTTTTCAGGAGCAAGATACTCATGATAGATTTTGAACATGTCACCAAGATATACAAACGGAGTGATACTCCCGCTCTGGAGGACATCGACTTCCATGTAGACGACGGCGAGTTCGTCTTTTTGGTGGGCCACTCCGGTGCCGGCAAGTCCACTCTGCTCAAGCTCATCCTCCGCGAAGAGCTGCCCACCGAGGGCCGCGTCATGGTGGACGGCAAGGACGTCGCCCGGCTGCGCCGGGGCAAAGTGCCTTTCCTTCGCCGCCAGATGGGCATCATCTTCCAGGATTTCCGCCTCATCCCCACCATGACGGTCTACGAGAATGTGGCGTTTGCCATGCATGTCACCAACATCGGCAAAAAAGACATCAAAGAGCGCGTCAACTACATGCTGGAGCTGGTGCATCTGGAAGATAAGGCAAAGGTCTACCCCGAGTTCCTCTCCGGCGGTGAGCAGCAGCGCGTGGCCGTGGCCCGCGCTCTGGCCCACAGCCCCCGCCTCGTCATTGCGGACGAGCCCACCGGCAACATCGACCCCGAGATGAGCCTTGAGATGATGGAACTGCTGGAACGCGTCAGCGAGATGGGCATCACGGTGCTTGTCGTCACCCACGAGCATGAACTGGTGCGCCGCTTCAACCGCCGCACCATCACCCTGAAGCATGGCCGCATCATCTCCGATGTTCCGGCCAGTTTCGGCGAGGAGGTACACGTATGAAAATCTCTACGTTTGGGTTCCTCACCCGGCGCGGCGTGCGCAACCTCGGCAAGCACTGGGCCATGACCATCGCCTGCATCGCTTCCCTCAGCGTCTGCATGACCCTGAACATCTTCGCCAGCCTCATTGAAGTCAATGTGGACAGCATGGTGAGTTATCTGGGCAGCCAGAACGAGATGGTGGTCTACGTGGACCCCGAGGCTGATGACGCCACCATCCAGTCTGTGGGCAATGCCCTCAGCGGCACCGCAGGTGTGAGCCGGGTGCAGTATATGTCCAAAGAAGACGTCCTCAACCAGTACAAGGGGTATATGTCCGACTATGCCGCCCTGCTGAACGAGTTCGAGAACGACAACCCTTTCAAGGCCAATTACCGCGTCTCCCTGTCTGATCTGAACCAGATGGAGACCATCAGCAAGCAGTTCGAGAACATCAGCGGCGTCTACAGCGTCACGGCTCCCATCGAGATGACCAAGACCTTTGTGGAGGTCCAGCAGGCTGTCACCAAGGTCGGGCGCGGTCTGGTGCTGGTGCTGATGGCTGTCAGCATCATCACGGTGGGTACCACCATCCGGCTGAGCGTCTTTGCCCGCCGCCGTGAAATCGAGATCATGAAGTATGTCGGCGCTACCAACGCCCTCGTCACCCTGCCTTTCGTCATCGAGGGCCTGACTATGGGCCTGCTCTCCGGCATCCTGACGGCAGCTGCCACCATCGGCGGCTATGCCTACATTGTTCAGCTGTCGCCCACGCTGGGCGGCCTGTGGCAGATGCTTATGGGTACGGCTCTGGTGCCGCTGGAAAATGTCTGGCCCACCATCCTGACCTACAGCCTCGCGGGCGGCGCTCTGGTGGGCGGTCTGGGCAGTATGTTCTCCATCCGCAAGCACCTGAACGTGTAAGGAGGGCCTACTGTGTACCACGACAAGCATTCTGCAGGCTTTGTCCTGCACCATCCGCCCCGCCACGCAAAGCCGTCGGGCCATTCGGCCATGATGCGTGCCGCCTGCGTTTTTGTGGCCGCCGCCTGCCTCGTGCTGAGCGTGACGGTCTACCCGGCCAGTGCGGCCACCAGCATGAGCTCGCTGCAAAACAAGCTGGACAAGATCTCTGCGTCCATCAAGCAGCATAAGACGGAGCTGAACGACGCCAAAAAGAAGGAAGCTGCTGCCAAGGCCCTCGAGTCTGAGCTGAAGGAAAAAGTCTCGGTGCTCCAGAGCCAGATCAGCGTCCTCAAGAGCCAGATCTCCGAGGTGCAGAACAGCATCGGCGTCAAAGAGCAGGAGATCACCGCCAAGCAGAATGAGATCGCCCGGAAAGAGCAGGAGATCGCCGACCAGTGGGACGATTTCAAGAGCCATATGGCCGCGATGCAGGAGCTGCGGGACGGCGGCAGCGTCGCCATGCTCCGGTCTGTGAACGATCTGTACGAGCTTCTGACCTTCAATGAGGTCATGCAGGACATCTCGGTGAAGGACACCGAGATACTCGACAACATGAAGGCTGCGAAGGAAGCCCTCGTGGCCGACCGCACCCAGCTCGTGGAGGAGCGCACCCAGCTGCAAAACAAAAAGGCTGAGCTGGACGCCCAGAACAAGCAGATGCAGTCCAAGCAGAACGAGCTCAACAACAGCGTCAAGGAGGCCCGTCTGAGCGCCGCTGAGGCCCAGCAGGCCCAGAAGAACGCCCAGGCGGCCATCGAGTCGGACGAGATGAACTACGAGGCCGTCAAGAAGGAGATCCAGAAGCTCATCGCAGCGGCAGCGGCCAGCAAGCCCCAGCTGAGCTTCAGCGGCTTTATCTGCCCGCTCAAGAGCTATACCCGCATCTCCAGCGAGTACGGCTGGCGCAAAAACCCGGTCTCCGGCGTCAACAAACTCCACGCCGGCATCGACTTTGCCGCCCCCGCAGGCACGCCCATCTACGCAGCCGCCAGCGGCTATGTGCAGGTGGCCGGCTGGTCCAGCGGCGGCTACGGCAACTATGTCATCATCTATCACGGCAAAATGACAGACGGCAACGCCTACTCCACCCTCTACGGCCATATGCGCTCGGTGGCAACGTCGGCGGGCAAGTATGTCAACCAGGGCGACCTCATCGGCTATGTGGGCTCCACCGGCAACTCTACCGGCAACCACCTCCATCTCGAGGTGTGGAAGGGCGGCTCCAAGGCCAATGCGGTCAATCCCCGCGGTTATATTCCGATAAGATAATACAACTGTAATTGAAGTCGAGGGGTCAAAGGAGGCCACAAGGCGAAATGAACGAGCAAAAACGCAAGCGTATCCTTCGGGTGGGCTGTCTGATTCTGGCAGGAGTGTTCCTGCTGTCGGTGCTGGGCAGTGTCATCCTGATGTTTTTGGTCTGAACTGGGGAGGACACTGAATGAACCGCAAAATTTCCGTAGGGATGACCGTGACCATCGTCATTCTGGCAATGACGGTCACTTTTTCCATCACGATGCTGATGGCGATGCGGCTGTTTGACCACACCGTCACCAGCGTGAAGGAAAAGGAGAGCATGTACAACAAGGTGGCCGAGGTAGACCGCTATGTGCGCGCCAACGACTACTACGACATCGACGAGACCGTGCTGTACGACCGTCTGACTGCCGGTTATCTGCTGGGTACCGGCGACAAGTACGCCCGCTACTACACCGCCTCGGCCTACACCGACCTGCTCAACGCCCAGAGCGGCAAGCTGATGGGCATCGGCGTGGAGCTGGCCATCGACCAGTCCGGCTACGCCAAGGTCATCAAAGTGTATGACGAGTCTCCTGCCAAGGAGGCCGGCCTCCAGCGGGGTGATTACATCACCACCATCGACGGCGCAGACATCAAAAGTCTGGGCAGCGTGGAGGCTGTCCAGAACAAACTCCGGGGCGAGAGCGGCACGAGCGTCAATGTAGGCTGGCTGGACAGCGAGAACGCCCAGCACACCGCCGATCTGACCCACTCCGGCTTTACGGCCAACAGCGTCGATTCCGCGCTGGTGCAGGGCAATGTGGGCTATATCAAGATCTGGCAGTTCGACAACTCCACCCCCAGTGAGCTGGACTTTGCGCTCCGCAGCCTGACCGCCAGCGGCGCCCAGAGCTTCATCTTCGACCTGCGCGACAACGGCGGCGGCATCCTTGATGACGCCATCAGCTGCATCGAACTCGTCGCGCCGGAAGGCGTGCTGGCCTACGCTGAGGATAAGGCAGGCAACCGTACCCTGCTGGGCAGCAGCACCGGCGACTCGGTCATCAGCCAGCCCACCGTCTGCCTCGTGAACGAGAACACCGCCAGTGCGGCAGAACTCTTTGCGTCCAGCCTGCGCACCCTGTGCGGCACCCGCCTCGTGGGCAGCACCACGATGGGCAAAGGCACCATCCAGAGCAGCCCCCAGCGCCTCTCGGACGGCAGCGCTGTCGTGGTCACGGTGGCAAAGCTCATTTGCGGCGACGGCTCCTGCTTCGACGGCACCGGCCTGACCGTGGACGTGGAGCGCCCGCTGACTGCCGACGAGCAGGTCAGCTACTATGACTACACCCTCGACACGGACCCGCAGATACAGCGCGCCGTCAGCTGCGCACAGCAGCTCACCGGTGTCACCACCGTGGGCGGCGTGAACGACGCTGACATCGCCGCCGACTCCGCCGCAGCCTCTTCGGAGGCCGCAGCCGAGAGCACCGCTTCCAGCGAGGCCGGTGCGGAAGGGGAGCAGGACGCTGCAAGTGCGCAGTAAACACTTCTTGAAAATAACTTTAGTCGTGTAAATAGCTCAACCTCTCAGTCTGCTTCGCAGACAGCTCCCCTACCGAGGGGAGCCTCTGGCGAAGAGAGTAAGCTTTGCGGAATGCCAAGGCCTCCCCTCGATAGGAGCAACGGCGACGACCGCCGCCAGTGGCGGAAACAGGGAGTCGCTGTTGGGGCCGCGGCCAGCAGGATGTGAGCGACAGCGAAGCAGACGCTGGGAGCCGCAACCCGGGCAGTGGCACGCCGCAGGCGTGACGGAGAGGTTTTGCTGTTTTAGCAAGAAACAGAAAGGAAAACCACTATGCCGGAGCTGACCGACCTCTCCGTTATCCGTACCCTGTGCGAAAAATACGATTTCGCGCTCTCCAAGGGCTTTGGACAGAACTTCATCATCAATCCCGGCCTGCCGCCCAAGATCGTGGATGCCAGCGGCGTCGATAAGAGCTGGGGCGTGCTGGAGATCGGCCCCGGCATCGGCGTGCTGACCAAAGAGCTGGCCCAGCGCGCCGCCAAGGTGGTGTCCATCGAGGTGGACGAGCGCCTGCCGCCCCTGCTGGCCGAGACCATGGCGGGCGTGGATAACTTCAAGCTGGTATTGCAGGATGTTCTGAAAGTAGACCTCCGCGCCCTCATCGAGGAGGAGTTCCCCGGGATGCCGGTGGCTGTCTGCGCCAACCTGCCCTACTACATCACCAGCCCCATCGTCATGAAGCTGCTGGGCGACCGCCTGCCCATCCAGAACCTCACCGTCATGGTGCAGAAGGAGGCCGCCGACCGTCTGGCCGCTGCCCCCGGCACCCGGGCGTCCAGCGCCATCAGCTGTGCCGTGAGCTACTATGCCACCTCAAAGCTGATGTTCACCGCCGCGCCGGGCAGCTTCTACCCGGCCCCGAAGGTCACCAGCGCCGTTGTGCGGATGGACATCCGCCCCACTCCCGCCGTACAGGTGGAGGACGAGGACGGCTACTTCGCCCTCATCCGTGCCGCTTTCGGCCAGCGCCGTAAGACCGCCGCCAACGCCATCGCCAGCGGCCTCGGCCTGCCGAAAGATAAGGTCATCGCGGCCATCGAGGCGGCGGGCTTCGACGCCCGCATCCGCCCCGAGGCCCTGACCCTCGAGGACTTCGCTGCCGTACAGCGGGAGCTGAAGTAAGATTTTATCATAATAAAACGCCAAGGCCCTCGCAGTTTGGAACAGAACTGCGGGGGCCTTGGTCGTTATGTGGAAGGAATAGAGAATGGCAATGTGCTTACCTCAGCAGTGCGGTGTGGTCTGCGCCGCCCACGATGAAGCTGGCGGTGGAGCCGCTGTGGCGGAGGGTGAAAGGCGTATCGCCCGCACCGAGGGCTGCAACATCGGAGAGGGAGAGGGTGGAAGTGCAGTGTTCGGTGGAGAAGACAACGGTCTCGATGCGCTCAGAGCGAAGGCCGGTCAAATCGGAAAGGACGCCCTGCAGGGACGCCGTCTCATGGGCGACATCAATGTAGAGAACATCGCTGATCTGGTTCAGCTGGACCAGCTGGGCGTTCTGGAGGATGTCGGCCTGAGCCGGGTCGAGGACACGCAGGCCGGTGGAGATGGTGCTGCTATCGCTGTCGCCGCCGCTGTGGGAGACACCGCGGTACTCCACCGCATCGCAGACCGCGCAGATGCGGTACTCGCGGCCGCTGTCGCCTTCGACAGGCGTCCAGTCGCTCCACTGATGGCCGAGGGCGGGCAGCTCCTGCGTCTCAGTGACGACACAGCCGCTGACCGTGCAGCTGCGCTGTTTCTCGCCCTTCTCGGTGCAGGTAGGCTCTTTGGTGATGACCCACTCGCCGAAGGTGTGGGTCTTGCTGACGGGGATGGCCTCGGTCTGGGTATCGTCGCCACGGATGCAGTCACGGTGCTTGGAGCCTTGCTCGACACAGGTAGCGTCCCTGTCGATGACCCACTCGCCGTACTCGTGGCCGAGGGCCTTGATGGCCTCAGTCCGGGTATCGCCGCAGGCAGAACAGGTGAAGGTGCGCACGCCGTCGGCAGTGCAGGTGGGCTCCTTCGTGACGACGCCTGCATCCCACTTGTGGGCGGTCTTATCCACCGGGAGGCTCTCGGTGTAGCTGTCGCCGCAGACGACGCAGGCATAGGTCATGATGCCCGTCTCGGTGCAGGTCGCGGCCTTGGTCACGACGCCCGCGCCGTAGCTGTGCTGGCCGGTGGCGTTGAGCGTTTCGGTCTTCGTATCGCCGCAGACCTCGCACTGGTAGGTGACGGTGCCGTCCTGGCCGCAGGTAGCCGCTGTCGTGGAGAGGACTTTCCACTGATGCTGGCCGGTGGCGGGGATGCTCTCGGTCTGGGTAGCGTCGCCGCGGATGCAATCACGGTGTTTGGAGCCTTCCTTGACACAGGTGGCGTCCCGGTCAATGACCCACTCGCCGTACTCGTGGCCGGGGGCCTCAATGGCCTCAGTCCGGGTATTGTGGCAGACGGTACAGGTGAAGGTGCGCACGCCCAGCTCAGTGCAGGTGGGCTCCTTCGTGACGACACCCTCGTTCCAGGTGTGCTGGCCGGTGGCGGGGAGAGTGTGGCGGAAGATGGCGCCGCACTTGTACACCATGCAGGTGTATTCGATGTAGCCGTCCTTGCCGCAGTTCGGCTCCTGACGGTCGCTGACTTTCCAGTTGTGGACAGAAGCGATGTCGCCGTACTTGGCCTTTTCTGCCTCACTCATCTCGGGCGTTACGCGGTTGGGGGAGTGGAAAGAGGAAGCGTTGGCCGCGTAGAACCCGTTGTGGAAGAGCCGCGAGATGCTGTAGGTGCCGCTCTCTACGAGCGTCACGAGGCCCAGCGTATCGTTTTCCTTGAGGCGGATGACATCGTCCAGCGTCTTGCCGTCGCTGCTTTGGATGGCCTTTTCGGCGTCGGGGGCGGTTGCGGTGATGTCCAGCGGGGCGTCGGCATTGCTGATGGAGACGCTGCCGTTGCCAATGGCAGGGGCTTCGCTGGTGCCGGTGGCTGTGATGGTGCCGCCGGTTATCGTGATACTGCTGGAGTTGTTGTTGCAGCTGCCGCCGATGCCGGCACCGGTGCCGTTGCCTGCGGCGTTGACCGTGCCGCTCTTGATGGTCACGCTGCTGGGGCCATTATCGCCCGAGCCGATGCCCGCGGCATTGAAGCCGCCCGTTGCGTTGATGGTGCCGCCGTCGATCACGACGTCCACCTTGTCGGAGTCATAGCCTGAGCCGATGCCGGCAGCGAGATTGCCACCCTTGACGTCTTTGAGTTCGGCGTTACCGGAGATGTTGACCGTGGAAGAGCGACCGTAATAGCCCGAACCGATGCCGGCGCCGCCGTTCTTGCCCTCGGCCTTTTCAATGGTGCCGTCGGTGATGTTGATGGTGACAGCGCCCTTCTTGCTGTCGTTTTTGGTGTCACTGCTGCCGCTGCCGATGCCGGCGCCGCCGTATTTGCCGCCCGTGGTCTTGGTGATGGTGCCGCCGGAGATATTGATCTCGGTCTCGCCGGAGATGTTGGAGCCTGCGCCGATGCCCGCGCCGCTATACCAGCGCTTAGAGCTGGACACATAGTCGCTGCCGCCCGTGGCCTCGGTGATGGTGCCGCCGGTGATGTTGATGGTGACAGCGCCCTTCCTGTTGTCGCCATTGCTGCCGCTGCCGATGCCTGCGCCGCCGTATTTGCCGCCCGTGGCCTTGGTGATGGTGCCGCCGGAGATATTGATCTCGGTCTCGCCGGAGACGTTGGAGCCGGAGCCGATGCCTGCGCCGCTGAGCCGTGAGTCATGATAGGAAGGGTCAGAGGCAGAGCTGACGCCGCCCTCAGCCGTGATAGTGCCGCCCTCGATGTTGATGGTGGTCTTATTAAGGGCGTTGCCGCCGGAGCCGATGCCGGCACCGGAAGCCCAGCAGCATTCGTTCTCTACGCCGCCGCCTTTGGCCACAATGATGGGGATGACGGTGCCGTCGTCGCTGTTGCGGATGGTGATGGTGGTGCTGCCCACAGAGGGATCGTTGATGTCACCGACATAATGGCCGGAGCCGATGCCCGCAGCGGTGGAGCCGCCGGTGGCGGTAACTTTTGTTGCACCCTCGATGAGGATGGTGGTGTTGCCATTGGCGTCGCTGCCGCTGCCGATGCCTGCGCCGCCACCGCCGCCAAGGGAGGAATCACCGCCGCCGGTGGCCGTAACGGTCACGCCGTCGCGGAGAGTGATGCTGGTGTTGCCGGTGGAGTAGCTGCCTGAACCGATGCCCGCGCTGCCCTTGTAGCCGTCGCCGCCGCCCGTGGCCTTAACAGTGCCGCCGGAAATATCAATGGTAGTCTTTCCGGAAGAATTGATACCGGAACCGATGCCTGTGCCTTGGTTTACGTACCCGACGATAAAGCCCTTGGCTGTGACATCGCTGTTGGTGATGTGGATGTCGGTGTTGCCCTCGGCGCCTTTGCCGCTGCCGATGCCGGAACCATCATAACTCGAAGCCTCGATTTTGCCGCCGCTGATCTCGATGTCCGTGGCGTTGGTAGAATAGCTGCCGCTGCCGATGGCTGCACTGGAGAGGCTGGAGGCTGTGACGTTGCTGTCAGTGATACGGATAATGGTCTTGAGGGCGTTCGGCGTACCCGTAGGAGGACTGTAGAGGTCTCCTTCACTACCGCTGCCGATGGCTGCGCCGTTGCCGCCGACGGCCTTTACCGTGCTGCCTTCTATCGTGATGTCGGTTTTGCCCTTGGCGCGTTTGCCGCTGCCGATGCCGGCGCCCGGGTTATTAGTGGAATCAGCGGAGGACTCCAGAGAGCTCACAGACGCATTGCGGATGGTGATGTGAGTTTGGCCCTTGGCGCTACCGCCGCTGCCGATGCCTGCACCGTCGTAGGCAAAAGCATGTTTGACACCCTTATCGGCTTTTGTATCGTGGATGGTGATGGTCGTCTCGCCGGTGGAGGATTCGCCCGAACCGATGGCTGCGCCGCCGCTGCCATACGCGTACACGAGCGCATCCTGGGTGATGTCGATTTCGGTCTTGCCGGTAGAGCCTTTGCCGCTGCCGATGCCTGCGCCGCCGCCGACGCCGCCCGTGGCCTTTTCAATGGTGCCGCCGGAGATGTTGATGGTGGTATCCTGGGAGGAGTTCGCGCCGCCGCCGATGCCGGCACCACCGGAGCCGCCCTGCGCGTTTTCGATGGTGCCGCCCTTGATGGTGACTGTGGTCGTGCCTGTAGCGTCCGACCCACTGCCGATGCCGGCACCACCCTGATCGGTCCGCGCATTGATTTTGGCAGTGCCGCTGATGGTGATATTGGTTTCGCCGGTAGCCCATGTACCGCTGCCAATGCCGGCACCATCGGAGGCACCGATGGCGGTGATGTCGCCGCCTGTTATCTCAATGGTGCCGGCACCACTGTTGCTTACTTTGCCGGTGTTCCAGACGCTGCCGATGCCAGCAGAGGCACCGCTGCCTGTGGCGGTCAGGCTGCCGGTGTTGCGGCCATTTTCATTTCCGGATGTGATGGTCAGTTTGCCGGTGTCTTCTCTGCCATAATAGTCCTTTTCGTTGTGCTCGAGGCCGGCATGTTGGCCGTCGCTGGTGAGGGTATTGTCGCCCTTGAGCGTGATCGTCGTGTTGCCCGCGCCCTCGACGCTGAGGGCGGCGTCATTTTTGGCCTTAATGTTGACATTGTCCAGCGTCACGTTGAGGGTGTTGTCATTGCCTTTGGCCTTGTTGATGATGCGGATGACATAGTTGGTGACGTTTTCGGCTGTGCTCCTGAAGTTTTCCGCCGCGCGTTCCAAGACCGTAGTCGATTCGTTCCGGGTCTCTTCGTCGTCATTGGCGTCGGCGACCTTGAGGGATGCACCGGTGTACGTGAACTGGCTTTTGGGTGTAGAGAGGCTGCTCTCCGTGCTTTCCGTGCCTTCCGTGCCTTCGGCAGGGGTCTCGCTGCCGGTGGTGGGAGTGCCGCCCGCCGAGCCGGAGGTGCCGCTCTCAGAGCCTTTGCTCTCAGGGTCAGAGCTTCCCGCGCCGGTGTTCTTGCCGCCGGTCTGGTCCTTTTTCGTGGGATCAGTCTCGTTTTCCTCGCCGCCGGTGGTGCCGCCGGGCTGGTTCTCGTTTTCCTCGCCGCCGGTGGTGCCGCCGGTCTGGTTTTCGTTTTCCTCGCCGCCGGTGGTGTCGTCAGGCTGGTTCTCGTTTTCCTCGCCGCCGGTAGTGTCGTCAGGCTGGTTCTTGCTTTCTTCGCCGCCGGTGGTGTCGCCGGTCTGGTTTTCGTTTTCCTCGTTGCCGTCGTCAGAAGACACGTTGCCCTTGGGGGCGCCGAGGTAGACCATGTCTTCGTTTTCGCTGTCGCTGTCTTCTGATGGGGGCGTGGCCAACTTGGGTTGGGCGGGAGAGGCTGCGGAGGTGGTGCCGGTAGAAGAGCCGCCGCCGGAGGCGGTGGTATCCTCTGAGCGCTTGCCGCCCTTGATGATGATATTGCCGTCGCTGTCCTTTGTAGCAGTAGGATTTCCCGAGTGCTTGACATAGGTGCCGCTTTTGTCTTTGGTAACTGTGATGTCACCATCGCCTATGTAATAGGTATCCGCATACGCCGGTGCGGCCATGCCGGCCACCATTGCGGCTGTCAGCGCCAGCGCCGTCACCCGGTGGGACGCAGGCCGGGGGGACGGCACCCGCAGCGGATGCCCCAGAACGCGCATTGCAAGCTTGCGATAAGAGATCATAGAAACCTCCTCTGAAAAATGTGAGTTTTGCACAGAAGTTCAAGACGAAGCGGCAGGAACTTGTGAAAGAAGCATAAATATTAAGCTTGTTTTATTCTATCACATTCCGGCCATAATGTGGCCGTATCTGCGTGAATCGCCTCGCGGATGTCTCGAAACGCCCTGAAACAGCGCTGCATGGGCCGACAGCGGGCCGGACAAAGATATTGACAAGCGGGAATGTTTCTGGTATTCTACTAAAGTACCCTGTGCAAACGATACTCGCTGGTGTGGCGCAATGGCAGCGCAACTGATTTGTAATGGCCAGAGGCCAAAATAGAGATATAATCAACTGTCCGAATGTGATTTTTCATGTTCGGGCATTATTTTTTGCTTTTCTCTTGAACAGTGCGGCGTAACTGATTGAATCCTTCCAAGCAGAAATAAAAAGGGCATCTTTAGGCGAAAAAACGCGCTTGATGAGGATGAACTTCTTCCAAAACTGGAAATCACTGGAACAAACAAATGGAGGAAGCTGTTTATGAAACGAGCCATACAGAAGAGTACGACTGCCGACACAATAGGCCTTTTGGAGGCGTTCGAGGAGTTCATCGAGGAGAAAGAGGCACAGAACAAAAGCCCGCAGACCATTCACAATTATCGCCAGACCTTTGAGGCGTTCTGTAAGTTCAATGGGTTTGACCGGCATACCAGCGTAGAAAGCGTGAACCGAAAGGTCTTTCTGGATTGGGTCAATGATATGGCGCAGGACAAGAAGCCGGTCACAGTGAATCATTATCTGCGGGACGTCCGGGTGTTCCTTAACTGGTGTATGGACGACGACCACCACTACATCGAGAAGCCCTTCAAGATGAAGGAAATGACGATGCAGGATACCAAGCCGAAAGCATTCTGTGACGAGGACATGGCACGTCTGATGGAAAAGCCGAACCTCAAAGCAGACTTCCCGGAGTGGCGCACCTATGCCATTGTCTGCTGGATCATGGATAACGGAAGCCGGACGGAAACGGTATGTTGTGCCAAGATGAGCGATGTGGATTTCAAGAACAAGACGATAACCTTCTCCCACACGAAGAACCGGAAGGCGCAGGTCGTGGGAATGTCTGACGCGCTCAGCTCAATTCTGAAAGAGTACATCCGCAAATGGCGTTATGATGTGGAAGGGGATGCATGGCTGTTTCCCAATATCGGCGGGGAGCAGCTGACGGGGAGTGGACTCCGCTGCGCGTTCAAGCGGTATTGTCTGAGCCGGGGCGTGAAGCAACACAATGTGCATGGTCTGCGGCATACCTTTTCGCTCTACTATATAAGAAACAACGGCAATCAGTTCAAGCTGCAAAAAATTCTCGGCCATTCGACGATGGAAATGACCCGGCGGTATGTGAATCTGGCTGCGGCAGATATTACAAGCGACTATGACCGGTTCTCGCCGCTGGCAAATGCAAAGCGCAAGACGAGCCGCGCGAGGGCGATTTATCGGGCGGAAGAGGATTGAAATATACTTTTTAATGGGGCGGCATCGTGATGTGGGCGGTACTGCTCCTTTTGATACAAAAACAAAATATGTTCAACAATAAGCTTGAAATAAACAACTATTTATAGTATAATGAGACTATCAAACGATTGAAAGGGGGCGGTAGCCAGAAAAGGCTCATCCCATCCTGTGAAATAGCAAGACACATTCGGGCAGCTGTAAACGAACCCGATAGCAATAGGTTTACAGCAAATTTTATTTCACGGGAGGGCCTAAAATATGAGCCTCGAAAAAGATACGAACGAAAAAACTATGCTGATTGCACCTCCGCCCCAAAGAAGACGGAGTGGTGTCCCGGCGGCAGTAGAACTGCTGGGAGGATTCTCTGAGCTGGGATTGGCACCGGGTGAACAAAGCCCTGCACCGTCTCAGTTGGTGAAACAGCCGACGGATGAAATGACAGAGCAAGTGCGGCTCATAGAAGAAGCGCGAATCGCAGAAATGCTTTTCGAGAGAGCTGCACCGGTCTTGCCAGAGGATACTTACTATGTCTCACAGGCAATCGGCGATTCTATCCGGAGCTGGGGATTTGGGCGCTATGCGATCGACGCGGGAACAGGGGCAGGTAAGACAACTGCTATCATGAACCTGCTGAAAGAAATCGTGGCTTCGACTCCCAGATATGAGGCCGTCGATCGCAAACGAATCCTGTACCTGTGCAACCGGAAAGCACTGCGGGAGCAAATTATTCAAGCCGTCTTTGGGGATGACTGCGAAAGAGACTTCCGAGATTGGGATTTGATCAAATGGGAAATGATGGACTGCCTGAGCTTTGAGTTTGTCGATGTCATGACCTATCAGAAGCTTCAGAAGGACTATCAGAATGACCCGGAGAAGACGATAGAGCACATCAAACGATGCTATACGTATATTGTCTGCGATGAAGCGCATTATTTTGTGAATGATGCGAGCTTTAACCACAAAACAGACACGGTGTACCAGTGCATTGAGCGGTTGATTTCGTGCAAAACGGTTGTCTATATGAGCGCTACGATGGAGTTTTTGATTCGGAAATGGAAAGAGGAGGGAACACTTCCTCCGGAGAACTACTACCGAATCCAAAGAAGAAAATCGTGCGTCTCAGAGATTCGATTCTATTACCGGGATGCAGAGCGGAAAGCCCTTTTGGATGCGATTCCACCCGATGAAAAGGCCATCGTATTTGTGACGACCCATGCGGCGCTTGAGAAAATGAAGCTGATATACGGCGACGATGCTGCATATTACTGCTCTGATAATAACAAGCACGGGGCCATGGACGCACTGCGCGACTGTGTCAGGGGAGGAAGGCTCCTGAAACGAATCCTCTTTACCACGACAGTCCTCTATAATGGCGTTGATATCAAAGACGAGACAGTCAAACATGTTTTCATTGAGCAGTGGCTTCCTATGGAAGTGATTCAGGAAATTGGCCGAAAGCGTTCTCTGAGTGAAAATGATACCTGCAAGCTGTATCTGCGCGGTAGAGGGATGCGAGAACTGAAAACGCGGCTCAAAGAGGCAAACCAGAATCTTGAACCAGCGCTTTGCTATCGTACAGGAGGCGAGGCTTGGGAGAAGTTTCTGGAAACGCCGGATGTGAATGTGCGAATCGGGGAGGAGTCTGTTTTGAACTATGACCACCGAACCGGCGAGTATCACATCAATGAAATGAAGGAGTTGCTCTTCTTATATCAGAAACATACTGCGCTGGAAATGATACAGAAAGGTCATCATGATGCGATTCTTAGTATGATTCGGGATGATTTGGGCGGGTCTGTTCCGGAGTATAGATCTGATAATGCGTCGGCCTATATCGCGGAACACCTCAATAAGCCAATGCTGAAAAATAATCTGAAGGAGGAACTGATTCGTGTTCTTGGAATGACTCCTGCGAAAGGCCGTTCCAGTAAAGAATCGATTGGCAAGCTGCTTTTGAATCGGGAACTTCAAAAGTATGGTGTGGAAATCATATCAGACCAAGGGAATGCAGGGGAATGGCGTAATAAGACATTCTGGATGTTGGTGGAACTGACTTGACACCCGATGTGCGTAAAAATTCGTGTTGATTCTATAGATACTGCACGAAAAATTACGCAGAAAAGAGCTTGAACAGACACTTTTTTGTGGATATGAAACAGATTGCAACGTGTTCAGTAACGTGATATAATGAAGAAGGAAAGAGGGTGTTTTGATGCTTTACCCATTTATGACATTGAACGATGGTACGGAAATCGTTTATTCCTCACCGATTCAGAATGGAAATCAGGAACAGGTAAAGGTGCAGATCGAGACGCCTGTAGAAAATGGCTTCAAGTCTGCGACATGTATCCTGCCGGGCTATCTGTGGACGAACAATGGCTATTCCGAAATCGAGATGGCAAGCCTGAAAGAACTGATCAAATCGACAGCACATCTGCTGATTCGTTTCTCTCGTGAGGGGGGAATCGAGAGTGCCTAGTTTGTTCCGGTTGTTCGGTTATGTGATTTTCTTTTGGAGCAACGAGGGGGCACCGCTGGAACCTGTCCATGTTCATGTTGCGAAGGGTGTGCCGAATGCCAATGCGACAAAAATCTGGATGACAGAAGCGGGTGGCTGTATCATCGCCAATAATAATTCGAAGATACCGACTCGAACGCTGAACGCTATTGTGGATGTTCTGGAAAGCCGTTCCAGTTACATCATTGCACAGTGGAATGACGTGTTCGGAGAGTCGAAATTCTATTGCTAAAGCTGATATAAAATGGCCCTGTTACTCGATGGTGAGCAGCAGGGCTTCTTTATATCTTATGATATTAAACCGCGCCGAAGATTGAGAGAATGAAGTACAGGATGGCACCCATTAAAATAGTTCCACCAGCGGCCTCTATCAGGAGAAGCAGACATCCCCAGTCTCCGCCACCGCTGTTATTGCTGCTCATAGCGCTGTACATCATGTAGTGGTCAAACCAATCATGGTCACATTTGCGGCTCATAGTAAATCCTCCTGTACTATCGTGTGTTCCTTTGGACTTATTGAAGAATAGCACACTTGGTGTCCTACTAATCGGACTTACAAGTGCACTTTTAAGACTTTTCGGGATTTTTTGCTGATAAATGCTCCCAAATCATCCGTTCCAGCGTCGGACGAGTGACATGGAGGGCTTCCGCAAGTTGACCTTTGTTCATTTCCCGGCGGGTGTACCGGTCATATAGGGCAGAAAAGTTATCGGGTATAGCGATCTTCTTGCGTCCCTTGTAGACTCCATTTCGCTTGGCGATGGCGATTCCTTCCCGTTGTCTGTCCAGCAGATTCTGCCGCTCAAACTCATTGATTGCCGCAATCATGGTCAGCATCAGCTTGCCGGTAGGTGTGCCGGTGTCCAGATTCTCTTTGTTGCTGACAAGATGCACTCCCTTGGCCTGCAACCGCTCCACAATTTCGAGCAGGTCTTTGGTGCTGCGTGCGAGGCGGCTAAAGTCGTGGATGTAAACGGTATCCCCCTCCCGTACATAGTCGAGCATTGCTTGGAGCTGTGGTCTGTCCATGCTCTTACCGCTGATTTTTTCGGTGAACCACTTCTCAATGCTGTGCTTTTTGAGCGCTTCGATTTGACGCGCTTCGTTCTGTTCTTCGGTGCTGACTCGGACGTATGCGACCTTCATAGATGTACCTCACTGGTTGATAGAAAAATAGGGTCAGAGATGAGAGAAATCTTTGAAAAGAATGCCAAAACCGACCCTAAATTGCAACGGGCAGGATAGAATTAGGATGATAAATAGGGTGTACTCTAAATTAGAGCCACTGCGTGACATAGATGCTGATATTAGGACAGCTGCTATCACCATTTGTAAGTGGTTTGGCGTTAAGACTTATGATGTCATTATCCTCAAAATCAACTTGGCATTGATATGTGTCGCAGGAGATGGAGGCAGAGGAGTCTTTTTCAATATCTAATCCTGCACAAATTGTTGGTACACCATTTTCAAAATCAAGAAACACCTCTTTGGACGGGACGAAAAACTCATAGCGTACGCAAGGATTAGAGCTGATGAGCGAAAACCATACACGGGGAAAGCTCTTTATGATACGAAAGAGCTGTGCGGCAGTAAGTACAGCGGTTGCGGTAGTGTTGATATAGTCGTTCATAATAATTCTCCTTTTTACAAGTACACTTTCAAAAAGCGTCGACGGTGATGCTGCCGCCGTCTCTGGCGCTGATCTCATACTCGATGGTGTGAATGTCCGGAAATGTCTGACGCTCGATGCTCAAAATGCTGGCAAGCGGAATGGAAAGCCATGTGCTCCCGGCGATGATATGCAGGTCGCTCTTGTCCCGGCGGGTTCGGAGATTGGTATCTTGGAATGACAGGGCCGCACCCGTTAGAATGGCGCAAACGCTGGCCTTGCACTCAAACGTCTCCTGAACAAAGGTGTCAATCGGGATTTTATAATCTGCCATAATAGACCTCCAATATAAAAGGTGGCACTACTCTCACTCGTGCTCTTGCTCTCTGTCTTTTTTGTGATTAGTCGGCCTTTACGAACATCTCCATGCAGTCAGCGCAGATAACGCGCACTTCTTTGGTGCTACGGATAATAGTGCCGCACTTGGGGCATATCCACCGCCGGGTACTGCTCTTGGCTTTTGGGGGCTTGGGTGCGCCTGTCTCACTGCTGCCAGGTGTCTTGCTGCCGTTACCAGTACCGACCATATCAGCCCATGCCAGTCGCTCACCCATCTGAATAGCATTCCAGCCTTGGAAGAGGATGAAGTCCAACAGTTCCTCCGAAGGGTTTGTAATCGTCCAGCCGTACTTGTCATGGTGAGAGACGACCAGCCCGTGGGATTCTGCCTGCTCCTTGAAGCGCTTGTTGTGGTAGACACCATTATTGGAGGTGTCCTTGATACCGTTCTCCAAGTTGTGCTCGTGCACCATCTCATGGAGAAGCGTTGCGGTGGTCTCTTCAATCGGGCGGTCAAGGGTGGCTGACGAGATATTGATTTCGTACTTGCTTTCCTGCCCAGCCTGCCAGACCTTGGCACAGGTGATATGCCCGTATGCGGACGGTGTTTTCTTGAGCGAGATGATTGGCTCCGGCAGTGCTTCACCGAAATAGTGCTTGTTCAGCTCCCGGAACATTTTTTCGAGCTGCCCAGCGGCGCGGCTGGTTTTCACGGTCTGCTTCATGGTGCTTTCTCTCCTTTGTACGTCAAGATTGCAAAAAGTCCGGGCAGATGGTATAATGAATCTATCCCGGCGGGACTGCCTCTTGTGTGGTTGGCAGTCTATGGAAAGGGACGCTTGTAGATGGGGTGGCTCATGGGGATGACCTCCTGCTTTACGAGTGAATGTTTAACGGCTCCGGAAAATGAGGTGGAGCTGGAACTAGCAAAAGCATGGTACCACGCAAATGATGCAAATGTCAAGCATGGCACCATGTTTTCTGCGTTTGGCACAAAAATTGAAGAAAAAGGTTGTTCATGATGAGCATGGTGCCATGCTGAATGGCCTGAATAATACTGAGGTAGAGAATGGCGCTAAGCGAAAAAAAAGCGATTACAGATAAAAAACATCTGGATAAGCTTGATAAAATGAAAATTCAGCCCTATAAAGAAGAGGGGGCCGAAATTCGGGCGGCAGCAGAACAGGCAGGACAAAGTTTGCAGGGGTACATCCTTCAGGCGGTGAGAACGCGAATGAAGGCAGACGAAGAGGGAGCCGGGGAGGTTAAAAATATTGAAGTTCACTCTTCAAACAAATATCCGGACCGTTATTACATTTCCCAAGATGAGGAAAATGCGCTCAAGCAACTTCTTCGCCCTCATATTGAGACTATCCCATTTGAAGATCGAGCCGAACTGGAAAAACGGTTGATAGCATTGATTCGTGAGACGTTGGAAGAAGAACGCGAGAACTATAATGAGAACTCATTCAGAAGTTTTCTTTAATTGGGAATAGATCAGCACAAAAATAAGCCTCTGCCTTTTGAATGGGCAGGGGCTTTTATCGTGTCCGGGCAAAATAAAATCCCGGTGGGGATGAGCCACCGGGATTGTCAAGAAAAGTAAATTAATTTAGTTATTTTTGCGATAGAGGATATTGATTCCGCTATCTGGATGATAGGACCAAATAACAGTTACATAATCGAAAACTTCTTTCTGACGACCATCAAGAGCGCGTGTACCCATCATTTCGGTATAGAGCCAATCAGGCAGACCTAACTCAGAATTTAACTCTTTAATCATCAACAGAGCAAAATCGTTATCAAGCTTGTATGCCTGCGAACCCTTAGCAGCGCCCCACGGATTAGAATCAATCGTAATAGACTGCCCATCTTTAGCCGCTGAAAGGACCAATCCGTCACCTTTAAGATCAGCATATGCTTTAAAATTTGGATTCTTAACAGAGCCCTTATTCACTGTCCAGAGGTAACTTCTCAAATTGGTTTCTTTTGTTCCTTCAACAAGTGTGGAGACCGAAACGACAGGAGAACCATCTTCTGCGGTAAATTCATATGTGCCTTTTAGAGTAAGCGAATGATTTTGGAATGCATTCTTATAGTAGTCATAAAGGTCTTCACGCACAGAAGCATAGAAGCGCTTTCCATCCTTTGTCAAAGAGAAACACTTATAATTCAGGACGTCTTTGTAGGTGTAGAAATAATTAAAGTCCGTCTTGCCAGAAATGATAAGTTCTTGATTTTGAGTGAGTTTTATAGCGGATTTCACTTTGGGCGTTTTAACTGGAATTGGATTAGTTGTAGCTGGTGTGGGAGTCTCAACTGGTACTTGAGCAGGTTCGGCGGTTTCAACGGGTGCAGAAGTAGCAGACTCTGGTTCAGACGTTTCGACTGGCGTAGAAGCCGCGCTAGTAGAGACATAATTTTGATAGTCTACAAGGTCAAATCCTATGTAATAGTATCCGTATAGCGCAGAATTATGTACATATTCATTGCCTAAAAAAGTGCAAAAAGTGGGGTTGAAATTGCCAGCAAGAATAGAACTGTCATCGTTATAGCCCGAAACAGTTAGATTTGAAGATGCGTCAGAATAAAGATATACTGAGTTGTTTTGAGGGTTATGTGCAAAAATGTATCCGGTAGTTTCTTTTTGTCCTGTTGCAGTGAAATGAATATAAATTGTTATGTTAGGAATAATAGGAGGATTATCTATTTTAGCTTGGATTTCAGCTTGAGTAGGCAAATAATTTACAGAGTCTGCTATAATGCGATCAATCTTGATGTTTTGAAGTGCTTTGGAGTTGGCTTTCTCGTATAATTTTCCTTCAGAGATTTTAATAAATGGATACCACGCACGCTTTTGGGCAACAACTTCCTCGCTAGACAGCGGCTCAACAGCAAAAACTGTGGGGAGAAAAAGTAATAGCATGAAGATGCATAATAAAAAAGATATTGACTTCTTTTTCATAATAGGTCCTCTTCTTGAAAATTAATTATCGAACAACTGTAACTTCTCTGCTTTCAGTAGAATAAACATAAGCTAATGCGCTATCTCCGTATTGGATGATTAAAATAGCGTTATGGCCGGAAATATTCCAACTGTTATACTGAGATTCACTCATGTTGTATACGAGGTCAACGGATGTTTGCTCACCGGGAGAAAGTTTGATGCTGCCGATGCTGCTGTAGCGTGACAGCTCGTCTTTATCCCAATATGCCATGAAATTAGAATCATCAATATAGGCCACAGTGTTACCAGTATTCTTAATAGTGATATTGATATGAAGCTTATAGTAATAAGTATAATCCCAATGCCAACCGCTGCTGGTAAATACACGGTCACCTGAACCTGTTCTGTAATAATCGGTATACATTTGGTCAAATCTAGTGGAGATTTCGTTATTTCCGGTAGGATAAGAACCATTCGGACCCGAAACAGAACCTCCGGAGCCGCCGCAAGCAGTCAGGAGACTACATACCAATACTGCCATAAGAAGCAGTGAACAAACTTTTCTTTTCATGATAGAACCTCGATAAAATATAAAAAACAAGATATTTTTGTTGGCAAGTATAATTATTGGACTACAGTAATTTCATCTGTAGTTGTAGAATAAACATAAGCTAAGGAGTCTCCGCCATATTGAATAAGTATTGTAATATTATGACCCCTAGAGTACCAGCTGTTATATTGATTTGCAGTAATTTCATATGCAAGTTCCACGGTGATTTTCTTGCCAGGGGTTAATTGAACAGGGCTAATGCCGGAGCTATAAGGGGAAAGCTTATCGTTATCCCAATAGGCACTAAAGAGAGAATTGTCAATATTGGCGGTGACATCACCCGTATTTTCTATGGTTATATCGGTTTCAAGTGTGTAGTATGTGCTTTCACCGTATCCCCAACCATTACTGCCATATCCGCCACTGCCGGAAGCAGGTGTGCTATGGGATTGTGTATGCAACCAGCCGAGGCTTGTGGTGATTTGGTCTTTTTGGGAAGTACCCGATGAATAAGAATTATTGGGTCCTGAGACAGCACCACCAGAACCGCTGCAAGCTGTTAGGATACTGCACATGAATACGGACAATAGCAGTAGGAAGCATACTCTTCTCTTCATAATTATAAGCGACCTCCTCAAAATCAAGTCATTGAAGCAGATGAACAAATCTGTACAACTGCCCCAAAAGTTCTTGACACAAAGCTATCACACTTTTATCACAATGTCAAGCAATAGAGTCAAAAATGATAATGATAAATCATCATCGTAACCTATACTGGACAATAGGAGGCGATGGGTGATGAAGATGACCTCAGAACGAATCAAGGCACTGCGAGAGGCACGCGGCTGGACACAGGCAGAGCTTGCTCGGCGGCTGAGTATCACGCGCAATGGTGTCAACTCGTGGGAACAAGGGCTTTCTATGCCGTCGCCTGCTTGTCTGGTTGACTTGGCGAAGCTGTTTTCTGTCTCAACCGACTATCTGTTGGGTGTGGAGCGGTTGGAGACGGTCAATGTCACGGGCTTGAATGAGGAAGATATTGCATTGTTGGCGCAGTTGGCCGACCGTCTAAGGGGCAATCATTGACAGGCGAATACCAGAAACTTTGAATGTTGATAAAAGGACGAAGATGCGACTGAAAAATATGAAATGCAATCAATGTGATACCGGCCTGAATAATCAGAATAAAACGATAAAAATGACGACATATCGAGCGTTATGTGATAAAAGAATCGGTGATAATGATGAATTGTGTAGATAAATATTTCGGAAAAATGTAAGAAAAATTTGAAATGAACATTCTGGAGACGCAACTGATTGTTGATATTGACAACCAATGTATTTTCTGCTATTCTATCTAAGACAGTTGATTTCCAGTACGACGCAAGAAGGTTTCCAGAATCAACAGAGCGAATCAGTTGCTCAACTTGAAGAAATCATTTGCGCATGCTCGGAAAAGTGACGTGGAAACGATTGTATCTTTGCTGGTGTGGCGCAATGGCAGCGCAACTGATTTGTAATCAGTGTGTTGCAGGTTCAACTCCTGTCACCAGCTCCAAAAAGTCCTACGATATACCGCTGAAAAGCGGCGTGTGTCGTGGGGCTTTTGCTTTTATGTCTCCGACTGCATCGCTGCCATTCAGAAAAATCATACCGCCCGGCGGGGCGCGGGTATTGAAATCGGCTCATCACGACGCCGCTGTGGTGTTTGGTGGTGTAATAAAAAGCAAGCGTCCTCGGAAAAAATCCCGGGGACGCTTTTGTATAATTGGCAGGCTGTCCTTTGTACAACCTCTCAGTCTGCTTCGCAGACAGCTCCCCTAGTAGGGGAGCCTCTGGCGAAGAGGCGAAGCTTTACGAAATGCCAAGGCCTCCCCTCGGTAGGGGAGGTGGCATCGCGCAGCGATGACGGAGA
>OGJI01001504.1_pt1 | contig 25017 bp, 18 predicted proteins | sample 1572031 | NCBI WGS metagenome assembly OGJI01 (sample SAMEA2582119, study PRJEB24529) | metagenome | biome: Human gut stool | place: China | collected 2011
CCCGCGACCCCATGCGTGACAGGCATGTATTCTAACCAGCTGAACTACCGAACCTTTTTTGCATCAAGTAACCGCTGTTACTCTCAAATGCGGTGCAAAGATAGATAGTTTTTCTTATTATACAATATTTCGGCCCTGAAAAAATGGAAAAAAATGCATTTTTATTACGGAAGGAAATATTCTTGAAGGCCCGAGAATAAAGGGATACGGATTGTTTACGTTGAGGATGAATGGGTTATTAATAAAAGTAATAAAGTATAGGCTAAAATTTCAATTTACGGTTTTGGAGTTTAATTTTTTCCTTATATTTGTGGCACATAATAATTGTCAAATTTAATTTAACTTATAAGATAATGAACGTACCTGCAGAATTAAAGTACACTAAAGAACACGAATGGATTCGTGTTGAGGGTGAAGAAGCATATGTCGGAATTACTGATTATGCACAAAGTCAATTAGGTGATATCGTGTTTGTTGAGGTTGAAACTGAAGGTGATAACCTAGAGGCTGGAGATACTTTCGGTAGTATTGAAGCTGTAAAGACCGTTTCTGATTTGTATATGCCGGTTTCCGGAGAAGTATTGGAATTCAATTCAGAATTGGAAGATCAACCTGACTTGGTAAACAAAGATCCTTATGGAAAAGGTTGGATTATCAAGGTAAAAATTGAAGACGAAGCACAGTTAGATGGATTGTTGAGTGCAGACGCTTACAAGGCTTCTATCTAATTTTATTGATAAAGAGGGGACTGTATGTGTTATCTCAAAAGGATAACGAATACAGTCCCTTTATTTTTGTTTTGTGGTTGCAAATTTCAATTTTTAATTCTATGACATTAATAAAATCTATATCCGGTATCCGGGGAACTGTTGGTGGACGTCCGGGTGATAATCTAACCCCTTTGGATATTGTTAAGTTTGTTTCGGCTTACGCTACTTGGTTGAAGACCGGGGCTGGGAAAACGAGAGCTAAAATCGTGTTGGGACGAGATGCTCGTATTTCCGGGGAGATGTATGCTAAATTAGTAGAGGCTACTCTGTCTGGTTTGGGACATGACGTGGTGAATATTGGTTTGGCAACGACTCCAACAACGGAGATCGCTGTTACTGCAGAACAGGCAGATGGAGGAATTATTCTCACGGCAAGTCACAATCCGAAACAATGGAATGCTTTGAAATTATTAAATAACCGGGGAGAATTCCTTTCGGCCGAGGATGGGACTCAAGTACTTCAGATGGCTGAACAGGAATCGTTTGAATATGCAGAAGTGGATGAATTGGGTTCTATTATCCATAAAGATTACACGGATTACCATATTCAACACGTGTTGGATTTGAAATTGGTGAACCGGGGGGCAATTGCCAAAGCCAACTTGAAAGTCGTCGTGGATGCGGTAAACTCTGTGGGAGGAACCGTGATTCCCGCTTTATTGAAAGCTTTGGGAGTGAAAGAGGTGGTTGAGTTGAATTGCGAACCCACGGGACGTTTTGCCCATAATCCGGAACCCATTCCGGAGAACTTAATCCAGATTTCAGAGAAAATAAAGGAGTGTGGGGCTGATTTAGGTATCGTGGTTGATCCGGATGTTGATCGTTTGGCATTAGTCTGCGAGAACGGGGAGATGTTCGTGGAAGAATACACGTTGGTGGCTGTTGCTGACTATGTGTTGAAACATACTCCGGGAAATACGGTTTCTAACCTTTCTTCTTCTCGTGCTTTACGGGATGTAACGTTAGCTCACGGGCAACAATATAACGCTGCGGCTGTGGGAGAGGTGAACGTGGTGACTAAGATGAAAGAGACGAATACGGTAATTGGTGGTGAAGGAAACGGTGGTGTCATCTATCCGGAAAGCCATTACGGGCGTGATGCTTTAGTAGGAGTAGGCTTATTCCTTTCTCATTTCGTGGCGGAAGGAAAGAGCATGACGGCTTTAAAAGCAACTTACCCGCAATATTTTATTTCGAAAAACAAGCTAACACTTTCTCCCGATATGGATGTCGACAAGATATTGGAGGGCTTGAAAAAGAAATATGCTTCAGAAGAGATTACCGATATTGATGGTGTGAAAATTGACTTCAAAGATGGCTGGGTACATCTACGTAAATCCAATACAGAACCGATTATACGAATTTATTCCGAGTCGAAAGATGAAGCAGCAGCTAATCAATTGGCAGAAGAAGTTATAAAGGTGGCACAAAGCCTGTATTGAAAATAAGGAGGTGTGCCAAAACACACCTCCTAGCTCATAAGGTTCATAAAGTCGAACCTTCGGTTCTGAAAATTCATAAAGTCAAATATTATATAATTTATTGGTTGTCAATACGATCATCTATAATCTTGTGATGTTTTGACCTTATGACTTTACGGAATTTAAAGACTTTATAGACTTGAGGGTGTGTTTTGGCACACCATCAGGTTAATTGTTATTTTTCTCCAATGGAATGCAAATCAATGCCATATTGTGCGAATGTTTTTATTAGATAATCGCATTTTTCTTTGACGAGCGGATATTTCGTATATAGAGGATTCGTCTCTAATTCGCTCTTGCTTTGTGTGAAGATGAAATCGATGTAACAGGTTAAATCTTCATTTTCACTGAAAGGGGTATATTTTTTACTATATGAATTGTAGTTACCTTCCAGAAAACCAAGTTTGTATGTGTCTTCCGGGTTTGTCCAAGAGTTTTCATAAGAGTATGGACTGGTGATGTTCGGATGTGATGTGTGAACCTGAGAAGAGGAACAGAACGTGTTTATGATATCTGTACTTGGTAATTGGGCTATATTTTCATCCGTGGGGAAAAGTAAGAAATTAATAAATGTACGATTAACTGCTAATTTCATCCTTTTTCGGTACGTTGGAATTGAAATACGAGAAACAAACTCTTTGTCAACACGAGGAAGCGTGATATGATCCAAGCCTTGAATAATGATTCCTAATTTGCAATTCTGAGAATATGCTATTGTGTCCAACAGGGGTTCATATTTGTCTTCCGGATATAACATTCCTGCTAAAAGAATTTTTGACGGGAGCAATGTTTTTTTGATAGAGTCCGGATATAAATCGATAAAATCTTCTTTTAAAAATCGGACTGCGGCACGGATTCCTTCTTCGTCAGCCCATTGCGTAATTTTGTAATTTAATTCTTTGCTTGCAGTGAAGTTGTAATTTAAATCGGGCAAGGTGAATTTGTACAGGACATTAATATCATAATCTTTGGACCAAGCAACGATTTGTTCATCAAAGTCATGATTACCTTGTGGGATGTCGAAACGAGTTTCACTTTTTTCGGAAATGCAGACATCATCTTCATTGTTACATGAGTAGGCAAAGAATAGTAGGGTGAATCCAAAACTAATATTAATAATCTTTTTTATACTTATCTTTTTCATAACCTGTAATTTAATTTAAACTAGGATTGTTTTTCTTGTGTTCTTGCATGATTGGCAAAATCCATCTTGGAGATTCTGTTTCTAACTGAATCGTGTATTCGTCACCTGGAACGGTAGATTCATCAATATTGTGGGAGAAGCCTTTCATTCCGTAGCGACGTAAATCAAACCAACGCATACTTTCGATGCAAAACTCGCGTCGGCGTTCTTCCCGGCATTTCTCAAGAATAGTGTCTGCATTATTGTTGAACATATTTGTTGTCCAACTTTGGGTTGCATAATTACGAATACGGTTTTCGCGGATTTTATTCAGGTCATCTATGGCGTTAGTAAGATACTCGTTTTTTCCCGTTTTAGCTAGTTGAATATAGGCTTCAGCTCGGTTTAGGTATACTTCACTGAGGCGTAAGCAGGAACCAAACGGGAATGTAGAGCCGATAAGGCCAACTTTTGAGCTTTTACGCCTGCCGTCTCTGGGACATAAATAACCGTTTAATCGTTGATCATCGCTTTGGAAACATGAGAGTAAGGTTGTTGAAGCTTGAAATGCTTCGGAGATCCACGAGGAATTCATTAAAGCATTTTCGTTTGATGTGGCATAGAAGAATAAAATCTCAGAATTATCTACTTTGAAAAAGAACGGAAATGTGTAAGAGTTAAAGAGATTCAATTGTGTCGGATAGTTTATGGTGGTCATATCGAAAATAGGAAGTTTTCCTCCATAAGAATCGACCAATGCGGAGGTGTGTTCTTCTACTTTTTCCCAATTCTCCATGAACAGATAGTAACGACTAGCAAGTAAATGTGCTGCATTGATTCCGATCCGGTATTTCGAACCTTTGGCTTCTATTTTTGCCAGGCAGGTGATGCCTTCTTCGATATCTTTGATGATTCTGTCATAAACGACAGAAACATTACTGCAGGGTATGTTTGTGGGTGCAATTTCGCTGGTTAGTTTTAGCGGGATTCCTTTGGAGTTTCCATGGGGGGCATTGGGTGCATTATATGGGTAAGCGTATAAATTTATTAAATTGAAATAGTAGAAGGAACGTAACACTAAAGCTTCTCCTTTTACCCGAGTTTTTATATTTTCTTCTCCGGTAACTTCGTCAATTAAATCAAGTACAACGTTACATCCGGCAATGAGTTTGTAGAAAGCTTTATAGGAATCTAGCTCGATTTTTCTGTTTGCTTTTGGCATGATTTCTTTACAATCATCGAACATGGTTGTATTGTCACTACTTCCCCGGCCTCCCCATAGATAGATATAACTGAAAACTTCAGTTTGGTTTTGAGTGTTTGTTGACGTGGTCATGTATTGTTCTACGTCATCGTCCAGTAGAAAGAGATAGGGCATTAAGGATATTGCACTTCTTGGGTATCCTTCGTATGCGAGTAGTTGGTCCAAATCCTCGATGGAAGAAGGAATGACTTCGTCTTGTGAAGATTCCTCCAAAAAGTCATTACACGAGGATAAACTGATCATGGTAACTAATAGTATGTATTGTATAATGTTTTTCATATCTGTTGATGTTTAAAAACCTAGACTGATGCTTAATGAAAATTTGCGTTGGCGATCGACAACCGGAATGATCCTGTTGGCATTTGAGCTTAGTGTTTCCGGGTCTTGTTTTCCTAATCCTTTGCTTTTTATGATGAAAGGATCCGTGACCGTCAAACCGAATACCAAACTACTTAAACCTGTTTTTTCCAGTTGTTTTCTTGAGAATGCATAGGCAACATTTATATTATTACAACGCAGATGGTTGGCTTTGACAACTCGATAGTCAGAAAGATTGTACATTGTATAACGATATGTTGCGTTATAATTGTCTATAGATAGGGAATTATCCGGTAGATAGTTTTTCAAATCTTCGTCTTTTGCTAATAAAGCCGGAATGTTAGTGTGCTTTTCGTCTCCGGGATTGCGCCAACGTTTGGTTAATATATTGCTGGCATTTTTTTCCGGATTCGGGATTGTAAGAGCTCCGGATCCGTTGGATGAGGTGGAACTTCGCATGAATGGGTTTAAACGTTTATGATGGCCGAGTTGGATGTTAAATGTTGCGCCTAGAGTAAATTGTTTGTACCTGAATGAAGTTGACAAACCTCCACTGAATATCGGATCTTTTACGCCACTATATACCATATATTCCAATAAAGAGCCGGATACGGGTGTTAGGGTTCCGGGTGTTTCGTCGATGATTGCGAATTTTGGACGTCCTTCATTAGATAGACCAATATAAGGAAATGACCAAAAACTACCTAACGCATAACCGTCTACAATTACACTTCCATCCGTAATTTTTTCAAGGTTTGGAATATCCACATTATCTTTTATTTTATTCCGGTTGAAGCTGGTCGTGGCGCTAATACTCCAACGTAAGTCTTTATGTTGTAATGGGACAATGGTTACGGCTAAATCGTACCCCTTGTTAATAACAGTTCCGTTATTAATGCTCATACTTGTTGTTCCGTTTTCAGTTGGAATCGCCACGGGAGAGATGACATCGGTCGTTTTTTTGTAATAATATTCAACCGTTCCAAACAAACGATTGTCAAATAAGGAAATGTCAATTCCTAGGTTTAGGTTACCGGTTTTTTCCCATTTAAGGTCTTTGTTAGCGAATTGTTTGATCGCTAAGAATTGTTCTCCTGTTAGAACATCCGGGGCGATGTTGAATTGAGCTATGATGTCGGGGCCTACGTTCGAAGCTGCTGTTCCTTGGTAACCGTACGATCCTCTAAATGTAAGTGCATTTAGCCAACCAAATTGGCGGAAGAAATTTTCTTGTCCGATTTCCCACCGGATACCGGCGGACCAAGTGGGATTGAAACGATTGTTAGTGTTTTCCCCAAATCGGTTGGATGCATCATTACGCAAGTTGAATGAGATACTGTATTTTGTGCTGAATGTGTATCCTAGAATAGCATAGAAAGACATGTTGTTTTCGACCCTGTCAATAATGGATGTCGAATGGCGTTCGGAAAAATCAGGTGTAATTAAATCGGTAATATTAGAATTCGGGTATATTTTTTTCACGTATTCGATAATACCTTGTGTCGAATAGTTATAATCAATACTTTTTCCCCGATCGGGCATGTAACCGTATTCCAGGCCTTTTTGTCCGGTATACGTGTTACTTCTTATCTCGTTTCCGAGGACAATATTTATGGCATGTACCCCATCTTTACCAAATGTTTTACCGTAATTTAATTGATTTCGGAAAGTATAACTTTGTTGTTCTGTAAAATTATAATTTAGAATGCCACCATAAGGTAGGGCAGAAGCTAATGCCAACCAAGCATCTTTTTCACTGGTCACGAGTTCGCCATAATTAGCTCCTCTGATTTTTGATACGGCATAGGAATGATCATCGGCCCATAAATTTGCCGTGGTTGTTGTTTTAGAGAAAGCTCCCGTCATTTCCCATTTTAGTTCCGGGAGAATGTTCCAAATAATGTTTCCTTGCACGTCAAAGTTTGTATTTTTATTCTCATTACCGGTATGTTTCAATTCATTGAGAAAATTGTAACGAATATCTCGTTTAATTATTTTAGTACTGTTGTTTTCCGTATATTTGAATTCCGGGGTGTTTTCGTTTGTTAAATACCATTCATCAGGAGCTAGTATACGACTGGTACTGAGTGCGTAATCTTCGGGGTTTACTCCCGTGTAATAAGCGTTCGTGATGGATTGATTCGCAGAAAATTTTAAGTATGTTCTTAGATTTTCCCGTAATTTGGTGTCCACGTTCAAGGTTACCGTTTTTCTTTTCTGATCGTTTCCCTTGTAACTGTTAAGAGAGTTATTATACCCAACAGAACCGTAAAAGTTTAATTTTTCGTTTCCCCCGCTCAAACTTAACGTGTAGTTTTGGCTGATAGCGTTTCGGGCAAGAATATCGAACCAGTCCGTGTTTCTTTTTTCCATATTGGTTACCTGATGGTTGAATTCCTCGTTGGAGATTCTTTTGGTGATTAATTGTTGGTAAAGACCTTCGTAACCGGTATTTTCCGGGAACTGAGAAAAAGGAAGACCTGATTCGATAATTTCTTTGGATAATTCAATTCTTTCTGAAGAATTCATTCTATCGGTTTGGGCATAAGTGCGTTTGGGGGTAATTGATATATCACTTCGGAAATTCACGCTGATACGTCCTTGGGTGTTTGTCCCTCTTTTGGTAGTTATTACAATTACTCCGTTGGCAGCTCGTACTCCATAAATGGCAGCAGCAGAGGCATCTTTCAGGAACGTAATGCTTTCAATGTCATCCGGGTTTACGCCAGATATACTACTTCCCGATATACTAGTCATGGCACTGGACATATCCCCTGAACTGAGAATGTCATTCAGTTGCTGTCCTTCGAAGGGAAGTGGTTCTTCGCGAATCATACCGTCAACTACCCATATCGGAGAAGCGTTTCCCACGATGGTTGAAGTTCCGCGAACTCTTACTTGGGCAGCGGTTCCGATCATCCCGGAAGGAATGGTGATGCTGACTCCGGGGATAAGTCCTTGTAAAGCCATGTCGAGTCGGTTTACTCCGGCAATCCGGATGTCATCGCCTTTCACTGTATAGGTAGAACCGACCACTTCGTGACGTTTAAGTCTTTGGTAACCGGTAACAACCACTTCTTCCAAATCTTGATTATCTTCTTCAAGAACTATTTTGTAGAATGTTTTTTTCTTTTCAATGGTAACTTCTTGGGGTTTCATCCCAACAAAAGAGAAAACAAGCGTGGAATTTTCGGGAATTGTTATTGTGAATTCTCCTTTTGCATTAGTAAGTACACCGATTTTATTGTCACTTTTTAATGTTACACTGGTTGAAGGTAATGTCATACCTGTGGCATCGGTTACACAACCGGATACGGTAACTTGATTTTTTTGGGCAAGTAGGTTATCCGGGATTATAAATAATAATACGAGCAAAACTCCATTTATTATGGTGTGTTTTATATGTTGTATATTGTTTTTCATGTGGAATTTATATTAGTAGTTAAAATCGGTGGATGCTTTGATGTCCAATGTGATAGATCCTTGTGGACCGGGAACAAGTGAATTTATTCGGATCACGTGTGGCCTTTTTTGTTGGGTAGATTGGTCTTCGGGCCAATTCGTGTATCGACATTCGGTAAATATATAAATTCCATAAACGACAGGGACTTCCAATGTAGTAGAAGAAGTTTGGGCATATTTTAGCAAGTCGGTAGTAAGGTTGTAATCTTCAAAAGGACTTCCTGAAATAGCTTTAAGAAGATAGGGAAATTGAATACTCATTTTAGAATTTTCGTCAACAGGAATTTGTTCTATAAGAGGGATTGAATAAGGTTTGAATATTTCCGTGTATTCTGCTTGCGAGAGATAGGAATACCAACTTGTTGTGTAATAATAGGTACCAACAAGGGGGATGAATCTTTGGTTTTGTTCATAAATAGGAACTACGCCTTCTTCTCCCCAAAAATAGCACAAACTAATTTCTAATAATTCTTTCATATTCATTTGGCGTACTTCTTCCAACGTGTAACTTTTTCCGGTAGAGACATTCAAGAATCCGCCGTGTTCTTTGTTATCTTGTGCGCCTAAAGTTATCGTGTAACTCTTTAATTCTTCAGCTACAAGAATAGAAATCGTTTTACTTCGTAATTGTTTCGGGTTATTGTTATCTTGACAAATGACCTGAAAGTTGTACGTCTGGTAGGCTTGCCCCCCGTCGGCCATATAATCGTTTGCGTTGAAACGGTACGAGTAACTGGATTTATTTTGAAGTAGGGAAGAATCTTGTGTTAAGGGAAAGCCGGGAAGATTCGTACTGACTTTATCTTTAATGGTTACTTCCTGTAAAATACCTTTCTGGGCATTACATTCTACTTCAATATTGACGTCTTCTCCCGGTGCAATGATGATTGTATCCTGGATAATCCCGTTTAGTTTTACCGTGATCTCCGGACGAGGCGGGAGGTCATGTAACTCCTTGATACAACTTTGACATATCGGGAGGAGTAAACAGATGATGAATAAATACGTGTTAGTTCTCATAAAATTGGTTTTAAGATTAAATTAATGGTTTGATAATTTCTGTTTTTTGTTTATGATTAAATTGTTAAAAGATTATTTCTATTCCTAATGAGTAGTTTTTAGGTCTGCTCATTGTCGGAGTGTAGTAGTCTGCATCGGATGTCGAGATTTCTGGGTCTTGTTGTTTTAATTTTCGATTCTTAATAATGAATGGATTCGTGATCGTGAAACTTAAATTTAAGTCAGCAATTCGTGCTAGTGTTGTATGGTAGCTCAATGATATCCGGTTACAACGGATATGGCTGGCGGATACTATTCTAGCGTTGCTTCTGTTATATAGGGAGTAGCGGTATATATCGCCATAACTGTTTCTTGATAATGAATTATCGGGCAAATAACAAGAAACGTTTTCATCCTTGTTTTGTAAAGAAGGGATGTTAGTTGTTTTTTCGTCTCCTGCTTGTTTCCAACGATATAATAATTCTCTAGAGGCATTCATTTCCGGGCTGGGAATGGCCATCATTCCATCTTTTGAACTTGATATAAAAGGATTCAAACGCTTGTAATGCCCCACTTGATAATTGAAAATAGCATTTAATGTGATTCGTTTATAACGGATATTGGTTTGAATTCCTCCGAATAAACGAGGTTCTCTGCATCCACTATACATGAGATATTCCAAAAGAGAATCAGGGACTTTTTGTGATACCCCATTGGGTTGATCCATCGTGGCGAATAGGGGACTTCCGTTTGTCGGGGATAATCCGATAAACGGGAATGACCAAAATGCGGATATGGGGAAACGATCGACGATTGCCCTACCATTCGTGAAATGTTCTAATGTTTGTTGATCAGCATCACTTCGATCTAATATGTCTTTGGTGTGCCCGGCTGTAAAACGGATTCTCCATTCCCAAAGATTTGTTTGTACGGGAATAGCTTCAATTTCTAATTCGTAACCTTGATTATCAAGAGTTCCGCTATTGATGAACATTTTCTGGAAACCATTTTCAATTGGAATTTCTTTTTCTACGACAATATCACTTATTTTTTTCTTGTAAAGGTCAAAAGATATGTTCAACCGATTTTGGAATAAGGAAAAATCAGTCCCGATATTCAAAGAAGTTGTTTTTTCCCATTTTAAGTCTGGATTCGGAAGTTGGTCTAATTGTAGTTGTTCTTCATTTGTGATCAAATCTTTGGAAACGTAGCTGACTAATGTATTCGGGGATATGTTGGAGACAACGTTACCTTGGTGACCATAAGAGGTGCGTAATGTAATTTCGTTAATCCATTTTTGCCGGGGAAACCATTTTTCTTGATGTAAGTCCCATCTAAAACCTGTAGACCATACCGGATAAAATCGGTTATTTGTGTTTTTACCAAATCGGTTAGAAGCATCATTACGAAGGTTTAGTGTAAACGTGTATCGAGAATTGAACGTGTATCCTAGTGTCCCGTAAAGTGAAAATACGTTTTCAACCCGATCGATTAGGTTCATTTCATGATCTTTTAAAGAGTAATTTTGGGGGTCTTCAGGATAAATACCTGGAAAATTGTTTCGAATGTATTGAAATCGTTTTTCTTGTGCAGAATAGTTGTATTCCGATATTTTATTGGGGGTGTATCCTAATTCAATACCAGTTTCGCCCGTGTATTTGTTTTGACGGATTTCAATGCCCAAAGTCATGTTGAAAGTATGGTGTTGTTTTTTACCGAGTAAACAACGATAATTGGTTTGACCTTTTAGCGTGTAAGCTTCGTGTGTCATGTTCGAGTAATCTAAAAGACCGCCTTCTAAAAGTGGAGATAAATATTTTAAAAATGGTAGTTCTTGTGGGGATTGTAGTACACCATAATCAGCTCCTCGTAATAAAGCAATATTCCAGGAATATTCATCGGCCCAAAGTTTACTACGACTTCTTTCAGAGGACCAAGCGGAAGTAAAATTGATACTTAGGTTGGATAATATTTGCCATGTTAAATGGGCGTTGAGGTGAATATTTGTGGCATGATTATTATTACCCGTATGTTGTAACTCGTGTAACAGGTTAAAATGAACCGGTTTTTGTACGATTTTATTTGAGTTGTTCATAATGTAATTTAAAATCGTGCCTTCCCCTTTTTGATAAAATTGGGAAGGACTAATCACTCTGCTAGTATTTAATGCATATTGTTCCGGGTTTATGCCCATGTAATAGCCATGGGTTTTTATGTCGCTTCCCGATAGATACAATGTTAATTTAGTGTTATCGGAAGGGAGAATGTTGAAATTTAACATCCCGGTGAATGTTTCTCTATCATTCCCTTTGAAGGCATTACGTTCATCTCGATATCCCAAAGAGGCGTAGTAGGATATGTTTTCTTTTCCGGAGGCAATGTTTAAATGATAATTTTGGCTGATAGCAGTTCTTCCTAGAATTTTGAACCAGTTGGTGTTTTGTTTTTCTAGTTGGGAGACTTGTTTATTGAATTCCGGATAACTGATTTTTTTTGAGATCATATCCCGGTATATAGCTTCATAACCGATGTTTTGCGGCATATCGGGTAAGGCTATCCCGGCTTCTATTATTTCTTTAGACAGGTTGACTCGTTCGGTTGAATTCATCACGTTTGTATTCTTGTAGTTTGGAATGGGTGAAAAAGTAATATCACTTCGAAATGTTATTTTTTGATTGTTGATATTTCCTTGTTTGGTTGTAATCACAATAACTCCGTTAGTAGCCTTGATTCCATAGATTGCCGTTGCTGAAACATCCTTTAACAAGGTGATACTTGCGATGTCATCCACGTTAATTCCTGAGAGATTGTTTCCCATAATACTGGCTCGGGTGGTGTTAGCTAGATTCCCGTTATTTAGAAGATCGTATAACGTGTTTTGATCAAATGCCCATGCGTTTTCTCGGATGATGCCGTCTACTACTACGAGAGGTTCCGGGTTACCGACCACCATGGAGGCTCCCCGTATTTTCATATGTCCTGTTGAACCGATGTTTCCGGAGGGAATAATTACTTTCAACCCGTTGAGCATCCCTTGAAAGGCTGCTTCCAAGGAATTGCTCCCGGATGTTCGTATATCTTTCCCTTTTATGGTAGAAACAGCCCCGGTCATTTCGTTTTTTGCAACGGTTTGATATCCATTTACAATGATATTTTCGACTTGAGAAACGGCAGTTTCCAGCATAATGAGGTAAAGAGAGTCGTGGGAGAGGGGAATGTATGCTGTTTTTTTCCCGATGTAGCTAACGACTAGGCGGGATTTATTTCGAGCCGGAATCCGGAATATAAATTCTCCATTTTTGTTAGATATCGTTCCAAGTTGACTTTCTTCCAATCTAATACTAGCTTCTGCCAGAGGTTGATGTGAATCATCACGGATGTATCCTTTGATTGTTCGCATTTCTGGAATTTGTGTTGATTTCCGGAATATGATAATGGTTTTATTATAGATATTGAAGATAAGATCGTGTTCTTGTAAACACGATTGCAGAACTTCACGAATATCTTTATCCTCGACTTGAAGGTTGATGTGTTTTTTGATATCTTTAATGTCTTTCATTTTAAAAACCATGTCGAATCCACTTACTTGTTTGATTTTTTTTAATGTTTCTTCTAGTGTTGCATTTTTTATATTTATGCTGATTGTTTGGGCAAATAAAGATTTTGAAGTCCCTAAAAAGACCACAAAAAATATCCACGAAATGACCATTTTGGTTCTCATTGCCATTTATTGTTAGGAATACATCGATTTATTTCATAACTTTGTAATGGTTTTAAGGTTAATTTATTGGATAATAATTTAATCTGTTATATCGGGAGATGCTGAACTCATCTCTCGATTTTTTATTTATATATATGTATTACATCGTTTTCAGTTCTAAACTGTACTCCGGTTGCCATATTGATAACCTTTAAAATTTCTTCGAATCCTTTTTCTTTTCTGATAGAAATAAAACATTTGATCGCTTTTAATTCCTCGGAATCAAAAACTATTTTGAGGTTATAATTCCGTGAAATGATACGCATGATTTCTTCTATACTTGCGTTTTCAAACGATAGTTCTCCTTTTGTCCAAGCTGTATGATATTCACAATCAACAGGATTAATCTCTAATCTCTGAACTTCTTTTTGATAGTTTGCCTGCATGCCAGGGGTTAGAACGGCTGTTTGGGTGATACTATCTTTATCGCTATGACAAGTAACTATAACTTTCCCGGATATGAGTGTCGTGTTAATAACTGGTTCCTCTGGGTAAACCATCATGTTGAAAGTTGTTCCAAGTACTTTTACATCCATATTTTTACTACGAACAATAAAAGGGATAGTTGAATGGGTTACATCAAAATAAGCTTCCCCTGATAGTTCGACGATACGATGATCTCCTGTAAATACGGATGGAAATGTTAATTCACTACCGACATTCATCTTAACAATTGTTCCGTCACTAAGTTGTAAGATATATTTTTCGGCTCCTAGTGGGACGATGAGTTTATTTGGGGTTGCTGTTTCTGCATTAGGATTGGCAGTATAGATGATTTTCGATGATTCTGAATTTGTTATTTTTACACCTCCTTTGTCAAGATTTACTTTTTGGTTCAAATTAATATGTTGTCCGTTATCAAGAACTAAGTAGGCATGTTGTAATGAATGTGATGTTAATTGGGGTTTTTCTTCTCCCCAATAATGAAATGTAAAATAAATCAAGCTAGAGAGAAGGATGCAAGCTGCTGTTACATATTTGTATATTGTTTTATCTTGCGGGGAGATTGTGTCCTTTGAGTGAATTTCCCTAAAGCATTTTTAACATTGAAACTTTCATGAAGTTTTATATTATCATATAGTTGTTGGGGAGTACCGATTTCTTTTTTTAAGTAATCATCGTGGGGAACCACGTGTTCCCAATCCTCGGTATCCAAGGCTTCCGCAATCTCTTTGAGAATTTTGTTCGCTTCTTCGATTTCTTTTTTGATCTGCATCATTAGAAATATTTTATTATTAAAACAATTGACGAAGTCTATGTGTCTAAATAAATATATATTTTTTTTCAAAAAAAAATGCAGATAATGTTTTGGGTTATTTTGAAAAACGAAAAAATGCGATAAATAACGTGAATAGTTCCGGGGACATCATTTTTCTTAACAAGGATATCCCACGTTGTTTCTGTGTTCTGACAGTACTGGCTGTAGCTCCTGTTTGAGAGGCTATTTCGCTGCTATTGTATCCTTGCAAAACGAATTCCATGATTTTTTTTGCATTCGGGAGGAAGTTTATTGATATATTCCGAAAGAATGCTTATAATCTCCGATTCGACAATTGTGTTCCAAGTTGATTCATCAAAGTTGTCTTGTGGTAATTTGTTTTCAAATTCGGTGACGATTTGATGATGACGAAGATAATTTAAACAATTATTCCGAGCGGATAGATATAGATAGGATTTGAGAGCCAAGTGATTTTCGAAATAGTTTTCTTTTTCCCATAATCGAATAAATACATCTTGCGCAATATCTTCTGCGGCAACAGGATCTTTTAGTATTTTGCATGAAAAATAGGCAAGGTCTTGGTAATAGTCCTTGAATAACATTTTAAATGCTTCATGTTGACGAGCATTTAATTGTTTCAAAAAAGAAATATTTGTTTCCACTTGCTTCATACCGACGCAAACTTATAGATTTTTTTCGAATAAGATCGGATTAGATAGAGAAATTTTAGACACATTTTTGTTCTGAATTGTTTTTATAGAGATTGAGTTCAATAAATCAACTTTAAAACCAAATTTATTTTTATGAAGAATTTATTTTTTTGTCTATGCTTTTTGTGTTCGGTTTTTACTGGATGTAGTCAGGAAGTTCAGATCGAGTTTTTACCTGACGGGGATCAGCGGATTGTTTATCAGAGACAATGCGTTCAGTTAAAAGATGGAGAGTCGTATGTGATGACATTTAAAGGGGCCGAAATGTTTGATGAATCTTTCAATTTTGCGTTTAAACCTTATGATTTCTTTTTAGAAAAAGGAGAAAGATTGAAAATAAAATTGAAGAATCAGGAATTGGAGGTTGTTAATGATGGAAGTTTGTGTGCAATACAGAATATTTTTTTGAATGAGTTGAATGCGTTGAAAAGAGATTACTATTATGATTGGAATATGAAGCGTTTGACTAATTATAAAACCAGATGGACTGTAAATTCAATCAGTGATACCTTGAAAATGTGTTTCGAACAATTTAAAAAACAACATCCTAATTACTCGAAGAATTTTGAGAGAGTTGTGGAATTGGAGCTTAAATATTTTCCGATATTGATAAAATATTGCACAGAAGTTGCGGGGATAATGTTTGGAAATGGTTCGACAGAGGTTCTAAAACATATTTCTAACGTGATAGAGGACTCGAAAGATGAACGGAGTGTTTATTCTGTGAGTTATTGGAATGCTGCTCGGCTTTATGCGGATTATTTACGTTTGTTTGATCTTGAGAAAAGGTTAGGAGATCCATTTCGTTATTATGAGAATGAATTAAAGTTAGTTGATTATTTTAGATCGGAACGGGTTCGAGAGCGAATGCTTTTTGAAAATCTGGAAGGACTTATGTTTTGGGCTACTCCTAAGGATAAAGAACAGATAGATAAATGCCTTGTTAAATTAACTCCTGAACACACGGGGAAAATTCTTGCTTTGTGGGCCGACTTGGAAAAAGAGCAGTTTAATAATGATAAAGCTAATGTTTTAAATACTTATCCTAAATTGTCCGGTGAAAATGTGAAGGGTGAAATCATAGATTTGGAGCAATATAGAGGGGCATGGATTCTTTTGGATGTATGGGCTACTTGGTGTGTGCCCTGTTGTGCCGAAATCCCCTATGTGTCAGCAATGGAAGAGAAATTTGAGGGAAAGAATGTTGTTTTCTTTTCAATGTCTGTAAATAAAGAAAAAGAGAGAGAAACTTGGATCGAGAAAATTCAAGAATCTAATATGAAGGGTCTTCAATTGCGTTGGTTACGGGATCGGGATGAGTTGTATGAATTGTTTGGAATGACTGGTATCCCACATTTTGCAATTATTGATCCGGAAGGGAAATTGGTATTGAATCGTTTGCCGTATGTATCAAAAGGCGTAATTTTTAGAATATTAAACAATTTGTTGGAGCGTGAGTAAAAGTTTTATCAGCAAAAATGTATGTATGAAAAAAGTTGTATTGTTTGTAATTTCACTAGTTATTACAGTAATAGCGTTTGCGCAGGAACCTTATCGCCTGACAATTTCAATTTACGGGGATGGGTGTAAAGCTGGAGATATAATTTATCTTTATAAGTTAGATCAGAAAACACTTCGGGGCAAACTTGTTGATTCTTTGGTTATAGGGAAAAACAATCAGGTTTGTTTCACCGGAACCTATAATCATCCGGAGATTGTTGGTTTTAGTGTAAAGAATAAGGCTGGGTCTAGTAGTTTTTTAATTGATGCTCCGGAAGTTAGAGTGTATAGTGTTTTGCAGCAAGAAGAGAAATCTTTGTTGAATCCTACCGGATATAGAATTAAAGATAATACTTTAATGATAGAAGGCGGAAAGGAAAATGAAGCATTAAGGTATTATCAAGTTTTATACAAGGGGTATTCTTCTCGTAGCAAAACGATAGAGGTAGAAGACTCTACAAAGTATACAATTCTTTTGAAATCCTTGAAGGAAAATCCGAATTCTTGGGGATTATTGTATTTTTTTAATCTTGGGAAAAGGAATTTTTCGTTAGAACAACTTGATGAGATATTAGCGTTATATTCTGATCCAAAGATTTTTAATAGTCAGTTGTATAAAAATTTGATTGAATACAAAAACAAGGAAATGAAATTGAAGTTGGGTGAATTTATTCCCGATTTTGAACTACCTTCCATTGCTGGTGAAAACATCAAAATGTCAAGTTTTCGCGGTTGTTACGTGTTGTTGGATTTTGGGGCTTCTTGGTGTGGACCTTGTAGTGCAGAATTGATTAATGTACGTAAAGCTTACGATTTGTTGAAAGACAAGGGGTTGAAGGTTGTTGCGATTTCTACGGATGAAAAGGAGAAAGATTGGTTAAAAGCGGTAAATGCTAAAAAGATGAATGATTTCGTGAATTTGCGTGATTCGAAACGAGTATTGTGGAATTTATTTAATAGAAATTCGATACCTTTTATATTGTTAATTGATCCAGAGGGGCGAATCGTGGGTAAGGAATTACGTCAGGAAAATATTTATGAAGTTCCGAGTAAATTGATGAAATAATACTTAATAAGTAAATATGATGAATAAAGTGAAATATATAATTATTGCTTGTATGTTATTTGTTGCGGCATTCGTGTGCGGGCAACAGGTTAAAATAGAATATACCGGAACGGACTCCTTGTGGGTGTCAGAATTATATGCTTTTGCTTGGAATAAACAAGTCCCCTTAAATTTCGAGAATGGCGTGGCCGTGTATAAAGTAAATAGAACTCCTAAAGTTTTCCGTTTGGTATCAAAATCTGGTTTCTCTTCTTTATTTATGGTGGGAGAGGATGAAGAAGTAAAAATAAAAATTGTTGAAAGTCGTCCGTTGAAAATACAGGTTGAAGGGGATAAGTCAGGTATTTTTTATCATCTTTTTGATGAAATAAATCAGCAATATATTGCCGGGAAACAAGGCTTGATTGAGGACTATATGGAGGCTCATTTGAATGCTGATACCGTATTGGCCGGACTGGTTAAGAAAAAATTGGATAAATTACGTGATAAGAGAGAAAAGGCATATTGGAAGGTATTTCGTCGGGCTGTAAATGCTAAAAAGATAAATGATGTGTTGATTATTTCCAATATTCCATTAGAATTAAAGTATCGTATGTTCGATCAATTGAAACAGGAAAATATGATTGAGGTTGATCAAGTGAGAAAGATGTTGGATTTATACGCAAAAGTTTATACTCCTGCATACGTGTTTAATGTGTTTTTTTATCCATGTATGTGGGGGGATTTACTCAATATGCAGGGAATGAATAAGACGGAAAGAAATGAATTTATATCTGTTACTAAAAAGGATATGGAGTATGCCTATTACCTTGCTGCTTGTAATCGGGCTTGTTCTAGGGAGGTGTTGGAGGATTTATCTTCCGTAATCCAATTGAAAAGTTTTGATTATCTTGTGGGGTATCACATGGAATTAGACGAACAAGCAAAGAAAGATACTCTGTTAAGGAGTTTAACGGAAGAAATGGAAAAAACTTATTTAACAAGAAGTGGTATTCTATTTGAAAATTTTACAGCAGAGACTTCCCAGAGAGAAAAAATTGGACTGTCTGATTATCGAGGAAAGTACGTGTTGTTGGATTTTTGGGCTTCTTGGTGTGGGCCGTGTCGGAATATTCTTCCTGAAATAAGAGGATTGTATGATAAATATTATCCTTCTGGTAAATTTGATGTACTTGGTATTTCAAAAGATAAGGAGCGGCAGAAATGGTTGGAAGGAATAAAAGAAGAATCTTTACCGTGGAAAAATGTGTTATTTTCAGAGGTGAAATTGTCTGATGAACAGCAATTCAATTCTGTAACCTCTCTCCCCCAGTTAATCTTGATCGGGCCGGATGGGAAAGTCCTTTTGAATGTTTGTGGTGCGGATAAAATCGTTCAGATGAGAGATACGATAGATAATTTGTTTGCGAAATGAAAAAAAGTGCCAAACGGCACTTTTTTTTATTCCACGTACAAAACCAATCCCTTCAAATATTCCCCTTCCGGATGGTAAATGCTAATCGGATGGTCGGCAGGTTGCGTGAGCTGGTGTAAAATTTTAACTTTCCTGCCCGTGTTGGCTGCTGCGGTGAAGACCGTTTGGCGGAAGAGGTCTTTTGTCATGACCTGCGAACAGGAGAAGGTGAAGATTAACCCACCGGGTTTTACAACCTCGATTCCCTTACGGTTCAGTTTTTTGTATCCTTGAATGGCATTGTCTAGCACGTTCTGGTGTTTGGCAAATGCGGGAGGATCAAGGATGATCAAGTCATATTTGTTGTGTGATTTATCAAGGAATTTGAAAGCGTCTTCCACGAATGCCTCATGACGAGTGTCGCCGGGGAAGTTTAGTTCCACATTTTGGTTGGTTAATTCGATAGCTCTGGCTGAGGCATCCACTGAATGCACGAGTTTTGCCCCACCTCGCATGGCGTAGAATGAGAACCCTCCCGTGTAACAGAACATGTTGAGAATATTTTTGTTGTGGGCGTATTGTTCTAATAAGCGTCGGTTTTCCCGTTGATCGACAAAGAATCCGGTCTTTTGACCTTCCAGCCAGTCCACGTTGAATTTTAACCCGTTTTCGATGGCCGTGAAGTTGTCGGTGTGACCGTACAAGTAGTCATTCTTGGGGTTAAGTCCAGCCTTAAAAGGAAGGGTTCCTTCCGACTTGTCGTATATGGCAATGAGTTTATCCCCCATGACTTCCAACAGGGCTTTCGTGATCTCTTCCCGAACTTTATACATTCCCACGGAATGGAATTGCACGACGGCAACACCCGCATAATAGTCAATGACAAGTCCAGAAAGATCGTCACCTTCCCCATGAACGAGTCGGTAGACGTTGTTGTTCGGGTTGGTCGCCAAACCGATAGCCACACGTGTCAGATAGGCCTGTCGGATGCGTTCAACCCAGAAGTTATAGTCAATTTCCTCTTCCTTGAACGTGAGTACACGCACGGCGATACTCCCGATCTGGTAGTGGCCCGTGGCGAGATATTCGTCGTCACTGTTATACACTTGAACGACGTCACCTTCCTGTACGTCCCCCTTGATTTTGGCTATTGCTCCCGAGAAGACCCATGGGTGCAGTCTGTATAAAGATCTTTCTTTACCGGCTTTTAGAACTATTTTGCTCATAATTATTCGTGTCGCAATGCAACGTTACTGGTTACAGGTTGACAAGTTACAAGTTTGTCTGTGACTTGACGGGGCAAAAGTAGATAAAAAAGCGATAAAAAAATACCGGGAATGCTATTTTGCTGTTTCCCGGTGTTAAAATCTTTTTGCTACACGTTCAAGAGTTCCTTTGCCTTGTCTAGAATGGCAGTATCATCTAAAACGACAAGTCCGCCGTCAGGGCCTTGTTCAACATGTATTCCTGCGCTTGATCCCCCGTTGTCATAATTGTCGGCTCCGAAGTAGTTACGTACGGTGTCTGTACTGATACCCAAGTCTTCTGCAATTCTCTGCATGCTTCCGTGGGGTAGCATGTCTTTGATTTTTCTCAGCTCGTTAAAAGTAATAGTATAAGTCATAACGTAGTAATTTTAGAGGTTTTATGTGCAATAAATTTAGAAATATATTTTGACAAAAGCAAATAGAATGTTTATCATTCTTATTTTTGTTATAAAAGTATTTCTATGTATTGTATTGATTGTTAGGTGTTTGATTTGGGTATTTAGATGCAATTTATTTTATAAATAAATTTATTTCGTGCAAGCCACTACTTTTTGTACCTTTGTAACCGTATAGTTTAAAAACGTAACACGTATGGGATTTCAGGATTTAAATGTAAGTAAGCAAATTTTGATGGCGTTGGAAGAGGCTGGTTTCGAGAACCCGACTCCTATTCAGGAAGAAGTATTTTCAGTCAGTCGCTCCGGGAGGGATTTGATCGGTATCGCCCAGACCGGTACGGGAAAGACGCTGGCTTACCTGATCCCGATGTTGATGAAATTGCATTATGCGCAAGGGCTGGTGCCGCGGGCGTTGGTGATTGTTCCCACGCGGGAATTGGTGGTGCAGGTGTGCGAGAGTGTTGAATTGTTGACGGAGTTCATGGACATTCGTTGCGTGGGTGTGTACGGGGGAACGAATATCCGGACACAACAAGATCGGGTGTTCGAAGGAGTGGACTTGCTCGTGGCTACACCGGGGCGTTTCATGGATATATATTATAATGGTATCATCCGTACGAAAATGATCAAGACTGTCGTGGTTGACGAGGCCGATCGGTTGATGGATCTGGGTTTCCTTCCGCAATTGAAAGGGATTTTCGAGGTGTTACCGGAGAAACATCAGACGATGTTGTTTTCCGCTACTTTTTCGGAGGCCGTGGAGAGTCTGTCGCGTGATTTCCTGAATGATCCAGTACGGGTGGAAGTAGCTCGTCAGGCAACTCCCGTGGCGAACGTGAAACAGTATCGTTATGATGTTCCGAATATTTCGACCAAGATCAATTTGTTGAAATTGTTGCTTACCGATAAGGAGAATTTCAAGAAAGTGATGATTTTTACCGAGACGAAAAAAAATGCGGATCGTATTGTGGAGCGTTTGGCCGATCACTGGAAAGGTGAGTTAAGTGTTATTCACTCGAATAAGGCCCAGAATACTCGTCTGAAAGCTTTGAGGGCGTTCAAGGAAGGGGAGACCCGTATCATGGTGGCCTCTGACGTGGCTGCCCGCGGTATTGACGTGCAGGATGTGAGTCACGTGATCAATTTTGATATACCTTCTCTTGCGGAAGAGTACGTGCATCGAATCGGGCGTACGGCTCGTGCGGGAAAAGAAGGAGCCGCGATCAGTTTCGTGTCGGAAGTCGAGGAAGATCGTTTTATGGATATTGAACGTTTGATTAACCAGGAAGTTGAAATACTTGATTTACCTGAAAAGTTGGAAATTTCTCAGTTGCTGCTGGAAGAGGAACAGGTGCAGACCAATAATATTGTTTATCAACGAGGAAAACCGCAAGGAGGCGGGGCTTTCCACGTTAAGAAGGCAAAAAATACATATACTGCCGAGGATAACCGGAGAAACGTGATGAAGAAACGAATGGCAAAGAAAAAGAAGAAGTAATAAAAAAAGATCAAGAATTCCTTGGTCTTTTTTTTTATTTTTCCCAAATTTGCTACGATGAAAGATAAAAGCGTCATATTAGTCAGTAAACTTTTCTTGAATATTAAGAAGCGCGACACCTTTGTTTGTTAAAGGTGGCAGTCTTTCGTACCCCCCATTTATATGCTTATGTTATTAATGACCTTCCGGTCATTTCTTGAGAATTATATTACAATTAATTTATATCATTAACTATTTAAAGTTTAAAGATTATGGAATTACCTTTTGCAGAATCGTGGAAGATTAAAATGGTAGAACCCATTCGTAAAAGTACTCGTGAAGAGAGAGAACAATGGATTAAAGAGGCACACTATAACGTGTTCCAATTACGTGCAGAACACGTCTATATTGACTTGTTGACCGACTCGGGAACCGGTTCTATGACAGATCGCCAATGGGCCGGAATGATGCTGGGTGATGAAAGTTATGCTGGAGCATCTTCTTTCTTTAACCTGAAAAACATGATTACCCGTTTGACCGGATTCGATTACGTGATCCCGACTCACCAAGGACGTGCTGCCGAGAATGTACTTTTCTCTTATCTTGTAAAAGAGGGTGATATTGTACCGGGTAACTCTCATTTTGACACGACGAAAGGTCACATCGAAGGTCGTAAGGCTATTGCTTGGGATGTGACGATCGACGAGGCAAAAGATACCCAGTTGGAAGTTCCTTTTAAAGGAAATCTTGACCCGAAGAAATTGGAAAAAGTATTGGCAGAACATGCTGATAAGATTCCGTTTATCATTGTAACTATAACGAATAACACGGCTGGTGGACAACCTGTTTCGATGAAGAATATCAAGGAAGTTCGTGCTATTGCGGATAAATATGGCAAACGTGTATTGTTCGATTCTGCTCGTTTCGCTGAGAATGCTTATTTCATTAAAACTCGTGAGGAAGGTTATCAGAACAAGACGATTAAAGAGATCGTGAAAGAAATGTTCGATAACGCAGATGGTATGACCATGAGTGCGAAGAAAGATGCAATCGTGAACATGGGTGGATTCATCGCAACTCGTCATCAAGACTGGTTTGAGGGAGCTAAAGGTTTCTGCGTACAATACGAAGGTTACTTGACATACGGAGGTATGAATGGTCGTGATATGAATGCTTTAGCTATCGGTTTGGATGAAAATACCGAATTTGATAACTTGGAAACTCGTATCAAACAAGTTGAGTATTTGGCAAAACGTTTGGATGAATTTGGAATTCCTTACCAACGTCCTGCAGGTGGTCATGCATTGTTTGTTGATGCACCGAAAGTGTTGACTCATGTTCCGAAAGAAGAGTTCCCGGCTCAAACGTTGACCGTTGAATTATACTTGGAGGCTGGTATTCGCGGTTGCGAGATCGGTTATATTTTGGCTGACCGTGATCCGGTGACTCGTGAGAATCGTTTCGGTGGTTTGGATCTTCTTCGTTTGGCTATCCCGAGAAGAGTGTACACGAACAACCATATGGACGTGATTGCCGTTGCATTGAAGAATGTATTTGATCGTCGTGAGCAGATTACTCGTGGTTTCCAAATTACTTGGGAAGCACCGTTAATGCGTCACTTCACTGTTCAGTTGGAGCGTGCTAAATAAAAAGAAAAGGGGCGAAAGCCCCTTTTTGTTTGTGAAGTTTGTAAACTATTTCTTTAAGCTAGCTAGAGCTGCATCATAGTTCGGTTCGTGAGTGATTTCCGGAACGAGTTCTTCGTAAATAATCTTTCCGTTTTCATCAATAACGACAACGGAACGAGCCAATAATCCGGCTAAAGGTCCATCTATCATTTCTACCCCATATTTGTCACCGAAAGCATGATCTCTGAATGCAGAAAGAGGAATTACTTTGTCAATTCCTTCTGTGGTACAAAAACGAGCGTGTGCAAAAGGAAGATCTTTAGAGATTGCCAATACAATCGTATTATCCATTTCAGCCGCAAGTTTATTGAACGTGCGTACGGATGTTGCGCATACGCTAGTGTCAAGACTGGGGAAAATATTTAGAACAATACGTTTACCTTTTTCGCTTGCCAAGGTTAATTCAGATAAATCCGTTTTTACTAATGAAAAATCAGGAGCGATTGAACCAACTGAAGGTAGACTACCTTTTGTATTTATACTATTACCTGCTAATGTTATTTTTGCCATAGTGTTTCAAATTTTAATGTTTGACTTATTATCGTTTTTCAAATATATAATTTTAATTTTGTTTCGCAAAAAGAAAATTCATAGCTTGTTTTACGAGAGTTTAAGAATAAAGTTTTACGAAAGCGAGTGAAATTTTGTCTTTGTTAAGTGTATAACGGGTAATGATGCGCTAGGAGTTCATTTTAATCTAAAAAAATATGTGCGAATATTTGTATTTATACGAGAAAGCGCTATCTTTGCACCGTCAAAATTGAATGACACTCGGTTCGGTAGCTCAGCTGGATAGAGCAACGGCCTTCTAAGCCGTAGGTCTTGGGTTCGAATCCCAACCGGATCACAGAAACGCTGGACAGAAATGGGCTCACGTGAAAAATAAGGTGGACTAGTTTCGAAAGTATTATCTTCGCGTGTTTACTAAATATGACGCGATGAAAGAACTTCTAGATTTAATTTTACCCGGAGATATCCTCGCTTTTTTCGAGGTAGTGAAGGTGACCACCACTAGTGATCAAATTGATATATACCTTGACGAGAAAAATATCCCGCCGCGCGAGAGTGGCGGTCAAGGCGTTTTATCCAAGGGTTTCACGGGCACGACCAGGATCCAGGAT
>OGJI01001535.1_pt1 | contig 24612 bp, 16 predicted proteins | sample 1572031 | NCBI WGS metagenome assembly OGJI01 (sample SAMEA2582119, study PRJEB24529) | metagenome | biome: Human gut stool | place: China | collected 2011
CTGTAGTAATGCGTACATTAAATAAAATGTTTCTGCCATACCCGGTACGTGTAGCAATCACTACAGTAAAATCAGTGAAATACATTTATCATGGTGTACGTACTCTGATGAAGGGCAAACTGGAGGTACCTGTTCTGGATGCAGCAGCAATCGGTGTATCTATGCTCCGCGGTGACTTCAATACTGCAGGTTCCACCATGTTCCTGCTTGGAATCGGTGAGATCCTTGAGGAATGGACACATAAGAAATCCGTCAATGACCTTGCAAGAAGCATGTCTATCAATGCAGAGAAAGTATGGTTTGTAAACGAAGACGGACAGGAGGTTCTTATATCTGCTTCTTCTGTTAAAGCAGGTGATCTGATACGCGTACATATGGGCAATGTGATTCCATTTGACGGAGATGTTGCAGCAGGAGAGGCAATGGTCAACCAGACTTCTCTGACAGGTGAATCTGCGCCTGTACGTAAAGCAGAAGGCAGTTTTGTCTATGCAGGAACTGTTCTGGAAGAGGGCGAACTCACTGTTAAGGTTAAAGAAGCAGCAGGTTCCAGCCGCTATGAGAAGATCGTCAACATGATCGAGGATTCTGAGAAGCTGAAGTCCTCTGTGGAAAGTAATGCAGAACATCTTGCAGACAGACTTGTACCATACACTCTTGCAGGTACAGGGATAACTTATCTGCTTACCAGAAATATGACCAAAACCCTTGCGGTACTTATGGTAGATTTCTCCTGTGCACTGAAGCTTGCCATGCCTGTTTCCGTATTATCCGCTATACGTGAGGCAAGTACTCACAGTATTACTGTAAAGGGCGGTAAATATATGGAAGCAATGGCTGATGCCACGACTATTGTATTTGACAAGACGGGTACACTTACAAAAGCAAAGCCTGTAGTTTCAGATGTGGTATCTTTCAGTGAAGAACTGAGTTCAGATGAGCTTCTGCGTATTGCAGCATGTATGGAGGAACATTTCCCTCATTCCATGGCAAGAGCGGTTGTCAATGCAGCCAAAGAGAAACATCTTGTTCATGAGGAAATGCATTCAAAAGTAGAATATATCGTAGCTCATGGTATTTCTACAACTATTGAAGGCAAAAAGGCAGTGATCGGAAGCTGGCATTTCGTAATGGAAGATGAAAAGTGTGTAATTCCGGAAGGAATGGAAGACAGATTTGAACACCTGCCATTAGAATGTTCTCACCTGTATCTTGCAATCGAAGGAAAACTTGCAGCAGTTATCTGTGTAGAGGATCCGCTTCGTGAAGAGGCTGCAGATGCAGTACGTGAATTAAAAGAAGCCGGCATTACAAAAGTCGTAATGATGACCGGTGACAGTGAACGTACAGCAGCAGCTATTGCGAAACGTGTAGGCGTAGATGAATATTACTCCGAAGTTCTGCCGGAAGATAAGGCATCTTTTGTAGAGAAAGAAAAAGAACTGGGTCATAAAGTTATTATGATCGGTGATGGGATCAATGATTCTCTGGCACTTTCTTCTGCAAGTGTGGGAATTGCTATCAGTGATGGCGCAGCTATTGCACGTGAAATCGCAGATGTTACAATTTCTGCAGATAATCTCCATGAGATTGTTACGTTAAAGAGACTGAGTACAGCGCTGATGAAGCGTATCCACAATAATTACAGAACTATTATCGGTATAAACGGCGGTCTGATCGCACTTGGAGTTACAGGTATCATTATGCCTACAACATCCGCACTGCTTCATAACATGTCAACACTGACTATCAGTTTAAGAAGTATGAGAAATCTTCTTCCGAAAGAAGAGGAAGCATAAAGATAACCATAAAAAACCATATCCGGGATTTCATGATAAAGCAACAGATGCTTAGTCTCTGAAAATCCGGGATATGGTTTTTATTATGTTTTTATTTATAGCAATTCTCTAAAATAATGCATCTTAATCCAGCCCATCAGAGTGTGAAATCCTGCGTCAGATATCTTTGCCGTGCGTCAGCACGCCTGCAGATATCTTCCTTGTCTTTCGCACTCTGCTGAACTGTCTTAAATGCATTATTTACGAGAATTGCTATAAATCATTTTTAATTCTCCACACAAAAAAAGGCAGAACCTCAGAATGCTCCAAGGTTCTGCCTTTAATAACCTTATCTTATTTGCTTTTCCACCTATTAATCACCAGTATATGCTCACATAATCAGAAGCCTCTTCTTCCGATAGGACAAAATCTTTCATTAACTTCTTAACTACCGCATCCCTGCTGACATCAAATACTGTATCTACATCTGAGTTACAAAATTTAAGGGACTCACTTGATCTTACCTGAATCAGGTTCATTTTATAATCGGCTATCATAGCTTCCAGTTCTTCCGGATTTTTCAACATGTCCTTCAAAGAAAGTGATCCATCCCATTCGCGTTCACCGTAATACACACAAAGACTGATTACCGGATGCAGACGGTCTGTTTTCTTAAAATTTGACAGAAACTCGTCGGATGAATCAAAGTCATTATCTTTCTTATTCTGAGCCGCAATCTCATCATATTCCTTCGCTTTATACCTCTTTATAGAAAGTACAATACACACTATAGCAAGCAGAATTGTCTTGAGCAGAGGATTTTGAAATTCAAATACACTGAAGAGCACATAGGCAATACATGAAGATAACACAGTGGAAATAAAATAAAGCACGACAAAATATCTGTTTAAGAATCTTTCTTTCATGGACAGAAAATATTTGTCCCATTCAACAGCAGAGTTTTTTATTGATTTTCCTTTCAGCCAAGCCGATAATAAAATAAAATCCTAATATCAATTTTTCTCTTAGCAATAATTTCATAGTGGTTTTTAAAAAAGTTCTTTAGCTTTCATACGCTTCAACTCAACATGTGTTTTTTTCTGATGTCTGCAATAAAAGAAAATACCCAGCATAACAGAATTTCCAGCATTGATAAATATAATAGTATATATAATGCCGTTTACTGTAAGAGTGTTATCCACTAATGCCGTAGGTGTTTTTGCATCTAAGGAGTTTTCTACAATTTCTCCCGTTTCTGTCGTTATAGATTGAGTAGTTTCAATTTCCTGATTTGTTGGTAATCCCCCAAATGCCAATAAGAGTGAAATAGCTAAAATAACGATTGGTATAATCAAACCAAATAACTTGCTATCCTTTTTTGATAAAAATATTTGTAGTTTTATAACTGCAATTAAAATCAAAATTAAACTAAACACAACAATAATATTTCTAAGCATTTTTTAATTTCTCCTTTATTTTCTTATATTCTGCAATTAAATTCTTAGCAGTATCAAATTCTATTTCTTCATCAATTACGTATCTTTTTATCAAGTCTACAAATTCATCATTATCCGTTTTGCTTTCAGATAAATTGACTTTATCAATCAATTTATCTAATCTAACCCTTACTGTTGGATAAGTGACACCATATAACTTGGCAACTTCTTTTAAAGAACCCGAAGCTAATAAAAATCTTTTGATAAAAATCAAATCTTCATCATTCAAATTTTTCATCCACATAGGAACAGTATCCATAGCAATCATCTCCTTTTTTATTATAACATACTTGTGTTTTAATTAAAAGCTGTTTTCTTTAATTTTATTAAAAACATTTTTAATATTGTTAAAAATATTTTCTTGACATGATGAACAGAATGATTTATTATCTTCCTCGAAATCATTTGATTTTGGTGAAGAATGAGCCACAGAAGGGAGAAATTATGAAAAAATTCAATTTACAAAAAATCAGCAAAACAATTACATCATTAGCATTAGTATGTATGTTAATCTTAGGATATGCAGCAAGTGTAAGTGCTGCCGAAAACAATAACAGTGATGTTCCTACAGTAACACCAGAAATTGTATCACAAGAATTAGGTATATCTTTAAATGAAGCAGAGAATCTTGAACAGAATCTTAATAAAGCTGTCGCTCAACTTCCTGACTTAGAAGTTGGTGATTCTGCTACTGTTCCAGTAAGTGAAAATCTAGTATTAGAAGCAGAAACCCATGATGATGGACAAATAATGAATCCATTAACCAAAGCGACGTATGATAGAACAATTACTTCAACATTAAAATTAAAAAATATATTTGGCGGAACAGTTGTTACATTAAAAGCCGTTGGTGTATTTAGAACAAATGGGTCAACTTCAAAGCCTATAGATGCATACGGAACACACAGTGCTGTCGTTTGGAATGTAACTACCAAAAGAGCTATCAAAGGTTCTTCCGCTTATAACGCATATGTCAGAAATACATTTACTGGAAAATTTAATATTGGTATAGACCCCGTAAATATGACCGTACAGTCTTTTACCTATACTTGTACAACATACTGTAATGCTAAAGGCGTATATTCAGCGTCTTGGAGATAATAAATAATAATTACATCACCACTATTTATGATTTCAAAACTAATTAAGAGGTAAATCAAAAGAGATATATTTAATTCGATTGGATATATCTCTTTTGTAGTTTACGATCATAATTACTGATGTTTAGTTATTTTTAAATAATACACTATATAATAAGTACACCAGTTTACAACTTTTTTCATAAAAAAGTTGTAAACTGGTGTATAAAATATAAAATTATTAAAAATCCGGGAAGTACTACAAAAACAACCTTATACAAAAAAAGTATCAAAAATCGAACATCTGCATGTATTCCAGATATGATTTTTCTGGTCTATATCTAACATTCGTTTCTTTTGATACCATAACAGTCTCAGAAAAATTGCCAAAAGCAACATCGCCGGTCTCATGATCTGCGATGCTGCTCTGTTTTTTATATTATTCTTTTCCTATTCATTTTCATATGCGCCAGAGCGTGTGTCAAGCGGATATTCGCAATCCGCTTCGCTACGTAACTCTACACCGAATAATTGATCCGCAGGGGACTTACTTGATTTGGTAAAAAATACTTTACGCAAGATGTATGTCACAATTTGTTTCTCAACATTTACCAGATTTCAGACTCTACTGCTGCTCTTTCAATAGAAAGACCTTTCATATAGCTGTCCATAAATGCATTGAATCCAGCCACTCCTTCCGGTTTTGGATCCAGTGTGCTGCTTTCCTGATCTGCAAATACTTTGTTATCAAGGAAGCTTTCCAGAGTCTCACCTTTTTCTTTATTTACCAGATAAGAAGCAAGAAGTGCGATTCCCCAGGCTCCGCCCTCACCTGCAGTAGCCATTACAGATACCGGTGCATTGACAGCATCTGCCAGAATCTGCTGTCCTACGCCTTTTGTCTTGAATAATCCTCCATGACCAAGAAGACGGTCTACTTTTACATTTTCTTTCTCAAACAGAAGGTTCAGACCTACTCTCATGGCTCCAAGGCATGTATACAGATTAGTTCTCATAAAGTTTGCAAGGTTAAATTTGCTTTCAGGAGAACGTACAAATAACGGACGTCCTTCTTCAAAGCCTGTCATATGCTCACCTGAGAAATAACAGTAGGACAAAAGTCCGCCACAGTCCGGATCTCCTTCAAGTGCTTTATTATAAAGGGTTCCGAACAGTTTGTTCATATCCACTTCCATACCCATAGCTTCTGCAAACTCTTTAAATATACTTACCCATGCATTCAGGTCAGAGGTACAGTTGTTGGAATGAGCCATAGCTACCAGATGTCCGGATGGAGTAGTAACCATGTCGATTTCTTTATACGGTCTGGAGAGTTCTTTTTCCAGAACGATCATGGCAAATACAGAAGTTCCTGCGGAAACGTTACCTGTGCGAACTGCAACACTGTTTGTGGCAACCATACCTGTTCCTGCATCACCTTCCGGAGGACACATCGGGATTCCTGCTTTCAGTTTACCTGTTACATCCAGAAGTTTCGCACCTTCTTCTGTAAGAACGCCGGCATCTTCCCCTGCAACAAGAGCCTTCGGCATAATGTCACGAAGTTTCCATGAGAATCCGTAAGGTGCTACCAGTTCATCGAATTTATCAACCATTTCCTGATTATAATCTGCTTTTGTTGTGTCGATTGGGAACATACCCGCCGCATCACCGATTCCAAGAACTCTCTTACCTGTCAGTTTCCAGTGTACATAAGCCTCCAGAGTTGTGATATAGTCAATATCTTTTATATGTTCTTCACCGTTAAGGATTGCCTGATACAGATGAGCGATGCTCCATCTCTGAGGAATATTGTAATTAAACAGCTCCATCAGCTTTTCACTGGCTTCCCCTGTAATATTATTTCTCCATGTACGGAATGGTACAAGAAGTTCTCCCTCTTTGTTAAATGGCATATATCCATGCATCATGGCGCTGACACCAAATGCGCCTACGGATTCCAGTTCTATGTCATATTTTGCCTTCACATCCTTTGCCATATCCTGATAACAGTCCTGAATGCCTGTCCAGATATCATCAAGGCTATATGTCCAGACACCGTTTTCATAACGATTTTCCCATTCATGACCGCCAGATGCGATTGGCTGATTTTTATCATCTACAAGTACTGCTTTGATCCTGGTAGAACCAAATTCAATACCAAGCGCTGTTTTGTTAGCGAGAATCGCTGCTTTTGCTTCTGCTGCTCCCATTTTTATGTACCTCCCTGTTTCTCTGTTATTTATGATTACAGATCATTCGACAATCTATAATCATATATTGTTTGTACACCAATATTATTGCATTTCTTTTATTGTTTTACCATGGAAATTTTACGGTTTTAACATACTTTTTATTACTTTAAACTTCTCAGGGCTGCCATCCCAGGCAGTTAATTTCAGCCTGATATGGCAGCCTCTGTATTAATTACAAAAATTATTATTTTCTGAATGCAAGTTCATTCCATCTCAGTTCATTTTTGAAGTCACGGATATTTGTATCTTTATCAATGTAAACAGCTTCAATACCCATAGCTGCTGCCCAGTCACCCATCTGCTCTGCTGTCAGGTCATAGGAGAATGCTGTATGGTGGGCTCCGCCTGCAAGGATCCATGCTTCTGCACCTGTCTTAAGATTTGGCTGTGGTGTCCAGAATGCACTTCCTACAGGAAGCTTCGGCATCGGTTTCTCAACCTTCTTGCATTCCACATCGTTGATGATCAGACGGAAACGGTCTCCAAGATCGATCAGGGATGTTGCAATACCCGGGCCTGTCTTGCTTGTGAATACAAGTCTTGCAGGATCTTCTCTGTCACCCATGGAAAGCGGGCATACTTTAATGCCGATCTTACCATCTGCGACAGACGGGCATACCTCAAGCATATGAGACTGAAGGATTCCTTCTTTTCCAGGTACAAAGTTATATGTATAGTCTTCCATCATGGAAGTTCCTTTTGCATCTTTTACACCAGCTGTCATGATCTTCATCAGACGAACCATTGCAGCTGTCTTCCAGTCGCCTTCTGCACCGAATCCATAGCCTTTTTCCATAAGTCTCTGGATTGCAAGTCCGGGAAGCTGTTTAAGAGCACCCAGATCTCCAAAGTGTGTAACGATTGCCTGATAATTTTTCTCTTCCAGAAATTTCTCAAATCCGATCTCAATCTGAGCCTGAACTGCTACATGACGTTTAAATTCTTCCGGATCTCTTCCCTCAAGAAGAATATCATATTTGCTGTAGTATTCATCTACCAGCGCATCTACATCACCTTTAGCTACATCTTTTACATAATCAGCAATCTCATTTACAGGATAAGCATCAACTTCCCATCCGAATTTAATCTGTGCTTCTACTTTATCACCTTCTGTAACAGCTACGTTTCTCATGTTATCTGCTACACGACATACGCGGATATGGCTGCTCTCCATGATACCAACTGCTGTACGCATCCAGGAAGCAAGTCTTTCCTGAACATCTTTATCTGCCCAGTGTCCGACAATAACTTTTCTTTCGATTCCCATTCTTGTAACAATATGACCATATTCACGACCGCCATGAGCAGACTGGTTTTCATTCATAAAATCCATATCAATGGTATCATAAGGAATCTCCTCATTAAACTGTGTATGAAGATGGCAAAGCGGTTTTCTGTATTCTTTCAGACCAAGGATCCATGATTTTGCCGGTGAGAAAGTATGCATCCATGTGATAACACCTGCACAGTCCTCATCTGCATTTGCCTCATTAAATGTTTTACGGATCAGTTCGTTTGTGATCAGTGTTGGTTTCCATACTAATTCAAATGGAAGAACACCACTCTTGTTTAATTCCTCAACAATGATTCTGGAATGCTCAGCAACTTTTCTTAAGCACTCATCTCCGTAAAGATCTTGTGAACCTGTACAAAACCAGAACTTATAGTTTCTTCCTGTTTTCATGATAAAATTCCTCCTGGATTTATTTTTATTTTTTATTTATTTCATTTGTTTACAATATTTTTCTGCATGATCCCCGTATGATCAGTTCCGGATAAATCAATCTTTCAACCTTACTTTCTTCTTCAGGAACTCCGTTGATCTTCTCAAGTATAAGCTCTGCTGCCATTTCTCCCAGCTTTTCCTGCGGATGAGCTATCGTTGTGATTCCGCTTCCTCGCTGAGCATACAGTGAATTGTCATAACCGGTAATGGAAATATCATCCGGTATCCTGACTCCCATTTTCTCCAGTTCTTCCATAACCTGAACAGCAATCTGATCATTGTAACAGACGATTCCATCCGGAAGCTGTCCGCTCTGTACCATTTCTTTTGCCATCAGTGCAGGTTTTACTTTCCTGTCCTCTGTATGAAACCAGACAACATCATCAGGATCATAGGCAATCCCTGACTCCTGTAAGGCCTTCACATATCCCTTGTGGCGCTCCAGTCCCTGCATATCGTCTGCCTTAAAGAAACCCTTGATCTTTTTATGTCCCAGTTCCAGCAGATATTTTGTTACAAGATAGCCTCCCTGTGCATCATCCATAAGAATATGAGGTTTATCCCTCATTTCTGAATAGATTCCCTGAATAAACACATACGGAATTTCAAATTTATCCAGATTCTGATAAAGATTTCTGTGTTTACAGATCATCTCACTTTTGCTTGGTTCAATGATCAGTCCATCAATATCTTTCTTCAGAAGTTCCTCCAGACATCTGGCCTCTTTCTGTCTGCTGTTTGCTGTGTTTTTCAGGATAATACTGTAACCGCTTTCTGAAAGGACATTATCCATTCCCTGTATCAGTCTCGGAAAAATATAATCAGAAATATATGTGGTCACTACCGCAATATTCTTTGAATTCTTTATATGGCGCATATTCTCAGAGCAATAAGTACCTCTTCCGTGAAATGCCTCTACATATCCGTCCTGCTCCAGGATTCCCAGTGCTTTACGAACTGTATGTCTACTCAGGGAATATTTCTGTGAAAGCTCGTTTTCTGAAGGAAGCTTCTCTCCCGGTCGGATAGCTCCTGACATAATATCACTTCTGAGCTGTTCCATCAGTGAGAAATATTTCGGCTTTCCATTATCTGTCATGTCTTCTTCCCTCCTGTATTTAGGATACAACTTGTACGCACGTACGAACAAGTTGTTTTTTATGCATAAATTATACAAAATATCGAGAGATTTTTCATTAGTTTTTTCCAAAACACCTCGAGGGATAGTGATGTATAAACAGTAACAGTTCATCCTTTACGAAAGTTACCAATATCCGATTGATTTCAACATCACTTCGGCTCAGCTTTTTCTATACCATAACATTCATGGCAAATCCCATGTACCGCCATACGTATTTCTTTATCCAGACGTGAATTACAGGTGATCAGAGTCACCATTCTCTCCCTTTCATCAGGCTCTACTCCTGTGTCATACATGGAATTATTTTTCAATATAGATAATTGTCTCCTGTATGCAGGACTGGATAACTTGTATCCATATTCAAATGCCGGGCTTTGGGAAGATGCCTGTTCCACAGAAAAAATTTTGTACAGAAACTTTCTTTTGGGTGTTGTGATCTCAATTTCAGGACATTTTTTCAGAAATTCAGGCTGTTCATAACGGTTCAGATTTGCAAACATCATATTACCTTCTATATTATGCCCGTAAAGAATACTGTGGGAATCTGTAAAATTCTTTTTTATGTCATGTTCCAGAAAAATACATCCAAACAGATCTTCCTCTCCTCTGAAATTATGTTTCAGGTAATATTCATCATCTGCCGCCTGAACTACAGGATAAGAAATATCGGCTCCCGGAACAGTAATCCAGGCAACTGTCTGAGAGTTGATTTTTCTTAAATTTTCCCAGGAAATCCCGAAGGATTCCCTGATTTCATCTGCATGGTTTTTGTTTTTTGATTCAGAAGATCTTCTCTGTTTTTTTCTGCGTTTTTTTTCACTGTTTTCTGTATTGCTGTCTTCAGCATTTTTGGGGGCATCTGCCAATAATCCGGCATCTGCTCTGTTCTTCACCCCTGCCATCCGGGAAAGCTCTGCATATTCCTGCTTTGCTGCAAGATTCTGTTCATAACTTTTTATATAGAAACCGGCACAATATATAAGAAGCCCAAGTGCTGCTACGATCATACTTACTGCAAATGTCCTGAGCTTTTTCATTTCCGCGGCATACCCTTTATATTTCTCTTCCCGGAAACAGTTCTTCTGTAGATCACCACACCTCCTGTCAGCAGTCCCACTCCGAGGAGTCCAAGAACAGCCATCATTTTAAACGGCCTGACATCTCCTGTTTTAGAACTTCCTGCCATGGAACCACTCTGATAGCTTCCGTATCCACCTGAATTTCCATAACTGCTGCCTCCGCTTCCGGAAGTTGTGCCTCCATTATTTCCACCATTATAAGATGCTAACGGTGCTTTCGTCGGTACAGGAGTCATTTTCGGGCAGGTTCCCGGTACAGATGGTGTTGGTGTGACTTTTGGCTGCTCTGTTGGTTTCGGTACTTCTGTTGGTTTTGGTGTCTCTGTCGGCTTTGGTGTTTCTGTTGGTTTCGGTGTGGCAGACGGTGTTGGTGTGACAGTGGGTTCTGCTTTTGCTTTCACATATACCTCCTGCTGCGCAGCAGTTTCCGGTGAAATATCACCTCTTGCTTTCGCTGTGTTTACAATTTTTTCAGGCTCTGTGCTTTCTGTTTTAAATACCAGTTCATAACAGACTTCAATTTTATCCATATCTGACAACGATGCTCCTGTCTGAATTACAAATCCTGTATCATCTGCCTCTATTTTGGCATCTTTCAGTTCTATACCGTTTTTCTTCACAAAAATGCTGTCTTTTACAATGAAAGCCCCTTGGGTTTCCAGTTTATCTTCGATAACAATATTCTGATCTGTGACATCCTCACGCAGTTGTCTTACTGTCAGTTTATAGTATCCTTTTTCACCGGACACATACTCTTTCTTATCTGATTCCTTCACAATTTCCAGAATCGGACTGTGTACCTCTGTCTCTGCTTCCCCGGTTGCAGGTATCTTTTCACTGCTGTCTGCAACTGCAGTATTGTGCACTTTCTGTCCTGCCAGGGCTGCATCAATCACTGCTGCCTGATATTCCACGATCATACTTTTCTGTTCCTGACAGTCCAGAGGATTATACATTACCTGCTCAAAAAGACCGCCTTTATCATTATCGCAGATACTATATCTGCTATCCCTGACCAGTGTCCTGCCTGTTGACATCAGGAAAGTATTATCATCATTGATCTGTACATCAGCATCTGCCACATTTCCTTTCTCATCCATCAGAATCACCGAATCCTTCAGAAGACGTACTCCCTGAGTATCGATCATATCCTGCAGAGTAACATTACGCGCCACACATCCGGTCTGCTCCTGTGTCAGGACAATGCGGTATGTAATAATATCACCATATTTGTAAAATGGTTTGTCCGTCGTCTTCTCTACTTTAAGAACAGGCGAGTTCACCCAGATTTTTGAGGAGTCCTTTACTTTCTGTGCATTATCTGCATACGCCTGTGCTGTATTTACAATCTCCATCCCATTTACGCTTTCCTGCGCAGTACAGCGGAAATTAACAGTCACAGGTGTCTGATACGGAAGATCTGAAATCGTCACGATCCATCCGGTTCCCTGACGTGTAACCTGACAGCTGACCGGTTTTTCCACTGTTTCTTTATAATTTTCCGGATTCAGCTGATTTCCTGCATCATCAGTTCCTGCCACCGGATTCTGAATAACAGCCGGAACACCGCTTACAGTAACAGCATCTTCAGCTCCGTCCAGAGCCAGCCCTTCAGGAAGGGAAAGATCACTGATCACAAGATTTCTTGCGATAGATCCCTTCTGAAGATTATTAACCGTAACCTGATAATTCACCTGTTCTCCTACCCGAAATTCATTTTCCGCACGTCCGTCCCCGGCTGCCAGATATGGATTCTGAAAACTTTTCCCAATAGAAAGAACTGCTGTATTTACATACACTTCTGCGTCATCCTGTGAAACAGGGGCATTCTGCGCCTGCACATTGGCAACATTAATGCTTTCCATTCCATTTGCCGCTTCCGTAACTGTGCAAAGGAAAGAAATCATAACCGGAGTATTTGCCGGAAGATCTGAAATGTTCAGTCTCCATCCGCTTCCCTCCTGAAGAAATTCATAATTCACCGGTTTCTCTGATGTCTCATTATAAAATTCCGGATTGAGCTGGTTCAAAACATCTTTGGTCCCTGCTGTCAGCTGCGTAATATTCTGTGGGATTCCGCTTACCGATACATCCTCTGCCGATGAAAGCGCAAGTCCTGCCGGCATACCGGTATCCCAGACAGTTACGTTCCGGGCCACTGTACCTGCTTTTTTATTCTCCACCACCACATTGTACTGTACCTGTTCTCCGACCTGCCATTCATAATGATCTGCAGATTTCTCAATCCAGAATTCTCCTGAATTTACATATACTTCTGCATCATCAGATCTCTCATCTGTATTAGCAGCTTTTACAGTTGCTGCATTTACGCTTTCGTGTCCATTTGCCTCTTCCTGTGCGATACAATGGAAAATAATCGTTACAGGCTGACTGTATGGTACATAAGAACAATAAAAGGAAAATCCGTTCTCATCTGCATTCAACTGAGAATCCACAGGTCTCGCTTCATATGCCTGTCCTGTTTTCTTATCCGGTACGGGATAGTTTACCTGTTGCTGAACTCCCAGTACTTCCATGCTCTGTGCACCACCTGCCAGAACCAGTCCCTGCGGCAGACCAATATCAGTAATAGTTACATCTTTTGCAATTGTTCCTGCCGTTACATTATTCACCACGATCCGGTAAGCTACCTGCTCTCCTGCCTGCCATTCATATTTGTCTGCTGTTTTATCAATTTCAAGCTGTGGACTGTTCGGCCATACTTCTGCCATATCCTTTCTGGATTCCTGCTCTCCTGTCTCAGGATTGATCAGATTATCCGCTGTTGCAGTCACAATATTTTCCCATTCCTGTCCATTGGAATCCGCAGATGCCTGACATTTAAAACGGATTGTGATCGTCTCCCCATACTTCAGGGACGGACACTCTGCTTTCCATCCATTTTCTCCCTGTCCGGTAAGCGTACAGTTTTCACCTCCCTGACTTGTCTCTACAGCATACTGCCCTTCCAGAAGCTGCAGACATGATGGAAGCTCGTCTGTAATAACAACATTTACTGCTTTTACATCCTGTTTTGTCTGAGAAACCAGAACCTCATAATCTATGATATCTCCCGTTTTCCATTCATACTGAGAAGTATTTTTCTTTACTTCCAGTTCCGGTGGAATCACACCCTTTACCCACACTGTTTCCGTATCCATTGTATCTCCGCTTCCGTTTGTACGTTCATAACTCATGGATGCATGGTTTGGTACAAGAATACTGTATCCATCCTCTGCAAGGTATTTTGAAATGTTAATTTCTGATTCCGGTCTCTGGCGTACTTTTAAAGTAAATGTGTAAGTCTGATTATCTGTAAATGCTTCATCCTGAAGGCTCTCTGCTTTGGCCCTGCAGGTCACTTTCTGTCCTTCAACAGCAACATCAAACCAGTCTGTCACTGTCTGTCCTACATCATTCACGATACTGACTTTTGATGCATCCTCTATAGTAAGACAATCCTCAAGTATATCCTGTACCACAAAGGATTTCAGTCTATTGGGTGTCACCTCCGCCCGGATCATATACTGAAATTCCTGTCCCTGACGAATGCCAAAAGGTTTTTCTTTTGATACGGCAGCTGCCTGTTCCCATGTACAGTTTGCCTCTCCCACACGTTTCTCAGGCGCTTTTTTCATCTCAACATCACCGAAACAATAGGATGTAAAATCAAAATATGCATATGCTTTGCAGTATTTCTGTCCTTTAAAGTTCGGACAATAACTGTTGCCTGATGGATCCAGATATTTATTTCTTGTAATCTCTGCCCATCTTTCCTGAGAACCGGCTTTTGCAATGGCATCTTCACGACTTTTATCCCATTTATCCAGTCTGAACTGATGACAGAATTCTATCGTAAAATTATCTGTATCATAAAAAAGATTCAGCCATCCTCTCGGATCATCCGGCTCAACGGAACCAAGGGGTGAGCTTACAGAATTCCCATCTACCGTCAGATAATCATTGTTTTTCAGAACATATGCATTATCCAGACTGCTGTCTGACGGAATACGGACTCCCTGTCCCGCATCAATATCACGTATGGTTCCATGTCCACTGATCGGCAGTGTTTCTTCTGTTCTATGCTTCAGAAACTGAAACTTAACCTTTGCGTATCCTACAGAATAAATAAATACACCGATACTGTTTTTGGAAAAGCCAACCATTGGATAAGCTTCATTATCTTTCCATGCAAACGTAGCTCCGCCTTTATTCTGAACAATCGATTCTGCAGTGCGCAGATCATAACGGGGTTCTGCATTCTCTACTCCCACAAGAATGAGTCTGACATCAACAATATTTCCATTTCCATCTTTTCCTACATTGTTATAACGCATCCCTGCGCTTCCGGCTTTATAGTCCGCTCCTACACGAACGCACTCTGTGTCACGTTCGCTTTTTCCATTGTCTGAAAAAGCTTCCCTGTCCAGATTATCACACCCAAAAGATTCATATGTGGTAATTCCGGGCTGAAACTTCATGTTAAAGCGATAACCATAATCTACCACCTTGTCACTGTCCCATGTTTCTACAGTTAACGGTGCTGCCTGAGTTACGCAGACAGGCACAAGCCCCAGAATTGCCTGCAGAATAAAAAGCATTGCAAGCAGCAAAGCTCCAAGGCGTTCTTTCAGTTTGAAATTGTGTTTCATTTTCCGTCTCCTTTCCGAACAAAAAATATAAAAATGAATGTGGGATTTTTCCCTGCACCTGGCAGGATTAAAGAATAGAAATAAGTTGAGATTGTATGATTATAAATATTCAAGGGGAATTAATATCGTGAAACAAGAACGTTTACACTTAAGATTTTAAGATTCTGCGCAGGGTTCCTTTTCTGAAACCCTGCATAGATTTTCATTGATCATTTCTTTTCTTCAGCCATGAAAGAAAATAAAGAATAATTGCAAGAATTATAAAAAACGGAATCGCAACTCCGATTATCAGTATCAGTAAAATAATTATAACAGCCGCTGCTGCAATAACAACAGCCCTGCCATGCCAGGTAGAAAGATCGATTACTTTTTTCCATCTTTTCTCCTGCTGATGAGGAAACTCTGTCTCATTGCCATAACTGCTTCCGTAAGAAGAATACTCTCCGTAATCTTCCTGTGTACTTCCATCATCTGTATCGATCAGAGTTTTTGCTATCAGATGCGGGTCTCCCAGTTCCTGCAGTACTTCCTGCTCTGAACGTCCGCCACGTACCTGAGACTGTATATAATCTTCATAATACCTGATATGTGCTGCTGCTTTGCCCTCCTGCATCTGACCGGCAAGCTGGCTTCTCAGGATTTCCAAAAATTCTTTTCTGTTCATCTTTTACACTCCATTTTGCCAGAAATACATATCAAAACTTTCCTGCTCCGTTATCAGTAACGTTCGTACTTTTATTTTACCATATATACTACAGGTAGCAACTAATATAATCATAAACTTTTTATGAAATTCTTATAAACTCAGTTACTGTTCACTCCGTTCTCAGTAACTGAGCCAAAATTCATTCCAGATTGCCTGCGGCAATGGAATTTTGGCTTGTATGTCATTTCCCGACAATTTTTGCATACATCTCCGGTCTGCGGTCTCTGAAAAGTCCCCAGTTCAGTCTGTCTGCCTTTAATGCATCCAGATCAAAAGTGCTTACAAGCACCCCCTCTTCTCCTCCGGGCAGTTCTGCGCAGAGAGCACCTGTGTTATCTGTAATAAAAGAGGAACCGTAAAAATTAAGAGCAGATTTCTGCATTCCGTTTTCCGGACATGGCTCTACTGTTTCCTCACCGATTCTGTTGGCAGCGATCACAGGGATCAGATTGGAGGCAGCGTGTCCCTGCATACATCTTCTCCAGTGTTCCATGCTGTCACATTCCAGGATGGGCTCACTTCCGATGGCAGTGGGATAAAAGAGAAGCTCTGCTCCCTGCAACGCCATACATCTTGCTGTTTCCGGGAACCACTGATCCCAGCAGATTCCAACTCCGATGGTTCCAAATCTGGTATCAAAAACCTTAAAGCCGGTGTCTCCCGGTGTGAAATAGAATTTTTCCTGATAATAATGATCATCCGGAATATGTGTTTTTCGATAAATGCCGAGATTCTTCCCATCTGCATCCAGAACCGCAACGCTGTTATAAGTATTATTGACCTCTTTTTCATAAAAGCTGACCGGGATCACAATCCCCAGCTCTGCCGCTACTCTGCTGAAATGACGCACTGCAGGGTTTTCCTCTACAGTCTGCGCATATTCATAATACTCATATCTGCGCTCCTGGCAGAAATAGGGCCGTTCAAAAAGCTCCGGAAGAAGAACAATCTCAGCTCCCTTTGCTGCTGCCTGACGCACCAGTTCCTCTGCATGGGCAATATTTTTCTCCACACTTTTACTGCATTTCATCTGAACTGCTGCCACTGTTACATTTCTCATCCTGTCTGTTCCTCCTGCTCCTGTTTACATAAGTAAGTTTTTTCATAACTTTCAGGTAATAACCCTCAAACACATGACTCTCAAAGTTTTCTGCATCAGGGTCAGATATTTTTTCCGGGAATCTGCTGGGTGATACAGTGAATATTTCCACCGCCAACAATGATGGCTCTGGCATCAATGGGATAAATCCTTCTTTCAGGAAAACACTTCTGCAGAATCTCCACTGCCCTTTTGTCATTTTCATCCCCAAATTGTGGAAGGATGATCCCTCCATTGGAAATATAGAAATTCACATAACTGGCAGCCATCCGTTCTCCTGCTTCCCGTTCGTCTTCTCCCTCTTCAAACACAAAGCCATCCACATCTTCCTGGGTAAGGCAGACCGGTTTCTGAGGAATCGGAAGCTTATGAATCTTAAATTTTCTGCCTTTTGCATCTGTTTCCTGTTCCAGCACCTTCAGATCAGCCAGAGACATGGCATACTGCGGATCTGTCTCATCCTCTGTCCATGCAAGCACAACCTCTCCGGGCCTTACAAAAGCGCACACGTTATCCACATGCTCATTGGTTTCATCCTGATAGATTCCACATGGAAGCCAGATAATCTTGTGGACACCGAGCCAGTACTTCAACTGTTCCTCTATCTGTTCCCTGCTCATCTGAGGATTACGTCCCTGACTCAGAAGACAGGCCTCTGTAACAATCAGAGTCCCCTCTCCGTCAGAATGGATGGAACCGCCCTCAAGCACAAAAGGTCTGGCATCCAGACATGGACAACCGAGAGTCCTGCAGATAAAGGCAGCCACCCTGTCATCCTTTTCCCAGTTCCGGTAAAGTCCGTCAAAGTCTCCTCCCCAGGCATTAAACTGCCAGTCAACTCCACAGACCGCCCCTTTCTCATCCAGAACCATGGTTGCTCCCACATCTCTCGCCCAGGCATCATCTGTCTCGCATTCCAGCAAAGTCACACCGGAAACATTCCCAAGCTGATTCTTTGCATTCTCCATCTGAGCTTTGGAAACCAGCATATACACCTTTTCGCTCTCTCCAATAGCCTCTGCAACTTTCACAAATGCTTTCTGCGCTTCCCTTGCCCCATAATTCCAGGAACCGGGACGTTCCGGCCAGATCATCACACATCCCTCATGAGGCTCAAATTCTCCGGGCATACGGTATTTTGTTCTGTTCTTCTCAATAACTTCCATGTCTGTCTCCTTTTCTTTGATAGCCCGGCAGATATCAGGAAAGCCGGCTTTTAAAGTCTTCGTATCCGAAATGTCTGATAACCTCACACTCTCCGTCCTCATGCATAACCGCAATATCCGGCAGCGGCATACCGTTAAATGTATTATTCTTCACCATAGAATAAATCGCCATATCCATAAAATACAGCTTGTCCCCGATCCGGATCTCTCTGTCAAAGGAATAATCTCCGATCACATCTCCTGCCAGGCAGGTGCAGGAAGATAAGCGGTAGGTATATGCCTTCTCCCCTGCTTCCCCGCTGTCCTTAAGAGGCGGACGATATGGCATCTCCAGCACATCCGGCATATGGCAGGCTGCAGAAGCATCCAGAATCAGCGTTCTGATTCCATTCTCCACCCTCCCCATACCCCCTGTCACCAGATATCCGGCATCTAGGGCAAGAGTATCCCCGGGCTCCAGATAAATATCCAGATCATAGGTTTCCTTCATATGCTGAATACGTTTTTCCAGGAGCTTTACATCATAATCCTCTCTGGTAATATGATGTCCGCCGCCCATATTCAGCCAGGAAACCTCAGACAGAAATTCTCCAAACTTCTCCTCTACCGCCTGCAATGTTTTCTCCAGATCATCCGCATTCTGTTCGCAGAGCGTATGAAAATGCAGTCCGTCGATCCATTTCAGACATTCCCCGTCAAAGTTCTCTCTGGTAACCCCCAGCCTGGAACCCGGCGCACAGGGATCATAGATCGCATGATCCCCCTGAGTGGAGCATTCCGGATTAATACGGAGTCCCAGACTGGATCTGGTACACACTTCTTTAAATTTCTTCAGCTGTGCTGTGGAATTAAAAATAATATGGTCACAGATCCGATCCAGTTCCTCTATATCTTCTGTACGGTAAGCAGGGGAAAAAACATGATTCTCTTTCCCCATCTCTTCATATCCAAGCCTTGCCTCAAACAGACCGCTGGCAGTGGTACCTGCCAGATATTTTCCGATCATGGGATACAGGGCAAAGCCGGAAAACGCTTTCTGCGCCAGAAGGATCTTACACCCGGTATCCTCCTGGACTTTTTTCAAAATCTCCAGATTCTCCCGCATCTTCTTCTCATCGATCACATAGCAGGGAGTTTGCAGTTGATCAATCTTCATTGGCTTTCCAGACCTTTACCAGTTCAGGATCTTCGCAGACTTTCCATGGAAGTCCCCATTTGTTCAGTGCTTCCATATATGGATCCGGATCAAATTCTTCCACATTAAATACACCCGGCTTCTTCCACTGTCCGGTCACTACCATCATGGAACCGATCATAGCCGGAACACCTGTTGTATAGGAGATTGCCTGGGATTCCACCTCTTTATAGCATTCCTGATGATCACATACATTATAAATATAAATACTTTTCTCTTTTCCGTCCTTAACACCTGTGAAAATACAGCCGATATTTGTTTTACCCACTGTTCTCGGACCCAGAGATGCAGGATCCGGCAGAAGAGCTTTCAAAAACTGGATCGGCACGATCTCCTGTCCATTAAATTCCACAGGTGCGGTAGAAAGCATTCCCACATTTTCCAGACATTTCATATGTGTCAGATAGCTCTGTCCGAATGTCATAAAGAAACGGATCCTCTGTACTCCCGGAATATTTTTTGCCAGTGATTCAATCTCTTCATGATGAAGAAGATACATATCCTTCTTTCCTACCTCAGGAAAATCGTAGCCAGATTTAAATTCCATAGGCTCTGTTTCTACCCAATGTCCGTCTTCCCAGTAGGAACCATTTGCGGAAACCTCTCGAAGATTGATCTCCGGGTTAAAGTTTGTGGCAAAAGGATATCCATGATCACCGCCGTTACAGTCCAGAATATCAATGGTATGGATTTCATCAAAATAATGCTTCAGGGCATAAGCACTGAATACACTGGTAACACCCGGATCAAAACCGGTTCCCAGAAGAGCAGTCAGTCCTGCTTCCTTAAATTTCTCATCATAAGCCCACTGCCAGGAATAATCGAAATATGCAGTAAAGCCTTTTTCTTTACATCTCTTTTCATAGATTGCACGCCATGTGGGATCTTCTGTATCCTCTGCTTCATAATTGGCAGTATCAATATAATCCGCACCGGCTTCCAGACATGCATCCATGATGGTAAGATCCTGATATGGAAGTGCCACATTCAGGACAGCATCCGGCTTATAGGCTCTGATCAATTCTGCGACCTCTGCTACATTATCCGCATCTACCTTTGCTGTCTCAATTTTTGTCTTCGTTGTACTTTCAATCTTCTCTTTGAGTGCATCGCATTTTTCCTTTGTCCTGCTTGCGATCATAATCTCTGTAAAAACATCGCTGTTCTGACAGCATTTGCGAATTGCCACTGAAGCTACCCCACCACATCCGATTACCAATAATCTGCTCATAAACTGTTTTCCTCCTCTTCCAGTAAATCTTCTACATATTTTGGAAGCATAAATGCTCCTCTGTGAAGATTTGTTGTATAATACCATGTTTCTATATTAAGATTATCAAACCTCTCCGGCCTGAAATCTTCCAGTGGATGATATTTCTTTGATGCAAATCCAAAAAGCCAGTATCCCGAGGGACAGGTAGGGATATGTGCCTGATAAACCCTGCTCACCGGAAATGACCGGAAAACCTTTCTGTGCATCTTTCTGCATTCCACCTCATCCTCATCATAAAAAGGACTTCCATGCTGATAAACCATGATTCCGTCATCTCTGAGAGCCTTATAACAGCTTCCGTAGAATTCCTTTGTAAAAAGTCCCTCTGTATGTCCCAGCGGATCTGTGGAATCATTGATGATCAGGTCATATCTGGCCTTTTTATTCCGCAGGAACCGAAGGCCGTCTTCATAATAAATGTTGACTCTCTCATCCTTCAGTCCCTGGGCAATATCCGGAAACATCTCCGCACATACATCCACAAACATTTTATCGGATTCCACCACATCAATGCTCTCAATCTGTGGATAATGGATCAGTTCTCTGGCAACTCCACCGTCACCGCCACCGATGATCAGAACATTTTTTACATTGGGATGTACTGTCATTGGCACATGCGTGACCATTTCATCATAAATAAATTCATCTTTATCAGAGAATACGATCTCACCGTCCAGAGCCACAAATCTTCCAAATTCTTCAGACTCAAACACATCGATTCTCTGAAATTCACTTTCCCCTGAAAATAACTGTCGGTTAATCCGGACAGAAAGCTTTACATTTCCTGTATGGAACTCGGAATACCATAATTCCATGATCAGATACCCCCTTTCAGGACCTGAAGATGTTCTACCTTCGGATCCTCCATTCCCTGCATGGAACAGCCTTTGTCTCTTGCATAAAGAATGTATTCTACAATTTCCTGTGTCACCATTTCTCCAGGAGCAAGAATCGGGATTCCCGGAGGATAACACATAACAAATTCACCGCTGATCCTGCCTGCCGTCTGTTCCATGGGCAGAGATTCTTTCTCCGCATAAAACGCCTGCTGTGGAGACGCCACCACTGCAGGTGCGATATATTCCCCGGAAAGCATACCTGTGCTGTCCTTCTTATACAGACGTTCAATATCAGCCAATGCCCCTACCAGTCTCTCAATATCCTGAAGCCTGTCTCCGATGGAAATGTAAGCCAGAATATTACAGATATCTCCAAACTCGATCTGAATATCATATTCATCTCTGAGAAGATCATAAACTTCAATACCTGCCAACCCATTTCCCAGTGTATAAATGGAGAGTTTTGTAACATCAAAATCAAAAACACTGGTTCCGTTGATCAGATCCATACCATATGCATAATAGCCGCCGATCTCATTGATCTCCTCTCTGGCATACTGCGCCATCCCTGCAACCTTTTCAAAGGATTCCTCTCCCCTGAGTGCCAGATTTCTTCTGGAGATATCCAGACTGGACAACAGAAGATAAGAAGCGCTTGTGGTCTGAGTCAGATTGATGATCTGGCGCACTTTCTCTGCATTCATACTCTTATTCAAAAGCAGCAGCGAACTCTGTGTCAGACTTCCGCCGGATTTGTGCATGGAAACTGCCGCCATGTCAGCACCTGCCGCCATTCCGGATACAGGAAGGTTTCTGCCGAAATAAAGATGGGTTCCATGAGCCTCATCTGCCAGCACCTTCATTCCTCTTGCATGAGCCTTCTTTACGATAGTCCGCAGATCCGAACAGATTCCATAATAGGTAGGGTTATTTACAAGAACTGCCACCGCATCCGGATTCTCATCCATAGCCTTCTCCACCTGACTGACTTCCATGCCAAGGGAAATGCCCAGCTGCGCATTCACCTCCGGGTTTACATAAACCGGAATTGCACCGCACAGTACCAGGGCATTGATGGCACTTTTATGTACATTTCGCGGCAGAATGATCTTATCCCCTGCCTTGCAGACAGACAGGATCATGCTCTGCACTGCAGATGTGGTTCCTCCTACCATAAGGAATGCATGCGCTGCGCCAAAAGCATCTGCTGCAAGCTCCTCCGCTTCTCTGATCACCGAAACCGGGTGGCAGAGATTGTCCAGCGGCTTCATAGAATTAACATCCAGCCCCACACATTTCTCTCCCAGCAACTGTGCAAGCTCCGGATTTCCTCTTCCTCTTTTATGTCCCGGCACATCAAAGGGAACGACTCTCTTCTTTCGGAAACGTTCCAGTGCTTCATATATGGGCGCATGCTGTTGTCTTTCATAATCCATTTGACATGTTCCTCTTTTCCTGTCGTCATGTACCGGCAAATACAGTTCTATCATTCAGCAATTGTATACTGCCTCAAACCGGTACAATGATTCAATTATTTCTCTATATATTCAAGTCGAACGCATGTGAGACTCGGCACACGATTCTATAGAATCGCTACACATCCCCGCAAAGCGTTTATCTCCAACCATATCCTTTATATCTGCTATATCTGCACAAAAAAGAAGCAGATAAGTTCATTCACCATCTGCTTCTCTCATGATCTATAGAATTTCTCAGGCTCTGTCTCTTTATATACTGACCGGATTTCCCGTATAAATCCGTCTGTATCCTGTGCCTGTTCCCGTATTCTGAAATATTCATGACTGCTGTCGTCTTCAATCGCTGGCAAATATATGCTATGCTCTTATTGACCGTTTCACAAGATGATGTGTGCTTACGCACTGATTATTATAAAGTAATCAACTTATAAAATTTGAGCTTCTAACTCAATCAATAATGTGGTGTCTCCCACCCGGCAACTGCCCCGCCTGTCCGTATGGCTTAACATTCAGAAACTGTCTCTGAATGTGAGCAAATATTTGCATGAAAACGATAGTGTCTTTTCATACTAAAGATGAGAATAACATATCTTCTGAACTGTTGTCAATTCCATTTTCCATATTTTGCACTAGAGCGTGTCTGAAAAAGGCTTTCTGCAAGATGTGCGTCACAATTTGTGGTATATTTTGCCCGGATGAGGGCGCCGTAGCGGGCTACGGCAACTGAATTCGGGTGAAATATCCCGCAAAGTGGGGCGTGCAGATTGCGGGAATGATTTTTCAGACACGCTCTAGCTTTACCCGCTTTTTATATTTTCTTATTTATCAGGAAAAACTATGTTTATTTTTTAACAATTTCTTCCCTTGAGAAAACGTATTTTCTTTCATTACCAGGGATTACGATTCTCTTCTCTTATCAATTTGCACAACTTTTATCCAGTTTACTCACATTTTTTGACGTTTCAACAAAAATTTTCTTGACATTTTTTTCTCAAAATGATATATTGTATTCATCAATTGAAAGAACCTTCGAGTACTGACGGAAAGAGTGGAGTGCAAACCACGTGGAGTCGGAGGTTTGTGGACGCCGACCGTCTGGGCAGTATTTGAAGTATTCAGATACTGGCCTTTTTTTATAACTTTCAGGGCAGAAAGCAGGAATGTCAGACAGACCGGCCGATACTTCTTTCAATTAATAATTGTTGCTGATCACGGAATGAACAGTAACAGAAGTTTTTCATGTTATGCGGAGACGAAAGGAGAAAAACATTATGGGATTCAAATCAGACATTGAAATTGCACAGGAATGCGAGATGCTTCCAATTACTCAGATTGCAGAGAAAGCAGGTATTGACGACAAATATCTGGAACAGTACGGAAAATACAAAGCAAAAATCGACTACAATCTTCTGAAAGAAAGCGATAAGAAGGACGGAAAATTAATCCTCGTTACAGCTATCAACCCAACTCCTGCAGGAGAAGGTAAAACTACTACTACTGTAGGTCTTGCAGATGGTATGCAGAGACTTGGCAAGAGTGTTATGGTAGCTCTTCGCGAGCCATCCTTAGGACCGGTATTCGGTGTTAAAGGCGGTGCAGCAGGCGGCGGATACGCACAGGTTGTTCCAATGGAAGATATCAACCTTCACT
>OGJI01001540.1_pt1 | contig 24585 bp, 23 predicted proteins | sample 1572031 | NCBI WGS metagenome assembly OGJI01 (sample SAMEA2582119, study PRJEB24529) | metagenome | biome: Human gut stool | place: China | collected 2011
AAGATAAGCGCCAAGGTCAAACCAGTAATGACCTGTCGGCTCGATACCTACGATTACATCCGACTTTCTGTACTTGTCCTGCAAATGCTGCATCCATGCTTTAAAGGCTTCAAAACCTTCTCTGCTGTTGCTGAACGTAAAGACTTTTCCGAGTTCAATGCCTCTCCAGTCAAATGCCCTGGCGTACTGTGTCGTGCTTCCGATATCAATTCCAACTACCAAAGTTGATTCTTTTACTTGATTGATTTTTTCATTCTGCTTATAATTCATTTGTGGGTGTCTCCTTTGAACGATGATTAATTAACCTGCCAGTTAACAATCATTATTCTATGGGTGGCACTCATTTTTTGCAAACCGGTTATTTGTTACTTAACAGGAATGCTCCATATTCAGTTGTAATTATTAATGTTGTTACATCACAGCTATTTTTACAATCAATACCAATACAATCGCTACAATTTCTGCAATGATTACATCAACCATATTCGGCCTACGCATAACACCAGCCTCCTTTCCTCGTATTTGACAGTTTTATGACTTGTCAGGGTCATCTGGTAACAGCATTGCTTCCACAAACATAGTGAGAGCTGTGCGGATTCCCAGATAAAATCCATGAATATTCCGGATGGTTTTACATCAGCTGTCCGATGATATGGAAATCACTTTTTAGATAAGTTAGCAAGCACAAAATAGACGATTTCCGAGTACCGGAACTCTGATTTCCAAATTTCCGGAAGTACGATTTCATCGCACAAGAATATTCAAAATCCATTCTTTTCTGCGGTATAAGCTGTCGAATACACGATTCCTTTAATACGCTCCAGCTCTTCTGCTGTCATGGATTCTTTCAATGGCTCTATGGCTTTCTTAACTTCTACATCGAATTTACTCCCCAGCTTTATGCTGTCATCCTCGTAGTTAACCACATAGTCATAGATTTTTGATAACAAATCCTTCATGGTAACGTGCCTCCTTTCCTGCCACTTCAGGGCATAAAATATAAGCAGTTTTATGACATGCTCAGGTCAAATAAAAAAGACACCAAGATTTTTTCCTGATGCCTTTGATACCCATATACAGAGGGGTGGGTTCCGAACTAAGAATATTTTTAATGATTTTAGACGTGGATGCCTTCAAAAAATTATATATATTTTTTCCTATACTGGCGGCTGTAACATTATGTTACATTTTTCAATAACATAAATAAAAGCCCAAGCAACAGGATTTCCCGCTACTTAGGCTCTTACGGATAATTTTTAGTTATTGTTTCTCTTATCTTTTATCCAACAAAGTATACATTACATTTACGTTACCTATTCCAAGAACTTTTTGACGTGCTTCAAGCAATTCATCGTAATTCATCAGTGTTGTATGTGCAGCCTTTCTTCTCACAGAGATATTAATCTGTTTGAGAGAATCTGTACACGATGCAAATAACTTTTGATAATATTTTATATTTGTTTTAATGAAATAATAAAGTTCTGTTGTTGCATAGTGTGTAGCATTGCACTTTTCAAGTACATATATACACTCACCCAAAGTTAATTCTCTGTTATTTGTTAATTTCTCGTAATTTCTATTATTTTTTGCCAGATTGACAATATCAACAGAATTCTTAAAAGGTGTAAAAATTGTGCTATTCAATTGAATTTCTAATGCTCTGCAATATTCCAAACAAACTGGAGCATAATCAGCACTTGAACAAGGAGCTAAACCAGCAAACAAACATTCAGCCATCGCAAGAGTTTGTAAAGCATCATTATCGATATCACTCCATATATGCGGAAAATGATTAATTTGAAGTTCATCACACTTTTGTTCAAGAGAATCTTTAAGATCTCCTACAGAAAACATATCTTTCACAATAGAATGATTCTGTTGTTCAATATCATATATAATATCTTCCGCTTCTTTTTCATTTCCTTTTTTAATTGCTTCATCATATCTATTACGATGTTCATCCATTTCACGGTTACAGCTTGTAATAGTTTGTGATTTTGTTCCAACATACCCCTGGACATCAAGAATATATTTGCAAATTGTCTCAAATTGTGTTGTATTTATTGATTCCTCCTCACCAACTCCTGTAGACACAGAAAGTATCCTTTCACCAGAATCACTTTCAAGTTTCTCAGAAAAGGCATCTTCATCATTTCTAAAAATAAGCACAGCTTGATTTCTGTATTTATCATTATATTTCGCATTTAGGTACTCACCAAAATTCAAAAAGTAACCTATAATTTTATAGATTTCTTCCGAATTCTGTCCTGCATTTCTCACTTTATTTTTTAAATCTATTATTGTTAAATTGTCCTCTTCTCCACAATATTTTACTGATATATCTGGAATTCCAATAAGGTTTCCCGAATCAACATACGACCAATTTGGTTTATGTTCATCATCCCAGTATAATCCAGCACCTTTTTGATAGTATATTTCTAATATGCTATTATTAATTGTCTGAAGCTTATACACATATTCTTTTAATCCAGGTCTTATGCTGTTTCTATCCAGTAACAGCATACCAAATGATTTCTGGAATGTATTAGCAATACAGTACAAGTTCCATAGTTCAAAAAGCTTATTACAGAATAATTCATCATATATCAATATATTAATATTACTTTCACCAACAAACGTAAATCCATGTTGAATAAATTTATCAAACCACTCAAACACCTGATTGTAAGCAACAGCATTTCGTACTTTCCCTTTTGAAAGCCTGTTATGAATCAATATTTTCTTATCGTCATCAAAAAGAGAGTTGGTATTTCTCATATTGGTACATATTGAAGAAAATGGTTGTTTATGTAACAGAGCATTAAAATACATACTCGCATCATCTAGTAATTTAATTTCCGTCTCATCACCTTCAAAAAGCTCTTCATTTTGGGCTCTTTCAAGAAAATAGTCCAATTTTTTTACTATTTCTTTTATTATATAAACCAAATATTCATTTTCTGTAGTAAAAAAAGATTTTTCTTTAATTTCACACGGATATTCTCTAGGCATTCTTATCATTGATTTATTCTGCACATATTCATTTATGAGTAATCTACCTTTTATTCCACCTGAAACTCTTACTTTTACTTCCTCATAGGAGAATGAAATATTCTTTTCAATTTTACCAATCGATATCAATACATCATTTACATTTGCAAGTAATATTCGCATATATATCTTCCATGACTCATCATCAAAGTCACTATTCATATCACCATCGATACCTAGTATATCTGTATCATATGATGAAAAATAATCAGCTAAAAAGTTTGCGAAATTCTTATCTTTGTATAAATGGCGTAACTGAACACGATCAAACAGATTGTTCTCCATTCCATGCCACCTCTTATACTAATGTCTTAATAGTTTTCTTACACTTTTTCATCCATGAGTATTTTTCTTGATTTGAAAATCCATCGCAAAATTTCTTCAATTTCATATAATCGTATCCATCAAGCTGAGGAAGCATTCTATCGTTTACAGCAGCATCAATAATATGCTGTATCTTATTAGTCTTTTCGGATTCATCTAATCCCTGATAATTATCCAATATCATATGAATTACAATATTTTCATATAAATCAATAATCTGAGCTGTACCATATTGCAATCCTAGGGAATTATCGTTTTCTTCATACCTGATTTGCTTTAGCAGTTCAATTAGTGTCTGTTCTTCATTAACTAAATGTCTTTCAGATAATAATGTATTAATGTATGCCTCATCAACATTAGCAGAGCCTATTTTTCGAATTTTATTAGGAAGCTTTTTAGCCAACACTTTTTTGCAATTTGCTATCTCATTGATAAATGAATTCTTATCTGGAGGAAGCACATTAATAATTGTAAACCTTCTAGCAAGACCTTGAGATAAGTCAAAAACGTAGTTTTTATCTACATTATTCATTAATCCAATTATTCTATATCTTCTAGGAACATACAATAATTGCTTATTGAGGTCATTTTCAAACCATAATGGAAGTTTTCTTTTGTCTAAATCATCACTTCCAAACACCGTAAACAAATCACCAAACACTTTATCTATTTCACTTCTATTCAGTTCATCAACTACTAACCAAGAAGCTTGTTTAGTGCCCCCGTGATGTTCATTCTCTAGCACTGTATTACAGCAATTAATAATACTCTCAACTATTCTTCCATTTTTTCCAACAATTATTTCATTTCCTTCATCATCAACAGAAGGCTGTAATCCACCGATAGTATCGTAAGTAGTCCAATCTGACACAGCCGTTATCACATCATAATTAACATTAAATACATTGCATATAATAGCTGCCAACGTTGTCTTTCCAGTTCCTGGAGGCCCCTGTAGAATTACATTTCCCTTAATTAATCCAGTTGCAATTTCTTTTAATAGGTCTTCATCATCAAAATATAAACCAGCATCGGCTACCGCACTTTCCAGTTTACTCACCAAATCATCTACAAGAACTAAAGGCAATCCCTGAATGTGTTTTGTAGCCACATACGTATCATCATAATTAAAGGGCCATAATGTTCCTTCATTATATTCATTTATCTTATCTATACTTGCCATGTTTAGTCCTCCTTAAACTTTTTAAGTATATTTTGTTCCATTTGGGGATTCATTTCCTCTTGTTGCTCAACATTAACCATTATTTCAGTTCCATTTTTTTTCATGGATTCTATTCTGTAAACATATTGTTTCATGATTCTATTAAATCCTTCATCAGAGAACATTATATCATCTCCAATATTTACATGTTGTTGTCTTAATTTCATTTCTTCTATCAAAAATGTTCTCTTTGATTCAACATCATAAACCATAGCATCAGTTACAATTAAAGGCTTTATTTTATTTGTAATATATTGGCTATCTCTTTCATAAAACACTAGATTATACACTTCACGGAGATTGTACTTTTCATAAACGTTTTCTATAAAAGAATACGGCAAAATTGCATCATATTCTTTTTTCTTGACCATCTTTGTGTGATTTCTATGAGTTTCCAGCGAATCCAACAAAATATAATTCAATACCGAATGCTTAACTCTGTTTCTGACATCCTTCTGCACTAAGTTGTTGTAATAAGTTGCATATTCATAATATCGTTTTTCGTTCGGAGTTAATGTATTAACATCTACTGTCTTAGCCTCATTTAAAACCCTTAAATATGTCTTCCAAGCTCTATTCATTTTTTCTGGTTCTAATCTAAATAGTCTTTTTACTTCATATCCAGAAAAATTCATTCCTTGAATCGTGTAATAAAAATCAGAATTATTAAATGCAAATAAATCGTTTAAATTAGTGTTTTTGTTTGTAGGTTCTTTTAATGTATCAATAATATTAGAAAAGAAATAACGCAAGCTATCGACAGGTTCAGCTGCCAGATCAGAATATTCAATTCCATTTTTTTCGCATTCTTCTTTATCATCAAGGCAATGTTTAACTACCGCAAACAAAAAAAATTCAATAATAAATGGTATGTCCTCCGAAATATTTTCAACACTAACATTAGGTTGGTTAAATTCATCAATAATACGGTTATTATTATGATAAATTATTTTCAAAAGCATCTGCCCATATTTTGTAATCTGCTCATTTTTATTTACTAGCCCCATTTTTCTCAACACTTCTATATATTGGTGTGGCATAGTTTCTTGCATGGCATACTTTTCTAAATTTTTACATACATTTGTAATCGCCTTTGTATTTGTAAAAAAGAAAGAAATATGTCTTAATTTTAGTCTACCTTTTCTATTTCTTGGAATCAATTCTTCTGTTTCAAATATAGAATTCATTAATTCCAAATCATTATTTTCTATCCACATCAGGTCTACCTCCTTGCATAAAAAAGCAATTCATCAACCATCTTTTTGCATCCACCGCTTTGACTTTGATAGTTTTTTCGTTCTATCGTATATGGTTGTTTATCATATTTTTCAAATTCTCCTATCGATTTAAAAATCCCAACAATGCTTTTTCTACCTTCCATAGATATTTTTTCTTTTCCATGATTCCAATGATTATTCTCATCATAATAGCTAATCACAACATGCTTTGATTTTATTCCTAAAATTAGTGATTCAAGTGCTGGTATAAATGAATCTTTATAACAGTATTGGGAATTAAAATTGTCGGTCATGTTTTGTCCTCTAACATACTTAAACCCTTTAGCATATGCCAACACATCATCAATCTCACAATATCTCGCAATAAAATTTATCATATGATAATATGCTGAGTACTGTCTGAAATTGTATGGTGGGTCAATATATAAGATACTATCACTGATATCTATTTGACTAAATCTTGCATCGTCTTTAATTTTATTTGCATCACATTTAAATACATAATATTCAGCTGAAACGTCAACAATATTTAACATAATGGGTTTTAATACCAGTTTTGCTTCAGCATTCGGATATAATTTTTTTCTGTTAAAATCATGAAATGTTCCATTTACATTGGCATTTAATGTTACTTCCTCTATTACACACACCTGCAGAATATAACATTCCATTTCGTTAATTAATTCTTTGTTTCTCCAATTCTTGATAACCGATAATATTTTACCAAGTTTTTTTGCATTTTCTGGAAGAAAGTAATTGCGCTTTCCAGTTGTTCCTCTCGAACTAACATATTCAGCTTTATCACCTTCAATACAGTAATAATCATAAAAAAGACTTTCCACTTCATTTAATCTTGAAATATCAACATTGTTTAAATACTGAATTACCTGTATTAATGGCTTTATACCAGTTTCAAAATTTACTTTTTCATAATACGAAGTACCAAATAGTTTATCTCCCTCAATTTTTCTTTTTATATATTCTAAATTTCTATCATAATCATTTTCATTAATATCAAACCCAATAAATTCGTCACTTGATAATAGTCTTTCAAATTTCGGGAAAGTATTGTTTTCAACATAGACTTTTCCGAATACATATGAAAAGTCATTTATATCGTTGCATATGATACTATAACCTTTCTGCTTAAAATATTGAGAGACATTAGTAGTTCCAGCGAAGATATCTATGAACATCCCTTTTTTTATTTTTTTCTTTTTTAAAAAAGCTTCTATTCCATCAACTATTACTTTTTTGTTTCCAATATACTTGTCCATGTTCTAAAAATGACAAACAAATAACAATTCGCTGTCTTCATATTCCTTTCTGTTAGAATCCTTACTACTAAGTTTTCGATATTTATGCGATATATTTTTCTGCTCAACAACAGGATAATTTTCGTTCAATATCTCTAATAGTTCATCTTTAGACACCACTCTTTTCCTAGTATCTTTATCATCATCCGAATCAGAATAACTCAAAACAATATTTTTGCGTTTTTCCGCTATTTTTTTTATCAACAAACTAAATTCATTCTTTCCTTTTGACGGGATACAATAATTTGATTGAACCCTGTCATTTCTATATCTTCCATTCATAAGATACTTCTTTCCATGAAATGTTTTTTCTTCAAGTTCAGGGTAATCATATGCAACCAATGTTTCTAACACATGATAAAATCTAGAATAATGGTCAATTGTATATGGCGGGTCCAAATAAAAAGTCTCAACCTTTGATAAATCTACCTCATCAATAAATTTCGCTGCATCCAATTTTAGTACTTCGTTTGTTTCCTCCCTTGTTTTTCTTTCAGAATTTATCTCATTCCACATACTTTTGAACGCTTCATTAATAGACATTTTTCTATCTCTCATGCATCTTGTAATCGCAAACTTTTTTATTTTACCTTTCCCATCAATAACTTTAATTGGTTGCGCAAAATTTTTACCCACACTACTTACACACTCAGATACAGCATGTAAAAGACATACTAATAAAACTTTTTTATCATCAGAACTTTGCAGTTTTTCGTCTGATAAATCATCTATTGCTTTACGCAACGAATCAATTTCAATACACTGCTCAACAGAGAAATAACTATTTGAATAATACAACGAAAACAAAGCATAAATATCTTTATTCTGTTTGAAATACTCTATCTTTTCTTCTGAAAACAGTTCTAATGATTTGCCAAACATCATTGAAATTTCTTTTTGTTTCTTTTTATCAATGTTTTTCCCATTATAAAAAACATTTGATTCACAAAGCAGTGCCAATTTTTCATAATCTTCGTTGGATAAAACTGTCGATTCATATACCAAAATATCTCTGAACAGATTTTCTAAACTGTTTTTATTCTTTATATATGATTGAGAACTAGCTAATTCTTCATATGTAACATCTGTATGTAAATTATTGATTAGTACAGTTGTTATAAGACTACTGTACGCTTGAATATCATTAGCTATAACCTTATAATCTCTTGCCAAACAAGAAGCAACTACACCTGTTCCAGCGAACAAATCAACAACTATTCCTTTATTAACTGTAACTCTATCTATCTCTTCCTTTATCTCATCCAGTAGTTTTAATTTACTTCCCAAATACTGAATTACACGAATATTTTCTTCCATTGTTAATGACACCTATATCTGAAATTATTTTTTATTTTGCGTTTTTATATCGAGCATCAGCTGGTTTCTTAGTATTTGCTGGAATAAGCCATGTTTTTCCTTTCTTTATTGCACCCTCAACACGACCTTCTGAACATAGTACTCCTATTCTACGGGAAGTGATGTTCCATATTTCTGACATTTCTACTGTTGTTAAATATTCCATAAAAAATACCTCATGTAATTATTAAAACGCATTAATGCACAATATATATTATACATCGTTTATCGGAATAATGCCAGCACAAAAATAATTCTATCAGATATTTCTATTTAATTAGGTCACAATATCCTTTTTGTCTTTCATAGAAAACAAAATTTCCCATTTTACATCGTTTGGCGAATGCCTTTAGTTCTAACACACTATAATCTAATCAACGATTTATTTATCTAAATTCTTCATTTTTGGAATCTCAAAGCCTGTAAACAGAAATAGTCAAAGTCATGGTTAATCCGTGGCTCTGACTATTGTTATATTTCCTCATATATAGAGAGGGTTGGCATCATACTAAAAAGTCTTTTTTTAATTTATTACGTAGAATGCTCCAAAAATATATACTATTTTTTGCCTATACTAGCGATTTCCTTTTCTTTTTGCTCTTACAAGTGTACTTTTGCTGATTCCAGTCATATCCTCTACCTGCTTATAAGAATATTGCTCCAATAAATCCAATGCATGATTTATCTGTGTCCTGCTATACTTCTTCGGTCTATCTTCCTTAAAAACTGGATTCTGCCTTGCAATCGCCTTACCTTCCTGTGTACGCTCCACAATCATATCCCGCTCAAACTGGGCGAAGCTAAGAAGGATATTCCGCATCAGGGTACTCATAGATGAATTATCCAATATACCAAGATTACATACATCCACACGAATCCCTTCATCAATAAGCTTTGTTATCAGGTCACTTGCCTGCGACACACTCCTTGCGAACCTATCTAGTTTAGCCACTACCAGCGTATCTCCAGCTTTTAATTCTTTCAGCAGCTTATCAAATTCTGGTCTGGTCATCTTAGTACCAGTAAAAGAATCCATATAGATAACCTCTGCTCCATGTTCCTTAAGCAACCGCTCCTGTGCTTCTAGACTATTACCATCCTTAGCCTGCCCTTTTGTACTCACTCTTCCGTAGCCATAAATCATAATCTGATTCTCCTTCCGTAATTTAATTTTAGGCATCAAAAAAGAAGGTATCTTTCAACCTTCTTCTCTGACAACTTATGAATATAAGAAATGACACCACCTCAGACCTTGATTTATCGTCATGGGCGAAGCGGTGTCATTACTTTTAAGTTATAGCCCTAAATAAAATCATATATCATATTCTTAGTCAAATGAATAAAAAATAAAATTGCAAAATGACTTATCATCAGGCTGATAAAAAGATTATTTGTCGTTATAACCTCTAAATGTAATCCTATTTCTGAAATAATTCCAGTTAGTAAAAATGCAATAATTAACGGAATAAAATACGACTTCAAATTCTTTACACATCTAATAAATTCTTTAAGCGTAGAATCAAAATAAATAAATCTTCCAAGAACCAATCCTATATAGCACAATAAGAATTCATCATATTCTGCCGTCTTAAAATATATCTTAAGAAACGAGAATAACATAATTATACTACAACTACTTATCAGTCTTATGTTTCCTTTGTCTTCTTCCTTAATCATATCTTGTTTCAATTTTTCATCTAAAAAATCATTCAGCAATATTGCAATTATGATTAATACAAGCATAATAATTCCCAAATACTTTTCTAGAAATAGTAAGTTCTTTGCCAACCAATAGTAAACATACATTATTACAATAATACATGTATTGCATATAATTATTTCAAAAACCATCTGAGATATTTCATAAGGTCGATTCACATATTCCTTTACTATCGCATCCATTTCTTCCATTGTAGTATTTTCATCAACTTTTCTTCTTTCATACAGAATAATTCTTGTAACAAAATAAATGACTGCAACAATAAATAGCAATACCAAAATTGATATTACTGCCCAAGAAAAAAATGCCTCATTTTCCATCAATTGTATAATTTCATTCACCATTAGTTCCTTAACCTTTTCATTTGAATAGTTTTTGTTTTACATATTTATCAGTCCATAAAACCTCAACGCATCCTTAATATACTCCACATTCTCCTGCGGACACTTCTTCACCTCTGGATTCTCTTTCTTGGACTTATTATAGTTCTCGCCCATATCCAGTCCACACATCCGCTTCACCTGTGCAATATGAGAAGTATGAACATTCACATCATACTTGTTCTTCACATAATCCTTAATCTTCTGATAAGTAGCCTTTTCTTCTGGTGTGTAGTTGCTCTCTTCATCAGGCTCCATTGTAACCTCAATCTTAGGTATATCTTTTTTTAGGGATAATTTGACGACCGTCTCAACGTGTGTCGATAGGGTAATTGAGATGCACTTTCCAGAGTTTTCACTGTACTCTGGGAGTGAAAAATGTTGCAATCCTCTCTGATGATGCTACAAAAATTGACATAATGCACTCTCTTATGTTCCTGCATAGAAAAAGATTGCATTGTATTTTAGATGTAAGCCAAATCAGCTTACGATTGACTCTGCTCTTTCTCTATGATCCAATACTTTCAAGATTTCTTTCATATATTGTATCACAGATTATTTTGTTTTGGAAATCACTTTCCTCTCAAATGGGCAGAAGAAAACCTCCAAATCTGTTGTGGCCTTGGAGGCATTATTCCAGCCATTCTTAAAAATTTAATACTTCTCATTCAGCTTGTAATAAATTTCCATTTAATTTTTCTATTATTTCGTTTAAGTATTTTATAAATTCCTCAGTATGCTTAACTGCAAATACCTTTTCATTTTTCTGTAAATTTTCTTTTTGTTCTTTCAGCAATTCTTGCAGTTTTCGGAAACCTACAAGACTCTCCTCCACTCTTATATCTGGCGATATAATATTTCCTTTCCACATTTTATTGAAATAATATGAAAACTGATGTTTATCGAAATTATTCCCTTTAGCATATGCTTCTGCAGTAATAATTGCCATTTCCACATCAAACACATTAAACCTCTTATTTTGGCATATAGTAAATGCCGTCATTGCATTTTCTTGCATTTCTTCAACATATAGTTTTTTATTATTACTAAACATTAATAAATTTCCCGTTTGGAACTCTTCTATGCTTTGATATGTTTTCCATTCTTCTTCTGTAAAATCTTCTTTATTATCTGCACCTATAATCGTATGAACTTGCTGCCCCTCTTTTCGTGAATCTAATAAATTGTTTATTACCTTATTAATCCCAATTCGAACTTTATTCCAATCTACCCTCACTGGTAACTTAAAATCATAATATCTTCCCCAACAATTATTCTGTATAAAATACACATATTCATCCAGACTAAGTTCTCCTGCATATGCCATTTGAACTACTTGTGGAAATCCTTCAATGATTACATCTTCTTCAATATCCATAATCCGATTGGTTCGAATAATATCAGTTGGTGTTTCCGCTTTTTTTCTCGATTGAATCATTCCTATTTCGTAATTAAGAGCATCAATATCCCATATGCCTCGAAGAATCCATTTTTTCACTGTTGCAAACATATATTTATTTTGAAAGAAGGGGTACAACTCCTGAACCTCATTATCCGAAAATAATGTTCCATAATGTCCTTCCTTCGCTATATCTGCTTTGTATGCAATTACATATGAAATAAAGCTATAAAACCATTTATCTATATCTTCAAATCCGTTTTTAATCAAAATTCCATACACTCGATAAAAATCTGTTATTGCACATTTAAGACTTCGTATGTTATGCGGTCTTTTATCCTTCTGAGATTCATTATAAGTATTTCTATCAGGTGCAAATAATTCTAATATTCCCTCTTCACATTCCTTCACAAAGTCCCTATATTTTTCATCTTGATATTTAGTTTTATCAACAATTGTATCTACAATGCTTGCATAATCAGGTATATACTGAACGGTTCGATGTATAATTTTTTCTTTAATTTCATCGTAAGATAATTCATCAATATCTTTTTGGGATTTGTACTTTATCTTTCCTGCTATTCTTTGGGGAGGATTGGTATCATCTTCATTCTTAACAGTATCTATTTCAACTTCTACTGGCACAGCAGTTATTTGCTTTGAACCTCTCATTTTTTCCTGATTCGCTATAATAATTGTATGAAATTTCTGGTTCTCACAATATTCATTAATCGCTCCAAGAATATCAACTGTCTCTAAACAACAACGTTCCAAATCATCAAAAACTAAAATTACAGGTTTCTCTTCTATCATATTTTTTATTTCCACAAAAGAGAACCAATCTGTAGTTGCTATTCCCCTAAACCACTCTGGTAAAAAGTCTAATTTACCTGCTATCTCTTTTCCCTTTTGAACCTTTTTTGCAACTGCATCCCAATTTTTTCCCTTATTATATTCACTAATCCATGCCTGTTTAACTGCCATATGTATTCCTTCAATACTTGCTATTCCAAATAGGGAAATACGAATTATATGTGCTTTGTTTTCCAATGCATCTTTCAAATCATTATCGATAAGATATGTTTTTCCACATCCCCATTCTCCAGTCAATAGTATAGCTCCGACTGGTTCAGGCTCTTCACAATAATATAACAACTCATCCAATGTTCTCATTTGAATTTTTCCTCTACATATAGTTTTTCAATTCTTCTAAATATCTTTTATGTTTCAATAAAATATTTTTTCTTAATTTTTCCAAACTATTAAACAGAAGCCTTCAAGTTATTAAACTCAAAGGCTTCTCATTTTCATCAAAAATTTTCTTATGCAAGTGCAGGTTCTTTCCCTGCAATAATCGCTTTCACTTCTTCTACGTTTTTATCTGTAGCCATAGCAATCTGCTCTACAGTAAAACCATTGTTATGCATATTAAGAATAATTTTTTCTTCTTTTCTTGCTTCTCCAATCGCAATACCCTTTTCTTCAATTCCCTGACTCAAGTTACACATAACGCTCACATCCTTCCTGAAGTTCTCCTCAATAGGAATATCGTATTCATTTCCAATTATGTTTAGTTTTTCATCTATTGTAAGTTCCTTGGATAACAATGCTCCCAGCAGACGGTGCAGTTCATACGTCTCATCATGTTCCGGCAGATTCTTTGCCAGTCCAAGCATGATGATATTCAGCAGGTCAAGATTTCCCTTCCATTCATAGGAACCGATCAAATCTTCTTTTGTGAGATGCACATGGCTCATGCTGCTCTCTTCCATGTTCATACATACCCAGATCGAATATACACGCTTAATGTCATCGTAGCTGGAATTCTCAAAATCACGTTCTTTTTGTGATGAGATCAGTCTGCTCACATAAAAGATTGCCCGGTTTAAGAAATCCGTATATGCTATCTGCATCAATCTCATTTTTCTTAAGCTCATAAATCTGAGACTTCAGTTCTGCCATTGTTTCTTCCACTTCATCTATTCTATCATATTGAGCGTCTAATCGTCTCTGTAAACTGAAAAGGGTGCAGCAGACTACCACAACACCTATTCATCCGTTGCTTTTCATTAAAATAATTCCTTTCGTCAGTATTGCATCGCTCGGATCATAGATTTTTCCCGAAAGCATTTTCCTGTTCCGTCATAGCAGTCTCCATTTTCTTAGGATCTGATTAGTTTTAAAATCTCCTCTTCTTCCGGCATAACCCGAAGGGCGCCTCTTCTGGTGGTGATGATAGAGGCGGCTGCGTTGGCGAAGGTAAGCATTTCTTCCATGTCCTGTCTGCTTATGTTTTGATAGCCTTTCTTCAAAATCTGATGCAGCATACAACCCATAAAGGTGTCTCCCGCGCCGGTCGTTTCAATCGTATTTTCATTCAGGAATGCCGGAACCTCTGCCCTCTCCTCCCCGCAGTAAGCACGGCTGCCGTCTTTTCCCATAGAAAGAAAAATCAAAGGAATTGGAAATTCCGCCCGAAGCTGCTGCATTGCCTTCTCAAAATCCTGTTCTCCGGTAAGCCATACCAGCTCATCATCAGATATTTTCAATATATGACAATGACCCAGTCCATATCGAATCTGTTCCTTTGCCAGTTCCTCACTCTCCCACAAAGGCTTTCTCAAGTTCGGGTCAAAAGAAAGCCAGACACCAGCTTTCTCAGCTGCCTCAATGGCACTCATAGTTGCCATTCTCACCGGCTCATCCGTAAGAGAAAGGGAACCGTAGTGAAAAATCTTTGCATTTCGTATCAGTTCTTCCTTCACTTCTTCCTTGCGAAGCATCATATCCGCTCCCGGCTTCCTGTAAAAGGAAAAATCCCTGTCTCCATCTTCTTTCTTTTGTACAACTGCCAAAGTTGTATGAACCTCTTTGTCAAAACACAAACCTTCTGTTGAAATTCCGGTTTCCTTTAAGGCTTTCTCCAACTGTAATCCAAAACCATCCTGACCAACTTTACCAATAAAAGCCGTTTTCCTTCCCAGCTTTTGCAGCATGGCAAGCACATTACAGGGGGCTCCTCCCGGATTCGCCTCAAAGATCGGATTTCCCTGTTCACTATATCCATTTTGTGTAAAGTCAATGAGTAATTCTCCCATTGCTACAACATCATATTTTTCCATTACTCTACCTCAATATCATATTTGGTTACATCCAAATATGTCTTTCCGTTACTTGCAAAACAAATTCCAGAAGCATCTACCGGTGTATAAATCAGCGAGGTCATTACCTGTTCCCCATCATTTACGAATATCTCCACGGAAAATCTGTCTACTAAAATCCTAAGTTTTATCACATCTTTTTTGTCTGAGACATACATACTGCGTGTGCTTATCGTATCTTTCTTAAAACCAGAATGGGTACGGTCAAATGTAAGTGTTTTCTCATCCCTGTCATAGATTATTTCTGAATAATGCTTTTCATCCGCAGCCAGTTTTATTTTAAATTTTCCATATTCATTCCCTTTAAGAGCTATTTGCAAATCAATGCTTCTTCCACTAATGCCTTCCAATTCTGTCTCCTCGTGAATACAAACATCATCATAGCTTATAACATTGCTGCGATAATTTCCAAGCTCACGCACAGGCATCTGACAAATTCTTCCGTCCTTCATTGATAACTCTCTCGGAATAGTCATCATACCGGAATATCTCTGAGTATCAGGATACATTGGATTATCCCATGACTGCATCCAGCCAATCAAAATTCTTCTTCCATCCTCTGTCCCCATAGTCTGTGGTGCATAGAAATCAAGTCCATAATCTACGCACTGTACTTTTTCTCTTGTAAACTTCAGCTTTTCCTTGTCATAATTTCCAATCAAAAATGCTGTATTGTTACCATTGTGAAATTCCAATCCTTCTGCTTCCATTTCCTGTGGTGAAATCATAAGAACCTGTTTTCCATCTAAAGGGTAAAAATCCGGACATTCCCACATCCTTCCTATCTTATTTTCACTACGGTCTAAAATTCCTGCAAATTCCCATTTTTCCGGATTTTCTGCACAAAACAACGCAATCTGACCGCTTCCGTCACTATGACGGCTTCCAACAACCATATAGTATTTTCCATTTTCCTTCCATACTTTTGGATCTCTAAAATCTTCCAAACTACTGCCTTCTGGTAACATATCCGCAGTCACAGCTGGATTATTTTCTATCTTTTCATAATCAACACCATATCCTATTGCAACGCATTGATTCTGGCGGATACATTTTTCCCCATTTGGGGCTGCTTTTTCTTCTACCCCTGTATAAATCAGTAGCTGCTTTTCTCCATCTTCAATCGCGCTGCCGGAAAATACGCCAAAATTGTCATAGTCCTGATCTGGTGCCAATGCTACAGGAAGGTATTCCCACTTGATAAAATCCACACTTTTTGCGTGTCCCCAATGCATAGAATCCCAATGTGTTGCATAAGGATAATACTGGAAGAATAAGTGATGTTCCCCTTTATATTCAGAAAAACCATTAGGATCATTCATCCAGCCAACCGGATTTGAAAAATGATATACCGGTCTGTTATCCTGCGTTATTTTCATACTTTCTTCCATCTCATATTTTCTAGCTTTTTCTAACATTTCACTCATGTTTATCACTCCTGTTTTTTACTAATTCTCGTCTGATAATGACTCTATATATGCATCAAAATATCTCTGTTTGATTTCAAGATACTCTGAAAGTCCATAGTCCTCCATCTTTTGCAGATAGCTATCCCATTCCTCTTCAATTCCACCGTTTAAAATCCAACTTGCTTTCATTTGTTCTGCATATTTTTTGATATCCGTATCGAGCTGTGAGACTCTGTTCGTATCCTCCATACTCATAAAAACATTTGGAAATACGTATTTGCTGTTCATATCAGAAAGATACGTTTCATGCATATTATCAAGACGCCATTTTGCGTCATCAGGTTCTGTTACATACACGTTGTAGTACTCATTCAAAATAGCAAGTGGTCCATTGACCGACTGGTTCTCACGGATTTCCACCGGAGATTTGCCACTGAGATCCATATGTCTTAACATTGGCCCTCCATCTGCATTTGTACTCATTTCAAAAATGTTATCACTATTTTCCTCACCATAAGTACCCCAGTTATTCTGTGCAGATTGGATAGGGTTGTACATTTGATCAATCCACGCAGCTGCAAGTGCTGTATCTCTGCAATTTGAAGTAAGAACACAACGTCCCCTGTCAAATCCACTTGTTTCACTGCCATTCTGCCTTGTTATGTTTACAAGACCTTCCGGTCCTGCAAGTGCCGGCAGCATTACATAGTCTTCATAATTATCAATATTCGCTATATCCCAGGAGAAGCATAATCCATATCTGTGGTTCTTGCCTTTTGCCACATAAGTAGACCAGTCTTGCGTAAAGGCCTCTAGATCCACCAAATCTTCCTCCACCAAATGATGCAGCCAGATAATTCCTTCCTTATATCCTTCCTGTACGGAGGTATAAATTACCTTTCCTTCATCTGTTACTGCAAAATGATCCCCTGTGTCTCCATATCCTTCGCCAAATCCATTCATTAAAATAGCAGGATCCTGGTCTCCATTGTTAATAATAAAGGACATTGGTATCACGCCACCTGTAATATCAAATTCTTGTTGTAGTTCATTTGCATGATTACGAAAAGCAATCAAAACTTCTTCTAATTCCTCTGTTGTTTTTGGCATTTCTAACCCCAGATAATCCAGCCACTTCTTGTTTATATATGGAATATCGCCAATTGCCTGTATAGCCTCTTTTCCTGCTCCAAGCTGCTCAATCCATGGGAAAGAATATATATGTCCATCCGGGGCGGTACACATTACCCTGTATTCCGGATATTTTTCAAAAACAGATTGTAAATTCGGCATATATTTATCAATCAGGTTCTCTAAAGGAATAATAATCCCCTGTTTTGCATAGCGAAGCAAATCATAGTCATTCATTCCTGCTACAAACAATCCGTCAGGTAATGCCCCAAACTGTGCCAAAGCCAGATTTTTCTTATCTCCAAACTGATCAGATACAAAACATGTCCAATTGACATGTACATTCGTCTGTTCTTCCAATCTCATAAATATCGTTCTTTTATTTGGATCCTGCTCTGTTCTGGCAGGTGCATTCGTAATAAATGACAATTCTTTTGTTTCAGATAATGGGAAAGCAACTTCCTCTATCGGAGTTTGGGGATTGATGTCGGCCTGTCCTACTGCCGCTTCTCCACAACCAACTAATGATATACAACTAATAGCAGTCAGTAATATACAAATTGTTTTCTTTATTCCTTTTTTCATCTGCGTTTTCTCCTTCCTACTATTTTTACCCTTTAATGGAACCTACCATAACACCCTTGTCAAAGTATTTTTGGAAAAATGGATACATCACAAGAAGCGGAATGCTGGATACTACAATTGTTGAATACTTCAGTAATTCTGCCATTTTTGCCATTTCTGCAGTACTTTGAATATCAGCAATCATTCCTGATTGAGGTGTATTTTGTACCAAAATGGAACGAAGTACTAACTGTAATGGCTGCAAATCAGCATCATTTAAATAGATCATTGCATCAAAGTAACTGTTCCACATTCCAACAAATCCCCATAATGCCAGAACTGCAATGATTGGTTTGCAAAGTGGAAGTAAAATCTGGAAGAAGTACTGTATCTCATTTGCTCCATCAATCTGCGCAGCTTCCCATAATTCATTGGAAACAGACTGATAATAGGTTCTTGCCAATATCATATTCCATACATTAAATGCGCTTGGTAACAAAATTGCCCATACTGTATTAACCAGACGAAGCTGATTCATCAAAATAAATGTAGGAATCAATCCTCCTCCAAAAAACATGGTAATAACAAATAATGCATTAAAAAACTTTCTACCTACCAAATCTTTTTTAGACATTGGATAAGCCGCAAGAAGTGTAATGAAAACAGAGATTGCTGTTGCTGTAATGGAGTAAAAGAAAGAATTTGCAAAGCCCCTCCATATCATTTTATCTTCCAGCACTCTTCTATATGCTTCCAGCGACCAGTCACTCATACGAAAGCTGATTCCCTGATTATTCAGTACATTTGGATCCATAAAAGAAGCTATTACAACATAAGCAAGTGGAATAACAATTGCTATTGTAAATAACGCTAAAACACTATAGCCCAGGAAAAGAATAACTCTGTCAATTGTACTTCTTTTTGATGCCTTTGATTTGTTTTTTTGTGCCCTCATTGTATGCCTCCTCTCTATAATCCTTCTCCATCATTTAATTTTGATACAATTCCATTTACAACAAGCAATAAAATCACATTGATGATGGAATTAAAGATACCCACTGCTGTGGAATAACCATAATCACCATTCAGTAAACCAATTTTATATACATATGTTGAAATGATTTCTGACGTTGGCAGATTCATTCCTGTTTGAAGTGCATATGCCTTTTCAAATCCAACGCTCATAATATTTCCCGCAGAAAGAATGAATTGTATTACAATAATATTTTTAATAGCTGGAAGCTGTACATACCATATCTGCTGTAAAACATTTGCACCATCAAGCATAGCGGCTTCCTCTAACTCTTTACTTACATTTGATAAAGCTGCGGTATACATGATGGAAGCCCACCCGGCACCTTGCCATATTCCACTGGCTATGTAAATTGTTCTAAACGCCTCCGGCATTGTCATCCAGTTTGTTGATGTTCCCAAAATTTGATTGAGTGGTCCTACTGGAGATAAAAACATTCTCACCATACCACATAAAACGATAACTGATATAAAATTAGGGGCATAAATCAAAAGCTGAATTTTTTTCTTAATACCAACACTACGAATTTGATTCAACAGCAGTGCCAATATGATCGGCATTGGAAATCCCCATAATAAACCATATAAACTTAACTTTAATGTATTCAATAAATAGGACAAAAAATCCGGCGAAGATAAAAAACGTTTGAAATAATCCAGTCCTACCCATTCACTCCCTAAAAGTCCCAGACGTACATTATAATCTTCAAACGCCATAAGGATTCCACCCATTGGTAAATACTTAAAAATAATTGTAAATACAAGTGCCGGCATCAGGAAAAACACATACAATTGCCAGTTTTTCCTGACATACAACAGTTTCTGCTTCATTGTATGTTTTCCATTTGTTAGTTTTTTTTTCGCTTCCACTTTTCATACCCCTTCCATTTCTTATCACGTATTATAACCAGTAAAGTAACCGGTTACTTTGTTTCTTTTTAAATCATATCTTCTATTACTTTAGAAGTCAAGTTACAGCTATATTTTCATGATTTTAGCCAAACATTGCGGGTAAATATTTAGCAAATATGCATAACCGGTAAAGTAACCGGTTATTTTTTTGATTGATTAACAGTTCTGAATTTGATATAATATAGAATACCAAAGGAGCTGACTATCATGAGCAAAAAGAAAGTAACTTTTGATGACATCGCACGATATACTAATTTTTCAAAGACTACTATTTCACGCTATTTTAATGATCCGGATTCACTTACTTTAAAAAATCAGGAAATCATTGCACAGGCATTAATTGATTTAGATTATAAAGAAAATAAAGTTGCAAAAATACTTGCAAGCGGGAAAACGGAATTTGTTGGTATTATTGTTCCAAATCTGTATCTGCACTACTATTCTGAGATGCTTAACCAAATTCTATCTTCTTATGAAAAATTTGGATACAAATTTCTTGTTTTTTCCGGAAACTCAAATGAAGCTATAGAGAGGCGGTACATCCAGGAATTATTAGCCTATAACATAGAAGGGATGATTGTATTAAGTCATACCATTCCTTCTAAGGAACTGGCATCCTATAACATTCCTATTGTTACGATTGAACGGGAAGATGAATATACAAACAGCGTCAACACCGATAACTATATGGGTGGTATTCAAGCGACAAGCCTGCTAAAGAAATGTAATTGCGATATCTACATTCATATAAACGTAAATGTTCCTAAATATATCCCCGCATATGGACGCATTCAGGGTTTTGTTGATATTTGTAGAGATTATAATCTTTCCTATGAATTACTTCTTAAAGATTTAGGAAACTCTTATGAAGATAACCAAAGGTCTATTCAGGAAATTGCCTGCTATCTGGATAAAACTTATAAGGGAAAACGAAAAGGAATCTTTCTTGCCAATGATACCTATGCAAACATGTTTTTAAATTCACTCATTCGATCATATGGTTCACTTCCAGAAGATTATCAAATAATTGGATTTGACAATTCTCCAATCTCCAATGAAGCTGTCATTCCTACCAGTACTGTCGGACAACAAATTGATAAAATAGCTGAAACCGCTATGGAAATACTAGTCGAACAGATGAATGAACGAAAGAAAAGAAAACCTGTTATTCAGACAACTCCAGTTCATAAGGTTATTACTCCGTTATTAATTAATCGCGATACCACATGCAATGTCAACCAATTATAAATTTCAAAAAGCGCAGATATGATATTTATGTTACATATTCTATCATATCTGCGCATTATTCTTTTTACAAAGATACTGGTGAATCACTAATTAAATCATCTGAAATGCCTTAAGTGCATCCATTATATTCGTTGCTCAATTCAGTTACACCTTTGCCAGCTTTACAATGCAGATCAACAATCTGCTGTTTAAACTCTGGGGTGTATGATTTTTGATTTTTAGCCATTGTGTTGAACTCCTTTTTCTATAAGTGTAGCTTACCTCCTTGCTGCGTTTCGCTTTTTTCTTTTTCGTTTTCTTTGGTTTCGGTGTCCTGCCTTTCTGCTTTTTCCGTACTGTCGGCAACCCTTTTTCGTGGGCTTCAATGGTCGGCTTCATCGTTTCGTAATAGAGATTATCTGGCAGAAACATCAGCTTTTTCGGCATCAGAAATTCCGATTCAATCCACGCCCAGGCAAACTGCTCTGCGGTCATACCGGTGTATTTGATAAAGCCCATAGCCGCAAAGGGTCTGCGATTACGTCGTCAAGGTAAGCATCGAGCTCATCAAGAGTGCAGCCGTTTCTTCCTGCTATTCTGTCTTCTTCGACAGCAAGCAGTTCTTCTCTTAGCTTCAGCATTTTTTCCCGACGGTTATAAGTTTCAATATCCATAACAACCAAATCTCCTTCACCATTCTTTGTAAGGAATATTGGCTCTGCCGTTTTACGACACATATCTGCAATCTCGTTGTAGTTCTGGCGGATTGCTGCTGATGGACGAATATTCATATTTGCACCTCCTTAAAACAGTTGCGATATTAAAAGTTTTCTTTCGTGGCTATCCAAATACAGATTAAGCCTTTGATTGCTTAAAATTGAGATTTTATAAATTTTTCTGCTTCGTAGTAACTATGAAGCCTTTTTGTCATGCCATAAATTAATGACCGCCACCTTCTATCCGTGTTTTCAATCAAGATTGCGAACTTGTTTCGCAATTACCTATAATAAATAGTTTGCAATTTGAATCTTTACATCCTTCTGTCCAAGTTTCTAAATCAGGCATTTTAATTCCTCCCTTATTCCATTTTTAGAACAGTTGTTCTCTGTTTGTATTCGCATGTTAACTCTCTTATTACATTTTGTAAAGCAAATTTTATATATAAAAAAGAACCCACTAACCATTTAGGTTATGTAGGTTCTTAATAATTATTTTTGCTTATATCCATCAAATGCTTTTTCTAATTTTCTATAATCACAATGATACTTTAATACTTTATTTTTTGTAATCTGTTTATCGTATATCTTTGTAGCTTTCTTTGCGATTTCCTCTGTTATTTCTGTTAAAAAATTATATTCTTTAATCATCAAAAATGTTCTCTGACTATCGCTTCTTGCCATACCACTGCTTATATCAAATTTTACTTTCTGATATACGCTTTCATCAACAGGAAACATCTTGCGCAAATCCAAAACAGATAATATTCTTTGTCTGTAATCTTTCTGCTTATCTTTATCTATTTTTCTAAGTATGTCCTGATTTTTAATTTCAACAATTACATCATCTGGTCTCACTGGGTCTTCTGTAATATCTATTACTTCATAAATTCTATACTAGCTTGCAGTAACATCTGCCCAAGTTTTATGTTTATCTTTGCCAGAAGTCAATGGTATTACATATTCTCTGCCATCATTATTCAATAGTATTCCCAAATGAGGTTTTAATTTATAATTTGGCTCATCCTTGTCAAAATATATTTCTGGCTCTATACTATGTAAATATTCTAAATATTTAATATCTATGTATACAAATTGAACTTTATCAAATTTCATATGTGTCTACTCATCTTTCCGTTTCATTAGAATATAAAACAATTAATATTAAAAAAAATGGGAAGCATTAGCTTCCCTTTATCGTTCCACACTTCAACGCCTTTGGCAGTGGCACGCCAACCTATATCGTTCTGCATTTCAACGTCTTTGGTAGCAGCAAACCAACCTATATCGTTCCACACTTCAACGCCTTCGGTAGTGGCACACCATATTCAATTGCCATTGTATCAAATACAACAACTCTTTGTATAATTATAATATGACAGATTTTTAAGAAAGTCAATAAACTTTTAAAAAAATCATCACACTATTATATATATATCCAATTTCATTGATTTTATACTTATTTTATCATTCCAGCCATTTGTCCTAAATATGGTAACATTGCAATTAATGCATCTGCTCCTTTATCAGCCAAAAACTTTAAAACTCCTGCAATTTTTTCTTTTGCTTTTTCCTTCTTCCCACTTTTTACTGCTGCATCTATTCCAGATAATTTATCCTCCAAATCATCCTTCTCATCTTTTGACATAGTTTCTTCTGGAATCTGTTCAATATTCTTTATTGCCTGTTCCAATGTAATACTTATATTGATATTATTAGAATTATTTGCATTTGCTGATAAATTTATATTATTCTGACCTAATCTTGCAAGTTCTAATTCATCTTTTCGCTTTTGTTCTTCCATCTCTAAGTTATCTTTATAATTAATCAATTTTTCTTTTATTTTTATAATGTCACCATCATAATCTGGTGCCTTTCCATCATGTCCCCATCTGTACATATCTAATCCACTATGAATATTTTCAATTTCATTATCATAAACACCAAATACTTGCTGAATAAATTCATATTTATCATGCGGATTGTTTCTTTTTTCATCACACGCATCTATATATTTCTGTAAAGTATCTATCTTTCCCATATAATCCCTCCTGTCATTTAGATTGATTATATACTTAATACCATTTTTCCACAATAAAAAAGACAGCCGAAGCTGTCAATTTTATATTATAATTTTAGATTAATCCAACTATATCCTTTTTGTTGGAAGTTCCAAAACCATAACACGCACATTCTTTTCTTTTAGCTTTCTAAGTTCATCTAATGTATCTTGTTTAGTTCTTCCAAGTCTATCTAGCTCAGTGATAATTAATACCTCATCTGCACTACTAAATTTTGCGTTAAACATGAGCCACTTGTCATCATCATCTGAAACAAAGCTGTTCATCATATCAGCCAACTCAGATTTTGTCACAACATCCTTCAAGCCTTCTGCAACATCTGAAATCTGCTTTTCAAGAGATATCA
>OGJI01001551.1_pt1 | contig 24486 bp, 16 predicted proteins | sample 1572031 | NCBI WGS metagenome assembly OGJI01 (sample SAMEA2582119, study PRJEB24529) | metagenome | biome: Human gut stool | place: China | collected 2011
AATTGAAGCAATTCGGATCGCAGCGGCAAAGGAGTTTATGAGAGTGCCTCTTGAGGAAGCATCGATCAACCGGATCGTCCACGACGCGGATATATCAAGAGGAAGCTTTTATACATATTTTGAAGATAAGCAGGATCTGTTGAGGTGGCTGATCTATGCCCAGGCAGAACAGCATTTTAAAAACTATATCGAGCGGCTTCAGGAAAACGGAGGCGATCTGTGGGATATGCTTGAGAGTGTGTTCGACCGCGGAATGGATCTTATGGAGCGGGCAGGTCTGATCAATATTTTTCAGAATCTGATCAAGAGCGCAAAGTTCATGGATATTTTCAGGGGTGATCCGGAGTATGACCCGCAGGTATGCCGGGAGAATCAGAGCTTTATGAAGCTATTATATGAAAATATCGATCAGGACAAAGAGCCGATCAGCAGGGAGGCTTTAAATGAGCTGATCGAAATGCATATGGTTGTATTTATGATGTCGCTCAAGCGCTTTTTCCGTGACGGGGAGGCGAGAGAGGAAGCTTCCGAGTATTACAAACGTCATATCCATATGCTTCACTACGGCATATGTGCATATAGATCAGACAGCAGGGAAGAGGAGCAGCGGTAAGGAATAGAAAAGCTGCCCGCGAAACAGAACATGCGGATTGGAAGACAAAAAAGGATCCGCAGGAGAGATCAAAAAGCAACAGGTTGCAGAAAATGAGGAGGAACCATGAAGAAAGCAGGTAAGATCGTAATCGGACTTGTATGCGTCGGCGCATTTGGAGTCCTGATGTTCACAAGATTTACGAAAAAAGAAGAGCCGATTGAGGCCGTTCCGAACCCGACCGTCGTCGTCCAGACACCGGAGACAGGAAATATTGAACTTTCCACAGGACTGACAGGTACCGTGGAACCGGCCGATCAGGTGTACATCATCCCGAAGGGAAGCGGAGAAGTACTGGAGGTTTATGTAAATCAGGGCGATACCGTACAGAAGGGACAGAAGCTGTTCCGCATCGACAACAAGCAGTTAGACGCGGCAAGGATCACGTTAAATACGACTCAGGTATCCTTAAATGATGCCCAGACATCTGTAAACAGGATGAAGGCGCTCTACGAGAGCGGGGATATTTCCGCCCAGGCCTACGAGCAGGCGGTAAGCGGTCTGTCCATGGCGAAGCTCCAGTATGATTCCGCAAAATTAAACTATGATACCCAGAGCGAGAACACGGTCGTTACCGCGCCGATCGCCGGTGTCTTAGAGCAGTTTGGCGTGCAGGTGCATGATATGTCTGCGGGCGGTTCTGTCGCAGGCGTTGTATCCGGTGCAGGCGGAAAAACACTGACCTTCAACGTGTCGGAGCGTGTCATGAAGGGATTAAATATCGGTGATCCTGTGACGGTGGAGAAGAACGGAACGGATTACAGCGGCGCGATCTCCGAGATCGGCAGCATGGTGGACGCGTCCACAGGACTTTTCAAGGTGAAAGCGACCTTGGGGGACGCGGACGGACTTGCCAGCGGAACGATGGTAAAGGTTTATGTGACAGCGGAGAAGGCGGACAACGTCATGGTCGTTCCGGCAGACTGTGTGAACTACAGCAATGGAGACGCTTACGTGTATACATATGATGCCGCGACATCAACGGCGAAAAAGACTCCGGTGGAAGACGGACTCATCGATTCTGACAAGATTCAGATCGTTTCCGGACTTTCCTACGACGACGAGGTCATCACAAGCTGGTCCAAGGAGCTTTATGACGGCGCCGCTGTGAATATTCAGGGCAGTGATGATGGCGAGGAAACGGAAGCCGACAGCGAGGAGAGCTCTGAAGGAGATACAGACAGTAGTGAGACAACAGCAGAAGAGACTACAGAAGCCGCGGAAACGGCAGCAAAATAAGGAGGCACAAGGAACATGGGACTTACCAAAAAGGTCTTAAAACGGCCGGTCACAACTGTTCTTGTTGTGCTCTGCCTGATCGTATTCGGTCTCAGCTCGATCTTTTCATCCCAGCTTGAGCTGATCCCGGAAATGGAGATGCCGATGCTGATCGTCAGCGCGGTCTACCCGGGAGCAAGCCCGGATGACGTGGATCAGCTTGTGATCAGTAAGATAGAGGATGAGATCGGAACGCTTTCCGGTGTCGATTCCGTCACCAGCATGTCTTCGGAAAACTTCGGAATGGTCCTGGTCCAGTATGACTATGACCAGGATATCGATAAAGCTTACGATGACTTAAAGAAAAAGCTGGATGGGATCAAGTCGGATCTCCCGGATGATGTCGATACCCCGACGATCATCGAGATGGATATCAACAGTACACCGTCCATCACCCTCGCAGTCAACAATGACAGCGTGGATAACCTCTATAACTATGTAAATGACGATATCGTTCCAGAGATCGAAAAACTGACTTCCGTAGCCAGTGTCGACGTATCCGGTGGTCAGGAGGCCTATATCAAGGCGGAGCTGATCCCGGAAAAATTAAGCCAGTATCATGTGAACATGAATACCATCATTGCGGCTTTAAAGTCTGCGGACTTTTCCATGCCGATCGGAAGTACCTCCGTCGGAAACAAGGATCTTTCCGTGACATCCGGAACATCCTTTGACACGATGGAGCTTTTAAAGAAGATCCCGATCACACTGGGCAACGGAAATATCATCTATATGGAAGATGTTGCCAATATCTACAATACCGTTGAGGCAAAGGACAGTATCGGACGTTACGACGGCAAAGACACGATGACGATCGGTGTCAAGAAAAATCAGGACAGCGACCACATTACCGTTTCCAGGGCAGTCCAGGAGACAATGCAAACGTTAAAAGCACAGGATCCGTCTCTGGAGTATGTTGTTGTCAACGATTACAGTGATCAGATCAGCGATTCCTTAAAAAGCGTATTCCAGACCATGATCATGGCAGTCATTATTGCGATGTTCATCATCTGGCTGTTCTTCGGGGATATCAAGGCATCCCTGATCGTCGGAACCTCCATCCCGGTATCAATTTTAGCGGCCCTCATCCTCATGAAGACCATGGGCTTTACGTTAAACGTCATCACCCTGTCGAGTCTGGTTCTCGGCGTCGGAATGATGGTTGATAACTCAATCGTAGTTCTGGAAAGCTGCTTCCGCTTTACGGATAAGGGCGGTGGCTTTGTTGAAACGAGAAAAGCCGCAATCGATGGTACTGCAGCTGTGCTGGAATCCATTATCGGCGGTACCGTTACGACCTGTGTCGTATTTATCCCGTTAGCCCTGATCTCCGGAATGAGCGGACAGATGTTCAAGCCGTTAGGCTTCACAATCGTATTCTGTATGATTGCGTCCCTGATTTCCGCGATGACGCTTGTACCGCTCTGTTACGTGTACTACCGTCCGAAGGAGAAGGAAAATACCCCGGCCTCCGGCATCATGAGAGCTCTGCAGAATGGATACCGTTCCCTGATGGAGAAGCTTTTAAAGAAAAAAGCGATGGTCATGGGAACCGCCGTTGTGCTTGTGATCTTCTCCCTGTTCCTTGCGACAAAGTTAAAGACAGAGCTTATGCCGGCAGATGATCAGGGAACGATCGCAGTGACGATTGAGACCCAGCCGGGTCTTAAGATCGAGGAGGTCGATAAGATCCTCCAGAGAGCAGAGAACTATGTGACTCAGGATCCGGATCTTGATTCCTACATGCTCTCCTACGGAAGTTCCGGACTTTCCATGAATATGGGCGGAAGCGGAGCGACCCTGACGGCATATTTAAAGGATGACAGAGGCAGAAAGACGGATCAGGTGCTCAAGGAATGGAAACGCGATATGCAGAAATGGTCGGATTGTTCGGTCAGTCTGGAAAGCCAGAGCTCTCTGGGTAGTGGGATGTCCATGGGAAATGCGGAGGATCTCGAATATATTCTTGTCAGCACACAGTACGATGACTTAAAGAAAGCATCGGATGAGATCGTTTCCGAGCTCCAGAAACGCCCGGATGCGACAAACATCCACTCTTCCCTTGAAAACAGTGCTCCCCTTGTAAAGATCAATGTGGATCCGGTCAAGGCGGCAGCGGAGGGACTTTCCCCGACCGCCGTTGCTTCCCAGGTATACATGATGGTCAGCGGAACGACGGCAACGACCCTGAATGTTGACGGAAATGATATCGATGTAAAGGTTGAGTACGCGGATGATGAGTACGATACGATCGATAAGCTCCAGGGAATCGTTCTTCCGACAGCGACCGGCGGATCCGTAGCCCTTATGGATATCGCGGATATCGGCTTCAAGGACAGCCCGCAGAGTATCACAAAGAGTGATAAGCAGTATCAGGTGACCATCACCGGTACACTGACAGAGGGCGCGGACAGCACGACAAAACAGAAGATCCAGAAGGATGTGATCGATAAGCACTTATCCGGCACGATCTCCATGCAGGAAAACACATCCACAAAGATGATGAACGAAGAATTTGCATCCCTGGGACAGGCGATCGCCACAGCCGTATTCCTCGTATTTGTTGTAATGGCTGCACAGTTCGAGTCACCGAAGTTCTCCATCATGGTGATGACGACGATCCCGTTCGCCCTGATCGGTTCCTTCCTGTTCTTATGGTTAGTGGACTGCCCGATCAGCATGACCTCCCTGTTAGGCTTCTTAATGTTAGTCGGAACGGTAGTAAACAACGGTATTTTGTACGTCGATACGGCGAACCAGTACCGGGCAACGATGAACTTTAAGGAGGCGGTCATTGAAGCCGGCGCGACCCGTATGCGCCCGATGTTCATGACAACACTCACGACGATCGTGGCAATGATCCCGATGGCGGCGGCTTACGGAAATGCCGGTAAGACGATGCAGGGACTCGCACTCGTGGATGTCGGTGGACTGATCGTCTCTACAGCGATGGCACTTCTTGTTCTTCCGGTCTTCTATGTGATCATGAGCGGAAAGAATACGGATAAGGAAGAAATCGTTGACGTAGATTAAGCTTTGAACATTGAAAGCGGATCCCTGCAGAGTCTGCAAGAGACGGCCGCTGCCCGGTCGGGAGGCGGTCAGCCGGAATGCGGAACGCTCTGCGGGGCTTCCTGCTTTTGGAGGCGGAAGCCGGGGTGAATAAAATTGCCACCGGATTGCCGTATTTGGAAAGAAAATGTAAGAGAAATGTTATTGCGTTTCTGCGATGAAATCGTTATGCTCATAGATGGAGGGAAACCTATGAGACAGAATCAATGGAAAAAGGCAGGTCTGACCGTGCTCTCAGCCGTTTTTATGGGAAGTCTTTCCCTGGCGGCAGCGGGTACCGGAATTCCTGCGTTAGCTGCGACGAAGGATGTCGCGGTCACAGAATATGACGAAGCAGCGCTTGAAAAGTTTAAGGACAATACCCTGGAATACTGGGAGCTCCCGGGACTGATCGAGAGGTATAATACGGATTATCAGAACCAGCTGCAGAAGTATTATTACAATCCGGGCGGATCCACGGGCCTTACAAAGGACCAGATGTCAGCGCTGGCGGCGGATCTCCGCGCGGAGGCGGATGAGCTGGAGAATGACGCGGATGATCTGAAAAATGACAGCTCAACCCGCAGCGAATATAAAGAATATAGGACAAACATGCATGCCCTGCGCGCTTATGCGCAGCAGCTGGAAGATACCGCAAATGGAAAAAAGAACGGCGGCTCAGCACTCCGCGGACTTCGTATCGCGAGAAATGAGAAGACAAAAACCGCAAGGGAAGCGATGCGCACTTATGAGACATTAAAGGATCAGTATGATATTGCTGTCTTAAATCAGGAGATCGCAAAGCAGAATTATGAGGCGGCACTGAAGAAAAAAGATCTCGGAATGATGTCAACGGAAGATGTTCTGACCGTAGAAGATGCCTTAAATTCCGCAAACGGAAGTGCGCTTCAGGCGGCATCCAGTCTAAACAGCCAGAAGCAGACGCTGATCACGATGTTAGGCTGGGAGTACAACGCGGACCCTGAGATTACAAAGGTTCCGGAACCGGATCTTACGGTGATCGATTCCTTCGATCCGAAGAAGGACGAGGCGAAGGCCATCGAGATGAACTATACGCTGTATGATACAAGAATGGCAAAGGCCAGTTCCTCCGGCGGAGCAGTAAAGAAAGCCAGAAATATCAAGGACCAGGAAGATTCTATCCGTTCTTCCCTGGATCTTATGTACCAGGACGTAAAGCAGAAACAGAAAGCCTACGAGGCATCTGAGACGCTTTACGGAGCCGCAAAGGCCGACAAGGCAGCTGCTGACAGGAAAAATGCCCTCGGAATGATGAGCCGCCAGGAATACCTCCAGGCGGAGTCCGCATGGCTTTCCAGTGAGGCATCCCACACAGCGGCAAAGCTCGACCTTACAGGAGCAATCGAAAACTATCAGTGGGCGCTTGAGGGACTTCTCGATATCGGTTCCTCATCGCAGAGCTAAAGGAGAATCAGAATGAAAAGAAATTTGACAGGACGTGTGATTCCGGCAGCACTTGCGCTTGCGCTTGCGGCAGCGCCTGTGAACGCTTTCGCAGCGACGAAGGCGGTTCAGGCGACCGGTGTTGCGGATGAGAACGGATTTATATCCCAGCCGGGAAATGAGTACGATGACGCGACGATGAAGAAGCTCGCGGATAACATGCTGGAATATGACGAGATCGGGAAGCTTGTTGAGGTCTACAGCCAGACGTTTAAGACAGTGAAAGAGACATATTCCGATAAGAAGGACGCAGCAAAGGATGTCGTGAAGCTGAAATCAAAATTACTGGATAGTTCGGGAGAGCTTGCGGATACGGCAAGTACACTGAAAGGCTCTCTTGACGCAGCCAAAGAGATGATCGGTAAAGTTCCGGCAATGACTCCGACAAACTACGCACAGCTCTATTACAGTTCAGAACTCATGGACTACCAGGCAGACGCAATTGCGCTGCAGGGCGACAGCCTGGAACAGGTATCCCCGGAGCAGATGCATATCAAGCTTGTGGACAGCACCCGCGCGGCGCTGACCGCCGGCGCCCAGAGCGCCATGATCGGCTACAAGCAGTTAAAGCTCAACGAGGAGAGCTTAGAGAGCGGACTCACACTCTTAGAGGCAGTCTACCAGTCCACCCAGAACCAGGCAGCCAACGGTCTTGCGACCCAGAGCCAGGTCCTTTCCGCGAGACAGCAGCTGGAGTCCACCCAGGCAACGAAACTGACACTGACATCCAGTGAGCAGAAGCTCCGTCAGACTCTCTGCACGATGCTCGGATGGAAGTATGACGCAAAGCCGGAGATCAAGGATGTCCCGGCAGCTGATCTTACAAGGATCGACGGAATGAACCCGGAGAAGGACAAACAGGCGGCGCAGGACAACAACTTTACGATCCGATACAACGTGCTGGACCTCGACAACAAGGACGCAGGCTCCGTCGAGTACCAGAACTTACAGCGCACGATCAAGCAGGAGAAGGAAGAAGTCGCGTCCTCCCTCGTAAACCTTTACAACGACGTTCTCCAGAAGAGAAACGAGCTCCAGACAGCAAAGGCAGCTTACGAGCTGGAAAAGACGAAGATGGAGACTGCCGAGAGAAAATGGCAGTTAGGAACCATCGGACGCCTTGAGTATATGCAGCAGCAGAACTCCTTAAAGACAAAGGAGATCGCGGTGAAGACCGGAGACCTCTCATTGTTCCAGGCAATGGAGACCTATGACTGGGCTGTCAAGGGAAACTTAAGTCTTAGTCAGTAAGCTGCGGATGCGCTGAAAATAGTTCAGCGATCCGAAAGCGGACTTTCACAGTGGGCAGGGAAGATGTTCCCTGCTCACTTTTTTTACCCGAAGTTTTGGCGGTATTATCAGGGGTGGCTGCAGAGGCGATAGCTGTATGGGAAGTGTGTTCGTCAGTGGCCGCTGGGCTGGTGCTTTTCAGAAAACAGGCAGGTCTCGCCTTTAAAAGCGCCTGAAAATCTTCCTCCGGAATCAGATCTTTCAGCGTTTCCTTTGATTTTTCCGACATCGATGCATGAATGCTGTCCGTGTAGCATAGGGATGGGTACAGAACACACCAGAAATTGTGCCCGGCACCGTTCCCGATGGTCACCCGGACGGCTTCATACATCCCGGCGGGAAATGTCATGTCCCCGTAGGTGCGCACCGGAAACCTGCAGGTCTCGATCCCCACATGTACAGCGTAATCATACCCGAAGCTGTGGATAAAGTCTTCTGCTGCGGCTTCCAGTGTGGAAGATTCAGACAGGATATATGCTTTCAGCTCCTCTTTTCCGGCGATCTGACCCGCGGCGGCCCCGTCCCGGATCTTTTCCAGAAGAAGATCCTTCACCCGAAGCTTTAACGCCTGGTCTTTGGCGGAATCACTGTTCGCGAGAACATGGAACCGCAGGATCTTTGGGGCAATATCCGCCGCCAGAGCCTCGTCCCGCGCCCGGATGCCGGACATGGAAAGAAGAAAACAGATCAAAAAACACAGGAAAGAGAGACTGAGCTTACAGGTTCGTTTCATAGATACACCTTCTTTGCTTTTTACTTTTTATGTCAGAGGCAAATGTTATTTCCTGTTTGTAATTATTACCAGTTGTGCTATAATCTAAACGATAACATGTCAAAACAGCCCGTCCAGTGCCAGTGCATCGGGGGAAATGATTCGGGTGCACAGTGGTCCTGTAAGGAATCTGCCGGCTTTGCTGACCGGGATCACGCGCCAAATCTCACGGACGTTCGACTTGAATAGAAAATCAGAGAGGAATCAAAAAAAACATCATGGAAAAGAAAAATATCGTTGTCCTGTTTGGCGGACAGTCATCTGAGCATGTAGTATCCTGTATGTCTGTACAGAATGTGGCAGCAAATATCAATGAGGAGAAATATAATGTGATCCTCGTCGGGATCACGGAGGACGGACACTGGGTAAAGGTGGACTCCTTAAGCCAGGTCAAAGATGATACCTGGAGAGAGTCAAAAACTGGGGCGGTGCTGTCTCCGGACGCAAAGGAGAAATGCCTGATCGTCACAGAGAACGGATCTTTTGAGAAGATTCCGGTGGATGTGGTATTCCCGGTCCTTCACGGTCTCTACGGTGAGGACGGAACCGTACAGGGAATCCTTGAGCTTGCGAAGGTCCCGTACGTCGGCTGCGGCGTTCTCGCTTCCGCGGTATCGATGGATAAGCTTTCCACAAAGCGCATGGTAAGCGGACTCGGCATCTGTCAGGCAGCTTACGTTTCCGTTATGAAAGCGGAATTAAAGGATATGGATGCGGTTATCGCGAAAATCGAAAAAGAGATCCCATATCCGGTATTTGTAAAGCCGTCTAACGCCGGTTCCTCCAGAGGTGTTACAAGAGCAGACAACCGAGAAGAGCTGATTACCGGTTTAAGGGAAGCAGCTGACAATGACCGCCGTATCCTCGTAGAGGAGATGATCGTGGGCCGTGAGATTGAGTGCGGCGTATTCGGTGACGGTGATTCCACGAAAGCCTCCGGCGTGGGTGAGATCCTTGCTGCGGCTGAGTTCTATGATTTCGACGCGAAATACTACAATGCGGAGTCCAAGACCGTCGTTGACCCGGAGCTTCCTGACGGAGCCACAGAGCGTGTCCGTGAGGATGCCGTTAAGATCTTCAACGCGGTGGACGGCTACGGCTTATCCCGCGTGGATTTCTTTGTAAAGGCCGACGGAACGGTCGTATTCAATGAGATCAACACACTTCCGGGCTTCACCGCCATCAGCATGTATCCGATGTTGTGGGAGGCAAGAGGTGTAGACAAGAGACAGCTGATCGACGATCTGATCGATCACGCGTTTCGGAGATATGAGAGATAAAAATGTTCACAGCGGTCCGTGCCTGAAGCCGTGCGGACCGTTCAAAATGATATATCAGGGGAGATTTACATGACAAAGGATATTTTAGTCCGTGTCCGGGGGGTACAGACGATCGGTGAGGAAGAGGACACGGTCGAGATGATCACCCCGGGGACGTATTATGTGAAAAACGGCAAGCAGTATCTGATCTATGATGAGTCGCTTGACGAGACGGGCACACCGACCCACAATACGGTGAAAGTGATGGAGAACCGGATCGAGGTCATGAAACGCGGACTTGTGGAGAGCCACATGATCTTTGAACCCGGAAGACGGACGACAGCAAACTACCGGACGCCGATGGGACTGTTCCTGATGGGGATCACGACTTCCCTGCTTGAAGTTGAGGAGGACGAAGAGTCCATTCTTCTAAGAATCAAATATTCCATGGAGATGAACGGGGAATACGCATTTGACTGCAGTACAGAAATTCTGGCATCGTCGAAAAAGGATGAAGTGCTGGGAATTTCAATATAGAGAAAAGTCTTGATATGGGGATGTTGAAAGGGTTACACAAATACGCATTTCCTGACAGCTCAGGGAGATGACAAAAAAGAAAGGACGCAGCTGGCCTGTAGATCGTATTCGGAGAAATAGCGGTCGAAAGAACAGCTGTGAGAGGACAAACGATGTATGGAGAGTTTTTTAGTCGCGGTTAATGCGGTCATCCCGTTCTTCTGTTATCTGGCGCTCGGATATACGATGAAGATCAGAGGAGTTGTGAAAGAGGAATTTTTACAGAAGCTGAACCAGATGGTCTTCCGGGTATTTTATCCGTTTATGACCTTCTACAATATTTATAAAGCCGATGCCGAGTCGCTTCCGAGACCATTGCTTTTGATTTTCACGGGTGCAAGTATCCTGATCGTGGAAGCTCTCCTGATCGTGATCATTCCGAAGATCGTAAAGGAAAACCCCAGAAGAGGCGTTATCATCCAGGCGATTTTCCGAAGCAACTTTGTTCTGTTCGGACTGCCGCTCACGATCGCGGTATTCGGAGATTCAGCGGCATCGATCGCGGCTATGATGGTTACGGTCGTTGTGTCGATCTACAATACCACATCGGTATTTATTCTTGAAATGTTCAACGGAGAGGGAAAATCAGATATTAAGAAGACACTGAAGGCAGTAGTAGCAAATCCGCTCCTGCAGGGTGCCATTGTGGGTCTGATCTTCTTCTTCCTCGGGATCAAGCTTCCGGGAAGTCTTGTGACCCCGATCGCAGCGTTCTCCAATATGACTTCTCCGCTGGCGATCTATGTGCTCGGTGGAACCTTACAGTTTAAGGCAATCCGGAAAAACCTCAAATATCTGGTTCCAACGCTTACCTGCAAGCTGTTTATCCTTCCGGCGATCATTATCGCGATCGCTTACGCCTTTGGACTTCGTAGACTTGAGCTGTTCCTTCTGATCGCTGTCTACGCGACACCGGTTGCAGCCGCATCCTACCCGATGGCGCAGAATATGGGCGGTGACGGAGAGCTTGCCGGACAGTTTGTCGTGATCAGTACGGCGGTGTCCATGTTTACACTGTTCTTATGGATCTTCTTTATGAAGTCTGTAGGATTGATTTAAAATCAAATAAAAAAGCCCTGTCTTCTGGATGAAACTAAATTCATCAGAAGAGGGGGCTTTTTTATTTTGTCTTTTTCTTGTCGATTCAGTCTTTTTTGAAAATTCCTTTGATACGCTGACCGATCGTTTTCTTCTTCGGAAGCGGGATCAGTCCTCCACGCGGAACGGACTTGATCGCTGTGATGTAAAGACCGCTGATCTCAACCTTGACCTCAGTCTTTAACGGGAGCTGAAGGAAAACCTTTTCATCGGCAATCATGGTCATGATCTTTGTACCGATTTTTGCTTTAACTACCGGAACCTTCATCCACTTTGCATACCATGGAGTCTGCTCATAAACGATCGGCGGGAGTCCGGCTTCCTTTATTTTCAACTTTTTCTTGTCGATCGCCATCAGACTCACAGTCTGCTTAGCGGCATCGATCGCGCTCTGCTGTTCTACCTGGCGCTTTTCCATCTTACGTCCGAGGAAGTAAAGCACAGCGAGGACAACGACAAGGATCAGGAGAATGACAAGAATGACATTTGCTACGATACTCCAGTTCATGTGGATACCTCCAGTGTGTTCACGTTCGCCCTGTATCACAGGGCATTACCTGTAAATTATACCATCGCAGGTATAAAAGCGCAAGCTTAATTTGATTCAGCAGAAAGCCAGCAAAAAGCCATGTCCAAAAAACTCCGAAGCCGGAAGCGGCTGTGAAGAGCAACATAAATAGAGGAGAAAATTTGATATAATTAAAACGGAAAATTTACTTTACACACAAAAGAATAAAAAGGTTGCGCATCATGGAATAAAATAGTATAATTATAGATAACTGGTTGCGTATTGTGCAAAAAATCAGAATAACTCGAATATGCAAGTTCGAGGGCCGCTTTTAGAAAAAATGAAAAAAGCAGTGCGGACAACAGCCGGAAATCATGTACAGGAAAGGTGATATGGAGATGGGAAAACAGACAGCTTGGGAAGAAATTGATAAGAAATCCAGCGAGATCTTTACCGCCAGCGACGAGATCTGGGGCTGCGCGGAGACTGCCTTCACGGAAGACAAGTCGATGAAGATCCTCTGCGATGTTCTGAAAGCAGAAGGTTTTACAGTTGAGACAGGTCTTGCGGATGTAAAGACGGCATTTAAGGGCACGTTTGGTTCCGGAAAACCTGTGATCGGTATCTTAGGCGAGTTCGATGCCCTGTCCGGACTGGATCAGGAAGCGGGAGCTACCGAGAAGATCGTTGTGCATGATGGCGCCAGCGGACACGGCTGCGGACATAACATGCTCGGCACAGCGTCCCTCTCCGCGGCGATCGGAATCAAAAAATATCTGGAAGAAAGCGGAAAACCGGGAACCGTGATCTATTTTGGCTGCCCGGGTGAGGAAGGCGGATCCGGAAAGGCATTTATGGCGAAAGGCGGAGTGTTCGCAAACCTTGATGCCGCGATCACATGGCATCCGGGAGATTTAACGCAGGCCGACACGGGAAGCTCCCTCGCAAACTATCAGGTAGCGTATAAATTCTATGGAAAGAGCGCCCACGCAGGCGGCGCACCGCATCTTGGACGAAGCGCCCTTGATGCGCTGGAGCTTATGAACATGGGTGTCCAGTTCTTAAGAGAGCATGTGGTTCCGGAGGCGAGAATCCACTACGCGATCACAAACACCGGCGGATACTCCCCGAACGTTGTACAGCCGTACGCGGAAGTTCTGTATCTGATCCGTGCCCCGAAGAACAGCCAGGTGGAGGAGATCTATCAGCGTGTCAACAAGATCGCTGAGGGCGCTGCCCATATGACAGAGACCCGCGTGGAGATCGATTTCGTAAAAGGCTGCTCGAACCTCATGAGCAACAAAGTGATCGCAAAGGAACTCTGGGATAACCTTGTGGAGCTTGGCGCTCCGGAGTACACGGAAGAGGAGATGAAGTTTGCCAAAGCCATCAGTGAGGGCGTTGGCGACAGCCGTTTTGAGTCCTTAGAGAAGATCGCAAAGAACTGCAAGGACAAAGCAGCTAAGGCGGAAGTCCTTTCCCATAAGGGCGAGAGCATGTACCGCTTTGTTGCTCCGTTCAACCCGGACGGAATCATGTCCTTCGGTTCCACGGACGTCGGTGATGTGAGCTGGAACTGTCCGACTGCTCAGGCCTACGTTGCTACATGGGCGGCTGGAACACCGGGCCACTCCTGGCAGGTTGTTTCCCAGGGCAAGAGCGGACTGGCACACAAGGGACTGATCTACGCGGCGAAGGCAATGGCAGGCGCAGCGATCGATATGTATGAGGATCCGGAGATCATCGCGAAGGCGAAAGCGGAGATGGAGGAGGAGCTGGATGGCGACACCTATCACTGCCCGATCCCGGACGGCTGCAAGCCGAGAGCGCTTGGAATGAAGATGTAAAAAATTGATGGATGCGATTGAGCGTGAATAGATCTTTCCGGCGAACGTGAAAGGAATGACGCATTGTAATCGTACATAAAAAGTGGGGAGAAGTTCCGTAAAATGGAACTTCTCCCCGTTTTTTATTTCAAGGAAGATCCTGATCAGATCCGTTTCAGCTCATACTGTCTTGTGCCGAGACCGATCTTTTCCGCCTGATCGAGAGTCGCCTGCCATTCGATATTTGGGTTGGAATCCTTGAAGTGATCATGGTGGCAGTGCCATCCCGGCTGGGAGAGATGTTCCCCGAGCTGGCTATTGGCGATTGGCGCTGCTTTCAGACAGGCATCTGCGCAGGCCTGGTCCAGAGCGACCGGATCGAAGCTTGCGAACATTCCGATATCCGGAAGGATCGGGGCATCATTTTCACCGTGGCAGTCACAGTTCGGGCTGATATCCTGCACAAGGGAAATATGGAAGCACGGGCGGTCATAACAGACAGCCTGCGCGTACTCTGCCATCTTGCGGTCTAAAAGCTCGTTGGCATTGTAGTTCGGGTTGTAGATAGCATCAAAGCTGCAGGCACCGATACAGCGGCCGCAACCTTTGCACTTGTCATAATCGATGACGGCTTTCTTATTTACATATGTAATAGCATCGCTTCCGCACTCCTTCGCACAGCGTCTGCAGCCGCGGCAGAGCTTCTCACGGACGGACGGCTTTCCGCTTGCATGCTGCTGCATTTTTCCGGCACGGCTTCCGCAGCCCATACCGATGTTTTTGATGGCACCACCGAAACCGGTGGATTCATGACCTTTGAAATGGGTCAGGCTGATAAAGACGTCGGCGTCCATAACCGCGTGGCCGATGAAGGCCGTCTTGCAGTATTCTCCGTTTACGACCGGAACCTCCACCTCGTCAGTTCCGCGAAGACCGTCACCGATGATGATCTGGCAGCCGGTGGAGATCGGGTTGAAGCCGTTGAGGTTTGCACAGTCTAAGTGATCCAGGGCATTTTTTCTGCTGCCCGGATACAGGGTGTTGCAGTCGGTCAGAAACGGCATGCCGCCCTGTTCCTTACAGAGATCCGCAACGGCTTTCGCGTAGTTCGGACGAAGGAAAGCGAGGTTTCCGAGCTCACCGAAATGCATTTTGATCGTGACGAATTTTCCGTCCATGTCAATGTTTTTGATCCCTGCAGCAACGCAGAGCTTTTTCAGCTTGTCCAACTGGCTGGTTCCAACCGAACACCGGAAATCGGTAAAATAAACCGTTGATTTTTCCATGCTTATAAAGTCCTCCTTTAATAAATGATTCGCAACGCTCCATTACCGTAAAGTCTGCGTTTTACTGCGGCGAGTACGGCCGACGCGACCAGTGCGGTCAGCGCGCAGCCTGCTGAACCGTTACGATCTTTCTAATAAAAGTATCACCGTAAGTCTTAAATTAGTCAAGGATAAATTTTGCGGAATTTTTTTAGGATAAATTTTGCAGAAATTTTTATATTGTGGTATAGTAAACGGGAATCGGTGTGTGCCGATGCATACCAGAAACAAAAAAGGAAGCTGTGAAGAACAGTTATAAAAGGTGATTGTATGAACATAAGAAAACTGGCAAGACCAGCGGCAGCGCTTTTGGCCGCCGCAGCCCTGATGGCGGGGATCCCTGAACTTCGGATGGAAGCGCAGGCGGCATTTCCGGAATACTTAAAATCCGTGACCTACTTCGGCGATGCCTGGCCGATCAACTACTGGGGAACTGAAGATGATAACATGGGGGCAAATTTTGCCCGCATCAAGGCGGACGGCTTCAACAGCATCATTCTCGTGATCCCGTGGAGAGAGTTTCAGCCTGGGGATATGGGAAATATGTACAATGAGGCTGCTTTCGCCAAGCTCGATCAGGTCATGAAGTGCGCGGATGATCACGGACTTATGGTGACGCTGCGGATCGGTTACTGCTGGGATTACAGCGGTGAAGCGTCCCTTCCGGAGCGATATGCCGGTGTGGTGCAGGACGGAAGCAATGACAGGAAGATGTGGATAGATTACTGTAAGACGATCTATGACCGGGTATCCGACTACGGGAACTTTCAGGGTGGATTTATTACCTGGGAGGACTTCTGGGACTATACGTCAAACATGGACCGGGATCTCACTAGAGCCCTCAGTATCCGTCTGGCATCCAGATGCGGATATCAGGATTACCTGAAGGCCCACTACTCCCTTGCGGAGGTCGGCGCGGTCTACGGAAAGACATTCCAGGATTATTCCGAGATCTGGATCCCGGAGAGAAAGCGCCCGGAGGCGAAGCTGTTTTTTGAGTTCTATGACAGCTTTTTAAATAAGCTCCTCTCCGAGAGTCAGGAAGTGTTCCCGGGACTATCCATGGAAATCCGGTCCGACGGCGACCCGATCTACCAGCTGGACGGAAGCCATACCTACTATTCCCACTCCGCCACGTATCCGTGTGCCGATGCAGAGTACTCCGCTCTTATGTACAGCGTGTCCCTCGGACAGCAGAACGTAGGAGACCATATTTCCGCGGAAACAGCGCTGGCATCCATGCAGAACAGCATGAACGGTCTGGTGGAAAAGAGCGGAAAGAAGTATTTTATGGAGCAGTTCCTCTATGCGGATTCCACAGAGGCATTCTCCTACAATACCCAGATCGAGGAGTCCCAGGTGGCGGACTTTGTGAAGAATACCGCTCCGATCTTAAAGGATACTACCTGCGGCTACGGTCTCTGGGTATACCGGAATTATGTAAATGATTGTGTATACAATGGCCAGTTCGCTCTGGGACTCACGGGGTGGGATACTACCGGAAATGTTGAGAAAACGGAACATGACGGGTCGAAGGCAGTCACCCTGTCAAAAGACAGTGTGCTCAGCCAGAATGTCCATGGGCGTCTTGGAAAAAGGGACAAGATCTATGTAAAATTCTGGGCGGCACCGAAGAACGGTGCAGCGAAGGTCACCTTCCAGATCGGTGACGCTAAAAAGTCGGTCCAGGTGACGGAAGCGGGAAATTATGAGTGTTCCATCCCGTGGCAGGAAAACTACAATCTCTCGATCACGACAGACCGCAGCGTGACACTGGACAATATTAAAATGTATTCTCACGAGCAGTACGGCAGGATCTATGACACAGACGGCAACGAGCAGGATCTTGCGGCGGCGTTCCGGGAGTTAAATGCGGCACTGGATCAGACACAGACTTTGGAGCCTGTTCCGGCAGCCGATTCCAGTAAATAAAATTTCTGTAAAAAAAACATAAAGAAATTTGAAATTCCTACTTGCGGAATTGCTCAGACTACGATATAATCTCCGGGATAGTTTGACAGGGATCGAGAAAAACCTGTCAGTGTCCCGGAGATTTTTATGCGGGCAATGAGTCTAAGCCTGTGTCTGCATATCGGGAATGTTTTGGAGAGCCGCCCCAAAGCTTATGTTTCCGGGTGTGTTGCGCGGTTAAAAAAGGAGGATTACATGGAGAAAAAGAAAAGTTCACTCGCTGTCAGAATGAGTATTTCCCTCGTCTGCGGTCTGGTAGCAGGTCTTCTGTTAATGTTCTTAAGAGAAAACCTCAACAGCACAGGCAAGGAAGCCGTATGGGCAACGATCAACAGCATCCTGTTCCAGGACATCACAGCTGCAGGCGCTGAAAAGGCACTCGGTATCTTCTATATTATCGGTCAGTTATTTATCCGTTCTTTACAGCTTGTCATCGTACCGATGGTATTCACATCCATCACACTTGCGATCGGACAGATTTCCGATACAAGAACTCTCGGCAGAATTTCCGTAAAAACGATCGCAGGTTTCCTGATCTGCTCTTTCTTCGCATTACTTATGGCGTGCGTAGTCGGAATCATGATCTACAATGCCGGTGTGTTCAATATTCAGGTGGAGGGTCTTGAAGGTTCTGCCGGATCTACCGGTTCCAACCCGTTAAATGTGATCCTTAACATTGTTCCGTCCAATATCACAGCGGTATTCAGCACAAACACTTCCGTTCTCGCGATCGTGTTCTTAGCGGTTTCCCTCGGTCTCTGCATGAAGGCAGTCGGCGACGAGAAGAGCGCAACATTAAAGAAGCTCATCACAGAAGTAAACGATATCGTTGTTGTATTCTTAAACTACGTTGTTACAAAGTTCGGTCCGTTCGCGATCTTCGTTCTCCTTGCAAGAACATTCGCGACATACGGAATCAACCACTTAAAACCGGCTCTGGCATACGTTGTCGTAACCGTTATCCTGCTTCTCTTATTCCTCTTCGTAGGATACCCGATCTTTGTAGCAGTTACAACAAAGCAGAATCCGGTGAAGTTTGCAAAGAAGATCTTCCGTGTAGCAGTATTCGGATTCTCCACTTCCTCCAGTGCGGCTGCTCTTCCGCTTAACGTGAAGACAACTACAGAGGAGCTCGGTGTTGATGAGAAGATCGCTTCCTTCGTACTTCCGCTCGGTATGACCATCAACATGAATGGTACCGCGATCATGCAGGTCGTTGCGACTCTGTTCATCGCAGGCTGCGCAGGATACGATGTAACCCTGTCCCAGCTCATCGTGATCGCTCTCTTAGCCCTGATCGCATCCGCCGGTACACCGGCAGCTCCGGGCGCAGGCGCGATCATCCTGTTCACAATCCTTTCTGGCCTTGGCTACATCAACGACGGTGCACTCTTAGCATACAGCCTGATCCTTGCGATCAACCGCCCGATCGAGATGTTAGTAACGGCGCTTAACGTTGTCGGTGACTCCGCAACCGCGATCTACGTTGCGAAATCCGAGGGAATGTTAAACGAGGATATCTACAATTCATAAGGAAAATACCGGCCTGGTTTACGGTCGGTGTGCAAAGCTCCGGAAGACCTGAGGGAAGAAGCCCAGGTCTTCCGGAGTTTTTTTATGTAACAGGAAATCCCGGGGAATTCCAAAGATGTGCACTCACGCGAAGATGTAGATTGTCGCAAGCGACCGCGCTTCACATTTTCTGAACAAATAAACAGAAAAATATGATATGATAAAAACATGTGAAAGAGGCAGACAAGAACATCCAGTCTGCGGGGACAGGGGGAGCTTTATGGCAGGAACCATGTTTTTCAACATGCTTTTAAATATCGGACTGCTGGTGCTTCTGGCAACGCTGCTCACCAATATGGCATCGGTGCGGAAGCTGTTCCGGGGAGAGAATAGCACGATCGCCCAGAAGATGGCGTTGGCAGTGATCTTCGGTGCCATCAGCATCGTGTCGACCTACACAGGGACAAAGACCGGCGGGGCCATCGTCAATACCCGCGTCATCGGCGTCCTGACCGCGGGGATCATGGGAGGACCGTTTGTCGGAATGATGACGGCACTCATCGCCGGAGCCCACCGGTTCCTGTTTGATATCGGCGGCTTTACAGCAGCCTCCTGCGCGGTCTCAACGCTGGTGGAAGGCGTGCTGGGAAGTCTGGTCTATAAAAAGTACAAGGCAGGAGAGATGGACAGCGTCGATCTGTTTTTCCTGACTGCAGAGGCGGAGATCCTGCAGATGGTGATCATTCTGATGATCTCGAAGCCTCTCGGCGCGGCCATGGAGCTTGTGGGAAAGATTGCCGTCCCGATGATCGTCATGAATTCTGTGGGAATGGTGCTCTTTTTCAAGACCTTTGATATGGTATATATGCGAGAGGACAGTCTGTTTGCGGAGCGGATGCGTCTTTCCATGGGAATCGCGGACAAGAGTCTCGTCTATCTGAGAAAAGGTTTCGGAAAGCGGGAAAATATGGAAGCTGTGACCGATATCATTTTTGGTGAGATCCCATGTCAGGCGGTGATCATAACGGATGAAAAGGAAGTTCTGGCGGTGAGTTCCCTGATCGATGACAGCCGTTTCCGCCGGGAAAAGTTTCTGGAACATCTGACAGGACCGGCAAAAGGAATGAAAGCAGAATGTATCTGGGAGGAAGATCTCGATGAGGAGATACGGCCGCTGTTTCACTCCCTCGTGACGGTGACAGTTCCGGTCATGACCGGAGATGAGAAGATCGGAAGTCTGTCCATTGTCGTGAAAAAGAGACGCCGTGTGGAACGGAGCATCGGGGATTTTCTGGAGGAACTTGCGAAGATGTTTTCCACACAGTTAGGGGTCTACAATGTGGAATATCAGAAAAAATTGCGGAAAAAAGCGGAGTTTAAGGCGCTGCAGTCTCAGGTAAACCCGCATTTTCTCTACAACGCGCTGAATACGATCTCCTGTATCTGTGATGAGGACGCGGGAAAGGCCAGTGACCTGATCTTAACATTAGCGTCCTACTACCGTCAGACTCTGGAGAATGACCAGTACATGCTGGATATCGATACGGAGATCAATCATGTCCGGACGTATCTGGAGATCGAGAAGGCGAGATTTGAGGAGAAGCTCCGGGTGGAGATCAACGTGGAAGACGGTCTCTCCTGTCAGGTCCCGTCCTTTATCCTGCAGCCCATCGTGGAGAACGCTGTCCGGTATGGAAACAGTGCGGACGGGGTGCGCAGAGTGGAGATCTCGGCAAAACGGGTGCAGAGCGGAACCGGAGAGGATCTGGTGCGGATCGGGGTCAGAGACCATGGAAAAGGTTTTGAACCGGAAGAGGCAGAGAGGATCCTGACAGGAAACAAGACCGGCAGCGTGGGATTAAAAAATGTGAATGAACGTTTGAAGAGTACATACGGAAAGCGTTATGGACTGGAGATCCGGGATACGGATGACGGGGCGGAGGTTTCGTTCTGTATTCCGCATCAGGCAGCGGGCTGACAGGAAAATACTGTGACCGGACGTAACTATTCAGTACCTTCATAGTTACGTGCAAAAATCCATTCCAGATCAGCTTCGCTGATGGGATTTTTGCCTTCCAGCCTATGTTTTCTTACGGTCAGCGCAGCAAGTGCGCAGACCTACTGAACAGTTACGACCGGGCTATTTTATACATTGGGGAAATTATGAGAGACAGGGGGAGATGTTTTGAAGATCGCAGTGATCGATGATGAGAGACCGGCAAGAAAAATGCTGATCCGCAGGGTAAAGGAAGTGCTTCCGGACTGTGAGATCACGGAAGCGGAGAGTGGAGCGGATGCCTTAAAGATGTTTAATGAGTCAGATTCGTTTGATCTGATTTTTGTGGATATGGACCTCGGGGATATGGAGGGGACGACGCTGGCGGCCACGGCAAAAAGACTGTTTCCCGGGGCGAAGATCGTCTTTGCCACCGCCTATTCCCAGTATGCCGCGAAAGCGTACGAGATGGAGATCGATGATTATATTTTAAAACCGTTCGATCCGGAGCGGGTGCACCATGTTGTGAAAAAATGCATTGGGGAAGGAAAACTTGATCCTGCGTGGCAAATGGAGGAGCAGGAGGGAAAAACGGAACCGGCAGCAGCAGAAAAACAGGGAGCAGAGCAGGAAAACACAGGTATGGAAGAGAGGCGCGAAGCAGCGGTATTCGGCAAGATCCCTGTGACGGCCAGCCGCGGAATCCTGTTTCTGGAGATCGCCCAGATCGTGTATGCGGAGACCGACGGACACGGATGTGTGGTCCACACCACATCGAGATCCTATGAGGTCAACCAGCTTTTGGGAGAACTTGAGAAAAAGCTGGCGGACTTCGGATTCTTCCGGATCCATAAGAGTTATCTCATAAATCTGTCATTTATTTCGGAACTTTTTGCAGGCAGCGGAAACGGACTTTCCGTACATATGAAGGGGTATGAGAGCCGGGAACTCCCGGTGGGAAGAGAAAAACTGAAAACATTAAAACAGCTGCTGAAGATCAGCTGACAGAAAGAGAAGCTGCGGCACTCCGTTCATGGCGAAAGGAGTGCCGTTTGTGCAGATAACCATGCTGTTCATGCAGGCCATCTTTAAATATTGTGCAAAATATACTATAATATATTTGCTTAAAGAAAAAGAACTAAGCATAATGTATATTCAAGGAGGGATTTGTATGATTAGTTTTCTCGTCTGTCTGGCACTTTTAATCGGAGGTTACTTTGTCTACGGCAACCTCGTAAATAACATTTTCAGTCCGGATGACAGAGAGACACCGGCAGTCAGAATCAACGATGGTGTCGACTACGTAGTCATGCCCCAATGGAAACTCTTTCTGATCCAGCTTCTGAATATCGCTGGTCTGGGCCCGATCTTCGGAGCCATGCAGGGTGCATTGTGGGGACCGATCGTATTTCTGTGGATCACCTTCGGTACGATCTTTGCCGGCGGTGTTCATGACTTCTTCTCCGGCATGATGTCCGAGAGAAATGATGGTGCTTCGATCTCAGAGGTATGCGGAATCTACCTCGGCGGCCTGATGCAGAACGTGATGCGTGTATTCAGTGTTGTACTTCTTGTCATGGTCGGTACTGTTTTCGCAGTTGGTCCGGCCGGTCTGATCGTAACCCTGTTCAGCAACGGCGGAGCACAGGGCCTTGTCGTAAACAAAGAGATGTGGCTCTGGATCATTCTGGCTTACTACTTTATCGCAACCTTTATTTCTATCGACAAGATCATCGGTAAGATCTATCCGATCTTTGGTATCTGCCTGATTATCATGGCACTCGGTGTTGCTTTTGGTATCTTCACAAAACCGGAATATGTGATCCCGGAGATCTGGAGCAATTTCAGAAACATGCATCCGAGCGGAACACCGGTATGGAGCTTCATGTTCATCACCGTTGCCTGCGGCGCGATCTCCGGTTTCCACGCAACACAGTCACCTCTTATGGCGCGTTGTATGAAATCTGAGAAACAGGGACATTTCGTATTCTACGGCGCAATGGTATGCGAAGGTATTATCGCCCTGATCTGGGCAGCAGCAGGATGCTCTCTCTACGAAGTGACAGGTGGTTTAAACACAGGTCTCGCAGAGATCATGAAGAACGGTCAGTCCGCAGCCATCTATGATGTCTGCCAGAAGACCATGGGCGGTGTCGGCATTGCTCTTGCTATGTTAGGTGTTATCGCCTGCCCGATCACTTCCGGTGATACAGCATTCAGAAGCGCACGTTTAACACTTGCTGACTGGTTCAAGGTTGACCAGAAGAACTGGAAGAACCGTCTGCTTCTCTGCGTACCGTTACTTGGAATCGGCGCTATCGTTGGACATATGGATTACAGCATCGTATGGAGATACTTCAGCTGGACAAACCAGACATTGGCTATGATCGTTCTCTGGACAGCAAGCATGTACCTCTACAAGGCAAAGAAGAACTACTGGCTCACAGCAGTTCCGGCAACCTTCATGAGCGCTGTTTCCATGACATATTTCTTCTGTGCAAAAGAGTGCTTAAACCTCGGTACTGCAGTTGCGTACCCGGTAGGTATCGTACTTGCGGTCGTATTCCTTGGAATCTTCATCCGCGCAACGAAGAAACAGACAGCATAATGTAAGATTATAATGACACGAAAGACAGGCTGCAAAGCTGGGAGTGTCTGACTGCAGATGATGCAGAAAGTATAAGCTGCCCCGGTGAAAGGCTGAGGGCAGCTTATACTGGTTATTCAGTATTTGGGAGGCGAGAGTTATGTTCTTAAAACCGGCAAAACTTGGAGAAAAAGAGATTCCGGAGAGTATTCTTTCAGAGGACAAAAAGCACTGTAAGAAGATCGGTCCCTGCGGAATCGGAAAAGAGGCTCTGTACCTCAACAGCTTTTATCTGGAGCGGCGCTTCTACATCCCGGTATCTTCCGTCTCCCGTGTCTTTAAGCGCGTGGCGATGAGCAAAGGCGGATTTACCGGAAAAGGCCTGTTTGCCACCATGCCGTACCTGGTGGTTGTCTATGAGGACGGTAAGGAAAAACAGTGCAACTTTAAATATGAGGATCAGGTGGACGCTTTCGTGGCATCCGTGAAGGAACGGTTCCCGCAGATAAAGACCGTGAGTGAAGCGGCGGAAAAGCGCCTTGCGGAAGCTGAAAAAAAGCAGGCGGAGAAACGTCTCATTCCTCTCTCAGAGCAGGCGAAGGAGACGGTAAATGTCCTGGAGCAGGCAAAAGCAGCCCTCACGAAGCGTCTGTCCCTGTTCACAGAGCTCACCAATGCGGCAAAGAAAAAGAGAACGTATGAGAAGACAAAGCCGTTTTACAAATGGCTTGCCTTATTCATGGTAGTCATGGGGGCGGCGGCGCTTGCATACGGCGTATTCTCCTTTATGAACCATGATGCGTTTGCCGTATACTTTGTCCTCTTTGGAATGGCGGCGATCTTTCTGTTCTCCGGAGCGAATGTCATGCCGACGAGTACGAATAATCGGAAAGCCATCGAAAAACGTCTTGCAGCGGCGGAAAAAGCCGTTACGGGGTATGTGGACAGCCTCCATCTCGGACTTCCGGTTCCGGCCTGTTACCTTCATCCGGTGACTGTAGAGCGGATGCAGCGTGCTGTCCGTGAGGGGCGCGCCGAGTCTGTGGAGGACGCGTTTGACGTTGTAAAAAATGATCTGAAAAAGACCAACGCGGATGTATCTGTCACTCAGGAGGAATTCGATGAGATCATGGCGATCAAGCCGGTCTTTCTGGTCAGAGATTACGTGTAGATGAAAAAATTGACTGCCGTATCAGTAGGCTTATGCTGGACGGCAGTCTTATTTTATGTAACAGGAAATTCCGAGGAATTCCAAAGATGTGCACTCACGCGAAGATGTAGATTGTCGCAAGCGACCGCG
>OGJI01001606.1_pt1 | contig 23847 bp, 23 predicted proteins | sample 1572031 | NCBI WGS metagenome assembly OGJI01 (sample SAMEA2582119, study PRJEB24529) | metagenome | biome: Human gut stool | place: China | collected 2011
TTCTCAGGTTCAAAATTTATAAGAATATCACCAATATAATCGGCAACGGTGTTGCTTTCAGCGTTGAAAACTTCGTTAAGGAAATGGCTCACCTCAAAGACCGTGGAGTTCCCGAGCCAAACATTATTATTTCTGACAGAGCACAAATTGTTATGCCTTACCATGTAGCATTTGACTGCTACGAGGAAGAGCGTCTCGGCAAAAATTCTTTCGGTTCAACAAAGAGCGGTATCGCTCCGTTCTATTCTGACAAGTATTCAAAAATCGGTTTCCAGATTAATGAACTTTATGATGATCCCGATTCACTCAGAGAGAAAATCAGACACGCTCTTGAAATCAAGAATGCAACTCTGAAAAACCTCTACAACAAGCCCGAAATCACAGAACAGGAAGTTTTTGACAAGCTAATGGAATATAAGGAACTTCTTGCTCCTTATGTCGGTGACGCATTCACTTTTGTTCATAATGCGCTCAAAGACGGAAAGAATATTCTTCTTGAAGGACAGCTCGGTTCACTCAAGGATACTGACTTCGGCATTTATCCTATGGTTACTTCATCCAATACAATTGCAGGTTACGGTGCAGTAGGTGCAGGTATTCCTCCGTATGAAATCAAAGAAATCATCACAGTTGTTAAGGCATATTCAAGTGCAGTAGGTGCAGGCGAATTTGTTTCCGAAATTTTCGGTGACGAGGCTGACGAGCTTCGCAGAAGAGGCGGCGACGGCGGAGAATTTGGTGCAACAACAGGCAGACCGAGAAGAATGGGTTGGCTTGACCTTGTTGCAACACGCTACGGCTGTATGGTTCAGGGTGCAACACAGGTTGCGTTCACGGTTCTTGATGTTCTTGGATATCTTGATGAAATCCCTGTTTGCGTAGGCTATGAGCTTGACGGCAAGGAAATTGACTACTTCCCGTCAACAACAAAGCTTAAAAGATGCAAACCTATCCTTAAAAAGCTCAAGGGCTGGAAGTGTTCAATTTCAGGTATTACAGAATATGACAAGCTTCCTAAGGAATGCCGTGAATACATTGAATTTGCCGAAAAGGCTATCGGTGTGCCGATTACAATGGTTTCAAACGGTCCTTCCAGAAATGATATTATTTACAGATAATTAAAATATTAATTGAATACCGCACAAACTCTGTGCGGTATTCTTTAAATTTGAAAGGAATTTTACTATGAGCAGTGCTGCAAAAGAAACTGTCATTGTTCTTGATTTCGGCGGTCAGTACAATCAGCTGATTGCAAGAAGAGTTCGTGAGTGCAATGTGTATTGCGAAATTCTTCCTTATACCGTTGATATTCAGAAAATCAAAGACATTAACCCAAAAGGTATTATCTTCACAGGCGGTCCTAACAGCGTTTATGACGAGTCATCACCGCACTATACTCCTGAAATTTTTGAACTCGGAATCCCGATTCTCGGCATTTGCTACGGTTGTCAGCTCATGGCATACACGCTCGGAGGCAATGTTGTTTCGGCTACAGACAATTCATCAAGTGAGTACGGCAAGACAGTTACAAGATATAATAACAATGATATCCTCTTTAAATCCGTAAAGAGTGAAGGAATTTCATGGATGAGTCACCGTGACTATATCAATGAAGCTCCCGAAGGATTCAGCATTACAGCTACAACGGATGTATGTCCCGTAGCCGCAATGTCATGTCCTGAAAAAAAGTTTTACGGTGTTCAGTTCCATCCCGAAGTTAACCATACAGAAAACGGTAAAGATATGCTCCGTTCATTCCTTTACGATGTTTGCGAATGTAAGGGTGAGTGGAAGATGGAGAGCTTTATTGACACAACAGTCTCACAGCTCAAAGAGCAGATAGGCGACAAGGGTGTAGTTCTCGGACTTTCAGGCGGTGTAGATTCATCTGTTGCCGCAGCGCTTCTCAGCAAGGCAGTCGGTAAACAACTTACCTGCGTTTTCGTTGATCAGGGACTTATGAGAAAAGACGAGGGCGACTTTGTAGAGCAGACCTTTACAAAGCTTTTTGATATGAACTTTGTCCGCATTAATTGTCAGGAAGAGTTCCTTGCAAAGCTTAAAGGTGTTGAAGAACCCGAAGAAAAGCGCCACATCATCGGCACAGAATTTTATAAGGTGTTCTGGAACAAAATCCGTGAAAGCTACGGCGAGGGTTATTTTGCACAGGGTACAATTTATCCCGACCGTATCGAAAGCGGTAAAGGCGATGCCGCAAAAATCAAAACACATCACAATCAGGTTGGTATCCCGGAAGATATCGACTTTGCAGGTGTAATTGAACCGCTTAAAGACCTTTTCAAGGATGAGGTAAGAGTAGTAGGTGAGAAGCTTGGACTTCCACACGACCTCGTATGGCGTCAGCCGTTCCCGGGTCCGGGACTCGGTGTGCGTGTAATCGGTGAAGTTACAGCCGAAAAGGTTCGTATTCTTCAGGAAGCCGATGCAATTCTTCGTGATGAAATGGATAAGTGCGGTTACGCAGATAAAATGAGCCAGTTCTTTGCAGTTCTTCCCGGCGTTAAAACTGTTGGCGTTATGGGTGATGCAAGAACATATGATGAACTCATCGCTCTCCGTGCCGTTACAACCGATGACTTTATGACAGCCGATTGGGCAAAAATCCCCTACGAAATCCTAGGCAGAGTCTCCAACCGCATCATAAATGAAGTAGAACATGTCAACAGAGTAGTCTATGATATAACAAGTAAACCCCCCGGAACAGTAGAGTGGGAGTAATTAACAGAAGTCTTGAAAGTGGCTTAAACACTGGGCTTTGAGTGTTTGCCGACTTTAAACGATACTGTTTTGATACTGTTTCACTAATTTAATACAAAGGGAAAACCCCTAATGTATGACTCAATTCATACATTAGGGGTTATTTTTATTCGCCGTTTTTCTTTTTGTCCCATAATTCCATAAGTTTTTTATGGTTTTCTCTTGCGGCACTCATAGGGTAATTATAACGCCACTCATCATATTCCTCTTGCGTTATTTCTCCGTTTTTGAGCTGCTCATGTTTTTTGCTCCATTCCATAAACCCGTCGGATTCGTGAGATGTTGGGTCTTTCGGCATTAAATAAGGCAAACCTATTTCATCGGTGCAAATATGTAAATCGTACTCATCTTCAAGTGCGAAAAGAAGCTGAAATAACGCTTCGTAATTATTTATATCGGGAACTTCTAAAGCTGACGGCTGTACACCGACAATAGCGGCTAACCGTTCAACATATTTACCCTTTGGTCGTCTTGTTCCGCTTTCATATTGAGCAATGCGAACATCTGCTCCGAGTTTGTCAAAGCCTGCGGCTAAGCCTAATTGTTTTTGCGTGAGATTTTTTCTTTTTCTAAACCTCTTTAATCTATCGCCAACTGTCATATCTTACTCCTAAACATTTTTGTATAATTTGATTATAACCGATAAATTTGAAATTTGCAATATATTAAACAAAAAAGTTTAATGAAATTGTGTTATAAGTATTGACATAAACAAAAATGTTTAGTATTATACAAATGAACACTAAACAATATTGTTTAGTAATCGAAGGGAGGTGAAATAATGAACAAACTTTTTATGAAAGCCGAGGAAATTCAAGAAGAATTAGGAATTTCAAAAACTTATGCTTATAAAATTATAAAAGAATTGAACGGAGAACTTGAAAAAATGGGTTATAAAACTCTTGCAGGTCGTGTCAGCCGTAAATTCTTTAATGAAAAGTTTTATGGCATAAATGAAAATGCAGAAGAGAAAGGAGCGTAAATTATGCCTGTTTACAAAAATCAAGATAATGGCACGTGGTATGTTTCTGTTTACTATAAAGATTGGGAAAACAATCAATCTCGTAAGGTTAAGCGTGGCTTTAAAACTAAGCGTGATGCACAAGAGTGGGAAAGAAATTTTCTCTCGAAGCAAGCAGGCGACCTTAGTATGAATTTTGAAACCTTTGTTGGCATATACAAGGCAGATATGAAGGATAGAATTAAGGAACATACCTGGATAGGAAAGAATGCTATTATTGACAAAAAGATTTTACCTTATTTTAAGAATAAGAAGATTAACGAAATAAAACCCTCCGATATACGAGCGTGGCAAAATGAAATGATGGCTTATCGTTCCCCGAGTGACAAAGCCTATTCACCGACTTATCTTAAATCAATTCATAATCAACTCAGTGCAATTTTTAATCATGCAGTAAGATATTATGATTTAAGAAACAATCCAGCGGCAAAGGCAGGAAATATAGGCAAAAAAGAAAGTGACAGAGAAATGCTCTTTTGGACAAAAGAAGAATATCTTAAATTTGCAGATGTGATGATGGATAAACCTGTGTCGTTTTATGCATTTGAAATGCTGTATTGGTGTGGCTTACGCCTCGGCGAGATGCTTGCATTAACTCCTGCTGATTTTGACTTTCAAAAGGAAACCGTACGCATAAATAAATCTTATCAAAGATTTGATTGTAGGGATGTTATTACAGACCCAAAGACACCGAAAAGTAAGCGAACAGTAAAAATGCCCACATTTCTTGCCGAAGAAATGCAGGACTATATTCATAGTATTTATGGTATTGAGGATGACGACAGAATATTCCAAATTACAAAAAGTTATATGCACCATGAAATGGAAAGAGGGTGTAAATTAGCAAATGTAAAAAGAATTCGTATTCACGATTTAAGGCATTCTCACGTTTCACTTTTGATTGATATGGGCTTTAGTGCAGTCGATATTGCAAATCGTGTAGGTCACGAAAGTATAGATATTACTTTTAGATATGCTCATATGTTTCCTAACAAGCAAAGCGAAATTGCAAATAAGCTGAATATTGAAAGGGGTGTTGATAATGTCAGCGAAAAATCTTGACTCAAAAGGGAGATTGCGAAACAAAATCGTATCTTTTCGTATGTCGCCCCAAGAGGCAAAGCTTCTTGACGATTATGTTTCTGTTTCGGGACTTAATAAGCAAGATTATATTATCGGCAGGGTGCTGAGAACGGAAATAACAGTTAATCCCAGTCCGAGAGTTTATAAAGGTTTGAGGGACAAGTTAAATAATGTTTATAGCGAACTTTGCAGAATAGAAAAAGGCTCCGAAATTGGCGAAGAAACACTTTGTCTTATTTGTTATATGTCTGCCATTTTAAGAGAAATGGGAGGGTAATTATAATGAACGAGAAAATAAAAAAGACTGCTTTTGAAACATCTGCCGGTACAGATGAAAAGCAGTCACTAATAAATAGCAACAATATTATAACCGATGAAGAAGATTTTTGCAATAGTGATGATTTGTTTGCAGAATTCAGAGAGGAGAGCAACCCTAATTTTATAAGAACTTTTACTTTAGGTGAGCTTTTTGATAAATCATATGATATTAAGCAGCCGATAATTAAAGATTTGCTTTATCCGGGAATGTACTTATTTGTCGGTGCACCTAAAATCGGTAAATCGTTTGCAATGTTGCAAATAGCACATCATGTCAGCAACGGTTTGGATTTGTGGGATAAAAAGGTCAATCAGGGAAAGGTAGTTTATCTTGCTCTTGAAGACAGAGAGCCTCGAATAGTATCTCGTTATTATAATATGTTTGGCGTTCCACCAAATCCGGATAATATAATAATTTCAATATTCTCAAACAAGGCGGGTCACGGTCTTGAAGGTCAACTTGAATATATTTTGGCAAAAAATCAAGGCGTATCTTTAATTATAATTGACACTTTACAGATGATTAGGGAAAGCTCAAACGACAAAATGAATTATTCAAGTGATTATGGAATTATTGAAATTCTTAAAAGATTTGCCGATAGATTCAAGGTGTGTTTGCTTGTTGTTCATCACACAAGAAAGCAAGATTCCGATGATGTGTTTGATACAATTTCAGGTACAAACGGATTACTTGGTGCTGCTGACGGAGCATTTGTTATGCAAAAGGAAAAACGAGGCAAAAATAAAGCTACTATTTCCGTTACCGGCAGGGATTTGCCCGAACAATGTATTCAAATTGAACGCTCGGCAAATTGCACTTGGGATTTTGTAAAATCTGATGTTGATTTATTTGATAAGCCGAAAGATAAAATACTCGATAAAATTGTGCCTTTTGTTTCTGCCTATAAGGTTTGGCAAGGTACGGCAACTCAATTGATAGAAGAAACAAAATTGGATATTACTCCAAATGTATTGAGTCGTAGTTTGAATGCACTTCATTCTGTGTTATTAAACGACTATAACATTGAATACAAGTTTGAACGAAAGCATTCAGGTAAAATAATATCATTGTCGATAATAGAATAGGTGCGTCGATGTGTCGATATTTTAACCGCTGTGTAATTATCGACGCAATCGACACGCTTTTCTCAAAACACCGTAGGTCGCAAGGGCACTTATGATGCGTAAGTGTCAAAAGTGCTTTTGCGTTACTCTTGGCAAGAGTAACAGAAAAATAAGGTTTGTAAATTATAAGAAAGGGCGTGACGATTATATATTTAGCAAGCATAAGTATTGAACTTGGTAAAGGTGCACTAAAGCATAACAGCAGGATATTTAATACCCCGAATACAAATCCCGAAAGGTCGCACCTGAACAAAGAGTATATAAATGACGATATAAAAAATGTTTATCATGAATTGTTTGACGAAGCTGTTGAGCGTTATAACTCCAAACAAACTCGCAATGACAGAAAAGTAAAAAACTATTATGAAAAAATTTGCAACGGTAAACAGGAAAAACCATTTCATGAAATAGTAGTTCAAATCGGCAATAAAAACGATTTTGGAATCGATAAGAAAACAGCCGAACTTGCAGAAAAGGCACTTGATAATTATGTTAGCACTTTTCAAAAACGCAATCCGTATTTGCGTGTGTTCTCCGCTCATATGCACTTGGACGAGGCAACACCGCATTTGCACATTGATTTTGTTCCATTTACAACCGGAAGCAAGCGTGGACTTGATACAAGAGTGTCGTTAAAACGGGCTCTTGCAAATCAAGGCTTTGTCGGCAACGGCAGAGAAGAAACAGAATGGGCATTATGGGTGAATTCCGAAAAAGAATCATTGGCTGAATCTATGCTTAAATTTAATATCGAATGGGAAAATCAACACACAAGCAGAGAGCATTTATCGGTTCTCGATTATAAAAAGAAAGAACGGCAAAAAGAAGTTATACAGTTTGAAGAAAAGGTCGATATGCTTAAAAATGAAATTGAATGTTATCAAAATTGCAATAATGAATTGCAGGAAATTGATGAAAGTGATTTTGATAACAAATTCGTTTTGCCCGAACCCAAGCCGTTTATGTCGGCAAATGCGTATAAGAAATTGATTGAACCGATGTTCAATAAGCTAAAGCAAATGGTAAAAGCGTTGATTGTAAGATGCTTCAAAGCAGAGGCACGAGCTTATAATGCAAACAGAATTGTCGGCAGGCTTCAAAATGATGTCGAAATTTATAAAAAAGATGCAAAATCATTCAACAAGATGGCTCACAGAGCAGATAAAAAACTTGCTCAATACAGCAAGCTTCGCAGAATAATCGGACCGAAAAATGTTGATGAAATTCTAAAACAATCTCAACCGAGAAATAAAGAAATGTATAGGTGATTTTATGAAAAAACATATAACAGACAAAATTACAGGCATTAGCTATACTCTTGTAGGCGATGTGTATATTCCAAATCTTGTGTCGACCGATACAAATTATGAAATCGGCTGTTGGGGCAGAAAACATAAGGCATATATAAAACGATATAAACCAGCGTTCTATACAACCTTGCTTACTCAATGTAAACTAAATTCATACTTGCACGATGTAGATGTCAGAGCAGCAGAAATGTATGATACCCTAGTTAAGCAATTAGCAAAACAAGAAGGTGTTACAGAAAAACTCAAAGCAACAGATATGCTTGCCTGGGTTCAGGTCATGAATAATATTTCCAATCGGGTTAGAGAGATAGTGTACAAGAAAATAGTATATATTCACTAACTAGAAAGGGCAGGAGTAATCCTGCCCTTTTACTTATAAATCTCTTTTACAATTATATTATTTATGTTATTATAGCATTAGAAATTATTACATGGGAGAATTAACTAATGGATATAAAAAATATATATGTATATAAAATCGGTTTTGGTGATTGCTCACTATTAGAATTAGATAATGTTAATATATTAGTTGATTGTGGTGGAAATATTAAAGAACTTGAAAAAAACGTATTGGTAAATGACATTATTAGTAAAACATTAAACAAAAACTTGGAGTGTATTGTAACTCATTTTCATGATGATCATTATAATACTTTATCTATGTTCCCTAACGCTGCATTTGATGCAATATATGCACCTAATTTTTTTACAAAAGAAGAAATTAAATTACAACTTTATGCATTGCTCATTCTCTCCAATTCAAGTTCGTGCTATCTAATGGCTGAGCAAATGTTAAGATTTATCCCTAAAATAATTGATGATGGAATACTGAAGGAATGTGCAATTGTTAATTTTGTAAAAAAGGGAGACTTGATTAACAATAATATGGAGGTCTTATGGCCCGAGTACAATATACATGATAGTGAGGTTGAAAAATTACTTGATGAATTTGAAAAAATATTGAAAGTAAATTCAAATGAAATTTATAGAGAATCAGCAAATTTCCATAATGGTGTAGGGTCTGACCTTATAGAAGAAATTGAACTGTTAGCAGAGAAATATACCAGTAATGTAGAAATGTTAACAAATAATAGAACACAAAATGAAATTACACTAGATTATATTTCTAATAATATTAAAAATATTTTAGATGACTTGAACTCTATTAAAAAGCAGGTTAATTTAAAAAAATTAACAAGCATTCCAAGAAAGAGGATTAAACAAATTCAAAATAAGTATAGCATTATTTTCCATAATGATAAAGTATTATTTTTAGGTGATATAACAGCTAAAATTTTTAATGATAATATCGCTTGTAAGATTGAAAATAATAAATACAACTATATTAAAGTTGCTCATCACGGCACAAAAAACTATTTTACTAATAAATTACCTAAAAGCGACAAAATGATAATATCTTCAGGTAAAAAGAGTAATTGTGATATTTCAGCAATGTACCCTTTGTATTACAATGACAGAAAATTTATATGTACTTGTAATGATTTTTGTGAATATTATAATTCTATATCAAAATTTGGGGAACATGAAGTAAAAGATGAACCAAAATGTAAAATTTATTGCGGAATGAAAAATATTTGTGAAAAATTAAATTTTTAATAAATTACTCAAATTGAGTAATGTGCTTTTTGTATTAGAACACATTTCAAAATGTTTGGGTACGCTTAGTAAGGAAGTGAAACAGTCATGAGTTCTTCTAAAGAAAACAGAAAAAATGAGAATAGAATTTCTATTGATGCTGAGAAAACAATTAAAATTATTGTTGAAAGCAGTGCTATTACAACGGCGTTTTTTGGCATGTTATTGAAATTTATATCTATGGGTCGCAACTGGCATTATCAATTTGATTTTGACACATTTTCATTAGATATAAGTAATAACAACTTGTTTTTATTGCTGTATTTTGTTATTTGTAGTATTGGTGGTAGTTTGATTTTATTACTTTGTTATAAATTTTTTTCATTATTTGAAAAAATAAAGAAAAAGCCTACACTTAATGAAAACTTGTCTATAATTGCAGCAATGATTTTAACTATTATTATCAGTTGTTTTGTTGGTAAAGTTTTTAATTCAAATGTTGTCCTGTGGTGTACTTTCATTTTATCAGTATTTAACGAAATAATAAGCTTTTTATTTATTCCTTTGATTGGAAAAACTCAAAAAAGTAGTCAAGTTGTTGCTTTTGCTGTAATAGTGTTATTAATAATTTCATTGGCTTTTTCGGGATATTTATTTCATAAAGAGTATTCTGATGCAAAAGAAGAAAAGACGTTTAATATAGTTCAAATAAACGATAATTATTATGCTATTATAAATGAGAATAGTCAAGAATATTCTATGTATCAATGCGTTTTTAATAATGATGAGATTATTATATATGACAATAAAAATATGGTGATTGAAAAAAACAATGTCGTTTATAATACATATTATTTTGATAAGGTGACATTCCAAGGAATTTATTATAAATACAATTCTGAAAAAACAACTTACACTGAAATTACAGAGTTACATCAATTAGATGAGTAATTATTAGCAGCCGAAAAATCGGCTGCTTTTTTGATATAATAGGAAATATATTTAAAATATTTTATGATATAATACAAATAAACTTGCAAGTGAAAAGAAAGGAGGGTCACCTTGGATACCCGCAGGATGATTCAGAATGTACTTGATTATATCGACGATAACATAAAATCCGAAATAAGTAATGATGATTTATGCAGCATTGCAGGATATTCACACATTCATTTAGTACGCTTGTTCAAGCAGTATTTGAGTGCTACGCCGAACGAATACATACTCAAAAGAAGATTATTGTATGCTGTTTACGAGATGAACGGCGATTTGTCGAAAACTGATATTGCTTTTGAATTTGGATTTGATACTTATGCAGGTTTCTACAAAGCATTTAAGCGAGAATTTGGTTGCTCTCCATCAAAATTCACAAAATCTTATATAGGCAGCAAACCGTATAAAATTAACATTTTGCAGGAGATACATATTATGGTTTCAAAAACTAAAATACAAAAAATATTGCCGAATTGGAATTTGCAAAGCAGCGTAGTTAAGCCGATTATAAACGAAAACACAGGCAAGCAAAGCGAAAATTCATACTATATAGGCGATGATTATGTAATGAAATATTCAACAAATTTTGCTGTGATTAAAAAGAGCACTTTGTTTTCAGAAGTTGTTAAATTAAATAACGGTGATGATTATTTACAATACGGAGAATTGTATTTTATAGTTACAAAACGAATTTATGGAAAACAACTAAAATATGTTGATATTTTTAATGATACTTCAATTGCTTTAACCATCGGTGAAAATATTGCCAAGCTACATAATAAATTAAAATTTTATGATATTGACAATTTTGAACAGGATAATATTTATGATGACTGTATCAATAATCTCTACAAAGTTAAAAAGTTTGCAAATTTATCAAATAAATTTTGTGAAAAATATAAAAATGAATTTGGAAAACTAATCAATAAATTGCCGACTCAGCTTATACACAGAGATATTAACCCTTCAAATATGATTTTTGACAAAAAAGAATTTAAAGGCTTTGTTGACTTTGACTTAATAGAAGTTAATGTTCGGATTTTTGATATTTGCTATTGCGCAACCGCTATTTTATCCGAGTGCTTTAATAATCAAATTAATTTTAAGGTATGGCAAACAGTACTCAACAATCTAATTAAGGGATATAATAGAATTGATGAATTGAGTGAACATGAAATCGAGGCTATTCCTTATGTTATCTATTCTATCGAAATTATCTGTATTGCTTATTTCAGCAAATATGATAAGTTTGAAGAATTAACTGAAAGAAATATAAGTATGCTGAAATGGTTGACTGAAAATATGTAATATATTATTTATAAAAAACAGGCATTAACTACATACTTGTTAAGCAATTTGCTGAGCAAGAAAGTGCTACAGAACAACTCAAAGCAACAGTAATTGTAAATACAAAATTGATTTATACGATATAAAAAATAATGGCGACAGAAAGTTTTCTCTGTCGCCATTATTTTCTTTTGAAAATTTATGTCAATCGTGAAATATGATATTGCTATTATTCGAGATTTAGAATATAATATAGTAAATGACACACAGTACAGGAACAGGAGTTTGTTATGGAATTTATGTCTGCAAGAGAGGCTGCTGATAAATGGGGTATTTCCCAAAGAAGAGTGGCGGTTTTGTGCTCTGAACAAAGAATTAAAGAAGCAACTATGGTCGGTAATATGTGGATTATACCTTCTTCAGCAAAAAAGCCCATAGATGCAAGGAGCACACGATATAATCGAACCGAAGGAAAAGCAGTTAAACCTTTTTTGAAATGGGCTGGTGGCAAAGGTCAGCTTCTTAAAGAAATTGAGCACTACTATCCTTTTAAGAGCGGAAAAATTACAAAATATGCTGAACCATTTGTTGGTGGCGGGGCTGTTTTGTTTGATATACTTAGTAAATATGATTTAGATGAAGTTTATATCAGTGACATTAACGCTGAACTTATCAATACTTATCGAATTATTCGTGATGATATTGATGCTTTGATAGAAACGCTTTACATTATGCAAAGCGATTTTATTCCGTTAGATACGGAAAATCGTAAAGTATATTATATGCAAAAGCGTGAGCGTTTTAATGATTTGAAGGTCAACGGAAATGAAAGCGTCAATATTGAAAAAGCTGCATTGATGGTTTTTCTTAACAAGACATGTTTCAATGGTTTATTCCGTGTAAATAAAAAGGGTTTATTCAATGTTCCTATGGGTTCTTACAAAAATCCTATGATCTGTGATGAAAAAAATCTCAGAGCCGTATCGGAGAAATTGCAAAAAGTTACTATTATATGTGGAGATTACAGAGAGTCTGCTAACTTTATTGATGAAAATACCTTTGTTTATTTTGATCCACCCTACAGACCTATTACAGATACAGCGAGTTTTACCGCATATACAGAGAATTTGTTTAATGATGACGCTCAAATTGAGCTTGCACAATTTGTTGGCGATATGGATAAAAAGGGTGCAAAGATTGTAATTAGTAATTCCGATCCGAAGAATTCAAACACCGAAGATGATTTCTTTGATAACATCTATTCTGCACATAAAATTAAGCGAGTTGAAGCAACTCGAATGATTAACTGCAATAGTGAAGCAAGAGGAAAAATTAAGGAATTGCTTATTAGTAATTTTTAAGGAGATAAGAAATGAATAATAGAAATTTTAGCGAATGGTTATCAGGCTTTCGTGACAGTATCGCAGACTATGGTTATTACATAGATTTTGAAAAAGTTCACAGGAATGTCGATAATATAAAAGTTGAACTTAATATTTTAAATTCACTTATTGGTTCTAAGAATATTGAAGAAGATTTTGAAAAACTTATAGGAAAGTATCCGGAAACTTTGAAATGCATACCTTTGCTTTTGGCAGTTAGGTCAAATGAAATATATGCAATTGATGGTGATGGAGACTATACTTATAACTTTAAAAAGCCAAATCTTTCGGTTGAGCAATATAAGGTATTTATGTGTAAAACCGGACTTTTTGATTTAATAGAAAATCATATAGTCAACAATCTTGTCGACTATGCAACGGGCGTCGAAACAGGTCTTGATTCCAACGGTCGTAAAAATCGTGGCGGTCATTTGATGGAAAACTTAGTTGAAAGTTTTATCCAAAAAGCAGGTTTTGTAAAAGGCGTTAATTACTTCAAAGAAATATATATTCATCAGATTACCGATAAATGGGACATAGATCTTTCGGCTATTTCAAATCAAGGAAAAACAGAAAAGCGTTTTGATTTTGTTGTTAAGACTCCTAATATGATTTACGGTATTGAAACTAATTTTTACGGTAGCGGCGGAAGTAAATTAAACGAAACAGCACGCAGTTATAAAACACTTGCTCTCGAAACCGATACAATCGAAGGTTTTACTTTTGTTTGGTTTACCGACGGAAAAGGTTGGACAAGTGCTCGCCATAATCTTGAAGAAACCTTTGATGTTATGGAACACATTTACAATATCAACGATATGGAAAATGGCATAATTACAGAGGTTTTTAAATAATGGCAAAGAAAATTACAAAATGGGAGCCTGATGATTTTGAGTTGGAAATGACAACACATTGGTCGTTTCCAAAGCGTGGAGATTGGGCAACTCACGATGCAAAATGGCGTGGAAATTGGTCTCCGTATATTCCTCGAAATATTATATTAAGATATTCAAAAGAGGGCGATGTCGTTCTTGACCAATTTGCAGGTGGTGGAACAACTCTTGTTGAAGCAAAGCTTTTGAACCGTGATATTATCGGTGTTGATGTCAATGATGTTGCACTCGATAGGTGCAAAGAAAAAATAAATTTTGAGCATGAAGGCGCAAACGGAAAAGTTTACATCCGTAAGGGCGATGCAAGAAATTTAGATTTTCTTTCAGATGAAAGTATTGACCTGATTTGCACACATCCGCCATATGCCGATATTATTAAATATAGCGATGGCATCGACGGAGATTTGTCGCAACTCAAAGTGAAAGATTTTCTTGAAGAAATGAAAAAGGTAGCTGCAGAGAGCTATCGTGTTTTGAAAAAAGATAAGTTTTGTGCTGTGCTTATGGGTGATACAAGACAAAAGGGTTGTATGATCCCAATGTCTTTTGATGTTATGAAAATCTTCCAAGATGCCGGATTTACCCTTAAAGAATTGATTATCAAAGAACAACATAACTGTAAAGCAACGGGATATTGGAAAACAAATAGCGTGAAATATAATTTTTTGCTGATTGCACACGAGTATTTGTTTGTGTTTAGAAAATAAGGAGGCAAGTTGATTAATGATAGAACATTTTGTTTCTTCAAATATTAAATATTCATGTGAAAATGAAAATTTTTTTAAAAATGATATTAAATTATTAAATGAAAATGGTGAGGATATAGATTTTACATTATTTAAAAGTTATATTCAAAAGGAAACGTCAAATTTTATTCATCAAAGTTACAACAACATAATTATTTTGGTTGGTGCAGGTGCTTCTGTTGTGTGTGCAAACAATGAAATAGATTCTCGTTATGGAAAGACTGTTGCAATGTTAGCAGAATCGATAAATAATTCGCTCAAAGAAGAATCTGAATGTTTTTCTCTTCAGGAATTGGCTGACTTATGTAAATATTCCATTGCAGTTGAAATAGAAGGAAATAAATTAAATCCATTATTTAATTTAGAAGATTTTTTATCCTATTTAATTTCGTTTGAAAAGTATGTGTCAAATGAAATTTATGATAAATATGTCAAATCAAAAAATAAGATTTTCGAATTGATTGTATTTAACACAAATTATGAATATGATAATACCTGTATGAAGCATTCCGCTTTTATTAATACAATATCTCATATTGTTAAAGCGCCGAGTAAATTAACTTTAGTAACGACCAACTATGATACATTAATTGAAGATGCAGCGGATAGTATAGAATATACAGTAATGGATGGTTTTACATTTACACATAGACCTCATTTTGATAGTGATATGTACGAATGGAATCTTGTAAAAGATATTGAAAATGTAAAAACTAGAGAAATGGAATATAAGAAAAATATAATTAATTTACTTAAATTACATGGTTCTTTAACTTGGGAACGTAATGGTAAAAAAATATATAGAAAGGAAAAATGTGATGTTAGCACTCCTATTATGATTTTTCCAAGTTCAGATAAATATATGCAGAGTTATCAAGAACCATATTTTGAGTTATTTACAAAATTTCAAGAATTATTGAAAAGACCAAATACATTATTAATTACTGCTGGATTTAGTTTTGCTGATAATCATATCTCACAAATGATTGTACAAGCAATATTACACAATAAAAGTTTGGCAACATTAATTACAGATTTTAGCATTAATCAGGATAATGATAATTGGAAAAAACTTGAAGAATTGATGCAACATAATTACAAAGTTGCTTTTTTAAAAGCAACAATGAATACTGATTTAATGGATTATTTAGGAGAATATTATGACGATTGATTCTTTTTATGATAAAATGGATAAAAATAATTATTATTTAGGAAGGATTTCGCAAGTATATAGAGATAATAGTATTGCTCAAGTAGAAAATTTATCATTGTTATCATATAGAAAAATTAATAACGATTCATTGATTCCAAATACTATTAATTATTTAGTGGTTGTTGATTCTGTTCGTGGGATTTTTCTTGGAGAAGTATTTCAAACAAAAGTTTTATCTTCTGATAAATTGCACGATTCTATAAATTATAGTAAAGTAGAAACAGTAAATCCAGAAATAAATATAGATATTATTGGTGTTATGACACATCACGATAGGAAATTTAAATTGCCCGAATTTATGACGGTTGGTGTTTCTGAAAAGGTTTATCTAGCTAATAAGATGGTTCTTCAAAAGTATTTAGAATCAATTGAAGTAACGAATTCACAAGAGTCTAAACTTCAACCGTTTGCGATATATCTTGATATGTGTGAGGAAGAGGTGTCATTAAAACCAAGCACATTATTTGATCATCATTTATTTGTAGTTGGTGCAACCAATAGTGGAAAGTCAACATCAGCTTTATCAATATTAGATAAAGCTATTATTGCCAACAAAAAAACCTTGATTATTGATCCAACAGGTGAATATAATGATTCATTTTCTGAACAAAATGTAATAAAGTTGAACTTAGGGATAGATACAACTATTTCACCTGGAAAGCTTACAATGCAGCAATGGTCTATGCTTTTTGAAACAAATAGTAATACTCAAAGTGCAGTCCTTGCAGAAGCAATTCGTTCTCTTCGTTACCAACATAAAGAAGGTCAAAATTCTTGCTTAGTGAAATCAGGACAGAAAATTGCACAATTGCAACAGAAATTGGCTACAGTAAGTAATAGAGATACGGATTTTGATATATCGCTGTTATCGGAGCAAATCGCTCAAGAATCTGTATCAGAATCTAGAAAGGGAGATACTTATGAGCATGATTCATTCAGAGCAAATTCAAATAGTTATCTTATTCAAAAAGTAACATATCAAATGAGTAATACAAGTTTATTTGATTTTTTTAATAATTCTCACAATTATAACCTTTTAGATAAAATAGACTCATTTATACATACACCTAATACAAGTTTGTATATAAACACATCATCACTAGGAATATCGGAAGGAATTGGTGGAATGATTATTGACCTTATATGTAATTATGTTATTTCAAAAAAAGATATTATTCCATTTATTTTCTTTATAGATGAAGTGCACAGATATACTAAATCTCAATATTCTGAAGAAGAGTTTCATAAAGGGTTAACACTTGTAGCTAGAGAAGGCAGAAAAAAAGGCATTTTTTTGTTTTTGACATCACAAACCCCAAAAGATGTGTCTCCAGTTTTATTGGGACAAGTTGGAACTATGTTAATACATCGATTAACACATAATGATGAAATTATAGCAATTAAAAATTACTTAGATGAATATTCGTTTAAGCAAGTGAAAAATTTAAATCAAGGAGAGGCTATTTTAACAAGCATTAATCTTATGCGAAATGTTTTTCTACGTGTAATAAAATGTAATCGTAAGCAAGATAATGATACGCCACTTCTATAATTTAAATGAGTGAACTTTTTAATAAGCATAATAATTGTTTGCCAAATTTACAAAGTATAAAGGAGTTATATATTAAACAATACTTTTATAATGTTAATCATTTTATCGTCCAAAACATATGCATTAAGTGCTTTATAAAATGTTTTACTATCAAGCTTTGTACGATATTTGAAGTAGTCACAAATAGTCCTTTCGTAGTCGTAAACAAGAAGTGTTATGCCTTTAAAATCACCTATTGCTTTTCCGAGTTTAATTATATTATTTTGAACATAATACGTTTTAATAGGTATTTCTTGGATATTTGAAACTTGGTTTCTGTAAGTTCGAGGGACTGCTATCGCCTATTCTCTTGGAGCAAAGTCACTGTATCCATAATGAAACAAAGCCGATTCGTCGCAAACTGTTCCATAAGGTAACAAATTTGATATTAGCTGTTCTTCACTTATATTGTAATTATTAGGAAGTTGGTAAAAGCCATTTTGTATTCTCTCGATAATATCATCTTTGCACAATTTTGCAATGTCATAATTTGTAAGTCCCACATTTTTAAAATCAGAAGTTTTTGCAATTTTTTCTTTAGACAACGGCTTACCAACTTTCTGCGTACAGTCATCAAAATTTGTACGCAATATTATACCAATGTTTTTTAAAAAATAGCCATGCAATTATAGAAATAGCAATTAAACAGATATAAAAGATAACATTATCACTTTAAAGTGTTGATTTCGATATACACATATGATACAATACAAACGATATGGCAGATGGTGATACTGTTTTGATACTGTAAACTTTGAGCTACAAAAACTTAGTAAAAAACGGTTAGATTATCTGTATTAAAGCAAAATATTTACTAAACAAAAAAGTTTAGTAAATAACTGAATTGAGCGAGTGGGAATAATACCAATGGTGCTGTAAACCCGCATAAACACAGGGCTTTCAGCTCTCAAATTCCCGATTTGATAGCAAAATGATAGCAAACCGTAAAACGCCATTATTTTAAGTGTTCTATCGGTTTGCAGGTACAATTATCTTAATACTATAAAAGGCATTACTGACTTTTGCAGTCGGTAATGCCTTTTTTGCGTTTTCTATTATATTCTGTTTTACTTACGAGAATTAAAAGCTACGCTTTCGGGGTAGTTATATCTCCAGTTATCGTATTCTTCTTTTGTGATTTCTCCATTTTTAAGTTTTTCGGCTTGTTCCTGCCAAGCGGAAAACATATCAAACATTGTAAGATAGTTTGTGCCCATACCCTTGTCAAGGCGTATGCAAAGCTCGTCATCAAGTTTATCAATACGGAAGCCATATAAATCTTCAAGAGTAAACAGCGTGTGCATTAAGCCGTTGTAACTGTCAATATCCGGCACAGTTAAAGCACTTGTTGATACGCCAAATACATTTGCAAGGTCGTTTGTTAAATCAGCCTTTGGTGTTCTTGACCCTGATTCATACTGTGCCATACGAATGTCAGCGGTTTTCTCCGAAAAGCCCACCTGCATACCAAGGTACTTCTGTGTCATACCTTTTAAATTTCTGAAAAATCTTATTCTTTCACCGATAGCCATACCATAGCTCCTCTCACTTTACTGTTAAGTATCATAGCATAACAAGTTAAGCAATGTCAAGTAACATAAAACAAAAAAGTTTAATATTTTCGTGAAAACCACTTGACATAACGGAATATGTTTAGTATAATCATTAAGCAAATAGCGTTAAGTTCATTTGCAAACAACAGAATAACCGTCATACATCACGGTAATGGTGTATCCGCTCGGGCAAATCGGAATGCGGTCAGAAAGTTCTCCGACACTAAATAATTATGAAAATTAAGAATGAAAGGATAATGTTAATGTCAAACAAAATGTTTATGCGTGTTGAGGATGTGGCAGAAGAAATGGGCGTTTCCGTTTCTTACGCTTACAAACTTATACGCAAATTAAATAAAGAATTGCAGTCAACCGGGTGTATTACAATTCCCGGCAGAATTGACCGTAAATTCTTTCACGAAAAATTTTACTCAACCAAAACGACTGAAAGGAGTGATTAAAATGGGAGCATTTAAAAATGAAAAAAACGGAACTTGGTATGTGCAGTTCCGTTACACAGACTGGCAAGGATTGCGACAGCAAAAATTAAAGCGTGGCTTTGCCACCAAACGAGAGGCACAGGAGTGGGAACGAGCATTTCTGACAGAAAAGAAAGCCGATGTCACTATGCCGTTTAAGACTTTTACGGAATTGTACGAAAAAGATGTTCGACCGAAGTTAAAGGAAAACACTTGGCTTACCAAAGAGCATATTATTAAAACTAAAATATTGCCGTATTTTGAGCATAAGCGATTATGTGATATATCGGCAAAAGATGTAATCGCTTGGCAAAATGAAATCAGAAAAATGACTAATTCAAGCGGAGAGTCGTTTTCACAGGGGTATTTAAAGACCATTCATAACCAGCTAAGTTCCTTATTTAATCACGCAATAAAGATTTATGGTTTAAGATTAAATCCTGCCTCTACGGTCGGAAATATGGGTAAGGAAGAACGCAAGGAAATGAGTTATTGGACTGTGGAGGAATACAGCAAGTTCTCTGATGAAATGATGGACAAGCCGCTTTCCTACTACGCTTTTCAAATGCTTTATTGGACAGGTATCCGTGTAGGTGAGTTGCTTGCATTAACTGCCGGTGATTTTGACTTTAAAAACAATATGCTTACAATTAACAAATCTTATCAAAGATTGCACGGAGAAGATGTTATTACTCCACCGAAAACGGAGAAAAGTAATCGAACAATAAAAATGCCGCAGTTTTTATGTGATGAAATGCAAGAGTATTTAAAGATGTTTTATTCACCGAATGACGGCGACAGGATATTTCCCATTTCAAAAAGTTATCTTCATCACGAAATGGACAGGGGCTCAAAAGCCGCAGGTGTAAAGCGTATTCGTATTCACGATTTTAGGCATTCACACGTTTCGCTTTTAATAAATCAAGGATATCAAGCCGCCGCTATTGCTGATAGAGTCGGTCACGAAACCGTAGAAATTACCGACAGATATACACATATATATCCCTCAAAACAAAATGAAATGGCGAATACACTTGATGAATTATGGAAGGAGAAAAAATAATATGTCACTTAAAAACAAAGATGAACACAACCGTTGGAGAAATAAAACCGTAGCATTTAGAGTTTCGCCGGAAGAGTGGGAACAGATTGAACGATATGTTCAGTTATCGGGTTTAACCAAACAGGACTATATCACAAGACGACTTACTAACAAAGAAGTTGTAGTTCAAGGCAATCCGAGAGTATATAAGGCTTTGCGTAATAATCTTGCAGATGTACGTACGGAATTACAGAGGATTGAAAACGGCGGTGAAGTCAATGACGAATTGCTTGACTTAATCGAAATGATTGCCGATATTCTCGGTGGATTAAAGGAGGTATTAGAATGACAGAAAAAGAAAAGACCGCTCCGGTTGTATCTGTTGGCGCAGATACGGAGCAGTCAATCCTAAAACAAACTAATAGTAGTATAACCGATTTTAACGAATTTGACAAGGGCTTAGATAATTATCTTGAAGAAATGCAAAAAGAATTTTTGCAACAGCTCGATCCATCACATTTGAAAACGGTTTCTATGAGCGAATTGTATAACACGGTGTATCAAAGCAAACCGCCGTTGGTTGACGGCTTACTCTACCCCGGCACATATATTTTTGCAGGAACACCGAAGCTCGGCAAAAGTTTTCTTATGGCACAGCTTGCTTATCATATCAGCACAGGCACATCGCTTTGGAATTTTGATGTAAAAAAAGGAACTGTCCTATACCTTGCTCTCGAAGACGACTACCACAGATTGCAGGAAAGATTATACAGAATGTTTGGAACGGAGAGTACGGACAATTTGTACTTTTCTGTTTCGGCAGGTCAACTTGGAAATGGACTTGACGAACAGCTTACAAGATTTATGACCGAACACACCGATACAAAATTGATTATCATAGACACTCTCCAAAAGGTGCGTGAAGTGGGCGGTGATAATTACAGTTACGCAAACGATTATGAGATTATAACAAGGCTTAAAAAGTTTGCGGACGGTTACGGAATATGTTTGCTGCTTGTTCATCATACACGCAAGCAGAACTCCGATGACAAGTTTGATATGATTTCAGGAACTAACGGATTGCTTGGCGCCGCTGACGGTGGTTTTATTTTACGGAAAGAAAAACGAACAAGCAATTCGGCAACGCTTGAAGTTTTAGGCAGAGATCAGCCTGACCAAAAGATTTATCTCAATCGTAATCCCGTAACCCTTGTGTGGGAACTTGAGAGAGCTGAAACAGAACTTTGGAAGTTACCACCTGAACCATTGCTTGAAAATATAGCAGGTAAAATTACAAATGAAAACCCCGAATGGTATGGCAGTCCGACAGAACTTGTTGAATTTCTCGGTGCTGATATGAAAGCAAATGCACTAACTATGAAGTTGAATATCAATGCCGGGCGTTTGTTTAACGAGTATGGAATAAGTTATCAAAACAAACGCTGTCACGATGGGCGTAAAGTCAGTTTGAGTTATGAACAGCGTGACGATGTGTGACGGTTGTGTCGCTGCTTTAGGCGGTGGCAAAATCACCGTCACTATCGACGCAGACCGACACAGCGAAAGTTTTTTCGGGTGCAGGTGGCTTTTTTCAAAAAGCCTCTCCTGCCTCTCTGAGAGCGCAAAACCTGCTTGCAGGTTGCATTTTTGATAGCTCCGCTGTCAAAAGTGCTTTTGCGTTACTCTTGACAAGAGTAACAGAACCGAGGACGAGCAAGTTTATGAGATTGGAGGTATATAAATGCAAAGAACGATAAGTGCAATGGTGGGTAAAGGCTCAGTAAATCACAACAGCCGAAAGTTCAAGGCGGAAAATGTTGACGGTAGCAGAACGCATTTGAACATTGATTACTGTAACAAGCCGATAAAGAAAACCTATCACGAATTGTTTGACGAAGCACTCAAAAGATACAACGCCAAACAGACAAGAGCCGACCGCAGAATAGAAAACTATTATGAAAAAATCCGTAATTCAAAACAGGAAAAGCCATTTCACGAACTGATTTTGCAGATTGGTGATAAGGAAAATATGAGCGCTGACAGCGAAAACGGACAGCTTGCACGGCAGATTTTGGATGAATATTATCGGGGGTTTCAGGAACGAAATCCGCAGTTAAAGGTGTTCTCTGCTCATCTTCATATGGACGAAGCAACACCCCATCTGCACATTGATTTTGTACCGTTTACAACGGGCAGTAAGCGAGGACTTGATACCCGTGTGTCACTGAAACAGGCTCTCGCCGCACAAGGTTTCAAGGGCGGAACTCGTGGAGATACCGAGTGGAATCAATGGGTAAGCGCAGAAAAATCTGCCCTTGCTTTCGTTATGGAACGGCACGGAATTGAGTGGGAACATAAAGGCTCACACGAAAAGCATCTCTCTGTTCTTGATTACAAAAAGCAGGAACGACAAAAAGAGATTGAAATTTTAGACGATAAACTTGCCGAGAAAAAAGATGAGTTTCGCATTATGTCAGACCGTATTGAAAACTTTGATAACGGGGAAAAATCATTGCAAAACCTTGATGAAAGTATAATGAAAGAGCCTGAATATCAACTGACTGAACCGCCTGCAATGATGTCGGCGAGAACTTATAAGGCAAAGTTTGTAGAGCCGCTTATAGCTCGATTAAAGTCGCTAATCAGCACCTTATTTGCACGATATTTCAAGGCTGTAGACAGCTACCATAGGCTAAACATTACAAACGGCAACCTCTATCGTGAGAACGAAATGTTATCGAAAATAAACAGCAAGCTGAAAAGCGAAAACGAAAATTTGCGTTCAGAAGTCAAAGATTACAAGCTGCTCCGCAAGGTGTTCGGAAATAAGCAAATTGACGATTTACTTGAAAGAGCAAGGTCGGAAAAGCGGTCTAAACAGCGTGGCGAACGCTTTAGAAATGATAAAAACGAAAGGTAGGAACACACAATGAAAAACAGAATTTATGATGAAAAGAACGGTCTTTGGTATGAAAAACAAGGTGATTATTTTATCCCTTGCCTTTCACTTTCCGAAGAAAAACAGAACCCAATCGGCATTTGGGGACAGCGCCACCTGCGATATATTAAGCAGCATAAGCGTGTCTTTTACGCTAATTTGCTGTCCTCTTGCAAGCTAAACAGTTATCTTGCCGATGTTGACGAACAGGCAGAAGATATGTTTTCCCGGTTGGTAAAACAACTGGCGGAAAAAGAAAATGTAACGGAAAACCTCAAAGCTGAAAATCAAATGTTGTGGGTGCAGAAGATGAACAGTATCCGCAATCGTGCAACGGAAGTTGTAAATGCAAATTTAATCTACGCATAAAAATCACGCCGAGTGTGGCCCTGAAAATGAGTTGTGCTCGGCGTTTTTTCTTTTGCTTTGCTTACTAATAACTAAGTGATGTTATCTGCACTTAATTCCATTTTCGTGTAATTAGTTCTTGTTTTTCTTA
>OGJI01001622.1_pt1 | contig 23493 bp, 19 predicted proteins | sample 1572031 | NCBI WGS metagenome assembly OGJI01 (sample SAMEA2582119, study PRJEB24529) | metagenome | biome: Human gut stool | place: China | collected 2011
TTCTCAAAATCTTTCAAGGTTATTTCACTGTTCAGTTATCAAGGTTCTTTATTGTATCTCTCAGACACAACTCATTTAGTATAACATCTTATTTCTTATCTGTCAACAACTTTTTCCAAAAAAAAAATAAATTTTAAAATGCAACCTTTTTTTTTACATTTTTCTGTTTTATTAAAAATCAACAATAAAATAGTAGTCCTATTGTTGATTTTTAATATACTTTTCACATAGCTATTGATTTTCCAACCTAAAACAGCTTATAGAGCACACTCTGCCATATACAGCTATCTATTTCTTTATACGAAAAAAAGACTGCCACTATATGCCAGTCTCTTAAAAATATTCAGTTACACTCCTCTTATATCATTAATCTTATTTCTTCATCGAATAGCTCTGCAGCTGTAACATACCCAAATATCTTACGGGGGTACTTATTTACCCAATCCTCTATCTGTTGAACATCTTCTTCTGATATATTTTCAAAAGATGTACCTTTAGGAGCCTGCCTTCGAACCATTCTATTTGTATTTTCATTTGTACCACGTTCCCAACTACTGTACGGATGACAATAATATAATTTTGTTCTATTTCCACCATAAACTGATTTTTCAATTCCGCTATAATCAGAGAATTCGGTTCCATTATCTACTGTTATTGTTTTAAAAATACTTCTAAAAAGTTCTTTTCCCAAACGTCTCTCCAATATATCCAGCGTATCGACTACTGCTCCGGCAGACTTGTCTCTTTGAAGGAAAACATATTCCCTGCGTGTCTTTCTTTCCGTTAAGGTAAGCAGTGTCTTTTTCGAATTCCCACGCTTTCCTATAACACTATCCATTTCCCAGTGTCCAAACTCTTTTCTGGAATTAACATTTTTCGGACGTTCCTCGATACTGGTTCCCCTCTCAAGACGTTTCTGGATATGAACCTTATTATATTTCCGTTTCTTTTTTCCCTTTACCGGAAGGTCTTTATTCGTCAGACTTAAGAAGATACCCTTATCAATATAATTATAAACCGTCTTTTCACATATACTGGTATTAAATTCTTTAAACATTCCAGTACGCCTCATTTCTCCAATAAGAGCTCCTGGACTATAATGATTCTCCACTATTTTCTGTTCTATATAATTCGCCAGCTTTATATCATTCCCTATTTTAAGCTGTGTACCACGCACTTTGAGATTTTCTTCATACTTTTTTTGTGCCAAATCCGCACTATAACACACAGTAGTAGTCCAATCAGAATTACGATGGGCATAAGCACCTCTTTTCAGCTCATTGTAAATAGTAACACGACTGACCTGCATAATTCTGGCTATCTCTGATTTATTCGTATGAAATTTAAGTAGTTCTTCCAATCGTACCCTGTCACGCCATTTCAACTGTCTAAAACCCTTCATAAATACCTCTCCCCTCTTTTGTATGAATAAGAAATTCTTTTAAGGAAATTGTAGTCTTCCAATTTTCGTTTGTCAAATTCATTTTAACAAAAAAAATCAGCAGACTACTTTTTTCTTAATATAATATAGCATTTTCTTTTTCGAAAAGAGGAAGCAGTTCTCCCATTGCCATCTTTTTAAAATAGACACCATGCTCTATATCTATATCCCTTAACATTGGCTCTTCCTCTATATAATTGTAATTCAGATACAACACAATGCCATCAGTATCCCAGCACCATACTCTTACTCTTTTTCCAAAGCCATATTTTTTGATATCTTCCTTTAATCTGATAATCAAATCCTCTGCATCATACTGTATTACCTGACCACTTGACGTAATAACTGACATTCTGCTGTTTCCTCCTCTCTTTTTTATATTCACATAATACTACTTTCAAAAGATACTGCCAATACCCATAAATACTATTACTTTATATCCTTAAATATTGGTTCTAAATTCGATAATAAAAAAGATGCACCGGCTTTTACACCAATGCATCTTTTACTATATTAATAGCTCAATTTATAACTTTGGTCCTCTTGGTTTTACACGCTTTGTAAATTTATTTGCCGGTGTTATTACTGGCTCTATTATATCTTCTGTTGTGTTTTCTATTATGCTATCCTCCTTTTCTCCCATATTAAGAAGTGCGTCTAGCTCCGCAAGTCTTTCTAATTTTTCTGAAAGCTCTGCTTCCTGTAGAAACGGTTTGTTTACCTCTATCTTTGCCGTTTCAAGCTGATGTTCCACATTAGAAAGTTTTGTCTGTGCTTCTTCCAATTCCGCCGGCATTGCTTCTAAGGCGTTATTTATACGGGTAAGATTACCAAATGGATCCACGCCTATTTCGATAGGATGACTCATATCGCCTTTTACATTCAGTACAAATTTCCTATAGAAAGCATCAAATTTAACTTTAAGCGAGAATCCAAGATATTCCCCAACATCCACACTGGCATCAATATCCTTTGATTCTTTGCATATAGCAATGAGAGCTGTTCCCGCTTCTTTTTTATCACTATATTCCTTACCGCAAACAGTTATCGAAAAATCCTCTTTTTCCAATGGCTTATTTCTTTTATACCTTTGTATGTCTTTCGAAAAGCCTTCTATACTTTCTTTCAAATGAGCAATCTGCTGTGGGTAATGCTGTGTAATATTATCTTCCAGGCGGTACTTCTGACTAGTGTGGTTAGCCTTCATCAATTTTAAACGTGAAACCTGGATATCCAAGTCCATCTTTTCCTTAATATAAGGATTTCCTGTAGCAAGTGCTTTTACCTCTGCATAAGAAAGAGCTGCTTCATCCACGTCTTCACAACTTCTTACCGGGGATTTGCTGGTCATAATTTGTCCAATAAATTTCTGCTTATTTTCTATAAGCTGCCAGGAATAGCTGTCAAACGTTCCCTCTGTAACATAGCGGAATATTTTAACCTTTGCATTCTGGTTTCCCTGTCTTAAGATACGTCCCTCTTGCTGCTCAATATCAGATGGTCTCCAAGGTACATCCAAATGGTGCAATGCAATAAGCCGGTCCTGTACATTAGTACCTGCTCCCATTTTTGCTGTTGAGCCAAGCAAAAAGCGAACCTGTCCACTTCTTACCTTTGCAAACAGTTCCGCCTTTCTAAGTTCCGTATTCGCATCATGTATAAATGCTATTTCATTTCCAGGTACTCCTTTATCCATCAGCTTCTCTTTGACATCCTCATACACATTAAATGTTCCATCACCTTTAGGTGTAGATAAGTCACAGAAAATAAGCTGCGTTGACCTCTGTTCCATGGTATCCTTCCATATCTTATATGCCCGTTCAACACAAGCTGCAGCTTTGGAGTTATCATTATCCGGAAGCATATCATTTATAAGTCTCTGATCAAGTGCCAGCTTTCTTCCATCATTTGTAATCTTAAGCATATTATCAACATTAGATTCGACCCTTTTATCCCTGACAGCCTCTGCCCTCTCTACAAGCGCTGCTACCATATCCTTTTGAAAATCACTCGGTTTTAATACTACATTTTCATACTCCGCTTCCGGAACTGGAAGATTTAACATGTCCGGGGTCTGAATGTCTGCACTTTCTTTAAAAAGACTTATAAGCTCCGGTAAATTAAAAAATTTAGCAAACCTGGTTTTTGCTCTGTATCCAGTTCCCTCCGGAGCAAGTTCTATTGCAGTTTGTGTTTCGCCAAAAGATGCAGCCCACGCATCAAAATGTCCTAACCCTAATTTCTGCAATGTATTATACTGCAGATATCGCATATTTGTATACAACTCTGTCATACTGTTGCTAATAGGTGTTCCGGTAGCAAAAGTTACTCCTTTTCCACCTGTTATTTCATCCAGGTACTGACATTTAGCAAACATATCAGAAGACTTTTGTGCTTCTGTTTGTGCTATTCCTGCCACATTACGCATTTTTGTATATAAGAAAAGGTTTTTATAATTATGGCTCTCATCTACAAATAATCGGTCAACACCAAGCTGCTCAAAAGTTACGACATTATCCTTACGGCTCTGGTCATTCAACTTATCAAGACGTACTTGTAAGGATTTTCTCGTTTTTTCCATCTGCTTAATGGTATAACGCTCTCCGTTTTCAGCCTTTGTCTGCTCAATTGCAAGTTTTATTTCATCAATCTGTTTTTCAATGATGGCTGTTTGTCTCTCAATAGAAAGCGGAATTTTTTCGAACTGTGTATGTCCAATAATCACAGCATCATAATCACCTGTTGCAATACGGGAGCAGAATTTCTTACGGTTCGCAGGTTCAAAATCTTTCTTCGTAGCTGCAAGGATATTTGCTCCGGGATATAACCGCAGGAAATCACTTGCCCACTGCTCCGTCAAATGATTAGGTACAACAAAAAGTGACTTCTGGCACAACCCAAGCCGCTTACTCTCCATAGCTGCCGCTGTCATTTCAAATGTCTTTCCAGCACCTACACAATGTGCAAGCAGGGTATTATGACCATATAAAATATGCGCCACTGCATTTTTCTGATGTGGTTTTAATTCAATATCAGGTGTCATTCCTGGGAATTTTAAGTGTGAACCATCATATTCTCGTGGTCTTGTAGAATTGAAAAGCTCATTATATTTTGCCACAAGTGTCTGTCTACGTTCCTGGTCTCTGAATATCCAATCTTTAAATGCTTCACGAATAGATTCCTGCTTCTGACTGGCAATGGTAGTTTCTTTCTTATTTAGAACTCTCTTCTCTTTACCATCTTCTTCAATAGTATCATACACCCTGGTATCCTTAAGATTCAGAGAATCTTCTAATATCTTATAGGCATTCACCCGGCTTGTACCATAAGTCATATTAACCAGAGAGTTTCCCCAGTCAGCATTTTTTCCCTGTATATTCCACTCACCGGTTATATTTGAAAACCGTACTTCTATAATATCTCTATTTAATAAATGTGCCGGCGTTTCAAAAGTATCACTCATGAAATCTTCAATATATCCAGCATCAATCCATGTAGCACCAATACGTACTTCTATTTCAGAAGCATCCAGTTCTTTAGGTTGTACCTGTTTAAGTGCCTGTACATTGACAACATATTCCGGATGATTTTCCGCATAAGTACTGGCAATCTTCAATTTTTCCCGTATATTTCCACTCAAATATTCATCCGCTGTCTCCCATTCATCTGTCAAAGGATTTTTGTAAATAACTCCGCCAAGGTCCTCGATTAGAGTATCTATATCTTTACCTGTCAATTCTTCCATATAAGGAAGGTCGACCTTTGCTTTCTCCCCAAGGGATACTGCAAGTGCTTCACTGGCCGTATCAACAGAAGTAACAACCTCTGCCTTCTTTATTGTTCGTTTAGAAAACATGTCTGCTTTTCCCTTGAAATTACCCTCGTCATCAAGTTTTTCCAAGGAGCATAACAGACAATAACTGGAATCCTGATTAAATGCTCTTTTATTGGTTTGTGAATTAATAAGACCATACTTTACAGAAAAATCATCATATAATTCATTTAGTTCTTTCTGTTTTTTTTCAATTTCATGGTCTCCGTATTCATTAAGCTGCATATCTATCAGCTCCTGGGTACAATTGCGGATTGCTACCATGCCTCTAATACGTCCTTTTGCGGTATCTGACACTTCCACAGGTTTCATAACCGAATTTTCTCGATAATATACTTCATTATCCACCAATGCATAACTGAAATTTTTAACATTAGGGTCTGCCGGAATGCTTTGTTTACTCAATTCATTGTCTAATTCCGGCTCCAGTTCTAATGTATTTATCGTACCAGTTATTCGTCCCCCAGCCTCTTTTAACTGTTCTTCAAACGGTCTGCTTTCATCTAACCTGCAGGTACTTTCCATGCCATATGGTCCGGATACCAGTTCCATCTTACCTACTATCTGTTCCGGATGATTCACAAAATAAGAATTCATCTTAATTCCAGCATCATTTTCTTCCAAATATACCCATTCCGGTTCCCGTACCACCATCCGGTCACGTTTTTGGAAAAATAAAATATCAGAAGTAACTTCTGTACCGGCATTCGCTTTAAATGCAGTATTTGGAAGTCTTACTGCTCCAAGCAAATTTGCTCTTTGAGCCAGATATCGTCTTACCTCTGGACTTGCCTTATCCATAGTTCCCTTGCTTGTAATAAATGCTACTACACCACCCGGACGTACTTTATCTAAAGTCTTTGCAAAGAAATAATCATGGATCAGGAAGTTATTTTTTTCATATGCATGGTCTAATACTTTATATTGTCCAAAAGGAACATTTCCAATAGCTATATCGAAGAAATCATTTGGATAATCCGTCTTTTCAAATCCTTTAATCTGAATATCTGCTTTTGGATACAGCAGCCTCGCAATACGTCCGGTAATACTATCAAGTTCCACTCCATATAGTCTGCTTTCCTTCATAGACTCCGGCATCATACCAAAGAAATTACCAATACCCATAGATGGCTCTAAGATATTTCCCTTTTTAAATCCCATTCTTTCAATCACTTCATACATACTACGAATAATGGCAGGACTGGTATAATGAGCATTTAATGTACTTTCCCTTGCCATACGGTATTCTTCCGGTGATAACAGTTTTTTTAATTCCTGGTACTCTGTTGCCCAGTTTGTTTTACTCTCATCAAAAGCATCAGAAAGTCCTCCCCAGCCAACATAATGGGATAAAATATCCTGCTCCTGTGGATTTGCATAACGATGTTCACTTTCAATTTGTTCCAATAATCTAATTGCTTCTATATTTCTTTGAAACTTCTCTTTCGGTGTTCCAATACCCAGGTTATCATTACTAATGCGGAAATTGACAGCATTACCTTTATCCGGTATTGGAACATTCTCTTTTTGAGTCAGAAACGTAACCGGCTCATTTACTACCCCCGGTTCCGCTGCATCACCATTTCCTTCCAAACGTGCAAATACCTCTGCTTCATGCCGGTCTATGTCTTCCTCTGCTATTGCATTTATATAATCATCCTCTACCTCACTTCTCTCAGGCTTGTAATCATATTCAAAAACCTTATCATTGACCTGTGCATAATAGAACGCACGCTCCTCCATATCATTTCCGAGCAGATACTTTTCATCTTCTGTTCCCCACTCATCAATCAAAGTGCATTTCCGTCCATCAATCGTAACTTTTTTCGTTTCCATTTCCGGCACAGCATGTTCAAGCCTATTAAGTTCATATTGTCTGTCCGCTTTTGCTTGAACTGTTTCCTGTGGCAAAGAAAAAGCAGCGGGCATAGTATATTTCATACTTGCTTCCGCTGCTGCTACTGTTCCAACCTGTTCTTCAAATGAAGGGAACAGACTTAATTGTGTGAATATGGGTTCCTGGGAATTATCTTCTATAAGCTGCAGATTATCTCTGCTCTCACTATTTCCTCTGCCCGATTCTGAATACTGTTCATCTTTGCTACCCAAAGCATCTGATTGTCCGCTTTGAGCTGTTCCGTTATTCCTTCTTTCTCTGCCATCTGCGATGTCAACTGCTCCATTCTCTCCTCTGCCTGTTTCTGAATCATCAGTAAATGCTCGACGAGTTCTCCCTTCAGGAGTAGTGCTGAATACACCCCATGGTGTTTTTCTTTCAGATACGTCTCCCTCATTATTCCATACTTCGTTATTGGCTCCTCCGGTTGAACGTCCGCCTGTAACGTTGGAATCATGTAATCTCCGTTCTGTTCGTAGTTCAGTTTCATCAATATTACCCCCTTCTTTATTATTAATTTCTGATATATTTTCCTGTTCGCTATCGCTTTTACGCTTTAAAGCATTGTAGTCTATTTTGGGAGTATTTTCAATACCTTTTTGTAATAAATTTTCTTTCTGTTCCTTTTCATGAATTCGATTATATATTCTGACAGTCTTTCCAATTTCTACAAGTACCGGTTTTGCCAGCTCACTGGTTGCATCTCCTAAAATATATAAACTATCCATAGTATCAAATTCATGGATAAAATCAAATGAAAATTTCGGTTGATACTCTTTCATATCTACACCGCAAGCAGATAAAAGCATAAAAGCTATACTATCAGTAAGTGTTTCCTTGAAACGAATTCCTATATTCTGTTCATCCAAGTTCTCTAAGGAACTTCCTTCTGACTTATTCTGTAAATCCGGAAGTATTTCTTCATAATAATCTGCCACTATTTTCTGTGAAACTTCAAACAGTCTTTCCTCAAACGACTTATCTTCATCTGTTCCACCATAAATTGTTTCTAAGTGCGAAATCACATCATCCTTATGTTTCTCCTCCAATACCCAAGACTGCGGATATCGTCCAATATGATTTGCTGCATGAACATCCGATACATCAAAAACATATTTAAGTTTTTTCCCTTTTGCACTCTCGTCTATTAATGCAATTCCGCTCGCTCCTCTGTTTACCCAGCAATGCATTTTTTCATTCCAGATATCCATAGACGCACACGCTGTTGCATCTGGTCTTTGTGCATAAATCAGAAGCTGATCACAAAATGGATATTTATACAATCTTGCTGCTGTGGTCAAATACTTCATCCACTCATCACTGCTTTTAACTACATTTGCTGCTGTTTCCTGTGCCAATGTAGATATATAATCATATTTCTTCATACAAACCGCCTTTCTTACTGACACTTTGATATATTTTTGTACCGAATTTCGGTACACTATAAACAAATAATTTAAAGTTTGGGTCCTCTTGGTTTTACACGCTTTGTAACTTTATTAACCGGCTGTTTTGTCTGTTCTTTTATTGGCTGCTCCTGCACTGCCGGTTCCTCTTTTATCTGCCGGATAAAACGAAATCCGTTCGCCTTGATAGATTTCTTTCCACCCTCTGGAAGGTAAAACCAGTTTCCTCGAACCTCACCAATTGCTGTCTGCTCTGTAGCCTTTGGATGTGCTCTTGTGCCACCCCAGACAAGATATGCACATTCCCACATTTCAGGTGAATCCTCTTTCTTTTCCTGCTTTTTCAACATTTTTTCTTCCTCGGTAAGTTCCAGCAGCTTCTGGACACTTTCCAAATCTACCATTTCATTCACCGTGTCAAAATCTATAGCATAAAAATCAGTGCTATTATAAAACTTCGATGTATGATGGTATGCTGTCTTATATAGAAATGACTCTCTCAATACTGGCAAAGACACTTTATTCAGCTTTTCCATGTCTATATTTATATTATTCTCTTTGGCATAAATCCGAATTTCTTGTAATATCTCTGCCTTGCTCCATTTGCTCAATGGTTTTTCTCCATTATCGTATGCATCAACTGCATTATTGCTCATACTAAATCCACTATATCCTGCCATATTTCTGCTCCTTTCCTTTGCTCATGCAAAAAAAGAGTGTTTTTAAAGTCCTGCTCTAAAAACACTCTTTCTCCATGTACCGGAATTCGGTACATTTACAAATTAACCTGTAGCCTGTTTTTTGTTGTCCTTGTTCATTAAAATATAAGCTCTGCGCCTTACTTCCATTTCATCCACTGGAAGACGCAATATTTCTTTTATTTGTGTTTCATTCAAGTCACTGGCAAGGTCAATACATATTTCTTCCTGCTCAATCTGACTTAAATCATTCCAATGTTCGGCTAAGATTTCTCTTAATGAACAATCCATATTCCAGCCGGTTTTATCCGATTTCTCCTCTATCAGCTTTGGAAAAATGATTTCTTCACCATCAACATCCTGCAGAACAGATAGTCCTTTAAGGTCTTCCATTTTGCGCTTTTCTGCTTCAATTGTCTGCATGAATATCTGCTGCACTTCTTCGACGCTACATTTTCTTCGATTCCAATTCAAATAAAGCAGCTCTGTTTCATCAATGTTACAGGTAAGAATACGAGGGTCATTCTTCGCTGCTTCCTGGAACGATTCAATATCTTCCTGTTTTGTTACTACCTGCAGACGTTTTTCCGGTTCCACAGTAATATACCGGAAATGAATCGGGTCATACACCGTATGCACCGGATGTTCATATTCTCCTAATCCCAGTGCTTCTGAATAACGTGTTTTTAGAAAATCTGTTGCAACAAAATCGTACATTGGCAAATCAAAAGGAATAGCTTTTCTGTCGTAGACTGGTGGTCTGCTTTCTATAAATACAATACACTCTGTCGCCGGCATTCTCTTTACCTGCTCCGGTGTCATTAACTTGATTTCTGACCTGCGGAAATCAAGTCCACTGTTTCCATTGAAGCCAAGATGAACATTATCTGACCTGCTATCAACCGTTGAAGTACTTAATAAATCTGAAATCCATTTATGCGTTGAGTCTGCAGTCGGACCAGAACCAAGATAAACAACGGTTGCAATGTTATCCAGCATAGTTTGCCATTTATTATCCTTATACAAAGTCTGCAACTGTGCAATAGACTGCAACATCGGAATCATAGATATATTTCTACTGCGCACTACTCCAAGCAGCACATCTGTATTTGCAGGACGGGCTCCAGCATAGAACTCATCCATCCATACTTCTACTGGCACAGGAAGTGGTCCGTGCACTTCATTATCGGCAAGACGGATTAAGATATCAAACATCTGGGTATAAAAAACAGATACAATCCAGTTGTAAACCTGAATATTATCTGGAATAACAAGGAAAAGCATCACCGGTTTTTTCGGATTACCACCTACTCCTGTTCCAATTTCTCGAATATTAATATCATTTCCGCTAAAGATTCGTTTTACCTCCGCTGTCTCACAGATGGAGAACATACCATTTAACATAAGAATAACTGAATTTACAGTATCTGGTGCGCCTTCTTTTAACTTCCGGTAGTCACGTACAGGCGGATATCCATCTCCATATTTGGCAGCAAGTTCATCCATTTTATCCTGCAAATGAGAACGTTCATTACCATCCTCATCCACATATCGCCTAGATTCCATGTGACATAATTCCATCACGTCATTCATCGTTCCAACTTTTCCGTTTTCTCTTCCTTTCAGCCAGACATATTCATATAATGCCTGAGCATACAGCTTTACGGCATCATCCCAGAATGGGTCAGCACAAGAAGCTTCTTTTTGCGGTCTGCAGACCTCATGGATTGCATCCCTGATTCTAAGGATATCCTCTTCTTTTTCAACATACTGAAACGGATTATACCGGTCTGATTTATCCGGCTCTTTAAAATTCAGGGAAGAAATCTTATAGTCCATTTGAAGGAATTTGTTTCCAAGCTTTCTCTGCGTATCACCCTTTACATCCAAAACCGCCTTTGAACCATACCCTTGCAACAGATTTTGATGCATAATGGATGTAGTCTTAAAAGCGCCTGAGGATCCTATAACCATCATATTATTGTTGGAGATACCCCCACGACAACTGATTCGAAGTGATTCTGATAATATCCTGTTACAAATTTCTTCTTTATCAGAAAGTTCCTTTGTAATCACTTCCGGTTCAACCCAGTTTGCATCACCATGCTCCATCTCGCTTTGAAAGTTCCTGTAATAATACATAAAGTATGAAAGAAGCATAAACCAAAGCATGAAAAATGCCCCCATTACCGCAGGCGTTTTCTCGTTCCAATTAGAAAGAGGATGCATAAAACAGTAAAGGAGGCTATCCTGCAGATTGTTTAACTTCACATTTGGTATATTATATAAGCCGGACACAAAATAGCCGACTATCAGGAATATGACCAGTAATGCAAAGTACAGACCATAAGGAGTCTTCTTTTTTATATAACGTGTTCCATAAGAAGCCATACAATCCCCCCTTTATGGTTTTATTTTGGGTAAAGGACCACCTTTTCCAGCAATATCCTTTGCCATATCCGGTGAAAGTTTGATGTCTGGTTTTATACCCAGCTTTATCTCTGGCTTCATCAGCTCTTCAACTTTCCTAAAACCACGCTTAACCGGGTCATATGCATTCATGACATCATCAAATGACAATTCCTTCACTTCACCTTTTGATGAAGCAACCATACTCCCTCTGTTTTTCGGAATAAAGGCAATAAAAGTTTTTCCCTCGTCCGTTTTAAAAACCTGACTTTTTGGTAATATGAGCGTCATTTGTTTTTCTCCATATGTCCCTGGTATTCTGGATATAAAGAAGCCCTGCTTTGATAAAACCTTCTCACGCTCTGAAAGAAGCACATTTTCGACCAAAGTATCATTGTTAATGGTTATTTTCTTATAATTGTTATCCTGGGATAACCGAATAAATTCTTCCGAATTTTCCTTTCCTATTGCAGGAATACCAGGTATTTCTTTTTCATTTTGTTCAAACTGCATATTGGCTTCCTGGAATTTCGGGTCAGCAGCACCAATATATTCCTCTTCACCAAGAGTTCCGGTATTCATATAAGAGTTTTCGTCCATTTCATACATTTCGCCCGGCTGTTCTCCATTTCTAAGCTGCTTTTCTTTCCACATTTTAAACCACATCTCCAATTTATTTCGGTCCGTGTTTGGAATAACGAGCTGGCTGTTGTTATCTCCAACCTTAAGGTCTGGGAGAACTGCATAATTAATACCAAGCGTGTCAAAATCTGGAAGCACCTCTTTTAACTCTTCACCTTCAAATGGAACATTAAAAATTGAGTAATTGCCCTCTGTGAAGTTTTTAATATCTTCCAGTTCCTTTTCGCCTCCGGATAATTCACTGGTTAGATGATTGATAAACCAGTTTTTAAATAAAGGCTCTGAATCTGCAGATACTGCTATCTGAATGGTTCTTTCGGATCCATTTAGTTTTGGCAGCACACAATGCTTCACATTCAGCTTCTTTAGCTGTTCTATCTCCGGCAGTTTTTCTTTTAATTCCTTCTTTTCCTTTTCTAAGGTTCTTCTTTTTATTGGATTTTTCTCTTGCTGCAGATGCAGTTCGATTTCATTCAAACGCATCATATACTGTGCACGGTCTTCCGAAAGCGGGATATTATAAATCTGATATTTTCCCTCAGTCATCTGTGCAAACGACTTAATATTGTCTGCATAAGATGCTGCTATTAACCCTTTCTTCACCATACGCATAATAAATACAACAAGCAGCATAGACATTCTGGCAGACAGCATGATTGCAGATGAAATTCCACCAGACGTATTTCTCACATTCATGAGAACCTGTTCAAATTCTCTATCATTCTCCATCCTTTTTGTCCTCTCTTTCTTCCATCATCTTTAAGCGTTTCATTACTTCAACTGGCAACTTAGGAGAAGCATATTTTCGTATCTGCTCTGGTGTATCTCCATCTTCCAGGCAATCTAAAAGGAAGGATAACTGCTCATCTGTATATCCTTCCTCTAAAAGACTTTCAACGTATTTATGAATGCTTTCTGTACGGGATTTCAATAGTGTAGAAAAAGTTTTATGTATTTTGGCTTTCCACTTCTTCACACCCTGTTCTTTTTCCGAAACCACATTTGTACCGGATTCCGGTACATCCGGCTGCTCTTTTTCGTTTTCTGATGATACCTGCTCCTTTTTCCTTATAATTTCCTTTACTGGTTCTACCGGCTGTTCTACAGCATCCTTTACTGGCTCTCCTTCCGGAAACATAGCAGCCATACTTGGAACCTTTTCTGTAATAGCATCCAGCTTTTCTTTCATATCCTGCATTTCATGTCTTACCAACGCTGCAGCTTTTCGAATTTCTTTTAGTTCCTCTTCATATCCCTTTGTAGCACGTTCCTCTACACATTTCTGTCTGATAAAACGTAGCATAACTTCCGGATTATCCTTATCCAGCGTTTCAAGGGCTTTTTCCTCCGATACCCCATCACAGGAACATAAGTACAGTTCTTTTAATACCTCAAGCTTACCCTTTGCCTTTTCCGCCATTTCTTTATATGCCGGAGATATCCAGGATGCACATTTGAATAATGCCCCCAGATACTGTTCTCCCAACGAAGCAGCCGACTTTGCCGCTGCTTTTTTCTTTACCGTTGCCTGTTCCGGCTTTTTTGTACCGGATTCCGGTACACTGCCATTCTGTTCTTCTGTCATTTAGAACCCTCCCTTACATTTTTGGTGCTTTTAATTTCTGCTTTTCAATTACTATTGATGAATCAAATGTTATCGTATCCTGATGAGTAAGCTGCATCCAGTCACTTTTCATTTCATCATAGTTAGAAGCAGCCCTTTTGGAGCTGATAGTCTTTTTTTCTGCAAGTGTCCGGATTGCCTTTGCATCACCATTTTCATAAATAACCGCCTCAATCAACTGTCTTTTACTGTCAACAGATGCTGCTGTCTGTTCCGGTGCATATCCATTGTGGAACCGGACAGATATTTTATTCTTCCCATCTTCAAAAGAAACTTCCTGAAAAGCAAGCGTATTATAATTTCGGCTGAAATTCTTTGAACCCAAAGTAAGCTTTGCATGTGAAATAGCAGCCAACATACTCTCATTATCACTGGAAAGATACGCTGATAAAAACTCTTTTACCGCTGCTTCATTTATCATCTTTTCTTCTGCATCTTCCTGTATTGCCACATCTTCCTTTACTTCTGTCTGACCTGTCTCTTTCTGTCCGGTTACCTCCTCCTTATCAACAGCCACATTGATTTCTTGCTGTGTACCGGATTCCGGTACATTCTGTTCTTTTTCCTGTTCCGTTTCTTCCACTGTCTTTACTTCTTCCGCTGATTCCGGCTCCTCATCAATAGATTCTTCTATTTCTTCTTTCATTTCAGACTTCAGCTCTCCTGCAGGTTGCTGCTGTGAATTTAATACCGGCTCTATATCCGGTGCTATAGTCTGGTGTGTCAATGTCTGCCAGGAACGAACCGCTTCCTTATATCTTGCTTCTGCGTCCTCTAAATTATGGGAAGATAATTTAACCACAGGGAGCATACCCGGTTTCTTATCCTTTTCCTTAAGTACAACGGTTATCTCCTGGCGTATATCTGTTCCTTCTTTGATTTCACGGTCTTTCTCATAGGTATTATCAAAAATTAGAAGAATACTGGTCTTTTCATTGATTGAGTATTCTGCCTGCTCCATTATCAGAATATCATCGGTTTTCTCCGATGATATAATTCCTGGTGCTCCTCTTAATTCTGCTAATAACGCTAATACCTCTTCCTTGTTACGTTCTGCAAATGCAGCCACAAATCTATCATCCCAGGAAAGGACCGGTTCTTCTTTCATCTCTTCTTTTACTGTTTCAATTTCCGGCTTTTCAATACTCTTCTTTTCTGTACCGGATTCCGGTACATCTGGATTCTCTGTCTGCTGCTCCGGCTTCACTTCTTCCGCTGGAATCTCTGCTCTCTTCTGTTCCGCTTCCAGGTTTTCCTCTTTTGTCTCTTTTTCTACCTGCTCCGGATGAAGCTGCAGTTCAATTTGCTTTTTATATGCTTCCAGTATCTTCCCAGATAACTCATCTCGCATTGCCTCCGATGTTCCATACACCGTATCATGATAGCTGCCTTCTGAAAAATACTGTGGCATTTCAACAAATAAACCATTTTTCCCTTCTTTTATAAGAATGCTCTGTATCCTAATACCACTTTCCAACTTTATAGATGCAATTCCTTTGATTTTTACCTGCCGGTTTTTTGTGTCTTCTGGAAGCAATGTTATTTGGGTTTCTAAGATGGATACTTTTTCAAAAGATTTAAGTCCTTGTTTCAATACTGTTTTTAATACAACATCTTCAATTTCTTCCCTGACTTCCTTATTCTCGAAAGAAATAATGCTGGAATATCCTTTCGCCCCTTTACGCTGTGGCATGGATACAAACATCTTTTCTTCCTGTGTTTCCTTATCTATATAAGTCCGGACAAAAACAGGAAACTTAATACAGTTCATTACTTCCACCCATCCTTTAGCAATTGTCCTGCTCTTTTCACTTTTGCTCATCATGGCATCTCTGTCGATTTTCATAGTAACATCAATATCCATATATCTTCTCCCTTCCAAAAAAGGTACCTTTACTGCCAATAAGCAATAAAGATACCTTTATCATTTGTACCGGATTCCGGTACATCTTTTATAATTTAGGACTCTTCATCTTCTGATGATGTGTCTGGACTGGTCTTTTCGGTTCAATCTTATTTTCATAATCCATAAACTGCTCTTTTATTTCAGTTAATGAATATTTCTGCAAATCAAGTTTTTCAGCTTCCAGATATCCATTTTCACAAACTGTAATTCCTTTTGCCGCTGCAATGGCTCCTCCTATTGTTTCCAGCGACATATAATCAATCATCTTTTCTGTTCTACATGGAATCGTATTTATATCCCGCCACATTTCTTTATAATTTTCATATAAATATGTCCTTCCAAATTTTCCATTCGCTGATGTTCCCCTTGTAATACCTGCATCTGGATCACTTGTATACTCATGATATGGAATATCCTCTTTCTGAACCAGTAAATTCAGCAAATTCTCCGGAGAATTTATATCATCCCTGTGTTCCATTGCATATGATTCCACTCGCTCGTTCTTAAGTTCTTCCGACTTACTTAGCAAGACATTCAAGCCTTCCATTCCTGAAAATGTTTTATTTGTAACATACCACAAGTCTGTTTCTATAAGCATGTCTTCATCATTTTCAATTTTCCCATTCAAAAATGGAAGTCTGACTTTTGTGTTTTCATTAATCCCATATTCTTTCAGCTGTTCCTGCAGGCTGTTTTCATCCTGCGGAAGTTCAATCGATATATACTCTTTTGTATCTACCACTTCAATTACAACATTATATTTATCTGTCAATGTTTCTCCCTTCTGTACCGAAATCCGGTACACTAATCTCTTGAAATCTATGTATTACAATTTTGGTGCCTTCAGTTCTTCGCTCTTTTTAAGCACAACTGGCTCTTTTTCCTGTTCCACCTGTTCTGCTTCTTCAATAGCCATTTCCCGTTCTAACTGATTAATTCGTGCCTGCATATTCTTTATCTCTTCTAAGAGAAGAGCCAGCTCGTCTTTTAATTTTTTAATGGCACGTTCATGTTTCTGCATCATACTTTCACCCCCTATAATCGTGGCTGCCTAAGTGCCGGTTCCGGATGCGTACGCAACAGCTGTTCTTTCTGTTCCTTTTCCACATCCACATTTTTTTCAACTTCCGCATTCTGTGCCGGTTCCATCTCATCCAGTTCTTCTTCAATTTCTTCCATTGTATAATAATCGGTATTAACACTTTTCTCATTTGAAATATAATATCCGCCATCACAACATCCAAATCCCTCCATGATGGCATTCCTTCCAATTGCTTCTACATCAATATATTGTGAAATATCAACCTCATTAACAGTGATTCCTTTCAGTTGCTCTTTAATGTCATAAGCTTCTACCAGCTCATACCCTATTTTTCCCTCATCCGATAATTGCTTCATTACATCCGGATTATCACTTCCCTCAAATGAAAAGGTATGATATGGTATTTCGGACTCCTGCATATAGAGATTTGCCAGCTGTTTTAGCGAAACACCATCATCCTGACTAAGATAAGCTTCTACTGCCGGATGCTGCTCTGAACCAATCAGTTTTGCAATTACATTCAATTGGGAAATACTACTGTATTCCGAAAATATATTATTAAGATAGGTGCAATCATCCCTGAAATCATAATCAGTAATAAAGATTTCATGTGCTCCATTCTTTGAAATATCATTTATTGCCTTTTGCAGATTTTCTTTGCTCTGTGGAAAGTCTATCCAACGTCCTTCCGTCTTTCCTTCTGTATACGCATGTAGATTACCCACCCATGCTGAAAACGGTGCTTTTGTTACTGCTTCCTTTGTTTCTGTTATCTCCATTGTCATTTCCTCCTTGTCTTTTATAATTTAGGTGCTTTCTGTTCCTGATGCAGTATCTTATCCTGTGGTCGCATATCCTTCATCTGTGCGCCTTCTATTACTTTTACAATATCCGCAGCCAATTGCTCCGGCTTCTTATCAAACCTAAGCATACTGCCCTGCCAGGTACCTCTTGTATGATTAATACCATTTAAAAGCTTGATTCCTTTTGCTGGTGGCTCCCAGAGTATAAGATTATGTGTGTAATCATCCAAAAGAAAATCTGTTGTCCGGATTCCACCAGGAACATATGCCAGCTTACTATCCCCACAAGGTGGATAGATACGATGCTCCGCATCAATCTCCGGCAAATATTTATTAAGCCATGCATCTTTTTCCGCTTTCGCATATTTGCTATCACTTAATACTGCAGACAATATATACACTTCCTTCTCCGGATGATTATTTATGATATTTCTGATTGCTTCCACTACATTTTCATTTGGTGGAAGGTTGTAAAAATACCCCTTTTCATATAATTTTTCCAGTGTATCAACAGTCTGAAATTTTGCCAGTGTTCCATCCATATCAATAAACAGCCTTGGCTCTTCAATATTCCGTAACCCAAACGAATTTATCTGAACAAGCCGCTCCTTTAATATATCAATGTCTTTACTGTCTGCTGCGAACTGAATCAACTCTGCTTCTGCAGCATGGTCTTCACCAAGCTGCCCGATAAGTCTGGTCAGACGCTTGATTGCAAGGCGAAACGTCACCTGCTCCGCTGTACGTTCTTTTTCCACATTGGCTACCCGCTGATTTACCTCTGATATAACCTCCATAATATCCTGCTCCGTCATTCCTTCTCCTTTCCCATCGCAAGAACCTGCTACAAGCATTCTTAACAATGATTGGCAATAAAAAATGTACCGGATTTCGGTACATCATCATGTTAACACATTATATTTTTGGACCTTTCTGTTCCAATTTCTTTTTTACCGCTGTTTTATTCTCCATCTCCGGTGTCAGGTTTTTAGTAAGTGCCTTCATTTCCTTTTCATATGTTTCAATTTCTTCCATACTGAGCCATTCGGGTTTTCCCTCATCCGGAAAACTGTTATATAATTTTTTCATGTCTTCAATATGTTCTTCCACATTTCCTGCCCATAAATGTTTCTCATGTGGATGCTGTAAATAATATTTACAGTCCTGATCCATTCTGGCAAGGAGATCATACTTATACTCAATCCCATGCATATTATCACAAACTTCATCAATAAAATTATTACCCATAATCATCCTTTCCGTACCGGATTACGGTACAATTGTTATTTTGTTGTAAAAAAAAAGAAATTCCATCTACAGCTCATTAAGCTGTATTTGGAATTTCCTTTTCTTTCTGATTATATAATACCATATCTGCTTTTTGATATATAGTCCTCTTTAGTCCTCTCTACTATTCAGCCTGGTATTTGATGTTAATGTTAAATGATGCTTTCCAGGAACCTGCACTAAACCTTTCTGTTGTAACTGTTCCAGTTATCTGATGCCTATCCGCTGTGAGTGTATTGGCTGATAACTGTATGTTTCCATTAATTACCTGCTCCTTATTCTCCTGGATAAACTGTAGTGTTTCCGGCACCTCTATAGTAACTACTCCACCAGCATTATCCGCTGTAATAACAAAAGATGTATCGCTTTCACCAGCAATCAAGCATAATGGTACCGTAACTGTCACATCAGACATTGTACTTGTTGCCGTAATCGTAACATTTCCGGCTGGCATTGTAAAATTATATGGATTGCTGATGCCTGAAGATGCTGTAACACTATTGATTTTGTATCCTGCCTTTGGTGTAATTGCAACTGAAACAGCAGCACCATAATAATATGTGCCGGCTCCGGATGCAGCAGCTATTCCATTATCCGTATTTACCGTTACCGAATATTTGTTCCGTCTATAGTAATAATTAACAGATGTGCCACCTTTTGGGATTGTAACGGTCTGAGTCTTTGGTGCAGTGAATCCGGTATACTTTTTTACCGCTGGTGTTGTACTGCTTCCAATTGAACCGGATACACTTTCTGTTGCTGCAAGTGTATAACCATTGCCGGATACATTCTGCTTGTAATGGTTTACTGTTACCGTTGCTTTCCCAATTTCCTTCCAGTGAGCATATACTGTCAAATCATTTATCCAGTAGCAATTCATTCCCGCTGTAATAGCTTCGTTATTGCCAGTATACCATCCTTCAAATATATATCCATCCCTGGTCGGAGTTGGAAGTGAAGCAGTATTATGCACTGTTGGTGTTGTTCCAACCGGCATACCATAAGATGTCAGCATACTTGCAGTGCTGCAGCTTCCACCATTTGCATTAAAATACATGGTAGCATAGTTTCCCCAACGATTCTCTGCTCTTCCTGTCTGTGCATAATGCTGATAGTAAGTTGGATAATTATTACCAAACGCAGCAGATAAGTCACCATACAGCGTCTTGTATTGTGCCGGGTGAAAGATATAAGATGTCCGCCTACCTTCTGCCATTCCGTACTGGAGCCAGTGTGCCCAGGCTTCTGCATCTGTCATGCCTGCCAAATCCGGGTTCAGTTCTTTATACTGTGCACAGTTAAAGAATACATTGGTGTAGGAAGTATTATATTTGGCAATGACAAGACCGGAAGATGTAGGACCATTATTCGGCGAACCATTGGCATTAAAGTAACATGCAGAGCCATAAGTATCATACCACCCATCCATAAGCCACCACCAGTTACTCGGTGAATTAAGATTTTCTGTAGGACTGGCAGTCTTCCAGTGAACACCTCCCTCTCCGCTTGCTGTTCCGGTAAAATATCTGTTATCCGGATATCCAAGACATATCTTAAGGTCACCCACAAGGTACGTCTTTTTCACCAATACATTATCCAGCATATTTATCTGCTGAAGTTGTTCCGTTTTTTCCTGTTCACGTTCTGTGTCTGTTTCCACAATCATAGTTTCATGTTCAGATTCAGTTTCTGTTTCCTCTTCTGTTACTGCATCCTGCTCTGTTTCCGTTTCGTTCTCCACCTTATTTTCTACTTCCACTTCAACTTCACCATTCTGCATCATGTCCGGATATACTTCTTCTGCTGAGGCAGATATCATGCCAATGCACAAGATTAAGATTAAGATTAAGAGTAAGGCTGTAAATCTTTTTACTTTCAAAACGGTCTCCTTTCTCCAAAAGCGGAACGTACCGGATTCCGGTACGTTCCATTTACTGCTAATTATTTGTTACAGACACATGAAAGGTCAGTGCTCCTTTCCATGTTCCAGAGGTTACACCTGATGTAACAATTCTTGTTGTTGCATTTACAGGACCTTCTAAAAGTTCATTTGCAGTAACTGTGAGGCTGTCTCCATCATTAATTGTAACCGTTGTGATTAAATTGGACTGTTTACCTCCGGTTTCTGCAATGCTGTCTGTCACTTCTGGTGTAACGACTACATTCTGGCTTCCTGCAATATCACCACTGATGCCTACTGCACATTCTCCGGAATAAATACCCGGTGTAGTCGTTTCTCCCATGATAAGTGTTTTTGGAAGACTGATAACCACGTTGCTGGTCTCTGTAGCATAAATGTAAACAACCTTATCTGATTCATATGTCGTATCAGATATACTTTCCGGTTCTGCATATTCCGTCTTTTTACCCTGTGTCACATCTTCACCTGCAGTTACATCGTCTGCTCTGGAAGGAGTGGATTTTATCAGGTCCTGTGCAAATACACTTCCAGTCGATATTGTCATCATGGCAACAAGTGTCAAAAAACCACTCAATATTTTTTTCTTCATTTTCTGTTTCCTCCTTTTACTTATATACAATACTAATATCAAACGTGCAGCTTCCTGGATACTTTGTTACTTTATCTAATGCATAACATTCCACATGCATTTTTACATCCGTTCTGCCCCGTTGTAGGTAATTGGAAGGTATAAAATCTATCTGGGTTCCTGGGGCAATTAAATCTGATGTATATATCTCCTGACCGGAAGATGTATCAAGCAAATAGCGAAGATACACATCATTTGTGGATATATTATTAAGTGGAATGCTGTCTCCTTCTGCAACATTGTAATCACCAGAGTATGCATTAAAGGACACGTTTCCTTCTGCATTTACCTCATCCGCTGCAGTATCTGTTTCAATTGGAACCGGACTATCATCATATTCTGTCACATCTTCTGCTACCGGTATCTCACTTGCTTTTTCTTCGGGCATATCTCTTGGACGATTCGACACAATAAGATATGTCAAAGATACAACCGCTAACACAGTAAGTGGCACAGCAAAATATATTCCATATAACGCTGTAAACAAGGCAAGTGGCAGCTTATGCTTCGAATAGATGGCAACATAGCCTGCTTCCTTTCCTTCCGCTGTTTTTACTGTAATATAGCCACAGATTCTGTCGGAGCAGCTTTCTTCCGGCAGCAATGGATATTCTGCCCAGCCAGCATTTAAGCGGTCATCTGCTTTTATATTTTCATCCGGTTCCTTCTTTAAATCCTTCAGACGGATTCCACCAATAAATTCCAAATGCTCAATGTCTTTCTTTTTCCGTCTCAGGTAAATATATCTGTTTTTTGAAATCCGGATTCTTTTTCCGCACTTCATAATTTCATAAACCATTCTGTCACCTCACGCAAAAAGGCGTACCGAAATCCGGTACGCCATAAAAGAACTGACTTGCAGTTCCTACAATCTTGGTCCTCTCTGTTCAATTTTTCTCTCGTGAACATTTGGCTGCATCATTATATCAAGCTGTTTCTGTTCAATATTTTTATTTTCCAAATGGTTCATAGATTCTCCTTTCCAAATAAAAAACGTACCGGAATCCGGTACGAAGCTATTTTTTGTTCATTACAATTTTGGGGCTTTCAATTTCTTATTTCTTAACAGACTGTTTTGATTTTCCTTAAAAGAGAGTTCTTTCTCATCCATCTGTATCTTTATCATTTTTCCTTCTGTAGAAAATGTTATTGGTTCCCGGCGAAAGCCAAGTATATAGGATGACCACTCATAAATATATTCTGCCTGTCCACTACTGATACTTCCTTCCCTTAGGTGACCATTCAGATACTCTATAACACTGTCTGCACTGTCATAAAGATAATTATATTTCACAAGGTCTTCTTTTAAGGTTGAGACACTCACACACATATCTTATCACCACCACCTTTTTTGTACCGGATTCCGGTACTTATTATTTTTTCAGAATAATATCTGGTCGAAGCTCTGCAGTTTCGGTTCCAAGCAAATGGTCTATCACTCCATTCTCTTTCTTTATCCTTTTAAGCTCCTGATTAATTGCAGCCACTCTGTCTTCTGCTTCCAGATAGTCATGTGGAAGAATACTTTTTATTTCTTCCATTCGGTCTTCTATCTCTTCAAATCTATCACTATGTGTCTGTTCTACTGACATTAACTGCCTGGCAAGTGCACGATATTCTTCCAGCAACTCTCCATCCTCTGGTCGCATCATATCTTTGATTCGATAATACGTTTTCCTCTCTGACTTTAATTCTTCCATCTTCTCCTGCAGAAACTGCCGCTTTTGTTTCAATGCTGCCGCATCAGGAAGCTGATGTTCTTTTAAATACCGGCAGTCTTCTAATAATTTATCCAGGCGCACCATGTCCTTTCGCACCTGTGCAGATGAAACCACAAACGGGTTAGGCAGGCGGTAATAATTTACAGCCTGATATAAGCGGTAAAAGGTTCTGCTTCCTTTTAACATCGTAGAACGAAGATAAGGCTCTGCTTTCCGGTTTAGTTGCTCCAATATGT
>OGJI01001625.1_pt1 | contig 23474 bp, 19 predicted proteins | sample 1572031 | NCBI WGS metagenome assembly OGJI01 (sample SAMEA2582119, study PRJEB24529) | metagenome | biome: Human gut stool | place: China | collected 2011
CCGAGGATAAGCCCAAGGGCTGCAAGTGGTTCGGGCAGACCATCTGCCCGCGCGAACTGCACATCAAGGACGGGCGCATTGTTCAGACCCCCGTGCGTGAACTGGATGCAGTTCACGGCAAGCGCACCTTCCACGAAAATGTGACGGTGCAAGGCGAAACTTCTCTGGAAGGCATCAAGGGCCGTGTGGCCGACCTGACCGTCACGGTGCAGCCCGGCGAATACCGTTCCTTCACCCTGAAGCTGGCTGCTGACGCAGACCATCACACCAGCCTGACCTACGACCCCTACACCTCCGAGCTGACGCTGGACCGCAGCCATGCCGGTTCCCGTGCCGACATCGTACACCGCCGCAGCTGCAAGGTCCGCAGCCAGAACGGTACCCTGAAGCTCCGCATCCTGCTGGACAAAAACAGCGTGGAGGTCTTTGTCAATGACGGTGAGCAGACCATGACCGCATGGATCTACACGCCCCAGTCTGCCGATGGCATCACCTTTGCTGCCGATGGCAAAGCAACTGTTACGGTGGAACAGTTTGAACTGAATCTGTAACCTGATATTCCCTTCATTTCTCCTTCATGAAAGCACAGCCCCGCTTTGGTTTCTTCTTCACCAAAGCGGGGCTGTGTTTGTTATTTGCAGTCAGTTTTTACGGTTCGATCACATTGAAAGTCTTCTCGAACTTGGAGGCGTACGCCAGCAGGCGCTTCAGAACGGTGGCATCGCCGCTGATCTGTACCTGCCCGGCCTGCTGACCTGTCATCAAGGCAAAGAGCTGCAGACGCTTGCAGGTGACGGAAGCCTGCGCATCCGGATGGTTCTCGCCGGGGTAAGACAGCAGGACGCCATTCTTACGGGTTACATAGAACTGTTCATTCACATCTGTCACCGTCAGATTCAGAGTCAGATCATCGTTCTGGGCGGCATTGGCATCGGTCATGATAGCGATGTAATCCAGCAGCATGGCGATGGTCATCTCGCCCATTGTCGCGGCCAGTCCATTGGCTGTGCGCGCCAGTTTGGACAGGTTGCCCTTGCGCAGCTCGGCGGCACCCATCAGATAGGCATTGCGCCACGCGCCGGACTCTGCCTGATAGCCAAGCTGTTCCAGTGCATCTGCACACAGATTGCGTGCTTTCTGATTGGACGGGTCGGCGTAGACCAGTTCTTTGGTGATCTGCGCTACCCATTGATACTCGCCCTTTTCGTAGTCTTTTTTCGCCTTGCAGAGCACCAGCTCTGTGCTGCCCAGATATTCCACCAGCTTCCTGGCGGTATCGCTGGGCGGGAGCGGGTTCAGGTTGACCGGGTTGGCATCGTACCAGCCCAGATATTTCTGGTAAACGGCCTTGGAATTGTGCGCCAGTGTGCCGTAATATGGCCGGGTGTACCAGACCTTTTCCAGTTTTTTGGGCAGGGTCAGCATCGCCGAGATCTCATTCGAGGTATACCCCTGGTTCATGTAATGCAGGGTCTGGTCGTGGATGAACTTATAGATGGAGGCTGTATTCAGCAGATACTCATGGATCTCCTCGCCCCAATGCGGCCAGTTGTGGCTCTGGAACACCACATCGGTCTTATCGCAGAAGCGCTGTTCGGCCTCGATGATATACTTTGCCCACTCGTTGGCATCGCGCACCTCTGCGCCGCGCAGGGTGTAGAGGTTGTGCAGGGTGCCGGTGCAGTTTTCCGCCATCCAGAGGGCGCGGTATTTCGGGAAATAGGCGTTCATTTCGACGGGGGCTTCGGTGCCGGGGGTCAGCTGGAACTCGATCTCCAGCCCGTCGATGGTCAGTTTCGGAACATCTTCCCCGATCTCGTAGGTAGGAGCGATGAGGGACACCGTACCGGTGGACTGTCCCATGCCGATGCCCACGCTCAGCGCACCCTTTTCGCCCTTGTCAAGCACCGTGCCGTATTGGAACTGTGCGCGCCGCGCCATGGCGATGCCCGCGTAGACATTCTCGCGGATGGCGTGCTTCAGAAAGCCCGCCGGCGCAAGCACAGGGACCTTGCCGGAAGCCAGCTGGTCTTGGAGCGAAAGGCTCGCATCTGCTGCCTGTGCGCGGTCGATGATACCCTCCACGCCGCCGAAGTGATCCACATGAGAGTGGCTGTACAGTACGGCCTTGATCTCCAGCGGGCCGAAGCGATTTTCCATCAGTTCCTTGGCGGCTTTCATGTTTTCCCTGCACATCAGCACGTCAAACACGATCCAGCCATGGTCGGTGCGGATAAAGGTCGTATTGGCCATATCGAAGCCGCGCACCTGATAGATGCCGTCGCACACTTCAAACAGACCGGCCTTGGCGTTCAGCTGCGTGTTCCGCCACAGGCTCGGATTGACGGTGTCCGGTGCGTCCCGGTTCAAATCGCCGTAGCTCTGCAGATCCCATGCAGATCTGTTATCATCACCATCGATGATCCTGCCTTCCGCGTTGTCCAGCCAGCCGCGCTCTGCGTTGGCAAACTCCCGCCGGTCGGAAAAATCCAGCGTTTCATACCATTCGGCGTTCTTTTCTGCCGTGATAGCCGTTGCCTCTTCGGTCTCGCCCGGTTGGGTGGAGTCCTTGAAAATGTCTGTGATAAAGTTCAGACGGTTTTCGTCGGTGCTGCCTGCTGCATGCGCAGTCAGGGATGCGCCGCAGGCCAAAGCTACAGCTGCCGAAGCGGAAATAAAGTTTCTGCGGGTCATCTTCATCGTAGTTTGCCTCCCTTACATCTGGGTCGATTTTACACAAACCGTGGGCGGCTGCCAGTCGCGCAGGGCATTCCAGTCGGGCTTATAGATGCGCAGGAAGAGATGAAATTCAGTCTCTCCGATGGGAAGCCAGTTCTCCGTGTTTTCCGGCATCGCATGGGAAAGTGTGATATCAACAGAACCGTCTGCATTTCGATTCAAGACAGACCGGTCATTGATGCAGTAGCGATCGATGGGATTGTCGATGAGAAAATCGTCCTTGCCATAGGCGGTTACGGACCAAAAACCCTTCTCTAATGTTTGAGGGAACGAATCAAAATGCAGTGTGTAGGTCTTTTTACCGGTCAGGACGGCACCGGTGCTGTCTACATCGGTTTTGGGGTAGATGGCAACATCGGTGGTGTTGGCACCCAGACCCCGCAGCGCCACCATGGCACGGTAGGTATATGTTGTGCCAAAGTTGCCGATGGGGTCGCCGAAATAGGTCCACTGACCCATCTGGCGCGTATAGCCCTTCGATTCGCTCAGCAGCTTTTTCTTCAGCTGGAGCAGCATCAGCTTCCAGCGCAGCCCACTGAACAGACCCAGCGCCTTGTCATCGAACTTCTCACCGGGGCCGATGTGCAGTGCTGCAAGCTCCCGGAGTACCGGCGCGTCTGCCGCAGCGGGCGGGTTGGTTTCCATCAGCTGGTTGGCGGTATCAAAAAATTCCTTTGCGTCCATGGCAAGAACGTGCTTTACCGGCACAAAGTCATTGGCAGGGTCATAGCTGCCTGCGGGGGCGGTCCATCCACCCGCCTGATAGGCGGAAAGCGGCATCAGCTGCATCTTATCCTGAATGGCCCGGACGTTGGGCAGGTCCTCTTGTCCGGAAAGCACGATGCGGGCAATGGTCCAGACCATCGTGGTAGGCACATCAATGCGCTGCACCCCTTCCGGCAGTTCGCCCTGCCAGTCTGCACGGGTAATGGCGTAAAGCCCCGGCGTTTCCAGCACGGCGGCGGTGTTTGTCCACGCATCCAGCACCTGTACATTAAAAAAGCGGTCGGTCTGCGGCACGCCGTAGATCATTGGTTCTGCGCCGACATCCAGAAACGCCTGCGTATAGATGGTATCCACATTCGGCGTAACCACCACACGGGTCGTTGCATCTGCCAGCTTTTCCGCATGGATGAACTGGTTGATGGGAGCCTTGTTGCTTGTAGCTGTGCGGGTGTTTGTGGAAGCCGTCCGGGTAGCGTCCATGATCACCAGTGGAAAGGCGTACAGATACGCCTGCTCCAGAAGGTCCTGTGCAGCCAACGTCTGCTGTGCTGCTGCGGCTTTCTCTACGGGCAAAAGTGTAGCTGCGCAGACCACCGCAGCCGCAGTGGAAACGTTCAGAAATTTCCGGCGGGTCATTTTCATAACATGAAACCTCCTGTTATGCTTTTTGTTTTAGGCATATGCGCCTTATGGGAATAACCATTCGGTGTTCTGTGTTCATCATACGAAAAGAATGCTTGAAAGTCAACACTTTCTATGCGTGATACGCCAAAAACGTGAGTTTTAACAAAAAACGCCTCAGATTATTGTTGAAAGCTTCATTGAATTGCGCTTTTCACGAATCCTCCTTGTCCGACGCACGGCAGTATGTTATACTAAAGTCATCAACTGACAAAGGAGCACTGCAATGAGCGACCTGAATCGATGGATGCAAAAACACAATCTCTGCCCGGAAGACATTTTATATCTTTACCGCAGCGACCGGAAAACGGTCCTTCACCGCATGGACGGCGGGGAAGCCGCGCTGTATGCGCCGATGCACGGCGTCCTGTCTGTTCTGCCGGAAGATCAGTTCCTGAACATCAGCAAGGGAATCGCAGTGAACCGGAGCCAGATCGTAAACATCGGCAACGATGGCGTTTATACCATGTCGGACGGCCGCACGTTTCAGGGACGCAAGCGCGGCCTGAGCAGCCACCGCCGCCTGCGCATGGAGATCGGGCTGTCCGACACGAAGCCTCGTCCCATGAGCATGAGCCTGCTGGAAAAATGCAGCCTGCTGGACGATATGCCGCTGGCGTTCTGTGTCATCGAGCTGGTCTTCAATGAAGATGGACGCGGCGTGGATTTCATCTTCCGCTATTGCAATGCGGAAATGGCCAATATCGAAGGTGTGCCGGTGGAGGAAATGCTGAATCGTTCGTTTTACAAGGTGTTCCCCAATGGGGACAAAAAGTGGCTGGTGTCCTATGCAGATGTGGCGCTGAACGGTACGAAGCATACCCTCCACGATTACAGCCCGGAGGTGGACAAATACCTGACCATCCACTGCTATCAGCCCGAACCGGGGTATTGTGCCTGTGTGCTGCAGGCAAACGAGCCCTGAAGCAACAGGCGGTGTGGCCCATACAATGGGTCATGCCGCCTGTTGCTTTTGTTTTGGGTAGCTTGAGCGAGCGACAACCACCAGCTCCGCTGGTGGAGAAGAAAATGCTTTAGCTATAAGATTCGAGCGAAGCGAGATGACAAAGAAATTGTCATCTTAGAAGATGCACTTTATGATACTGCTCGTTAGAGCAGTAGGGCAAGTAATGCAGATGAAAGATGCTTGCTCGTGGCCCCTTGCAGGGGCTTTGCTAGTAAGGAGCCCTTCTAGGGCTTACTCAAGCCACCGGCTCAGCCGGTGGTTTTGACTGGGTAGCTTGAGCGAGCGACAACCACCAGCTCCGCTGGTGGAGAAGAAAATGCTTTAGCTATAAGATTCGAGCGAAGCGAGATGACAAAGAAATTGTCATCTTAGAAGATGCACTTTATGATACTGCTCGTTAGAGCAGTAGGGCAAGTAATGCAGATGAAAGATGCTTGCTCGTGGCCCCTTGCAGGGGCTTTGCTAGTAAGGAGCCCTTCTAGGGCTTACTCAAGCCACCGGCTCAGCCGGTGGTTTTGACTGGGTAGCTTGAGCGAGCGACAACCACCAGCTCCACTGGTGGAGTAGAAAATGCTTTGGCTATAAGATTCGAGCGAAGCGAGATGACAAGGAAATTGTCATCTTAAAAGATGCACTTTGCAGCATAGCTCAGCCGGGTCGGCCTGCTGCGTTATCACTGCCACAGCGGGTATCTGTCCGCTGTCGTGCAGGAAAATGAGATGGCCAATGTGCTCACCCCGGCGGGCGGCATCTTCCGCCGTCTGCACGGTGGGTGCCTGTAAAAGAGAGCTGACACGAAAAAAGACCAGCGGCGGGTTCGCAGAACGCGGTCCCGCCGCTGGTTTGCATGGAAAAAGGCTGTTGCCCGCCGAACCGATGACCGGCCTGCAAAAAGGATAGTGAGTGCAGCCGGATGGAGAGAGGATTTGATGTATGCTCTCCGCGAGGAGGACGACATTCTAGAAAATCAAACTGGTCAATGGCCACGATATTTCTATCCACGCCCTCCGCGAGGAGGGCGACACTTTGCCGGTGGGCAGCTGACCATCGTTGGCGCATTTCTATCCACGCCCTCCGTGAGGAGGGCGACGCAGGCAGTTCCCTCTGCGCATCTACGACTACAAAAATTTCTATCCACGCCCTCCGCGAGGAGGGCGACATGATTAGGATTTTGCTGTCAACCCGCCTTGGCATTTCTATCCACGCCCTCCACGAGGAGGGCGACGTTCCAGTGAGAACACCATGTCTGGAGTGCGCTCATTTCTATCCACGCCCTCCATGAGGAGGGCGACAGGTGGACCGCAGCGGCCGCGTGGTAACTCGCGTATTTCTATCCACGCCCTCCGCGAGGAGGGCGACCCGGCTCCGTATCCGCTGAAGATTCTCAACACCCAATTTCTATCCACGCCCTCCGCGAGGAGGGCGACCAAGGATGCGCTCGACAAGCTGGAGAAGCACCTATTTCTATCCACGCCCTCCGCGAGGAGGGCGACTAAAAACGGATGAGGCTTGCCTTGATATAAAAGCATTTCTATCCACGCCCTCCGCGAGGAGGGCGACCGATGTAGCCGCTGCTGGCCACGATCTCGATGCCATTTCTATCCACGCCCTCCGCGAGGAGGGCGACCGAGAGCCTACGCCCCGGACGGAGGCCATGCAATTTCTATCCACGCCCTCCGCGAGGAGGGCGACACCACCCGCCCGGAAGCGGGCACCCCAGAAAAAATTTCTATCCACGCCCTCCGCGAGGAGGGCGACTTCCCTGCGCTGGACACCAGATTGCCGAGACCAGAATTTCTATCCACGCCCTCCGCGAGGAGGGCGACATTGAGATTGACCCGTCCGAGGTCAATCCTGTGCTATTTCTATCCACGCCCTCCGCGAGGAGGGCGACATCCGGCAGCCTCCTCAGATGTCCCAGTCGGAAGATTTCTATCCACGCCCTCCGCGAGGAGGGCGACCAGTCTGATTCCGTACTGAGCAGATATTCAACAGATTTCTATCCACGCCCTCCGCGAGGAGGGCGACCGGGAAATGATGGCCCGGTTCAACGATACCTTCAGATTTCTATCCACGCCCTCCGCGAGGAGGGCGACGGAACACAGGTGCAAGCACACAGCTTTTCACGAATTTCTATCCACGCCCTCCGCGAGGAGGGCGACAATACTGCCCCGAATGTCAAAAAGCCGCAAAAATAATTTCTATCCACGCCCTCCGCGAGGAGGGCGACTAGGCGCGCACGTCCAATCTACGGGATAGGAAAATTTCTATCCACGCCCTCCGCGAGGAGGGCGACTCCGCAGCATCTGAGAGAGGAGCGTATCGCTATATTTCTATCCACGCCCTCCGCGAGGAGGGCGACGCAATAAGCTGAGAAGCTGGCGGAAGTCCGATAAAATTTCTATCCACGCCCTCCGCGAGGAGGGCGACTTTCCGCGCCGATCTCAACGCCCCGAACAGCGAAATTTCTATCCACGCCCTCCGCGAGGAGGGCGACCCAAGATCAGCCCGAACAGGACAAGCCCCCGCAAATTTCTATCCACGCCCTCCGCGAGGAGGGCGACGGTCATGTCAATGAACACAGCAAGCCAGTCTTGGGCATTTCTATCCACGCCCTCCGCGAGGAGGGCGACAACACCCATCCGTACTGCCTGCACATGTGGAAGAATTTCTATCCACGCCCTCCGCGAGGAGGGCGACTCATGTCTATGCCGTCTTGTGTGGAGATTGGAAATTTCTATCCACGCCCTCCGCGAGGAGGGCGACCAGCAGTCGCTGGCATCCCTCGACAAGTCTGTGAACAAATTTCTATCCACGCCCTCCGCGAGGAGGGCGACGGCGGGATTGGGCCGCACCCCGGCGAAATTGAAGTTATTTCTATCCACGCCCTCCGCGAGGAGGGCGACTCCTCAGCCAGAGCGAGATTGACCGGCGCATTGGATTTCTATCCACGCCCTCCGCGAGGAGGGCGACCCAGCTCCCAATTGGTCGGGACGATGCTTCCAAAATTTCTATCCACGCCCTCCGCGAGGAGGGCGACAAACAGAGACCGGTAAGAAGAAGGCCGTGAACGATTTCTATCCACGCCCTCCGCGAGGAGGGCGACGACGTTCGACGGCCTGAGCTGTGTGCTGCGAAAAATTTCTATCCACGCCCTCCGCGAGGAGGGCGACATGGGTGGGAGAGTGACCGAGAAACAATCATTGATCATTTCTATCCACGCCCTCCGCGAGGAGGGCGACTCTATGATGGAGGTGCAGAGGAATGCCAAAAAGTATTTCTATCCACGCCCTCCGCGAGGAGGGCGACCTTTTCGCCGCATGATGATGCTCCGCGACCACGAAATTTCTATCCACGCCCTCCGCGAGGAGGGCGACACGTCGCGGTTGACCTTTTTTCTTCAAGCGTCGAAATTTCTATCCACGCCCTCCGCGAGGAGGGCGACTGCACTGCACCCGCCGGAATCAGCATCGAATGGGATTTCTATCCACGCCCTCCGCGAGGAGGGCGACGGCCCAGTCGGCGCGATCGTGGGAGCATCTACAGCATTTCTATCCACGCCCTCCGCGAGGAGGGCGACCCAGGGTATGTACAAGGCCGACCTGCTGCTTTTTGTATTTCTATCCACGCCCTCCGCGAGGAGGGCGACTTATGGATGATATGCTTCTGTTGGTCGATGGAAATTTCTATCCACGCCCTCCGCGAGGAGGGCGACGACGTTCGACGGCCTGAGCTGTGTGCTGCGAAAAATTTCTATCCACGCCCTCCGCGAGGAGGGCGACTTGTGAAAAATGCGATATACAGTTGAGGGTTTTGCATTTCTATCCACGCCCTCCGCGAGGAGGGCGACAGAAAAAGTACATCCACTTTCAAAAAATACAGAAATTTCTATCCACGCCCTCCGCGAGGAGGGCGACCCCCTGAGGGGGGGCAAATTGAGACGATGGATGACATTTCTATCCACGCCCTCCGCGAGGAGGGCGACCTTCCGGCGGGCTGCAGAAGGCCAGCTACTGGAATTTCTATCCACGCCCTCCGCGAGGAGGGCGACACGTATGGCTGGAGCTTGCACGAGATCGTCTATATTTCTATCCACGCCCTCCGCGAGGAGGGCGACTGCAAAAACGGAGAAAAACATCTCCGCTTTTGTTTCATTATAAAACGATCTGCACAGATTTGGAAGAGCTTGTCCAAAAACATCCGAAAAAAGAGCCGCGATCTGCACAGAACGGCTTGAAAACATGGTGCGAAGGAGACGGAAAAAGGATGAGTACTTTCCATTCGCACCGAGGGAGAGGGCTAGAAAATCAGCACGTCTCCGGATTCAAACAGGGGATGAACCCCGATGTGCTCGACCTTAGTCTTATAGTTGTTGCCCAGTTGATAAAACCGCAGACTGTCCAGATCGGGGTCGATGAGGGCGGCAAGCTCGGACTTCAGAACAGCAAACTGCGCGGCGTCCAGCAGGCACTCGAAGACAGAATTCTGCACCCGCTGCCCGTGGTCTACGCACTTTTTGGCGACTTTGCGCAGGCGTTTGCGCCCAGCAGCGGTCTCGGTGTTGACATCGTAGGTGATCAGGACCAGCATAGACGAACCTCACTTCCAGAAGAATGGCGGATACAGTTCCAGATCACCGCGCAGAGTCCGCGCCAGAAGGAGCGCCTGCACGTAAGGCACCAGTCCCCAGGGCAGTTTCTCTTTCAGGAAGGGATGGGTGATCTGCTCCTGCTTTTTGGTCTGCCAGGCTTTGAGAAACGCGCGGCGGCCATCGTCGGTCAGGAGGACAGCACCATTTTCCTGTTTCTGGAAGTGCTTCGCTGTCAGCAGCTTCTGGTTGATGCAGGACAGCACGAACCGGTCTGCGTAAACGGCGCGAAGCTCTTCCATAAGGTCCAGCGCCAGACTGCGGCGTCCGGGACGGGCGCGGTGCAGGAAGCCGACATACGGGTCCAGCCCGACGCTGCTCAGTGCGGAAGCGCAGTCGCGGGCCAGCAGAGAATAGGCGAAGGAGAGCAGAGCATTCACATTGTCCAGCGGAGGCCGACGGTTTCGGGACACGAACGGAAACGCTTCATGCTGCTGTAAAATGAGGGAGTCGAAGCAGTCGAAGTAGCGCTGCGCTGCTTCCCCTTCCAGACCGCGCAGCTGGTCGAGATCGTCACACTGTTCGATGAGCGGGAGCGCCGCCACAAGCTGGGCACTCGTGCGTTTGAGTTCCTCTACGGGTACGCGCTGCGGGTGGTCGCGGGTGGCGCGTTCCAGTACCCAGCGGGCGTTGTAAACTTTGCCAAGGATGAAGTACCGCGCATAGCGGCAGCTCAGCGCTTCGCTGTCGGAGATGCGGTACTGGGTCTGCCGCAGCAGGACATTGCCGCGCTCTTCGCCGACGGTGCGCGCCAAAAACTGGCCGTAGGGGCTGAAAAAGCAGAGGTCGATGCCCTTGGCCGCGCATTTGCCCATGAGCGCCGGGCTTGCACCGGAGCGGCTGAAGCAGACGATCCCTTCCAGCGTGTGGAGCGGGACCCGCCCGATCTCGGTCTTCTGGCGGCTGACCACGACATTTTCACCGTCGAGCGAAAGATAGGCGTCTTCCGAAGTGACGTAAAGCTGGGTCAATAGCTGTCTCATGGCGTGTCCTCCGCTTGCACTTCGTCCAGATAGGCTTTCAGGTAGGCCCTGGGGTCGGCGCGTTTGTACAGTGCGGGCAGGCAAAGCTCTTTGAGGGAGCAGGCGTTGCAGAAGGTTCCCGGCTTGACTTTTGGCGTGTAGCCGCGGGCGAAATACTGGTTCATTTCGTCGGCCATGGCCTGCGTTTTTTGGCGCAGCGCGTCCGTCAGCGGGACGAGTTCCCGCCGCCGTGTTTCCTCGTAGAAGAGCGCGGCCTGCGGGATATCACAGGCCAGCATCTCTTCCAGAGCCATGGCCTGCGCACAGAGCTGCAGCCGGTCGGCGTCGTTCTCCTTGGCGCGGCCATGTTTGTACTCCACCGGCATGGGCCGCCAGCGGCCTTCGGTGTGCTGCAGCGGGATGCCCTCCGGGTCCGCCCGGAATTCCACAACGTCGCAGTCTCCGCTGAGCCGCAGCCGGTGGCTGACGACCTTCATCCCCCGCGTGATGAGCAGATCGCCCCGCCGCTCGGTCTGCGCGGTATCATGGCAGCGGATATGTTCCAGCCGCCCTTCCGCAGTGCGAAGGTTCTCAGACCATTGCTGTTCGAGGTAGGCCAACGCCCATTGTCTTCTACAAAAGGCAAAGTGTTGAATACCGGACATTTGCAGATATTCGTCAGTGTTCATCATACACTTCCGGCGTCAGACCGTCCAATTCGTCGCAGGTGATCTCGTAATCCTCTGCGCTGCGAGGTGTCTCGCAGGTTGACTTCACATGCAGGCAGCGGTGGACCTTGGCGGAGGAATACTGACCGCTCTTGCAGTTGTGCTCCCACCAGTACAGGCGAATCACCTCCATGCTGCCGTCCGGCCGGGCAGAAGACGTGTCGTTCTCAAATAATGTGAGGAGAGCCTGCTTGATCAGGTCGGCATCCTCCTGCGTGAAGCCGGTCTTTTCGGCAAGCTGGCAGTTGATGCTGCCAAAGGTCGTATAGACGCCGAAGTCCACACGGTGCTTCATGCCCATGGTATCGCTGGATTTTTTTGCACCGGATACGCCGTTGACGCTTTTGGTGATCTGCAGGCTGCTGATCTCGACGGGGTCAACGCTGAACGCCGGGTGGATGGATACGGGCCCACGCACACCGATCGAGACACCGTCGGCCTCGCCGCCATTCTTGAAGGCGAACACCTGGCCGAAGCTGCGCACATCCAGCCAGGTCTGGCAGGCGACTTTTGCGTAAACATCGGCGTCTTTTTCTTTTTTCAGTGCAGGGATGGAGTCAGCACGGTCTTTCAGGCTTTTGCAGCCGTCGATGCAGCGGTCATTGGACTGCACAAAAACCGGAGCGCCGAGGTCCATCATGCGGTTGCGGATCTTTCGTTTCAGGCAGACATCCGAGATCTCGCCGTAGCCTTCGTAGGTCTCACGGGGGCGGTTGCCATTGAGCGGGTCCCCATTGGGGTTTGCGTGGCGGACGGAAAGAACAAGGGCAAAGTCGATCTTATGGTTCAAAGTACTCATAATAGTAGATCCTCCTGTTATTTATTCTTCACTCGGATTGGAATTCTTTTTCGATTCTTCGTTTTCACGGCGGAAGGCCATCAGCTGGCTGGAATAGCCAAGGAGATAAAGTTCGCTCAAGGGTTTGTTGGTGAAGTTTTCTTCACCGAGCTGATCGATCAGATCCAGCATGAGCTGATAACGGCGTCGGCTGCCGTTTTTGGACTGGATGCGGCTCAGATAGGGCGTGAGCTTGTTTTGCAGCAGAACGGTCGTTTTGGCGGGTCGCTGTACGAACATGACCTGTGCCCGTTCGGCATTCGTTGTACGTTTTTCATCGGTGGTCAGGTTTTGTGCATAGCGTTCGACCTGCTCTGCGCAGGCGAGGATGCGGCCGAACAGATAGCTGCGGTCGCGGCAGGTTTCATCCAATGCCATAGAATAAGATTCTCCTTTCGATCGGTTGTAATAACCGCAGATCAGCGCACAGGCGATGCTGCGGGTCTTGCGGGCTTCCCAGGGCTCCAGCGTGACACCTGCCGTAGCACGGCGTACAGCGCTTCGCACAAGGTCATAAGGCAGCGGCTTTCGTTCTACCAGACAGGGAACAAGGCGCTCCAAAGTCTGTTGCTTGAGTTTCTGATCGACCTTTTCTCCGTAAGCAGCTTTCGCGATGTCCTCCGGAGCGGGTGCTCCGACAAACGAAAAATGTTCCTGCTTGGGTTTCGTTCCGGGCTGTGCCGGTGCGGGGCGGGAGCGGTATTCCAAAAGCCACACAAAGGTCTTGTGCCAGTCAACGATATTTTCCAGCAGCCGGGAGCCGCTGAGTTCCTGATAATACCGGACCGAAAGGCGGCCTTTGGCACCAGAAGGAGAGTCCAGGATCAGAACGGAAAGCTGGGAGGTGTCGGTCAGCTTCAAGCGGTATCCATGGATCGCCCGATTGAACTGCCGCGCAATGGTCTCGGCGGTGGAAGCTTCCTGTGAGGGCATCAAAGCAAATTCTGGAATCTCCATGTCATCGAGATCATCAGCGGGGGCATTCTGCGCAAGATCATAGGTATCATCACAAAGCGAGGGAACCGGTTCATCCTGTGTGCCCCAGACCAGGATGGATTCATCACCAAGATTTGTGCCCTGACGGCTGATGAGCCAGCGCAGTGCACTGTGGGCTTCCTGTGTGGTGCGATAGCCGATCGAAAGCGCCTGCTGCGTATTATGAAAGCGACCACGGAAAGTGTAATTGAACCCTTTGTCCGCATTGTGCGAAATCAGCTTGGTTCCGTCGCCATCATTACGGATTTTCTTAGGACTGAGATACGAAATAGCAGTTTTTTCACCAAGAACTGTGCAGTAATCTCTTGAAGTGATGGTTGGCTCATAAAATGATAAAAACGAATCCCAGATCTCTTTGTCATTTGAAAGGTCGATGCCATTCACGCGAAATCGAACAAAAGCTTCCGTTTGATCACTGATAAGCGAACTGATGGGATGTTTGGAATCATTGGGGTTATCGTCTGTCTGGGGGAGAAGACCTGAATCGTCTGTAAAAAGAGCGTTATAATGAATTAAATCTTGAATGAGCGTGCCTTTTTCAAGATAGGTTAAAACAGCACGGACCAGTGGATGCGCAAAAGGTGAATTACACCATTGAACAAGTTGGGCATGATACGCGTCCCAGCCGGCCCTTTTAGGACCACCGAAGTCTTTATAGTTGGAAGCAACGTATTGAAGCTTATCTGCCAAGGGATGTGGCGCAATGTTTGTGGTACGAGCAAGGGATTCTTCGGTGCAGGGGATGATTGTGGTTTGTTCATCCTCCTTTTTGGACCCCTTCTCTTTGTTCTTTTTGCGCAGGACAAAAGCGTTCAGAAAATTGCCGTCGAGGTCGAGCTCTACCTGAATCTGTGCCTGCTGGGTGGTGTGACCGACGGGCAGGAGGGTGGCACGATTGGGTTCCTGCCTGCCGATGAGGTCAGGTTCTGCCCGGCGGATGTACTCATAGGTCTGATAACAGCGTTCCAGCCAGCTCATTCGGAGAACACCTCCTGATAAAGATCATCGCAGCTTTGGAGCGTTTCGTTCAGGATGAAATGCTTGGCCGACTGCTTCCGGATATCGCGGACGATGGGGCACTCTTCCGGGCGGCAGAAGTGGATGATGCCGTTTTCCATCACCGGATACCAGAAACGCTCCTGCATGGTGCCAGTGGTGGTCTCGTCTGCGTAGGTCAGACCATGCAGCATCAGGCCAAGCGGAACAGAGGGAGTGTTGTCGTAAGCACCGGGGCCCTCGCCAAAGGTGCAGGGTTCTACGTAACCCTGACATTCTCGTGTACCGAGAAAGATGTCCCGCCGCCCGCCGCGTTCCAGCATTCGCTTGGCGATGGCGTAGTGCTTGTTTTCGTTCCGGTCCTGCGCAAGGTCCGGGCGGTGCTCGTTCCACTCAAAGTGGGCGCGCACCTGATAGGCAACATCAGACAGATACGTATAGATGGAAAGGTCGTTTTTGCCGTTGCTGTAGTTGATGGGACGGATGCCCTTAGACTGCGTTTCGATCCGGTTCAGGATGCGGACATCGGTAGGGACCCAAATAAATGTGGGCTTCCAATATACGCTTTCCAGAATGCCTTTGAGCGCTTGGTACGTCGGGACGGGGTAACTGCATTTCTCGCCGCCCACGCGGGTAATGGGGTCACTGAAAAGTGCATAGCGTCCGGATACAAGCAGAGTGATGGTGTTGGGATATTGCAAAGAAATTCCTCCTTTTTATCAGAAGATCAGAACCTCCGGTGCAGAGGGCTCGGTCTGGATGCCCTTGATGGAGTCATAACAATTGGATTGCAAAAGATAGACGGCTCCTTTTGCTCCGGGTAGGATCGCATGGGCTTGGTCAAGGCGTCGGAACTCGCTGCTGTTGAGCTCTACGGTATAATGCTGTGCCGCACGGAACAGTTCGGAGGTGGGGTGTTCGGTGGCCAAAAAGGCGGAGACAAGCTTTTGCCCCTGCTCCTGGTACGGTACGATGACAGAAACGGTGTCGCTTTCCAGTGCATGAAATTGCGATTCGGCCGTATCGAATGCCTGGAAAAGCGAAACGGGAGAAAGCGGCGGTGCCGAACGGTGGGTTTCCCGATATGCTTTGACACCGGATCTGTTGTCGCTCAGAAGGTCGAGGAGCGTCTGTCCGTCCTGCCCGGTCGGGGCAAGCATCTGGTTCTTCTGACGACCTTCTGAATAATAGGCATCGTAGTAGGCCTGAATGGAGGCTGGAGAGAGCAGGTCTGTATGAGCAGGCAGGCTGGAAAGCAGACGTTCTGTGGAACGACGCCCCTCATCCAGATCCGGCAGGGAGTCCAGATGTTCTTCGTTCTGTGCGCAGGGGAGCAGATAGACCGGGCGGCAGGACGTTTTACCGTGACGATTGCAGCGTCCGGCGGCCTGTGCGACGCTGGGCAGGCCGGCCATGCCGCGAATGACGCAGTCAAAGCTCAGATCTACACCTGCTTCAATGAGTTGAGTGCTGACACAGATCAGCTTTTGTGCCGGGTGTGGTGGATCCAGATGGGCTTTGATGGCGTCGATCACATCCATACGGTGCTGCGGGCAAAGATGTGTAGTAAGGCAGAAAAGCTGAACATCCGAACCCAGAAGAGGTTTTAGATGATCGAATACGGCTTCGACCATCCGGCGGGTGTTGAGGATCACGAGCAGAGAATCATTGGTTTGGAGCTTGTCCAAGGCAAAATCGGCCAGTGATTCAGCAGAAAAACCGGAATGGTCGAGAATGGGGACGATTTCGGTTCGCTTGAATTGCTCAAAGCGTTTTGCATAATCTGGAACGATGTCCTTGGGAGTAGAAAACAAAAGTGGATAAGCAAGTTGCTCCAGAGGAGGCTGCGTGGCGGTGCAGAGGACGATCGTGCAGCCCATCGCCTGCGAAAGCAGGTTGAGTGCAATATTGAATAAGTAGATGTGTTGCAATGGAAGCGACTGGATCTCATCGAAAAGCAAGACAGCGTTGGCCAGTGAGGGCATTCTGCGGGCGTTGCGGCGAGGCGCAGCGAACAGGGTGTTGAGAAATTGAACCATGGTCGTTGCAATGAGGGGCACACCCTGCCAATTCTGCGTTTGTGCCAGAATGGATTCCTGCAGAGTCTCGTCCTGGATGGCGTCCGCGTGATGTTCCAGAACAAGAGCGGAATTGCCGAGCGCCTTCCGGAAATGCCCGGTGTTCTGCCCGATGATTGAGCGATAGGGTGCAAAATAGAAGATCCGGCTGGCATGGGTGTGCTCTGCTGCGTGAATACAGAAACGGAGGCCGGAGTAAGTTTTACCGCCTCCGGTGGGAACATAGAGCCGGTAAATGCCGGGAGCGGCGTTCTGCCCGGCAGAACGACACTGGTCGGAGATTTCCTGCCGCAGAAAGTCGATCGTGCGGGTTTGCTTCAGGTCCGCAAGAAAGTGCTCCACGGTGTTCGCCAGTGCGGGCCAGTCGGTTGCCTCAGCGGATGGCAAAGGCGTGTTTTCCTCAAAATGGGCGGTGTCGGTCCAATCGGCATCGACCAATGCACCAAATAGATAGCGCTGAACAAGACCGAGCATCATCTGAAACGAAACGCTGTTGGAGCGGTTGTCACCGATTTGCAGGAGTTCGTTCCAAAGAGACGCGATCTCCTTTGCGGCAAGCGCTATTTCCTGCTCAATCTCCTCCTGTGGGATGCACTCGGTGAAAAATGTTTCACAGCTCTGGGCGTAAAATGGGTCTGCTTTCTCGGAATACATTCGTTCCAGCCAGGGTTCGCTGCCGTCTTCCGGGTCGAAAATATCGCATCGTGTGCCGTGATGGCAGCCGATGGCGATGGCGGCAAACTGTGCAGCCAGGCGGTAACTTTTCCGTGTTTCGTTTTTTCCAAAGGCTTCCCAGACCCACCGCATCCCGGCACTGGAATGATTGAGTTTTCCGACGATCGGGGCTCCATAAAGATAGTCTTGAACCTCGTGAGCAGCTTTTCCGAGATCGTGCAGAAGTCCGGTCAGGCGGCCAAGATGTTCCAGGCCGATCTGCTGACAGGCAGCACCGCAGCGTTCACCGACGTTGCGACTGTGTGTTTCCAGAAGCTGGGTGCGTGTTCTGTCGGGTGTCTGATGGGCAATGAGAGGACGTTTCATCCGACATTCCTCCTTTGGATGATTTTACCATAATGATAGAACGTGGTGCGAACGGTGTCAATCCAATACAAACAACAGAAAAGGATTTTGGCAAGGTGCCTAATTTTACGCAGGAAAAACCGTCTGATTGACGATGTGGGAGGGAAATCTTGTGGCCTGCATTCATAATACATTCCATGATATCCCATAAATCGTACTTCCACGCTCCCTTCTCAAAAAATCTTGCCTTTTCCCCAAAAAAGGCTTACAATAGCCTCGGCAAACCGAAAAGACAAGGAAACAATTTCGGAGGACAGAGCAATGGCTTGTACTACAATTTTAGTTGGCAAAAACGCGTCATACGATGGCTCCACCATGGTCGCCCGCAACGACGATTCGGGTTCGGGGCATTTCACGGCCAAAAAGTTCGTGGTCGTGCAGCCGGAGGAGCACCCGGCCGTCTATCGGTCGGTGATCTCCCATGTGGAGGTGCCGCTGCCCGGCCATGCGCTGCGGATGACGGCCATGCCCAACGCAGTGGAAGGCGAGGGCATCTGGGCGGCAGCGGGTGTCAATGCGGCCCATGTGGGCATGACGGCCACCGAGACCATCACGTCCAACCCGCGCGTTCTGGGCGCAGACCCACTGGTGGTGTACCAGCCCGCCAAAGGGGAACGGCCGGAAGTGCCCGGCGGCATTGGCGAGGAGGACATCGTCTGCCTCGTGCTGCCCTATATCCGCTCGGCCCGCGAGGGCGTGGTGCGCCTGGGCGAGCTGCTCCGGACGTACGGCACCTATGAGATGAACGGCATCGCGTTTCAGGATGTGAACGAGATCTGGTGGCTGGAGACCATCGGCGGCCACCACTGGATGGCCCGCCGTGTGCCGGACGACAGCTATGTCGTGATGCCCAACCAGCTCGGCATCGACAGCTTCGACTTTGCCGACGCCTGCGGCGCACAGGAAAACTACATGTGTTCGGAGGACCTGAAGGCCTTTGTGGACAGGCACCACCTTGACCTCTCGCTGGACGGCAGCTTCAACCCGCGCGATGCCTTCGGCAGCCACGACGACGCCGATCATGTGTATAACACACCGCGCGCCTGGTTCATGCTGCGGCATCTGAACCCCAACACCTGGGTCTGGGAAGGCCCTGATGCAGACTATACCCCGCATTCGGACGACCTGCCCTGGTGCATGGTCCCAGAGCGGAAGATCACACCGGAAGACGTGAAATACCTGCTGTCTTCGCACTATCAGGGCACTCCATATGACCCGTATGCCGCCTATGGCGACCCGAAGAGCAAGGGTGCCTACCGTACGATCGGCATCAACCGCAACAGCTTCATGGCGCTGACCCAGATGCGCCCGGATCTGCCGGAGGAGTTCCGCACGGTGGAGTGGATCGCCTATGCGTCCAATGCCTTCAACACGATGGTGCCGTTCTATGCCAATGTGGACACCACTCCAGCCTACCTCGCCTGCACCACCGGCGAAGTCTCCACCGAGAGCTTTTACTGGGTCAGCCGGATGATCGCTGCCATGGCCGATGCCGCTTACGGCAAGTCCATCTTCCATGTCGAGCGCTACGAGGAAGGCGTCCTCTCCGCCACACGCGCTCTGTTGAACGCTTACGACGAAAAACAGGCCCAGGAGGCCGACCCGGCCCGCCGTGCCGCCCTGCGCACGGAGGCCAACGAGGCCATCGCCAGAGAGCTGAAGGCCCGCGCCGCCGATACGCTGAACAAGGTCCTCTTTGAACTGAGCTGCACTATGAAGAATGCCTTCTCCCGCTCGGATGCCTGAGCAACAAATAAGGGAATAACAGGGAGCGTCTCCGCACAGAAGCTACTTCGTGCGGGGGCGCTCCTTTGTTGTGCCAGAAACAGCATTTCATAAGGATCTCCCGATGCAAAAAAAAACTCAGAAGGATGGATATAAATCATAAAGAAAACGATTTTTGTATGCGTTTCATATTTTTGCGGGGGGGGGGGGATAAAAATGAAAAAACATGGAGGAAAACATTGACAGACGGCTATAAAAGATGGTATCTTATGAGAGAGGATTTATACCTCGGATGTCATTGTACCCTGAGGAGGGGAAAAACTTTTTGAAACGATATGACCAGGCAGGAAAAGCAAAGTGGCTGATCCTGGTCATTGCGGCAGGCATCCTTCTGCTGGGTGTGATCCTGTATGCAGGGGGACGCTGGCTGGAGACCAGGAGCGTTGAAGAAGCACGCGGGGATCTGACCCAGACGGAAGCGGTGGAAACGCAGGAATACAACGGCGTCACATACCAGCGCCGGGAGGGGCTGACCTCCATCCTTGTGATGGGCGTGGACCATGACAGTGCTGTGGAGAGCGAGGGCGCTTACCAGGGCGGCCAGGGAGATTTCCAGCGGCTGATCGTCATCGATCCGGAACGCCAGGTCATCCGTCAGTTGAAGATCGACCGGGATACCATGACAGAATGCACCGTGCTGGGCTACCTTGGCAGCCCCATCGGCACCAAAGAGATGCAGATCAGCCTTGCGCATGGCTTCGGCGATGGCAAGGAGGAAAGCTGCGAGTATGCCCGCGAGGCAGTGGAAGGTCTTCTGCTGGGAGAATCCATTGATTTTTACGTGGCCATGAACATGGATGGCATCTCGGAGCTGAACGATCTGGCAGGCGGTGTCACCGTGACATTGGAGGATGATTTCTCCTCCATAGACCCTGCAATGACCAAGGGCACGACCCTGACGCTACATGGAGATCAGGCCGAGACCTTTGTCCGCAGCCGGATGACGGTCGGAGATGGGACCAACGCCAGCCGCATGGAACGTCAGGAGGCGTTCCGTGGTCGCGACCAAGAAGACTGCAAAGGTCTGAGTTTGAGAAAGTACCTTTTGTAGGTTTACAGAAGGCAGTGGCATTTGCTGCCACTGCTTTCTTTCTGCTTCAGAATAAATCAAAGGGAGAACAAAACTATGTCAGAATACCAAATGCCACCCCCCAATAAGGTGAATTCGCCCCAGCCCGGCAATGGAGACGAGGAGACCATTGACCTCCTGGAGCTGTTTTATGCGCTGCTGAGTAAATGGAAGCAGCTTGCAGCAGCAACCGTGGCCTGCGCCCTGATCGCAGCCATTGGGGTGCTGTTTTTTGTGACGCCCAAGTATCAGGCGTCGTCTACCATTTACGTCATCAGCCAGAAAGACTCGGACATCAACATCTCCGATCTCCAGATCGGCACGGCCCTGACCGATGACTATATCCAAGTCTTTCATATGTGGGAGGTGCAGGAGAAGGTGATCTCCAACCTGGACCTGCCCTATACCTACAGCCAGCTGGATAAGATGCTCTCTGTGACCAATGCCTCCAACACCCGGATGGTGGAGATCACCGTGACGTCGGAGTCTGCGCAGGAAGCAGCAGACATCGCCAATGAGTATGTTACCGTGGTGCAGGACTACATTGCCAAAAAGATGGCAACGGACAAGATCTCTATCATGTCCACAGCACTGGTTCCTACGGAGCCGGTCAGCCCGAACAAGACCAAAAGCATCCTGCTGGGAGCATTGCTGGGCTTTGTGGTCAGTGCGGGTGTCATTGTTGTGATCACATTGCTGGATGACACCTACAAGACGGCGGAGGACATCAAGAAATACACCGGCCTGGTGACGATGGCGGTGATCCCGCTGGAAAAGGGCGATGAGCCAAAACACCAGAGTGCAGACAAGCAGATCGGCCTGAAGCTGCCGGGAGGGAAAACGCTGTGAACAGACTTGAATTTCGAAAACTTCCCCAGTTGAGCTACCCGGTCAATGAGGCCTTCAACACCCTTTCCACCAATGTCTCCTTTTTGGGTCGGGATATCAAAAAGATCATGCTTACCAGTTCCCACGCATCCGAGGGCAAGAGCTTTACCAGCATTACGCTGTGCCGGAAGCTGGCAGAGCGAGGCAAGCGGGTGGTCCTGGTGGATACGGACCTGCGGCGGAGCATGATCACCACTGTTTATGGGGTGCAGTTTGCGCCGGGTTCCAAAAAGCAGGGCCTGTCTCACTATCTGGCCGGCATTGCCGAAAAGGAGGAAGTCCTGTTCCACACCAACGTTCCGGGCATGGACTTTATCCCTATGGGCCACGAACTGCTGAATCCCATCCCGCTGCTGAGCTCTGAGCGGTTTCAGAACCTGCTGGATGGACTGGCAGAGCAGTACGATTACGTGATCGTGGATGCGGCTCCGGTGGGCGTGGTCATTGATGCTGCGGAGATCGCCAAGGTCTGCGATGGCATTCTGCTGGTGGTGAGCTACAATCAGGTCCACCGGCAGGAGCTGATCGACGCAAAAAACCAGTTGGAACAAACGGGCTGCCCCATCCTCGGCACCATCCTCAATCAGGTGGATTACGAGGGCTTTGCCAACAAGAAGTATTATTACAAATCGCATTATTCCAGTTATTACAAGGCCTACGAAAAAGAGGCAGAAGAAAAGAAGAGCTGAGCCCATGACAGAACAGTTTTTAGATCTGCATACGCATGTGGTCTATGGAGTGGACGATGGTGCCCGCACGGAAGAACAGATGCGGGCGATGCTGGACGCAGCTGCCGCCAACGGCATCACCACATTGGTGGCCACCGCCCACGCGACACCGGGCCTGGAGGCCTTTCCACAGGAGCGCTACCAGCGCCACCTGGATGCAGCGCAGGCCTATTGTCAACAGCAGGGGTATGGATTGCGGCTGTACCCCGGTGCGGAGCTGCTGTACAACCCCATGCTGCGGGATGCGGCCAGAGAAAACGGCCTGCCCACGCTGGCCGGTACAGACTGGGTGCTGATGGAGTTTTTACCGCAGACGTCCGCCAAAGAGCTGGAAAACGGGCTGGAAGAAGTGGCTGTGTGCGGCTACTCCATTCTGATGGCCCATGTGGAGCGCTACCGCTGCCTGGAATCGCGGGGCCTGCTGGAAAAGCTGAAGGCCCGGTATCCTGTGGCCTGCCAGATGAACGGTTCCACGGTGCTGGAGCCGGGCAGCTTCTGGAAGCGGCGGCGGGTGGAACGCTGGCTGAGCAGCGGTGTCATTGATGTGGTAGCATCGGATGCACATAACACCACGTCCCGGCCGGTCAATCTGCGGGAAGCCTATCAAAAGCTGAAACTCACCTTCGGCGAGGAAACAGCGGACCGTTTGACCGGGCGCAGCGGCCTATGGAAGGAATTCCGGGACGCCTTAGCACAACAAAAAGCGACTTGACGTTCCAGCAAAGTGCTGGGGACCGCTTCCTTCTGCAAAGTGCGTAGCATGTTGGGGGCGGGTGTGCAAGACGCAGAAAAAGCAAAACAGCGGCAGTTTTCCAAATTGGAAAGCGGCCGCTGTTTTGTTGCATCTAGAGCAAAAATAAAAAATCACACCCCCGATGCGCCGTAGTTTGCCAGCACACGGGCGGAGGGGTCGTTGACGTTGCAGCCGGGCCATGCCTTGTTGGGCATCCAGAAATCGACGATGGTGCGGCTCTGGTCGTGGTAGTATTTCTCGAAGATCTCGCGGTAGAACAGGCTCTCCTTGGTGAACGGCATGCAGTGGGCCGAATAGTTTGCCCGGCGGAGCTGGAACTCCTCGTCGGTGTAAAGGCTCTCGGTATACTCCTTGATGTCGTCCACCATGCTGTGGCCTACGGCGTCGGAGAAGGCGGCCTTTTCACGCCACAGGATCTCCGGCGGCAGCCAGTCGCCCTCGAAGGCTTTGCGCAGCAGGTACTTGCCCTTGCCGTAGCTGTTCAGCTTCTTTTCGGGGTCAATGGCCATCACGTAGCGGACGAAGTCCAGGTCGCCGAAGGGCACACGGGCCTCAATGCTGTTGGAGGAGATGCAGCGGTCGGCGCGGAGGACATCGTACATAGAAAGCTCGCGGATGCGCTTCTGGCTCTCCTGCTGGAAGGCGTCGGCGGTGGGGGCATAGTCGGTGTACTTGTAGCCGAACAGCTCATCGGAGATCTCGCCCGTCAGAAGGACGCGGACATCGGTCTGCTCGTGGATGGCCTTGCACAGCAGATACATGCCCATGCTGGCGCGGATGGTGGTGATGTCCCAGGTGCCCAGCAGGCGGA
>OGJI01001658.1_pt1 | contig 23229 bp, 16 predicted proteins | sample 1572031 | NCBI WGS metagenome assembly OGJI01 (sample SAMEA2582119, study PRJEB24529) | metagenome | biome: Human gut stool | place: China | collected 2011
AATGTTTCATTTGCATATGCATTTACAAAAATTTAAGTGTTTCGCAATTAACTACCGCTATTATACTACACTGAATTTTTCTTGTAAATATAGTTTATTTATACTCTTTTTATGCAAAAAATCTAACAATTATTCAAAGTAATTTTATTCCGTTTTGTATACGCAAAAAAGGACTTCCCTGAAATATTACGGGAAGCCCTTTGAAAAGTTCTTAATTATTATAAGTCTGCAACTTATTATTCGATAACTGTAGCAACCTTACCTGAACCTACTGTTCTACCACCTTCACGGATAGCGAATCCAAGACCCTGCTCCATAGCGATTGGGTGGATAAGTTCGATTGTCATTTCTACGTTATCACCTGGCATACACATTTCTGTACCTGCTGGTAATTCGCAAACACCTGTAACGTCTGTTGTTCTGAAGTAGAACTGTGGACGATAGTTGTTGAAGAATGGAGTATGACGACCACCTTCATCTTTTGTTAAAACGTAAACCTGAGCTGTAAATTTCTTATGGCATGTTACAGTACCTGGTTTTGCAATAACCTGTCCTCTTTCGATATCTGTTCTCTGAACACCACGGAGAAGAGCACCGATGTTATCACCAGCCTGAGCTTCATCAAGAAGCTTTCTGAACATTTCAATACCTGTGATAACTGTCTTCTGTGTTTCTTCCTTAACACCGACGATTTCAACTTCATCGTTTAAGTGAAGTGTTCCTCTTTCTACTCTACCTGTAGCAACTGTACCACGACCTGTGATTGTGAATACGTCTTCTACTGGCATTAAGAAAGGCTTATCTGTATCTCTTTCTGGATCTGGGAAGTAATCATCAACTGTATCCATTAATTCCATAATCTTATCGCCCCATTCTGATGATGGATCTTCAAGAGCTTTAAGAGCTGAACCTTTGATGATTGGAGTTCCGTCGAAACCATATTCTTCAAGGATTTCTGTAACGTCCATTTCTACTAATTCAAGTAATTCTTCATCATCAACCATATCACATTTGTTCATGAATACAACGATTTTTGGAACACCTACCTGACGTGAAAGTAAGATATGTTCCTTTGTCTGAGCCATAACACCATCAGTAGCAGCAACTACAAGGATAGCACCGTCCATCTGAGCAGCACCTGTGATCATGTTCTTTACATAGTCAGCATGGCCTGGGCAGTCAACGTGAGCGTAATGTCTCTTCTTTGTTTCATATTCAACGTGAGCTGTAGAGATTGTGATACCTCTTTCTCTTTCTTCTGGAGCCTTGTCGATATTTTCGAAATCTGTAGCTTCATTACCTTCAACTCTTTCAGCAAGTACTTTAGTAATAGCTGCTGTTAAAGTTGTTTTACCATGATCGACATGTCCGATTGTACCAATATTACAATGTGGTTTTGTTCTTTCAAACTTAGCTTTTGCCATTTTGATAATCCTCCTAAAAATAATAAAATTAAAATTTCAGACCTTGTGGTCTTTTACATAGGCTTATCTCCCATTATATTTTATAATGGGAAGATTTTCAAGCCTTTATATTAAATTAATGGTTAAATCCATATATTATTTTGCTCTTGCAGATGCAATCTTATCCTGAACAGACTTTGGAGCTGCCTGGTACTTTTCAAAGAACATTGAATAGTTACCACGTCCCTGAGTAGCTGAACGAAGTTCTGTTGAGTAACCGAACATTTCTGACAATGGAACGAATGCTTTAACAATCTTTCCACCACCGATATCGTCCATACCTTCGATCTGTCCACGCTTTGAATTTAAGCTTCCGATAACATCACCCATGTATTCCTCAGGCATTGTTACTTCAACCTTCATAATAGGCTCAAGTAATACTGGAGCTGCCTTAGCCATAGCATCCTTAAATGCCATAGAACCAGCGATGTGGAAAGCCATTTCTGATGAATCGACTTCATGGTAAGATCCATCATATACTGTAGCATGTACACCAAGTACAGGGAATCCGGCAATAATACCTGACTGTGCAGCTTCTTCGATACCTTCACCAACAGCTGGGATATATTCCTTAGGAATGTTACCACCAACTACTGTAGATTCAAACTTAAACTGTTCTTCACCGTTTGGATCCATAGGCTCAAATTTAACTTTACAGTGACCATACTGTCCACGACCACCTGACTGCTTAGCATATTTGCTATCAACATCAACAGCCTTAGTAAATGTTTCTTTGTATGCAACCTGAGGTGCACCAACGTTAGCTTCTACCTTAAATTCACGAAGAAGTCTGTCTACGATTACATCTAAGTGAAGCTCACCCATACCAGCGATGATTGTCTGACCTGTTTCTGTGTCTGTATGAGCACGGAATGTAGGATCTTCTTCAGCTAACTTAGCTAAAGCTTCACCCATCTTACCCTGGTCATTCTTTGTCTTAGGCTCAATAGCGAGCTCAATAACTGGTTCTGGGAATTCCATTGATTCAAGAATTACAGGATGCTGTTCATCACAGATTGTATCACCTGTTGTAGTAATTTTGAAACCTACAGCAGCAGCGATATCTCCTGAATATACTTTATCAATTTCAGTACGCTTGTTGGCATGCATCTGTACGATACGGCCTACACGTTCTTTCTTATTCTTTGTAGCATTTAAAACATATGAACCCGAGTTCATTGTACCTGAGTAAACTCTGAAGAATGCCAACTTACCTACAAATGGGTCAGTCATAATCTTGAAAGCTAATGCTGCAAAAGGTTCATCATCTGAAGAATGACGAACTACTTCGTTACCATCTTCATCAGTACCTGTAATGTCAGGGATATCTGTTGGTGCTGGCATATATTCGATAACACCATCTAACATCTTCTGAACACCTTTGTTCTTATAAGCAGAACCACAGAATACAGGAACAGCTTCACAAGCGATTGTCCCTTTTCTAAGAGCAGCCTTCATATCATCGATAGAAGGTTCTTCTCCTTCAAGGTACTGCATCATAAGGTCATCATCTAATTCACAAATCTTTTCAACAAGGTTTTCATGCCATTCATTAGCAAGATCCTTTAAGTCATCAGGAATAGCTGTGATTTCGATGTCTTCACCCTTATCATCTTTATAATAATATGCTTCCATTTCAAACAAATCGATTAATCCGATGAAATCATCTTCCTTACCGATTGGGATCTGTACAGGAATAGCATTCTTTCCTAAACGATCAATAATTGTCTGAACTGAATAAAAGAAATCTGCACCCATTTTATCCATCTTGTTGATGAATGCCATACGAGGTACATTGTATGTGTCAGCCTGACGCCATACGTTTTCTGACTGTGGTTCAACACCAGCCTTAGCATCAAATACACCAACAGCACCATCTAATACACGAAGTGAACGCTCTACTTCTACTGTGAAGTCAACGTGTCCCGGTGTATCGATAATGTTGATACGATGTTCTAACGCACCAGCCTTTGGCTTATGATGATCTTCTAATGTCCAGTGACAAGTTGTAGCGGCAGAAGTAATTGTGATACCTCTTTCCTGTTCCTGTTCCATCCAGTCCATTGTAGAAGCTCCATCATGAGTTTCACCAATTTTATAGTTTACACCAGTATAATATAAGATACGTTCTGTTAAAGTAGTCTTACCGGCATCGATATGAGCCATAATACCAATGTTTCTTGTTCTCTCTAGTGGATATTCTCTTCCAGCCAAGGTTTTTTCCTCCTTAATTTAATATCTTATTAAAGAATTACCTTCTTGTAATTCTTCACTGCCATACGGTCACAGTTACAAACTGCATAACAGCCTGTCCTGTGACAATTGCAGTTTTATATTAGAAACGATAATGAGCAAAAGCCTTATTAGCTTCAGCCATCTTGTGCATATCTTCACGTTTCTTAACAGATGAGCCTGTATTGTTTGCTGCATCCATAATTTCGTTAGCTAATCTTTCTTCCATTGTCTTTTCACTTCTCTGACGTGAATACAATGTGATCCAACGAAGTCCTAAAGCCTGTCTTCTTTCAGGTCTTACTTCGATAGGTACCTGATATGTTGCACCACCAATACGTCTAGCCTTAACTTCAAGAGCTGGCATAACGTTATTCATAGCTTCTTCGAATACTTCAATAGCATCCTTGCCTGTCTGGTTAGCAATCTTATCAAATGCTCCGTAAACAATCTTCTGAGCTACACCTTTCTTACCATCTAACATAATGTTGTTGATAAGCTTTGTAACTACTACGCTGTTATACATTGGATCAGCTAATACTTCTCTTTTCTGAGTATGTCCTTTACGTGGCACGTTACTTCCCTCCTTAATCAATTTTGACAGAATTTCCATTTTTATACTTTTATTTAGAAATTCCGTTTTGCATGTAACCGCACATAGTGGATACATGCGATTAGATCTTAGGTACTCACTTAAGTTGTGTCCTTGCTCACGGCTTTAGACTGTCTATATCTCTAGCATAATTCTAATAACCGTCACAAATTCATTCAACCCGTGATTGGCTTAATTAAGCCATCCTGCTACTATTTACCTGCTTTAGGTCTCTTAGCACCATACTTAGAACGTGCCTGGCGTCTATTTGCAACACCTGCAGTATCAAGAGTACCTCTAATGATATGATATCTTGTACCTGGTAAGTCTTTTACTCTACCACCACGGATAAGAACAACGCTATGTTCCTGAAGGTTATGTCCTTCACCTGGGATGTAGCTTGTTACTTCGATACCATTAGAAAGACGAACTCTGGCAATCTTTCTAAGAGCTGAGTTAGGCTTCTTAGGTGTAGCTGTCTTAACTGCTGTACAAACACCACGCTTCTGTGGAGAAGCTGTATCATTCATCTTCTTGTTAAGTGAGTTGTAACTCTTTAACAATGCTGGTGCAGTAGACTTCTTAACTGCTGACTGACGTCCTTTTCTTACTAACTGGTTAAATGTAGGCATTCCGTTTTCACCTCCTGTTATTAGAATTATGTGTTAATCACATATTTATTTTACGCATAGGCATATTACAACCTATAAACGTACTGTTCCATTATATGAGAGCATTTTCCAAAAGTCAACACCTTTTTTGATTACTTTTAAAAAAAGCCTTCTTCACACTTTCGCCTGTATAACTGTGCGGAGAAGACTTTTTGTACACTCTGATATTAATTTTATTTTAAGCCTGTTTTAAGTTCATCATTATCTCAACCTTAAACAAATCGCCATCTAAATAAATATTCATCTGACCGTTTTGTTTTTCGACGATGGATTTTGCAATTGATAATCCAAGACCACTGCCTTCAGTAGTTCTTGACTTATCGCCTCTTACAAATCTTTCCGTTAATTCCTTGGCATTAAAGTTTAACGGAGATGCTGAAATGTTTCTTATAAATATAATAACCTTGTCATTTTGTCTTGTTATATCCACATAAACTCTTGTGTTATCCATTGCATATTTATAAATATTTCCGTATAAATTTTCAAACACTCTCCATGTTTTTCTTCCGTCTGCCATTACATATAATGGTTCTTCCTGTATTGTTTTCATTACAGTAAGATGTTTTTCTTCGAATTTTTCTTCATACTCTCCAAGACTTTGGTTCACTAATTGAACTATGTCTATCTGCTGCATTTCAAAATTAATTGCCCCTGCATTTAACTTAGATGCCTCCACCAAATCTTCTGTAAGATTTTTAAGCCTTATGGATTTTCTGTCAATTACTTCCAAATATTTTTCTGCATTATCACTTTTAAGTCCTTCTGTTTTTAACAACCCTACATAATTAATAATAGAAGTAAGTGGTGTTTTCAGGTCGTGGGAAACATTAGTAATAAGTTCAGTTTTAGTTCTCTCATTTTTAACACTTTCTGCCACAGCCTTGCTCAATCCGTCGCCAATATTATTTATTGATTCTTTCAAACTTCTGTTTAATTTGAATTTATACTCATCTTCAATCTTATAATCCAAATTACCTTCTGATATTTTCTTTGTTCCTTCTGTAATTGAATCATATTCTTTAAAGAAAATAAGTACAAATGCACAAACTGCAACTATTAAAATTATTATCATTAAAGTTGGAACAAACAATGTATATTCATTATAAGCTCCCAATATCGCCATACTGCACCAGATAAAACTGGCTATTCCAAAAGCAATAACAAGAATTGATGTTTTTACATTTAACAGTAAATATTTAATTATTTTTTTGATTCCATAAAAAATCTTTCCTATTAAAGTTGTCTTCCAAAAGGTTTTGCATTTTATTCTTCTGACAAAACTTTCACTTAACAAAACTGTTAATTCCACAGCAACAAGTGATGCTATGCCTGTGCCTACCAGAAGAATCTTGAACAAAGTTTTCTCCTCATACTTCCAATTGTAATATACATTCTGTGACAACGGAATAATTGCAATGAAGCAAGCAATAAATGCCACAAACACTTCTACATCCCACCACAATTTATCTGACTTGTTTAATAAAGGCTTATCACCTTTCTCCTTATGGCCCGCCTGAACCATTAGTAACAAATATAATACAAACGCCACCAAAACATATATGCCACACATTAATACAATTACTGATAAACTTTTCTTAGTACCTGAAAGATTAGATGGTGCCTTTTCATAATTAGCATGCAATTTATTTAAATATCCACTATCTGTCTTATCTACAGCAAAAGAACATTCAATAAGAGCTTTTGGAAAATCTTTTACATCATCATAATAATTTACCCATAATTCTTCAGCTCTATCACTTAAATATATTGACGTTTCATATCCTCCCTCGCCACTGGCATTTTCAAACATATCTTCAATATACATATTAAAATTTTCCATTATGCCTTTATTTTCCAGTGGATTTATTGCCCCATTTTCAATAATACAATAATCTCTATATTTATTGTTATCGGACAAATTATTACTTGTAGTGATTTTATGTGAATTTTCACCGTCAGTATACATTATCTCATAATTCAGTCCATCTCTTGCTGAATTAATTTCAGGAATATTAGATTTATCATAAATCATACTTTTTACAGCATCAAAATCTTGTATATCTTCATATTCAGCTATATATTTCACTGCTTTCTTATAATATTTATATTGATTATTCTGCTCATCTGTCATAAAAATTTCATCATCATTTTTCGTGCTTTCTAAATCATATAGCTTATTATAGAACTCATTTTTTTTATCTTCATTTTTATAAAGTTTTTTTATGTCTTTTGCTGTTAAATTTCCATACTCACTACTTTCAACAAGAACTTTTTTATTATCAGAAAAATTCTTTATATACAAATATTGTGCTACAATATCCTGCAACGAATCAGTTACAAGTGTCTCATACTGGTCCTGGTATTCCCACCTATACTCATTTTTAGCTTTTACATTAGCATATTTAGTCCAACCATAGGCTGCTGTTCCAAAGCAGGCTGCTGCAAGCACTAATATTAAAGTATGTAAAAATATTCTTTGCTTTTTCATATCGCATTTCCTTTCTACTGCTTCTCGATTTTGTATCCAACTCCCCACACTACTTTTAAGTATCTTGGTTCTTTTGGATTAATTTCGATTTTTTCTCGGATATGTCTAATATGTACAGCCACTGTATTGTCTGCCGCAACAGCTTCCTCATTCCAAACAGCCTCATAAATCTGGTCGATTGTAAAAACTCTTCCCGGGTTCTTAACTAAGAAAAGTAAAATATTATACTCAAAAGGTGTAAGTTTCACTATTTCTCCGTCAACTTTTACTTCTTTACACTCGTCGTCGATTTCAAGACCGCCTACGCTATATACATTACTTTTAGGCTCTGCAATTGTGCCAAGTCTTGTGTAACGTCTAATCTGAGACTTAACTCTTGCAATTAATTCCAATGGATTAAATGGCTTTGTAATGTAATCATCTGCTCCTACGTCAAGTCCGATAATCTTGTCTGAGTCTTCTGATTTTGCTGACAAAATAATAATAGGAATACTACTGTTTTCTCTTATTTTCAAGGTTGCTCTTATTCCGTCAAGCTTAGGCATCATAACATCAATAAGAAGTAACTGAATATCTTCCTTCTTCAAAATTTCCATTGCTTCCATTCCGTCATAAGCCTTAATAATGTTATAACCTTCCTTTGACAAATAAATATCAATAGCCTCCACTATATCTTTGTCATCATCACAAACTAAAATATTGTACATATTACCCTCCATCTAAATATGACGCTGCGTTTTTCACACATCTTCATCATATGCCTATATATTAATGTTAAAATTTTAAAAACAACTTACAACAATTCTTAAGAAATTCTTAATGTGCCTTCCAAGAACTTTAAATTACTGTTTTTTCCCGAAAACGGCTGACAGGTGGCAGTCTTTTACTTCACATCTTGAACATTTGTTTATAGAAAAAATAGGTCTATTTTTCTATACAAATGAATCAAGCTGCTCAAGTAAAAAACTTTGCCACCTGTCAGCCGTTTTCTTACAATTCGCAGTTATTTACAGTTCTTGGGAATGGGATTACGTCACGAATATTTCCCATACCTGTTAAATACATTATCATTCTTTCAAATCCTAATCCAAAACCGGCATGTCTTGCTGTTCCATATTTTCTAAGGTCAAGATAGAACTGGTAGTCTTTTTCGTTAAGTCCTAATTCTTCCATTCTCTTAGTTAATACTTCATAATTTTCTTCTCTCTGACTTCCACCTATGATTTCACCGATTCCCGGAACTAAACAGTCCATTGCAGCAACTGTTTTTCCATCTTTGTTTAGCTTCATATAGAATGCTTTGATTTCCTTTGGATAATCTGTTACAAATACAGGGCGTTTAAAAATCTGCTCTGTAAGGTAACGTTCATGTTCTGTCTGAAGATCTACACCCCAGCTTACTTTATATTCAAACTTATCATTGTGTTCTTCCAATAATTTAATTGCCTCTGTATAAGTAACACAACCAAATTCTGAATTCATTACGTGATTTAATCTATCTAATAATCCTTTGTCAACAAAGCTGTTAAAGAAATTCATTTCTTCCGGTGCGTTTTCCAAAACATACTTTATTACGTATTTTATCATTGCTTCTGCAAGTTCCATGTCATCTGCAAGGTCTGCAAAAGCTATTTCAGGTTCAATCATCCAAAATTCTGCTGCGTGTCTTGTTGTGTTAGAATTTTCGGCTCTGAATGTTGGTCCAAATGTATAAATCTTTTTAAATGCCATTGCATAAGTTTCGCCATTTAACTGACCTGAAACTGTTAAGTTAGTTGGCTTTCCAAAGAAGTCTTCTGTATAATCTACTTTTCCTTCTTCTGTTTTTGGCACATTATTTAAGTCCATTGTTGTAACCTGAAACATTTCTCCTGCGCCTTCACAGTCGCTTCCTGTTATAAGTGGTGTGTGCACATAAACAAATCCCTGCTCCTGGAAAAATTTGTGAATTGCGTAAGCACAAAGTGAGCGCACTCTGAAAACTGCCTGGAATGTATTTGTTCTAGGTCTTAAATGTGAAATAGTTCTAAGGTATTCAAAGCTGTGTCGCTTCTTCTGTAATGGATAATCCGGTGTACTTTCACCTTCCACATATACTTCATCTGCCTGAATTTCAAAAGGCTGCTTAGCATTAGGAGTTGCCACAAGCTTACCCTTTACTATTAATGCAGCACCAATATTTGTCTTAGAAACTTCGCTAAAGTTATCAAGCTTATCGCTGTAAACAACCTGTAATGGTTTAAAGCAAGTTCCATCATTTAAGACAATAAATCCAAAAGTCTTTGAATCTCTAATGCTACGAACCCAGCCGCCAACCTCGATTTCTTTATCTATAAAATTTTCTTTGTTTTCATACAAATCCTTAATCTCAATTAAATTCATTATATAGCCTCCAACTTTATCCCTTGTAAAAGTAATACGCTATTAAGTATATCTATTTTTCTAATTATTATCAAGGAAAAAGATTTTTTCTGTTGCCGAAAATTCACCAGAAAGCGGCTGACAGGCGACAGTCTTTTACTTCACAGTTTGAATATTTATTGATGAAAAAAAGAGGTTTATTTATTTTAGAACCGATGCAATTCACAGAGAATTTTTGATAAATTCTCTGTTCAGTGCATCTTAATAATTGATTTTGTGAATCAATTATTATCTAAAACATATCCCTCTTTTTTTCATATAAATATAGTCAAGCTGCTCAAGTAAAAAAACTTGTCGCCTGTCAGCCGTTTTCTAGTTCTTTTCTTTCTCAATTACCTTTTGGTATCTTTCTACTTCCTTAGCTATTACACCACTCATTGCAAGCAAGCAGATTAGATTTGGTATTGCCATAAGTGCATTTGCTATGTCCGAGAAGTTCCAGACAAGTTGTAATGACTGGGTTGCTCCTACATAGACAACCAGCGAAAACACGACTCTGTATACCATATTGTATTTGTGTGTTTTAAATATGTATTCGAAGGCTTTCTCACCGTGATATTCCCAGCCAAGTATGGTTGAAAAGGCAAATAAAGTAATTCCTATTGTAACAAGCCATGCACCAAAGCCACCAAAGTTCTTGTTTATTTTCTTAAATGCCGATGAAAAAGCTTCTATTGTTAATGCAGAACCCTGAACTAATTCTTTGTATGTATATTTTCCGTTTTTGTCGAAAACATATTCATTTCCTGCAGAATCGCACCAAGTTCCTTCTATATTATTGTTTGTGTTTTCTCCTTTATAACTTAACTGTAGTTCTGTTGTTTCGTTTTTTAAGTTATTACTTATCAGTGTTAATGAATTACAATCTATTTTTTTAATCAGGTAATCTTCATCTGCCACCTTTCCATCTGAAACTGTCTGAGCTACAATTGCCACGTTGTCTCCTATTCTGTTATATGTTCCCGTTACGCTATCACTTGTTATTCCCAGAACACCTGATGATGCAATACAAAGTCCTGTAATTGTACAAACAACAATTGTATCCCAAAATGTACCTGTCATATTAATATACCCTTGTCTTACAGGATCATCTGTAGTAGCTGCTGCAGCTGTAATTGCTGCTGAACCCATTCCTGCTTCATTAGAAAAAACACCTCTTGCCACACCATAACGCATGGCATTCATAAGTGATGCTGTTATTGCACCACAAAGTCCGCCACCCACTGCATTAAAGTTAAATGCCATTTTAAAAACCATTGCAAGCCCTGATGGAACATTTTTAATATTTATCAAAATAACAATCAATCCTGCTATCACATAAAAAATTGCCATTACAGGTACTACTATTGATGAAACTTTTGAAATACTCTTAATACCACCAACAATAATAATTAAGGATAAAACAGTAAGCACAACTCCAACAATTGCTGACGGTGCACCAAATGTATTATTTAAAGCTTCTGAAATTGAATTTGCCTGTGTCATATTTCCTATTCCAAAAGAAGCTATAACTGCAAAAATTGCAAAAAGCATACCAAGTACTGCTCCAACTTTCTTGTTTTTGAAACCTTTTTTCATTGTGTACATTGGACCACCTGACATTTCACCTTTTTCATTAACTTCTCTGTACTTGATAGCCAACATACATTCACTAAACTTAGAAGTCAAGCCAAAACAGGCTGAAATCCACATCCAAACCAAAGCTCCTGGTCCACCTGCTACCATGGCTGTGGCAACACCTACAATATTTCCGGTACCAATTGTAGCTGCCAAAGCTGTTGTCAAAGCTGAGAACGGTGACACATCTCCCTCTCCACGACTTTTGGTTCTTGCTTCTTTACTTAATGTACTTTTTAGTGCATATCCCAAGTTTCTCCAAGGTCTGAACTTTAATCTTATAGTGAGAAAAATACCTGTTCCCACCAAAAGGATCAACATTACCGGTCCCCAAACAAAATCATCCATCTTTGATACAATTTCTGCCAAACTCATAAACCTACCTCTCTTCCTTTTTATTATATTCGCGTCTGCAACAATTTTTCTGCATATAATGATTTAAGTTTCAAAAGCCCAAATCCTGACTCTACTGATTGTAACCTGCTTCGCACTCCTACAATCCTGCCTTGCAACGCAAAAACGGAGGCAACATTTCTGTTACCTCCGTTGGTATTATGTTAATATTAAATTACATCAATGACTATGTCAAGTTTTTATTATTTTAAATCCAAATTATTTAGAAGATTCTCTATAACGTTCTTTCCACCTTTTGATTTTTTTGTTACAACAACAATCAATCCAATCAATAATACTGTTACTATACCACAAAGTATCATATTATCCATCTGATGTTGATATGCCGACCAGGAAAATCTTGCAACTATAAGAATTGCTGCAACTATAACCAATGTATACAAATAAAAACCGTATGTATATTTTCCATTAAATGTACAACCTGTTTCTGTGTTTGTTATTTTGCCTTTAAAGATTACAGGCACTGCATCTTCACCGTTTTGAAACTTTCCGGTTTCTAACATTAGAGAAATCTTGTCCTTCTCTTTTGTCATTTTAATGTTTGCTTTTTCAGCTTTAGCCTTCATTACAGGAAGCAAATCTTCTTTTTTTCTGTTAAACTTAAAACTCTTCATAATTCACCATTCCAGTCACGTTTTTTGTGATTAATATTATCTGCTACACTTAAATAATAAATCTTCCCATCTTCTATCAACTTCCTTCTGGAATTTTTCAATAAGATGTTCATTACCTGGTTTAAATAAGTGCTTAAATCTACCCTGTGTTCTCAAGAAATCTTCGATTGGAAGTCTGTTCTTAGGCTCATAGTTTAAAATCCACTTTCCATCAATTACTTCAAACAATGGCCAATAATTAGTTTCTACTGCTAATTTGCAAATATCCATAATTTCATCTGTTTTATATTTCCAACCTGTTGGACATGGAGCCATAACATTAAGAAATGCAGGTCCTTCTGTATAAATAGCCTTCTCAGCCTTCGTATGCAAATCCTTCATTCCGTTGAAATATGTAGTCTGAGCAACATAAGGAATATCATGCGCTGCAAGAATTGCTGCAAGATCTTTTCTGTACTGTTCCTTACCATTGCACTGTGTACCTACAGGAGTTGTTGTTGTATCAGCATACATAGGTGTAGCTGAAGAACGCTGTGTTCCTGTATTCATATAAGCACCATTATCATAGCACACATATGTATAATTTGTTCCACGTTCCATTGCACCTGACAATGACTGAATACCAATATCATATGTACCACCATCACCGCCAAATACAATAAACTTATAATCTTCTTTAATCTTGCCTTTACGCTTCATAGCCTTGTAAGCCCCTTCAACACCTGCCATTGTTGAGCTGGCATTTTCAAATGCACTATGAATATAACTGTCTTCCCATGCAACGTATGGATACTGGAAAGATGAAACATTAAGACATCCTGTTGCACAACCAATAACAGCCTTATCTCCTTCGTGAAGTCCACGAAGCACGTTTCTTGCACAAATTGTTGCTCCACAACCTGCACACATTCTATGACCTGGAGCAAATCTTTCAGGTTTATTCATTACTTCTTTAAAATTATAGCCCATTATTTTGCCTCCTTGTCTCTTAATCCCATATAACGGTAAACATCACCTGTCTCACCTGTTCTTGCGATTTCTTTTAATGTTTCATATACATTAATCATATCTTCAACTCTTACATCTCTACCACCAATACCATACATAATGTTGATAGCAAGTGCCTGACATTTTTCAATATACATAGCCTGCATTGTTTCAGCACCAACAGGTCCTCCGTTAGTTGAAAAGCTCTCTGAACGATCCATTACTGCAACTGCCTTACAATTCTTTAATGCTTTTGCAATCTCTTTGCCTGGGAATGGTCTAAATGATCTAATCTTTACAAGACCTACTTTTTCACCATTTTCTCTCATATGATCAATAGCATCCTTAGTTGTTCCTGCTGCAGAACCGATTATAACTACTGCATATTCTGCATCTTCCATCTTATATTCTTCAATAAGACCATACTTACGGCCTGAGATTTTTTCAAAATCCTTTGCCACATCAAGAATAACCTGCTTTGCATTTTCCATGGCATGAGCCTGAGCTTTTCTTGATTCCATATAATAATCTGATACAGCATAAGGGCCAACAGCAAATGTTTCATTTGGATTAAGAAGATAATCTTCAGGTTCATATTCGCCTACAAAATCCTTAACTGTCATATCATCTAAAATTTCCATATCGTTTACAGCATGGCTTGTAATAAAACCATCCTGACAAATCATAATAGGAAGTCTAACATCTTTGTTTTCAGCAATATTATATGCCATAACCATATTGTCGTAAGCTTCCTGATTATTTTCAGCATAAATTTGAATCCAACCACTGTCTTTTGCTCCCATTGTGTCTGAATGGTCACAGTTAATGTTAAGTGGTCCTGTAAGTGCTCTACAAACTGCTGTCAATGCAATAGGCAATCTACTTGAAGCAGCAACTCCTAAAACTTCCCACATAAATGCAAGACCTGCAGATGATGTTGCTGTAAGGGCTCTTGCACCTGCTGCTGAAGCTCCTATAGCTGCACTCATAGAACTATGTTCACTTTCTACTGTAATAAATTCAGTATCTACTAATCCGTTTGAAACATAATTAGAAAAATACTGAGGTATTTCTGTTGAAGGTGTAATTGGAAATGCCGGGAAAACATCCGGATTAATCTGTCTTAAAGCTGTAGCTACAGCTTCATTTCCTGATAATAAAACTCTCTTTGGCATTATTTTTTCACCTCCATCTTAATTGCTCCAAATGGGCATGCCTTAACGCAAATACCACATCCCTTACAATGATCGTAATCTATAGTCTGTCTTTTATATTCTTTTACAGGAATTGCACTGTCCGGGCAAACAGGCACACATAAAAGACACTGTTTACATTTTTCTTCATCTATAACAGGGGCAACATTAGTCCAGTCTCCTGTTATAAACTGTTTTGTTGTACCACAACCTACAATTGTATTACCACATGTAACATCCTGCCATGCCACATCCTGACCTAATTTCGATATATCTGTCTTTGCCATTTACTTAACCTCCCTTAACGCTATTCTTAACGCATCCATATTACCTTTAATAACTTCAGGTTTCTTAGCAAACTTGTGCTTAAAAGAACCTTCCATTTCATTAAGGAAAGTTTCATCGTCAATAACTCCGGTAACTTTAACAATGGCTGCAAGCATTGGTGTATTAGGGAAATTCTTTCCTAATGTTTCCATTGCAATCTTTCTTGCATCTACTGTATAAACTTTACCTTTATATCCCTTTAAATGTGGAATAATTTCTTCTTTTGGTCTGGCTGTATTAATAAGGATTGCTCCATCTTCTCTTAAGCCTTTTGTTACATCAACTATCTCTATTAATGTTTCATCAACAACCACAACATACTGAGGATCATAAATATTAGAATGAACTCTAATAGGCTGATCACTGATTCTGTCATATGCAGTAATAGGGGCACCCATTCTTTCCGGACCATATTCAGGAAATCCCTGAGCATTCTTGCCAGTCTTAAACGCTACTTCAGCTAACAATAATGCTGCTGTTTTAGCGCCCTGTCCACCTCTACCGTGCCATCTGATTTCAAGAGTATCTTTCATTTTTCCATCCTTCTTTGTTAATATTTTCTCACTCCCAAAGGAGTATTTATAAGCCATGCAGTCTTTAGCGTACTAAAGTAGCAATATTTTTATTATAATAAAATGTAGTACTAATTGCAACATTTAATCATTATTTACAAGCATATTCGGTTTATTGCTTATTTCATCGCTCTAATACGTTAAATTGACAAATTATTTTTTATTATTTAATATGATTCAGTGACTATTTTAGAATTGAGGTTTTTATATTTATATGGAAAGAGAAAAATTCAAATCCCGTTTAGGATTTATACTTATTTCTGCCGGTTGCGCCATTGGTATTGGTAATGTGTGGCGTTTTCCTTATGTAGTTGGAAATAACGGTGGCGGATGTTTTGTATTATTTTATGTTTTATTTCTTGTTATACTAGGTCTTCCTATTTTGACAATGGAATTTTCTGTTGGTAGAGCTAGTCAGCAAAGTATTGCAAGAGCATTTACAACTTTAGAAAAGAAAGGTCAGTTTTGGCATTTACATGGTTACATAGGAATGGCCGGCAATTATATATTAATGATGTTTTATACTACAGTTGCAGGATGGATGCTTAAATATTTCTTTGACACTGCCAAAGGTGATTTTATTGGTGCTACAACCTCTCAGGTTAAGGATCATTTCACTGATATGAATTCTGTACCTTCGGAAATGATTTTCTGGACAGTTGTTGTAATTGTAATTGGATTTCTTGTTTGCTCATTAGGCTTACAGAATGGTGTTGAGAAAATTTCAAAAGGTATGATGATTGCCCTTTTAGTCATTATGGCTGTACTTGCAATAAACAGCATTTTCTTAAAAGGTGCTTCTAAGGGCTTGTATTTCTACTTAGTACCTGATTTTCAGCAAATAAAAAATATTGGACTTATTAATGTTCTTGTTGCTGCAATGAATCAGGCATTTTTCACACTTAGTATTGGTATGGGTTCCATGACAATTTTCGGAAGCTACTTAAGTAAAGACCATTCACTACTTGGTGAATCAATCAACATAGTAGCCTTAGACACTTTTGTTGCAATAGTTTCAGGACTTATAATATTCCCATCATGTTTTGCTTTCGGAGTAAATCCTGATCAGGGACCAAGTCTTATTTTTGTAACATTGCCAAACATATTTATAAAAATGCCCGGTGGCAGAATAATTGGAAGCTGCTTCTTCATCTTTATGGCTTTTGCAGCTTTCTCAACAGTAATAGCCGTCTTTGAAAACATAATGTCATCTTGTATGGACTTATGGGGCTGGGGGCGAAAAAAGACAGCCCTCATTAATACAATTTTAATAATAATAGGCTCAATCCCTTGCGTCCTTGGCTTTAACATCCTATCCGGCTTCCATCCTTTAGGAAAAGGCACTAATGTAATGGACTTAGAAGACTTCCTTGTAAGTAACCTAATACTTCCAATTGGTTCCCTAATTTACACACTCTTCTGCACAAGCAAATACGGGTGGGGCTGGGACAACTACCTAAAAGAAGTCAACACTGGAAACGGCCTGAATGTTCCTGGAAAAATCCGTTTCTACTGCAAATGGATACTTCCACTTGTAACACTGTTCATAATTGTAAACGGTTTAATATCTGTATTTAATAAATAAAAGTATCTAAAAAATCAACTGTTTGAGCCATAGGCGAGTTTTGATTTTTGTCTTATAATAAATGACGGAGCAAAACAAGAAAAGTAACGTGTTTGAAGCGGAGTTATCTAGCTATACAACGCATAAAATAAGTAAGGGGCAACACCAAATCAATCGTGTGCCCCTTTTTCTTATTCTTTTATCTTCTTTGATATTCTTCTTGCCAAGTACACAAATGGTGTATCTGCAAGGCTTGTTACTATAAATATTACATAACTTGAAATTGCAATACTTATAAGTGTCTTAAAATCATGAATGCCCCAGAATGCACCAAACGTATACAAAATATTATTCAAAAACTGCGAAATTAATGTTGAACCATTGTTTCTAAGCCAAAGAAATCTTTCCCTGTCTCCTACTAATTTGTTAGTAAAATCCCACCATTTATGGTATGCCCAAACATCAAATTCCTGAACTATAGCGTATACAACCATACTTGTAATCATAAGTCTTGGTGTATTTGAAAAAATTGTCTGCATTGCAGGCATTGCAAAATCTGTGCTGTCTGGTGTGTATAAAAGCCACCACTGTGAAAATATTATAAATACAATTGATGTTGTAATTCCAATATGTACTGCTCTTTTTGCATCTTTCTTTCCATATACTTCACTTACAATGTCTGTTATAAGGAATGTTGACGCAAATAAAACGTTTCCCAATGTCATAACCATTCCAAATGCTTTGACCATTATTAAAACTTCTATGTTAGCTGCAATTGTTGCTATACTTGTAAAGCAGAATAATCCCTGCTTTCCAAATAATTTATACATTACTATTACGCTTCCGTAAATTATAAATATTGATAAAACCAGTAATATTTCATTAGACATTTTTATTTTCTCCTTTAATCATCCTACACCAAAATCTGTATTATTTAATAATATATCTACCCTATCATTATCTTTGTACAAGGGATAAACATATTCCATAAACTGTTCAATAACCTTTTTATCCGGTTTAATCGGCATCTGATTTTCAACCATAATATTTACACATATTCTGCTAAAATATTTTAAACCTGTCTCAATATCACTAATCATTGATTCCTTTGTTTGTCCTGAAATTCCCTGTAACAAATTAATTTCATCAAAATAATTTGCAATTACTTCAGGATTCTTTTCTTCAATTCCCTTAACTAAAACTTTCTCTCTTAAATCATAGTCAAAAGTTTCTAAACCTAACTTTATAATCGGTTTAATTCCAATATTCAAAAAAGAATTTTTAAAATTTTGAACATCATCTTTATGCATATAATGACATTCAAAATGGATTTCTTTTATACCTTTTTTCAAACATATTTGCTTAATCAATTCTATAGTTTTTTTATCTAAATCAACAAAACTTCCTGAGTTTATAACCTCAAGTTCCCCAAATTTTCCTGTTACATTACTTAAAACCTGCTTATTCAACTGAAAATTGGCTTCTATGTCTTTGCTTGAATCTAAATGATAATCACAAAATCTGCATTTTCTCCATTTACATCCATCTCCAACTAACATTACTATCTCTCTAGGGTTCTTGTCTTCTATGACAGAATATCTTATTGGATTAAATCCTTCTACCATTGTTTTTCTCCTATAAAATAAAAAGAGTGCCTACTAAGGACACTCTTTTTAAACTGCTATATCTAGCAGATTCTTCCTTAGTTTTGTTTATAGACAGGATGGTTACGAACTGTCTGTTATTATTTTATGGAAACTTTATTATAAATTTCCATCAAATGTTTTATTCTTCAGTAATTTCAATTGTATCTTCTGAAACTTCAATTACATCATTGTTATCTTCAGCATTTTCTGCTTCATCTTCTACATCTTCTGCTGAAACTGCTAATGCTGCCTGTTCCTGTTCTCTTGCGATACGTTCATCTGTACTTAATTTTACATCTCCGTATCTCTTCATACCTGTACCTGCAGGAATTAACTTACCAATAATTACGTTTTCCTTAAGACCTACAAGTGGATCAACCTTACCATTGATAGCTGCTTCTGTAAGAACTCTTGTTGTTTCCTGGAATGAAGCTGCTGATAAAAATGAGCTTGTTGCAAGTGAAGCCTTTGTGATACCAAGCATAATCTGTGTACCTGTTGCAGGTTCCTTGCCTTCTTCTTCAAGCTGTTCATTAACTTCGTTAAAGTCAAGAACTTCAACTGTTGTTCCTGGTAAGAATTCTGAATCACCGGCTGTGTCAACCTTAATCTTCTTAAGCATCTGACGAACAATAACCTCAACGTGCTTATCATTGATTTCTACACCCTGTAGACGGTAAACTCTCTGTACTTCACGGATCATATAATCCTGAACTGCACGAAGTCCCTTAATCTTTAATAAATCATGTGGGTTAATGCTACCTTCTGTAAGTTCATCACCGGCTTCAAGAACAGCACCATCAAGAATCTTAATCTTTGATCCATAAGGGATAAGATAAGCTTTTGATTCGCCAGTTTCAGGGTTAGTTACGATAATTTCACGTTTCTTCTTTGTTTCCTTAATTTCAGCAACACCACCGAACTCTGCGATAATTGCAAGTCCCTTTGGCTTTCTTGCTTCAAATAATTCTTCTACTCTAGGAAGACCCTGTGTAATATCGTCACCGGCTACACCACCAGTATGGAATGTTCTCATTGTAAGCTGTGTACCAGGTTCACCGATTGACTGTGCAGCGATGATACCTACTGCTTCACCTACCTGTACTCTCTGTCCTGTTGCCATATTAGCACCATAACATTTAGCACATACACCTACATGTGACTTACATGTAAGAATTGTTCTAATCTTAACTGATTTAACACCTGTAGCAACAATTCTTGCTGCACGCTTTGGTGTAATCATATGGTTAGCTTTAACAATCATATTGCCTTCTGCATCATACATTGTTTCTGCAGCAGTTCTACCTGTGATTCTTTCTTCAAGACTTTCGATTACTTCGTTTCCATCAACTAAGTCTTCGATTTCCATAAATGGAATAGCCTTACCTTCACAACAATCTACATCTCTAATAATAAGATCCTGTGAAACGTCTACAAGTCTTCTTGTAAGGTAACCTGAATCGGCTGTTCTAAGAGCTGTATCAGACATACCCTTTCTAGCACCATGAGCTGAAATAAAGTATTCCAATACGTCAAGACCCTCACGGAAGTTCGACTTAATAGGAAGTTCGATAGTCTTACCTGTTGTATCAGCCATCAAACCACGCATTCCGGCAAGCTGTTTAATCTGTTTATCAGAACCACGGGCACCGGAATCGGCCATCATAAAGATGTTGTTGTACTTATCAAGACCACTAAGAAGGGCTGTTGTAAGTTCATTATCGGCTGCCTGCCATGTTTCGATAACTTCTTTGTATCTTTCTTCATCAGTTAAGAAACCACGACGATAATGCTTTGTAATTTCATCAACTGTGTGTTCTGCATCTGCAAGAATCTGTTTCTTTGATTCAGGTACTGTCATATCTGAAATTGAAACTGTCATAGCTGCCCTTGTTGAGAACTTATAACCCATAGCCTTAATGTTATCAAGAACTTCTGCAGTCTTAGTTGCTCCATGGTTATTAATAACCTTTTCAAGAATCTGCTTTAACTGTTTCTTACCTACGTGGAAATCAACTTCCAATTTAAGGTAGTCTTCATCATTTTCTCTCTTAACGAATCCTAAATCCTGTGGAAGAATTTCGTTAAATAAACAACGTCCAAGTGTAGTGTCAATAATACCTGTTACTTCTTTTCCTTCTCCGTTGAATACAGTTCTCTTAACCTTAATTCTCTGGTGAAGTGAAATTTCTTTATTTTCATAAGCTAAAATAGCCTGATTAATATCACTAAATGAATGTCCTAATGCATCAATAGGTTCACAAATTACAACTCTATCATCTGCATGATACTTAATCATATCGTGAGCTCCGATAATTCCTTTATCTAAAGCTTCCTTGATTTCTTCATCTGTATCATAAATAGGAGCATCTTCAGCTACTGTAGAAGCAATTTCTTCTTCCTTAGAATGATCAACCATTCTATCCATTGTCAAATAGTAAATACCAAGTACCATATCCTGTGAAGGAACTGCTACAGGTGCACCATCTGATGGTTTTAACAAGTTATTAGGTGAAAGTAAAAGGAATCTACATTCAGCCTGTGCTTCTACTGAAAGTGGAAGATGAACAGCCATCTGGTCACCGTCGAAATCGGCGTTGAACGCTGTACATACCAATGGGTGAAGTTTGATAGCCTTACCTTCTACAAGAATTGGTTCAAACGCCTGAATACCAAGTCTATGAAGTGTAGGGGCACGGTTTAACATAACAGGATGTTCTTTGATTACATCTTCAAGTACATCCCAAACTTCTGTCTGAAGTCTTTCAACCATCTTCTTCGCACTCTTAATATTGTGAGCTGTACCATTAGCTACTAATTCTTTCATTACAAAAGGCTTGAATAATTCAATAGCCATTTCTTTTGGAAGACCACACTGGTAAATCTTAAGTTCCGGTCCTACTACGATAACTGAACGTCCTGAGTAGTCAACACGCTTACCAAGTAAGTTCTGACGGAAACGTCCCTGCTTACCCTTTAACATATCTGATAAAGACTTAAGTGCTCTGTTACCAGGTCCTGTTACAGGTCTACCACGTCTACCATTATCAATTAATGCGTCTACAGCTTCCTGAAGCATTCTCTTTTCATTTCTTACGATAATTTCCGGAGCGCCTAATTCAAGAAGTCTCTTAAGACGATTGTTTCTGTTAATAATTCTTCTATATAAATCATTTAAATCAGATGTAGCAAATCTACCACCATCTAACTGAACCATAGGTCTTAAATCAGGTGGAATTACAGGAATTACATCTAAAATCATCCATTCAGGCTTGTTCCCTGAATTTCTGAACGCTTCAAAAACTTCCAATCTCTTAACGATTTTTGCTTTTTTCTGTCCTGTTGCTTCAAATAATTCTGATTTTAATTGCTCTGCTTCTTTTTCAACATCAATATCCATAAGCAATTCTTTGATAGCTTCAGCACCCATTCCTACACGGAATTTTCCGCCGAATTCTTCATATGCTTCTCTGAATTCTTTTTCTGACAATACCTGCTTGTAATCCAATGTTGTTTCCATTGGATCAAGCACGATATATGAAGCAAAGTATAATACTTTTTCTAATACTCTTGGCGAAATATCAAGGATTAATCCCATTCTTGAAGGGATTCCTTTAAAGTACCAAATATGTGATACCGGAGTAGCAAGTTCAACACTACCCATACGTTCTCTACGTACGCTGGCTTTTGTTACTTCAACGCCACATCTGTCGCAGACTACACCTTTATATCTGATTTTCTTGTATTTACCACAATGACATTCCCAGTCTTTGATTGGTACGAAAATCTTTTCAAAGAATAAACCATCTTTTTCAGGTTTTAAAGTTCTGTAATTTATTGTCTCAGGCTTTGTAACTTCGCCTCTTGACCATTCTCTGATTTTTTCAGGTGAAGCAAGACCAATTTTGATTTTGTCAAATGATACCTGTTCACTAACGTTATTATCTGCCATGATCAAATCTCCCTTCTTAATTATTCATCCATTCCATCTTCAACTACATTTCCCTGAGCATCAACAGTCTGGAGTTCTTCACCTACAAATTCCTGTGTGCTATAACCAGCCTGTTCAAAGCTCTGGCTGTCTTCTTTCTTCTGGCTATAGTTCTTATTATCATTAAGAATTGCATTAAAGTTTGTTTCACCGTAATCAATGCTTTCTTTTAATTCTACTTCGTTGTCATTTTCATCTAATACCTTAACATCAAGTGCTAATGACTGAAGTTCCTTAATAAGTACTTTGAATGATTCAGGAATTCCCGGCTGAGGGATGTTTTCACCCTTAATAATTGCTTCATAAGTCTTAACACGTCCTACAACGTCATCAGACTTAACTGTTAAGATTTCCTGTAATGTATATGATGCACCGTAAGCTTCAAGTGCCCAAACTTCCATTTCACCAAATCTCTGTCCACCGAACTGAGCTTTACC
>OGJI01001671.1_pt1 | contig 23123 bp, 17 predicted proteins | sample 1572031 | NCBI WGS metagenome assembly OGJI01 (sample SAMEA2582119, study PRJEB24529) | metagenome | biome: Human gut stool | place: China | collected 2011
CTTGGTCATCAGAACTTCCAGACGAATGCAGGAAACCACGCCGCTCATAAAAAAGTGGCGTTTCATTTAATGTCAGGCGCATGGTTTGACGTTTACAAAGGATCCCTCGCAAGGTAGAAGACTAACAAGCCTTGTCCTTGCTGGGATCCTTTCAATTACTACTGGGGATGCCGGAATTTGCTATTAACCGACAGCCCCTTTTCTTATTTTTTCAGTATTTTCAGGGCATTCTCAATCCGTATGATTCACTTGAGTTGCACTTTATTATGGAAGTTCACAATCAATGCTGTATTTGATTATCTTCTTGAGTTATATTCGCCAGTGTTAAATTTGGAAGAGCTTTCTTATATAATTCTAGTAAAGAATCATCAAAATTAAAACGCACTGTACAAACTCTATCAAAAATCATAGTTGCCTCTCTATCTTCTGTAGAAACGGGCCATTGCGGAATTCCTAGATGATTAGGATCTCCTGTCTCTGCAAAATGAATAACCGCATCAAACATCTGCTTTTCCAGTTTGTCTGAAATCTCTGGTATATTCGTTACAGGAACTAGCTCTGTATTATGAAATACAAATGGTATATCCGAACAATGCCATGCTGTCTTTCCATGCTGATAAGGAAATTCCAACGTAAAAAGATACGAATAGATTTTACCTCCTGATTTTGCAAACTCTTTTATAAACTTTTTAGTAGGACAACGAAATACTGTATCCAATGTAAGTAAATCAGCTAAATTTTTCTCTGGATAAACCTCCTGAAAAACATCGGATAATTCTTCTCCCCAGTCTCCAAATCTATCACCAATTCTTTTCATTAGTTCTTCTTTTGATATCTCATCCTTAAAAAAAGTCTGTGGTTTCATATAAAACTCTCCAAAGACGCTTCCTATCATAAGTGGTATCTTTGTAGCCTCTTTACGAAACCCTACATCTGGTCCTTCTCCTTTATAAAAATCATTAGGCTTCGGTGTACATCCAACATATTCACCTTCTGCTTCTAATTTAGGACTCACTTTATTATAAGCTTGAGCCAACTGAGCATAAGGAATGTCTTCTAGTTTCTCCACCTCATCTTCTGTAAAATTTAATTCTTCCAGTAATGCTGTAATCAAAGGTGTAGAATCTTTATCACTATATTTATATGATTTATCTGGAACACCACTCATAATAATTCCTTTTTGAAACAGTCCATCTGCTTCTTTCATCTGCATTAGACCGCTCACTTTCATACCTCCACCAGATTGTCCAAAAATTGTTACATTCTGAGGATTTCCACCAAATTCCTTTATATTTTCTTTTATCCACTTTAAAGCAGCAATTAGATCTTCCTGCCCTGCATTTGCAGAATCTGCGTATTTTTCACCATATTGAGACAAATCTAAATACCCAAGAATATTAAGCCTATGATTCACCGTAACGACAACTACATCTCCATACTTACTCATATTCTCTCCATTGTATGCTTTTTGCTCAATAGAACTTCCCATGGAAAATCCACCTCCATGGAACCATACAAGCACTGGCCTCATTGCCATTTTATCAAGGGATTGCGTCCATATATTTAAATTCTGACAATTTTCATTTTGAATCCAATATCTGTGTGGAACCATCAACTCACCATTTGGAACATATTCTTGCAGCATAGGACTTAAATAACCATAAGAAGGGGCTTCCTTAATCCCATCCCACCATTCAGGTTCTTCCGGTTTTTGAAATCTCTTAGCTCGAGCATATACAATCCCTTTAAAAATATAGGTTCCCCCACTCTGATATCCTCGAATCTTGCCTTGTTTAGTTTGAATAACTGGCAAATCATCATAATTAAATTGTTTTGTCATCTCTATTTCCATCCCTTTTCCAAATACTAAGTTAGGTTCTATGTTTACATAGAATACTTATTTGGATTTAATAACCTTATTTTCTGAATCACAAAATCAATCATCTCTTCTTTAATGTCATACATTAATTTGACTCCATTCCCCTCAAATTCCTGGTTATTAATCCGCTTTTCTATACTTTGATACATGGTACGAAAATACTCTGTCGCAATATTAAATTTGCTCATTCCTAAATTTACAGCTTCTTTTAACTGTTCTTCTGGAATATCAGAACATCCATGTAGTACCAAAGGAATATTTACCTTTTTTCGTATAGCATAAATTCTTTCTAAATCTAAATTCGGTGTTTTCACATACGGACCATGAGCATTTCCAACAGCAATAGCAAGTGAATCACAACCCGTCTGTTCCACAAATCTTACTGCATCTTCTACTTTAGTATAATAGTTCGTATTATCAATTGCGTCAATGCTATCTCCATTTCCAACATGTCCTAGCTCTGCTTCAACGTCAATTCCAAACACCTTAGCCACACGCACCACATTTTTAGTTAGTTCTACATTTTCTTGGAAAGGTTTCGTTGAACCATCTATCATAACTGAAGGAAATCCATCCCGAATCCCTCCTACTGCAATTTCATATGTTACAGAATGATCCAGATGTACTCCAACAGGAACAGATGCTTTTTCTGCCATATCGCAGGCTGCAAAAGCCAAATGCTTTAAATCTGTGTAGTCTGAAAATCCGGGATAAAACTGAACAATTATGGGAACTCTTTCTCTTTCTGCTGCTTCTATAACATATTTAACGGTTTCAATATTTAAAGTATTAATTGCAGCAACACCAAACCTATTTTCTGTTGCATATGTTAAAATATCTTTTACTTTTGCTTTAGGCATATTCTTCCCTCCTACAATGCACACTCTTCAATTTTACTATCTAAAATTTTCATTTCCTCTTCTGTTAATTTCCAGTCGAATGTCTTACAGTTTTCATCAGCATGCTCAATACTTCTAACGCCTACTAAAGCTGTACCTACATATTCTTTCTGGGTACTCCAATTTAATGCAACCTGTCCCACTGGTACATTATGACCATCTGCAATACTATCCATTACTTTTAGCAATTCCATAATTTTTGAAAATTTGGGTTCTTTATAAACATCATAAAAGTTTAAACGTAAATCATTTTTTTCAAAAGAAGGCATACTTCTTATTTTTCCAGAAAGAATGCCCGCTCCCATAGAACCATATGTCATAGAATCAATTCCTCTATCATATCCCCAAGACATCAAATCTTCAAACCCTCTATCGACCATAGAATATAATGGCTGCTGTACATCAATCTGAATATATTGTTCTGCTTCTTTTATCTGTTCTGCCGTAAAATTAGATACACCAACATAACGTATATAGCCTTTACGCTTCATTTCCCCCAACGCAGCCATAGTTTCATCTATAGGCGTATTTACATCTGGCCAATGAACAAAATAAAAATCTATATAGTCTGTTTCCAAATTCATCAAAGAACTTTGAATTTCTCTCATAGCATTTTTATAACTCGTATCTTTTTTATATCCATGTGTATAGATATCCGGAATCAAGCCAAACTTTGTGGAAATTAACACCTGTTCCCTTGGAATTTCTTTCAAAACTTCTCCTACAATTTTTTCTGAAGTTCCATTTCCGTAGCAGGGAGCTGTATCAATAAGATTTACTCCCTTTTCTATCATTCTTCGAATTGCACAAATAGCTTCGTTTTTATCCACTTTTCCATAGTTTTGACCTCCGATTGCCCAAGTCCCTACCGCTAACTGTGATACTTCGATCTCTGCATTTTTAAATTTTTTATATCTCATTTTTCACACCCCCTTGTAATCCTTATCTGCTCTCCTGTTTCCAACCTTCTACTCAACATATCATTCTTAAAAGTTCTTCCAGGTAGCATACAAACAATATGAACATCTTCTTTATCTACTGGATACTGTGTTCCATGAACAATCAGCGGATTCAATTTTACGAATGTTCCCTTTGGAACATAAAAAGCTTCTATACTTTCGGTTCTAAAATCTCTATCCATAATTCCTACAAAAATAATCACATCTCCATCTAGTGGAAGAAGTCCTTCACATGCATATTGATGTGCTTCGAGAAAAGAAATGATATTGTCGCTTTGTTTTTTAACATGGCACACAGAAATTGTAGGTTGATTACCCTGGTTAAATTCTAACGCTACCACATCTGCAAAAAAACCCTCCTGAAAAATAGATTTCTTTTTCAGTTCACTCTCATCTAGTAAATCTAAAAATTCCCCATATTTTCCAAAATTATCTTTTGTTAATTTTTGTACCTGAATCTCTCTCATAATACCTACTCCTATAAACTATAAATTCCTTGCTCATGAGCATTATCAAAATGAATTCCCAAATATCTAGATACCTCTCTCAAAACAGGTAAGTAGTGACCATAAACACAGCCTAAATGATGTATGTATGGGCCAAACATTAACTTTTCTTCCCAACGTTTCCAGTTATCAGTTTCCATCCATACATAAGTACCATTCGTCTTCGGTCCTGTTGTAGTTTTGGCTTCCCCCGCAAATAAATAATATTCTCCATCTATATCATCGAACCTACAAACTGTTAAATCACCTTGTTTTAATTCAAAGCGTTCTTGTCCATCTACTAATTTTGCCTCTACCCCATCTTTTTTCAAAGAATAAGGAAATGGACCGCAATGCCATAAAAGTTCTGCATTATCATTTTGAGGATGACGAATAGTCAAATCTGCTAAAAATTCTGATTCTTCAAATAAATTGCAAGCTCTTAAGATTGCCAGAGTAATGGCTCCATTTATATCTGTTTCACAGGAAAGAGGCATTCCATTATCTGCCATTTCTCCCAAAACAACGCAAGGGCACAACCCCATTAAAGTTGGAAAAGCAGACCAGCACTCAAATGCTGCCACAGAACAATTGTTTTCTTCCATTAATTCCTGAACTGCTAATTTTGTCGCACATATTTGTTGGAAATTTTCTCCATCAGGGAATTTTCTCACAAATTCCTCCTCATACTTTATATATTCTTTTCCTTTCTCCTCTAGAATTTTCCTAGCTCTGTTACAAATTTCTACTGGTGAAATAGGGACAGTTGTAATGCCGAACCTCTTAATCAAATTTGCTTCGTTAGTCATAACACTCATAAAAGGCACTGGACGTTCTCCTATTTTAGCAATTCGCAAAGTACGAAGAGATTTTAAAACTGCTGCTGTTCTAATAAATGTTTCATACCCTTTTACAAATTCTTCACTTTTCGTAGTACAATTATAAATATAACTGTATTTCAAACCATAGCGCTGTAAAACCTTTGTAGCTGCAAACATACCGCACTGTGTATCTCTTCCCCTAGCCTCATCAGTATTCGGCCTTTCATCTCTTGGTCCCCATACCAAAATAGGTACTGTAAATTTAGAAGCAATCGCTGCCACTACTTGTTCTTCTCCAAAATCACAGAAAGGGAAAAATAATGCATCAATTTTTCTATTTTTCATTTTATCCACAATTGCGTTTACTTTGTCCATTTCGCAAACAATTCCATTCTCGCATATATCATCTATATCCACGATTTCTACTATAGAAGCTTTAATCTTCCGAATTTCTTCCATAAAACAATCCTTCTGACGTTTTGCTTCCACCATACTCAAAAAGCTTCTTTTATTTGGTACTACACCCAAAGTTAAAGTTTCCCTATACATACTCTAGCCCCCTGCCATACTTTTTTACTCTTTCATCAATTTCTCTGTAATCAATCTCGCCTGTTTCTAAAAAGTTATCTGTTACTTCCCAATTAGGAATTCCTGCTCTCCCTCCAATTCTGGTACATTTGATGGCAGATACTCCACTTGCGAATCTTGCAGCATCTTTAGGAGACAGGCCTTTAACTATTGCTGCTAAAAAAGCACCATGAAAAACATCCCCTGCTCCCACCGTATCCTTTACATCTACATCAAAAGCAGGAATTTCAAAAAATCCTTCTTTGCTGATCCCCGCACAGCCCTTTTCTCCGAATGTAAAAATCACAATTTCTGGTCCCTTATTATATAAATATTCGCAATTTTCTTTTACGCTTTTTCCAACTTCTAACATCTTTTCGTAAACAAATTCTGAGCCAATAAATATATCTATCCAAGAAATAGCATCCAACAATTCATCTGTATAAGAGTCAGCATCCATAAAAATTTTGCTTCCTTTTTGTTTTGCCATTTGAGCTGCTTTTTTCGTCACCGAATCTAAGTTGGCCATATAAAAATAACTAGAATTTGAAATATATTCTATATTCAATTCTTCCTCTGTCATACATTCTGCGCTTCCTGGATAAAAAACAAAACTTCGTCCCATAGAACCTTCGTCACTAATTACAATATCAAAATTAGTTGTTCTATTTTTTCTCACACACATTTGTTCTGTATCAATTCCATGGTCTTGAAAATCTCTGAGACAAAAAGTTCCATATTTATCATCTCCAACATTTCCCATTATTCCACAGCAAAGCCCCAATCTTGCCGCTGCTACCATACCGGAAGCTACTTTTCCTCCTCCTTGCCAACTCAAATTCTGTATCCTCTCTGCTCCATTAGGTTTTGGAAAGCACCTAACATTTACTGCAAGATCTACGCAAGGGCTATCCAATCCGATCACATCAAATTTCACACACATCCCCTCCATTTCTTTGCTCTCGATTTTTCCAGAAATATACAATCAAAGCACATATCGTCATTAAAGTAATAATTCCTGCCATAAGTAAATACCCTTTTTCATATCCTAGTAGGTGAATTAACTTTCCTCCTACTAAATTTCCAACAATGGCTCCTAATCCAAGCTGTACAACATTTAGTACACTTTGTCCTTTTGTTTGATATTTTTCATACACACAAGTACTAATATATACCGCACAACTATAATACATAGTCATATATGTAACTCCTTGTAACAGTTGAGCCAAAACTATTCCAATAATTCCACTTCTTATTGGAAGAAGAATTCTAATTCCCATAAGAAAACAAGATAAAAATAAAATCTTTATTGTTCCATACTTTTTAAGCATTCTGTTTATATAAAATAACACTGGAACTTCGCTTAATGCTGAAATGCTATTTATAACCCCAATGGTTGACTGTGTGTAACCTTTTTCAAGAATATACGGCCCAATAAAACCCGTATAAAAGCTCAAGCCCATCTGACTTATAAACGCTAACCCCAAAACTATATACACATCTCGATTTTTAAATATCCTGTTTTGCTCATTTTCTTGAACAACTTCATTTATTACTATCTGCCCATTTCTTTCCTCTTTTAATCCTATACAAAAACAAAACAAAATCATATAGGCGAAAAATGCAAATACAAATTGCATCTGTGGTCTTGTCTTTAAGTACATTCCTGCACAAATTGTCATAACAGCATATCCTAGAGTTCCTCCAAGACGAATAATTGAATAGGAATATCCTTCTTTTAAGGAGCGAGCAATCAAAATTGCGTCACTTAAGGGAATTACGGCTGTGGTAAAGGAAGTTACCACAACCGTTGCAAAAAACATACAAAGAAAACTATTTCCCAGATAGTATAAAAGCATGCTAAATCCACTTCCCACTATTGCAACCAGAAGAACCTCTTTTCTTTTGCCCGTCCTATCACTAATTTTTGCCCAAAACCTCTGTATTAACAAAACAACACACGGACCAATCATCAAAAGAATTCCTATCTTCTCAGCATCAATTCCTTTCTGTGCATAATAAGCAGATAAAAAAGGTGTATAAAAACCGCTGGCAATATAAATAATTGCATTTATGCTGAACAGATATAAAATGGTTCTTTCTTTATTCAAATTTTGTCTTAACTCCTTTTTATTTTTCTAAAGCAACCTTATAGTATCCTTCTTTTTCCTTTTTGATTTCCCAGTTCTGTCCATTTACCACAGCGTTGTCCAAACATTTTTCTGCGTATACAGTAAAATAGCTGGCATCCATATCCGTGTTTATAAACAAGGTTCCCTCTTCTATCTTTGCTTTCAAATTCTGTACGTTACCATCATCAATATACGTGTCTCTAATTTCATCTTCACAAAATAATATGACATCTAAATTTTCGTACTTTTCTTCAATATTCTCTGGAATCTTGGTTAACATTGGAATCATTTTATTTTGACGAATAAACACTGGAATCTTATCTAGTTCAATTTTTCTCTTAACCCATCTACCGCCTTTTATTCTTTCATGCGTAAACAAATCAATCCATTGTCCATTTGGCAAATATACATCTATTTCATCCTCCTGATCAAATACTGGTACAACCAAAAGAGAATCTCCTAGAAAATATTCCAACTCTACATTACGGGCACTTCTATCCTCTGGATATTCCATTACTACTGGCCTAATTACAGGAATATCTGAGAGGTGTGTTTTATAAGTTGTACTGTACAGATACGGTAATAATAAATGTCTTATATCATTAAATTTCTTAAAAATCTTTTCTGCTTTTTCTCCAAAATTCCAGGGTTCTCTTGGTGTTTTCCCATGACACCGGCTAAGTGAATTAAAAAATCCAAACTGACAACTTCTAATATACTCCTCATCTGTAGGAACACATTCATACCCTTCATGATCTGTATTATAGAATCCCCCCATATCAAATCCCCAAAAAGGAATTCCACTCATAGAAGCACTTAAGCCTCCTCTAAGAATACATGCATGATTATTTAAATGGGTAGATGAATCTCCTGCCCACGCTGCTGGAATAGTATGAGAGCCTGCATATCCACTTCTTCCCCAAAGCATTGGAAGTTCTCCTAAAGGGATTTTCACCTCTGCCATAATATCATAAATTGTTTTGGCATATAAAAATGTTAGTTTATTATGTCCCTGAATTCCTGTAGAACCATCAAAATAAACCGCATCTTCTGGAACAGCTTCTGAAAAATCAGTTTTTACTGCTCCAATGCCCATACTAACAACTGACCTTACTTTAGGCTTGTACCACTCTATAAAATGTGGGTTTGTAAAGTCAAAGCATCCTACCTTTGAGGTACTTGTTGCCGTAGAATAAAATCTGCTTGTAACACCTTTTGTATTTTTTACCAAAAATCCCTTTTCTTCTGCTTCTTTAAAATATTTTGAATTCTCATCAATATAGGGGAAAATCCAAAGACAAAGGTGGATTCCCTCCTTTTTTAACTTGTAAATCATTTCTTCTGGATTAGGAAATCTTTCATAGTCCCAGACCCAAGCGCCTGCGTCACCTTCTTTCTGCCATCCATCGATATGTATTACATCAATCTTAATATCCCTTTCTTTAGAAATCTTTACTACTTCATAAATTTCATCTTGAGTTTGATATGAACATTTTGACATCCAAAGTCCCAGAGCCCACTTGGGAATCATAGGAATTTTTCCAGTTTGATTTATATAAGACTTTAAGAGTGCCTTATAATCATTTCCCATCCAAATGACATAGTCTAAGACTTTATCTTCTACGCTCATGTTATATGCCACATTTGAAAAACTACCCATCTCAAATTTCGACCTTGTATAAGTATTTAACAGAATAGCATATCCCCTACTACTCATGAAGAAAGGATGATTTTTATAAGATTTTTCCGTATTCGTGCTTAGAGCATCCGTTTGCCAACAATTAATAGTCTGTCCTCTCTTACCAAAATCCGTAAATTTTTCTCCGAAACCGTAGAATTCTTCATCTGCATATAAATACATTGTTTCATTAACGCCAATAATCTCTTTATTTTCATCATAAGTGAATCCTACAGGCAAATTTTTACACATATTATCCACATTGGAATCTTTAATCTGCTCTTTTGTTTTTAACTTTCCATCAAGATAATAGCTAACTTCCCACGGATATTTCCTAACCCTAGCTTCTATCTTCCCTTTAGATATAGAAATAAATTCTTCGTTTTCCGTTATATTTACACCATTCTGTCCTTCTAACTGATATATACTATTATCAAAAGGATGCTCATTTCCAGGCGTATACATACGAAAACGAAATGCGGTTTCCCCAACACATTGAATGAACACTTTTACTGTGTTCTCTTTGTAAGTATCTACTACAAATTCTACTCCATCTGTTCTCTCTGTATAACTTTTTATACCTGTTAAAAAATCAAAATTGTGATGGAATATTGTTTGTAAATACCCCAACTGTGGATTATAGCTTACTTCTACTTTTTTACCCATATGTTACCTCCTAATTACCTTTCTTGACTTTCTTGAATTTGATTTTAGCATAATAAAGGACGCAACTTTATGAATATTTTTACTTGCAAAATATAACTTTTTTTCCTTATTTTTACTCGATTTTTTTCCTCGCTCGATACTCTTCTGGCGTTAATCCATAACTTTTTTTGAATGATTGAATAAAATGAGAAACGTCATTATATCCCACTTCAAATGCTATAAAACTAATCTTCATATCTTTATTTTCTAACAATGTTTTTGCCTTTTTTAAACGATATTGAATTAAATATTTCGAAAAATTCATTCCTGTTTCTTGGCTAAATAATCTACTACAATAAGAATAATTCACAAAATATTTATTTTCAGCTAACTCTCTTAAAGAAATATTTTTATAATAATTATCTTCTACATAATGAACAATTTCTTCAACAATTTTACTTTTTTTCTTTGTATTTTCTTTTCCGCTACATATCACTATTACCATTTCTTTCAGATAGTTTTCCAGCTCCTCAATATGTTTAAATTTGTACAAATCATAACGTCTGGAAAACATAACTTTTATATCTTTTAATTCTTCAATATCCTCATTTTGATATAATTCTGCATAATAATTCCCTAGAATTTTCAATATTTCTACAACTGCCATGTACAGTTTCTGTGCACTTTCTTCTTTAATGATTATATCCTCTAAAATACTGTGAATTACTTGATTAATTTCTTTTTCTTTTCTAGTTCTTACTATAGATTCTAGCTTAATTTCTGCTTCTTTTCCAATTCTTGCTTTATATCCGTCCATATTTTTATAAAAATATGCTCTATTCCATCCTTGTATCAATCTCTGATTTAAAGCATATAACGCCTCATTATAAGACTGATATATCTTCTCTTTAGATGAATATACTAGTCCTACACCCATAGTGATATTCATATGTTTACATGTACAAAAATACGATAACATACTTTCTACTTTCTCCTGAACAATCAGTTCATTATCCATACATTCTATTCCACTCAAAAGCATTACATATTCCTCATTAATTTTAGAAAAAAAGAAATCCTTTATGAACCCTCTATATTTTTCCTGAATGATTCTATTCACTAATTCTACATCTGTCACCAGTTCTTCTTCTTGCATCACAACTATACAGAATTTTTCTTCTTGATGTATTGCATTATAACTAAAAAATTCTTTATACAATTCTTCGTGAGCCACGATTGTCTTCACAGGGAAATAATTTTTGGCTGCCTCCCATTGATAATAATTCTTAATTTTTTCTTGATTTCGGCTCTTCTCTTCCTGTTTCTCTAAAACCTTTTTTACTGGTGGCAAAAGATTTTCTTTATAAATTGGTTTTACGATATAATCTTTTACATTATAGCGAAGTGCCTCTCTTGCATAATCAAAATTTACAAAGGCAGTCAGAATAAGAATATCTATTTCAGGTCTATGTTTATGTAAATATGAGGCCAGTTCCAATCCTCCCATTTTTTTCATTTGTATATCTGTTATAACCAATGCAATATCTTTATATTCTTCTAGTAATTCTATGGCCTTCATTCCATTTACTGCTTCTCCACAAACCTGAATGTCCAAATCGCTTTCTTGTAAGATTTTGACAATACTTTTTCTTGCATAATACTCATCTTCTACTACTAATATTTTTTTCATTTATCTTTATTCTCCTCTTCCAGATTTTCAATTCCAAGTAATAGTTGTATCTCCGTTCCTTTATCTGCCTTATTAACTTTCACTCCATATTTTTCTCCATAGTAATTTTTAATTCTAGTATTTACATTATTTATTCCAATGCTTTTTTCTTCCTCATCAATATAAGAAATTCTTCTTGTTCTCTCGCAAAGAATTCTATTTAATTCTTCTCTTTTTTCACTATCAATCCCACAGCCATTATCTTTTACGAGTATTACAATATCATTTTCACATTTGAACGCCTTAATCCAAATTTTATTGTCATTTTCATCCATCGTAAATCCATGTTCAAAAATATTCTCAACAATAGGCTGTAAAATAAATTTCACAATTCTTACTTGCTCAATCTGTCTTTCTATCTCATATTCTACGCTAAAACAATCATGAAAACGTATTCTCTGAATTTCTAGATATGCCTTTACCATTTCCACTTCCGTCTTTAAGGAAACAAAACGACTACCTTTTACATTGTATTGCATAATACAAGAAAGATTTTTTGTGATTTCCACAATCTCTGGAAAATCGCTAAGTTCCCCCATAGAAGCAATTAAATTTAATGTATTATATAAAAAGTGCGGATTAATTTGATATCGCAGCATTTTAGACTGAATTTTTCTTTGATTTTTATCATAAATAATTTCTCTTACCAGATATTCATTCATTTTATTTGCCATTTCATTGTAGTTTTCTATCACATTGGCAATTTCTCTTGTTAATTTCATATGTTCTAAATTTATAATTTGAAGTTGATCTCCTTTAGTATGGCTTATTTTTTTACAAAATTCTTCTAATGGTTCAATAATTTTTTTTGTATAATATATAGAAAAAGAAACCACTAATATCAATGCTCCTGAGAGAAATATACTATTCCACTTTATCTTTTGATCAACCTCTTCAAACATCCTTTCTTCTGGTATTACTTGAATAATTTTCCATCCGGAAAGCATGTTCTGTCTGGAACTTATATAAAAATTTTTTCCTTTACTCTGAAATGTATCTACTATTAGATTTTCTTTTATCATTTTTTGACTTTTATCAAAAATATATCCTTTTTCTTCTTTCTGATATAAATCTTCTCCGATATGAAACAGTTCCTGTTCCTCCGCCAAAATAAAACACTCACCGCTATTTTCATAAAAACCATTTTCTAAAATACTTTGAAATGTTTTATAGTTAATATCAACTGCTAAAAGAGCAATAGGCATATTTCCATACGTGTATAAAGGATATAAAAAAGTTAAAATATTCGCGTTATCCCCCTGTAAGCCCCCATAATAATATTCATCCTCTTTTCCTTCAAACAGCATCCACTCTTTTGTCATGTTTCTAATGGTTTTGACATATTCTTCTGGTATAGATGTATCCGTACAATAAATGTTTCCATATTTATTTACTATGGTAGCTCTCAAAATAAGTGTGTCCATAGAAGCAATATGTTTTAATGCATTGTCCATGTAATTCTGATTTTCGAATTTTGTACCGATATCATTTTTTTCATTATTTTTCAGCAAAATATTTCTAGCATAGTTATCCGTACAACAAATTTGTTTTAGTCCTTTTATATTATTTAAAGATATAGTAATCATATCGTCTATCCGCTCCCCAGCGGTCTTCATTTTCAAAACTTCAGCTTGTCTAATTTTTTTTATATTAATTCCATACACAGCAAGATTTACTATAGAAATTGCAACGGTTATCACCAAAATCACACTTACAAAAGTGCTTCTAAAAGAACGCTTTTTCATTTGTTACTACCTTTCTATCAATTTTTTATCTTCTTTGTAAAGCAAAAACAGGAAGGGTGTCAGTAATTTCTGACATCCCTTCCTAAATATTAAGACTTTACAGCTCCTTGTGTCAAACCCGAAACAATATGCTTCTGTGCACAAGCATATGCTATCAACACTGGAATCATAGCAATAAGGTAAGAAGCAAATGCTAAGTTATAATCAAACGAATATTGTGATTTAAAATTATATTGAAATAATGGCAATGTCCACATATCCTGTGACTGATTTAATATTAATAAAGGCATTTGAAAATCATTCCATACCCATAGTGCATTTAACACAAAAATAGTTGCTAGAATGGGTTTAATCATAGGAAGCACTATTTTCACATAAGCCTTTACCGTACCACATCCATCAATATAAGCAGCTTCTTCCAAATCTCTAGGTACAGACCTGATATAATTCACAAGTAAAAATACCCCTTGAGAAGATGCCAATGTAACACACATAATGATCAAGCCAGGTATATTACATAATTTTAATTTTGCAAGATATTTTACTAATGGTACCATAATAACTTGAAATGGTACAAAAATACCAGCCAAAAGATAAAAATACATAGTCTTATAATACCTTTTTTCCATATTTCGTGCTATTGCATAAGAACACATTGGAATCAAAACCATAATAAGAAATACAGATACCAAGGTCACCACTGCTGAATTCCTAAAAAACACAAAATAATTTGCTTTTTGAAGAACATTTACAAAATTTCCTAAATAAAAACTCTGCGGAAAGGAAAAAAAGCTTTGAGAAGATTCCTGTGGTGTCTTTAAAGCGGTAATGATAGTAAGATAAAAAGGATAGAGAATAACTATCATTCCTGTAATCAATAAAACATAGGACAATATCTTTAATATTCTGCTGCTTTTACTTCTTTTCATCTTACTCACCTACCTGTTTATTACTTGTCAATCTCAGTGAAAATGCCGATACAACCCCCACGATTACAAATAAAATCATAGATTCCGCCACTGAAGTGCTAAATTTTCCTTCATTGATCGCATGGCGATATATCAATAACCCTACTGCCTCTGTTGACTGTGCAGGCCCTCCATTAGTCATAACTTTAATATAGTCAAATACCGTCAAGCCGGCTTTTGCTTGTGTGATAATTACCATATTTAATACTGGAATTAAGTACGGTATAATCACATTCCAAAATCTTGCCCAATTTCCAGCTCCATCAATCGTTGCTGCTTCCAAAAGATCCTTCGGTACACTCTGCAATCCTGCTATAAAAAGCACTGTAGGAATCGCACAGCCCTGCCAAATATTTACCACCATAATAGCAATAGCCGCCAGTTTAGGATTTCCAAGAGGGCTTGTAGACAACGCCTCTATATTCAACATTTCGCCTATAACTGGAACTGCTCTATAAAATAACTCATTCCAAATCAATCCAACAGTGACCATGCTTATGACTGCTGGAATAAAATAAATAGAGCGAAAAAGAGTAGATAATCTCCTAATTCTGTTTAACGCCAATGCTATCGTAAGAGGAATGACTATAAGAAGTACCACTAATGCTATCGTATACCCTATATTAAACCATAGGGCTTCCCTAAATCTTTCGTCAGTCAATACTTTTACATAATTCTTCAGGCCAACAAACGTATAATCTTTAGAAATACCATTCCAATCTGTAAAGCTATAATACACTCCAATTAACATTGTTACTAAAAAGAATATTGTATATAAAATTACAGTTGGCAATGTAAAAGCAAACATAATACGATTCTTCTTTGATTGTGAGCGCATTTCTTTTATTTCAGTTTTACTTATCCTCTTCATTCACAACACCTTCTTAACAATCACTTAGAATCTTCTACTGCTTGATTCCAGTCATTTGTCATTTCTTTTAAGAATGCATCTACATCCTTATCCAATAATACATTCTGGATTTTTCCTCTTTTTGTATCTTCAAATCCTGTTGGAGGATATGCTCCATCTGCTTCAAATCCATTTGCTTCTACATAGTCAAAAAATGGCTGGAACTGAGGAACTTCCGCTTTTACTCCTGTTACACAAGATGGGCTCTTGTCATTATCTGTATAAATCTGAGCCCCTTCTGCAGAAAGTGCAAAAGATAAAAATTTATCAATGGCTTCCATTTTTTCCGGTTCATCTGCTACCTTTGCATTTACACAAAAACCTGTATCTACAGCCTGTGTTGCAATCGGTTTTCCATTATCATTCGGAAGAATAGTAAATTCTACATTAAAATCTGGATTTGCACTCAAAAATGATGGTAATGTCCAACTTCCTTGAAGAAACATCCAGCCTTCTCCGTTTGCAAAGTCATTAATCGCCTGGTCATAACCAAGTGCAAGTGAATCTTCATTAGCATAATCCAACAATTGAATCATTTTTTCTACACCGCTTTTATATTCTGGAATTGTCTCAAAAGACTCTTCTCCTGCTTTCATCTTTTCAAATTCGTCTTCATGGCTTCCTAAATCTCTTGCTTCAATATTAGACCACAAATTAGAAACCGTCCAAGAGTCCTTATTTGGTAAAATAAATGGTGTTTCTCCTTTCGCCTTAATTTCTTCAGCAAGAGCAATTAATTCATCCCATTTGGTAGGCATAGTATAGCCAGCCTCTTCAAACTTATCTTTATTGTAATAAACTCCCATAAAATTGACATTGTATGGAGCTATGTAATTTTTTCCGTCTTTTGCTTTTACAGCATCCAGATACTTGCTATCTATATTTTTCATATAATCCTTTTCTGATAAATCCAACAGCAATCCTTCATCCTCAAACTGCACAAATTGTGCATCTGTTGGCCAATGATTCATCATATCTGGAAGACTATCACTGCTAGCTCTTGTCATCAAAACTTCCTGAGCATCTGGAACCACATTCTGTTTAATGACAATATCTTGGTTTTCTTTCTCAAATGCTTCAATTACTTTGGTATAGCTTTCTGCTGCTTCACGTTTTACTTGCACAAATTCAATTTCTACCTTACCTGAAGATTTTTCTTCACTCTTTCCTGAATCTGTCTCGTTTTTCTGTCCGCATCCAACAACAAACGTTGAAGCCATTGCCAAACACAATGTCACTGCCAAAATTTTTTTCTTCATACTTTCGTCCTCCTTAATGTTTTCGGTAGTGTCAAGTAAATCGCCCCAAAATCGCCCCAAATCCAGTAAAATCAAGGGGTCCAAGGCTGTAGAACCTTTACCTCCCCTTTCTTTGGCTTGGGTGACCAAAATTTTGCGTCGGAAGACCAGTCAAGGCCGGGCTAAAAGCCCGTTAAATTCAGCCTTGATAGGGCTTCCGTAAGCAAAATACAATCGGTCAACCCAATGGAAAGGGGAACGATTTTTTCGTATTCTGTTTGACACCACCATGTTTCCTTTGATGAATAAAATTATATCACTTGTATATTTTTACTCATATAAATTCTTTTACTCTATACACTTTGCATATATAATTTTTTTTACATTTTTCATTTGATAAAATAATATCTATAACTGAGCAATTGAAATCACAATAAATACAGCTAAAAGAACAGAAAATAAAAAGAGAATTTGTTGCTTCTTTACAACTCAAATTATTTTTTAAGCAACAAACTCTCTTTTATTTCTTACCAACTATAAATGAGCAAATACTGAAATTTGCACAAAATTACCCTACCATTTCTAAAACAGCTTCAAGTGATGCTCCACTTTTAATGAAAGAATGAAGATTCATCAACTGTTCTGTTTTTATTTGTTCCTGGAAATAGCGGTATCCTTCTTCAAAAGTACAGTATTTTCCAGAATGCATACAACACATATAATGAGCCAATGACATAATCAGCCAGTAACGCTGAATTCCCATCCGGGAGCGGATTTGATATTTATCCAGGGCGAGTTTTCCTTCATACCGATACACGTAGAATTCACGACCGCCAACGGTCACAAGGCTGACGTCAGAATCCGTTTTCTTTAAATGAAGGACAAATCCGCTGACTTTCCGGCGAATTCCACATGGATAGATAATCCTGTTGGTTTTTAAGGCACCAATGGTGTAAAATCCTTTTCGTATAAAACTGTCCATGACTTTTGCAGAAGTGTACCAACTGTCACAAAGAAAGTAAGAGATCACAGGTGCCACAGGAAGTTCTTCCGCAATCTCCTGTACAATTCGGATTTTTGATTTTGATCTGTCGTACAGGATAACTGCATAGTTCAAGATGATGCCGTTACAGGATAACATGACAGAAACGACCTGATGCCCATAATCCTGACAGCCCTTTAAATGAGACTGATGGAAATACGCCGCTTCAATAGGATGCAATGCCTGTGACGAGGGCTTTGTATGCGAAGCGGTTGTAGTTCTGTGCTGACAGCTGACTTCAGCGAAATCAATGGTTTTTCCTCGATAACCACACAAGAAAATCGAGACCATGATAGTCATTAAATGGTTGTGGTACACATCGGATAAAATTAATCCGAGTTTTAAAGATTTAAAGTAATTATAAATATGATTAGAATGATGTATACTGTTTGCAACAGGCATCCCCTTGTTGTATGTGTAAGATTGTTTTGTCGTTATTACAATTATACATCATTCAATAGAGGGTGTCTTTATTTTGTGCAATATTTGGGATTTACTCATTCATAGATTAAAAATAACTAATTAGCATTACTCTATCCGATAAATTATACCATATCCCCCACTTTATTACCACCCGGGAATTATACCTAACTATAGCCCGTAACCTCCATTTCTTCGTATAACTCTTACTATACTATCCTCCCACCACCCCTTATTAGACGTTTCCACCCGTCTCCCGGTTTTAAAAAGCCAAAAATTTTCTGTTTTCGAACCACGTTTCCCAAAACCCACCATTCCAACTCATAATTTCCAGAAATCCGCCGATACTAATACCAGAACTTTAATTTCATCTGAAACCAGTTTTATCACATCATATTTACGAGGAGAAAGTTTATGAAAGCTACAGGAATTGTAAGAAGAATCGATGAGCTCGGGCGGGTGGTGATTCCGAAGGAGATACGGCGGACGTTGAAGATACGGGAATCGGAGCCTCTGGAGATTTTTACAGACAGAGAGGGCGAGATTATTTTGAAAAAATATTCGCCGATCGGGGAGATTTCGACCAGTGTGCATCAGCTGGCTGAGGCGGCGGCGAAGACATGCGGAAAGCTGTTTTGTATCTGCGATCAGGATCAGGTGATTGCGGCTTCCGGACCGGAGAGTAAGAAGTATCAGGGGAAGCAGCTGAGTAAAGAAATGGAGAAGCGGCTCTTTGACCGGGATTTTATCCCGGAGAACAGCGTCTATTATCCGGTGACAGAGGAGGACACACACACGGAGCAGATACTGGTTCCGGTAACACGCGACGGGGATCCCATCGGTGCTGTGTGTTTTCTCGGCATGCGGCGTACGGATCCGATCGGAGATCCGGAAAAGAAAGTGGCTGAGATGGTAGCCCGGTATCTGACTCTTACCATGGATAACTGAAGACGATTCCGTTTCTGTCGTTATCATTTGTTGGACTTTTCGCTCTTGTTTTATATCCAGCAATGATATCTGCACAAAAACGAGGCGGCTCCGGCTTCTTTTTTTGCCGGCATGCCGCCTCATTTTATTTCTGCTCGTAACTGTTCAGTACCCTCACAGTTACGAGTCAAAATGCATTCCAAATCACCTTCGGTGATGGCATTTTGCCTTGTATGTCTCGGGATTTTGGCAAAAACATGCCAAAACACCTCGCGGGATACTACCTTCTGAATAGTTACTTCTGCTCATAATACTCTTCCAGTGTCAGTCCCGTAAGTGTCAGATACAACGCCAATGACCTGGTTACATACCGGATATGCCAGGGTTCCCACCCATACCCGGTAATATGCTCTTTTCCTTTCGAATAACGCAGGATAAAGCCAAATAATGGCGCATACCGTTTCAGCCACAGGCCTTCCCGGGTTTCTCCGAAACGTTCATCCAACTTGTAATCAACCGCCTGACAGGAGACATCCAGTGCCAAACCTGTCTGATGTTCACTGGCTCCCGGCGGTGCTACCCACTGCACCGGAGTTTCACTCCCTTGGGGCTGCTCACGTAATTTCTTCCGGTAGAGTTCTTCCTGTCTTTCGTAACTTCGGTAGCCTGACACCCCACACAGATATATTCCTTCCTCTTTCCCTCTCGCAAAAAGCTCCTCCACAGCCTTTGCTGCATTGACTGCAAGCAATCTTTTCCTGTCCCCGACAGGTGCATCAAAGATGATTTCCGGCTCAACTAAAGTTTGCGGTATCGCATTTCTCGGTAAGCGATGTATACGGTTTACCAGAATCGTAGCGTCCATCTTTTCCCCTCCTTTGTTTCGCTGTTACGAAACCATCTGCATTCGTAACTGTTCAGTACCTTCACAGTGACTACTGAATAGTTACCTGCATTCTATGCAGCCAGAGGCCGAATTATGACCGGATGTATCATGACACGCGGCCTATGCTATTCTGTGATTACCGCAGTAATTACCAGTTTTCCACTGGTAAAACATATTTTAGGACAAAGCATGTGTCCTGGCACATGCTCGCGCCTATTTTTTTCATTTACAGGACAGCAATTTTCGGTAAGTAAAAAAAGAGAGTGCAAACACGTCTCCCGTATTCTGCACTCTCTGTTCTCATTCTTCTATTAGTTTACCTGATACACATCCGCATATTTCATACCAAAGCCCAGTGCTTCGCTGTGGCTTCCCATGAAGATATCCACATGTCCGTATGCAGTTCCTCTGTCTTCTACGGTATAGATCTGACCATTGATAGAAAGTTTGGTTCCAAAAGGAACTCCTGCCATCGCAATGGTACGTCCCGGTGTCGGTGTGGTTCCGCTGGCTGTTCCGCCGCCGGACCATTTACCGCAACAGATGGAACAGCTGCAATATGCTGTCAGTTTGAATCTTCCCAGATATTTACCTTTGGAAGTATCAATCGTTGTATCTGTCGTACTGCTGTCACTCTTTGAAGTCGTTGTGCTTGTTGATGTAGTATTCTGTTTTTTCTCTGTTGCTGACGCTGCCTGCTGCGCTGCTTTCTGTTGTGCTGCCTTTTTGGCTGCCGCTTCTTCTGCCGCTTTTTTCTCTGCTGCTTCTTTTGCTGCCGCTTCCTGGGCTGCTTTCTCAGCTGCTGCCTGCTGTGCCGCTAATCTGGCTGCCGCTTCTTCCTCTTTTGCCTGACGAAGAAGGTTATTGATCGCATCTTCCTGGCTGCTGATCTTTGTCAACAGATCATTCTCTGCTGTCTGCTGACTCTGAATATCTTCCTGATATTCACGGATCTGCTGGTAAGTTGCCTCCACCAGTTCTTCTACTGCTGCCTGCTTGTCCGCACTCTCCTGCTGAAGAGCCATAATATCTTCTTTTTCCTGTGCCACCTGTTCCTCTTTGGTCTGAATGGCTTCTTTTGTTTCTTTGTATGTATCCAGCATGTCTCTGTCATACTTTGACATCTGGGAAATGTTCTCAGCCTGGTTTAAGAAATCCGAAATACTTCCGGACTCGAACAGCAGGTTCATATAATTGCTGGCTGAGTTTTCATACATATAGCGGATACGGAGTTTCATCGCTTCATACTGCAGTGCTTCGTCCGCTTTCGCATCTTCAAGGTCACTTTGCAGCTGTGTCAGTTCTTCCTGCTTCGCATCGTAATCATTCTGCAGTTTTTCCAGACTGCTGCGAAGATCGTTCAACTGTGTATTCAGATCTGCAAGATAAGTTTCTGATTCACCTTTTTTTGATTCCAGTTCCTGAATCTTTTCCTGGGTCTGTTGCAGGGAAGACTGATTCGCCTGCTGCTGTGCTTTCGCATTGGATATCTTCTCCTGCGTCGTAGCAGCTCCACCCTGTACCGCACTTCCCACAATAAGACATACGGAAAGTACCAGGCTTGTGATTCTTTTTCTTCTCATATTAATTCCTCTCACTTTCTCAGGCAAGAGTCATTATAACATGATTTTGTAGCATTGTGAAGTAGTTTTTTAATATCTCGTAATAATTATGTAATATTTGATAGAAATTTGACAATTTTTACCGCAAAGCCACGAAAAATTCCGGAATTTCCCCGTACTTATGTCAACCATTTAACCGCCTGCCACTCCAGTATTTATTCTTCAAAACTCCATTGACCAGTTTTCCCCATCCAAAGGCATACTGATCCACACAGACCAGGATCCAGCCTTTCTCTCTGGTCGCCTCCCCCGGTTCCAGAAGCAATGTTTCTCCGCGCAGATACCTCCCGATCCGCTCATCCTCCGGTGACAGGGAGACACTTCCCGCATAATCAGAAGCCTTCAGCGTCATCGCCAGCTGCTGGGACGGCTCAAAACGGTTTTTCTTCAGATCTCCCATGTACAGTCCGTTTCTTAAGAAATGAATCCCGTTCAACTTCGCCGGCAGCTCCGGCACCAGATAGACTTTTTCACCTTTGATCTGTACCCGCTCCCAGTCCGGTTTCCACTGGCAGTCTTTGAAAAATTCTTCCATAACTGTTTTATTTTTCTTATCCATCCGTGTCGGCGCTTCCAGTTTGATCCTTGTCTCAGGCGCATCCTCTGACTTTTTCATCAGTGCCAGAAAATGTCCTTCCCCTTTCATCTTATGCGGCCAGATCCGCACACAGCGGCGCAGTTCCTCTCTTCCGTCCCCCCACGCGGGATTGCCCTCGGAAAATTCCTCGTATCCCTCGATTGGAAGCAGTTCCATCTCCGGGCACTCATTCAGGATCCAGGAAATACTTCCCTCATTTTCCACCGGCGCAAAGGTACAGGTGGAATACAGCAGTTTGCCACCCGGACGCAGCATCCGCACCCCATTTTTCAGGATATCTTTCTGCAGTTTCGCAAAATATTCCGGTCGTTCCTCATCCCAGGTTTTGATCACTGCGGGATCTTTGCGGAACATCCCTTCTCCGGAACACGGCGCATCGATCAGTACCTTATCAAAGAATCCTTCGAACCGATCCGCCAGGTTCTGCGGTACTTCGTTGGTCACAAAGGCATTGGATATGCCAAATACTTCCAGATTCTTTAACAGTGCTTTTGCCCGGGAATTGCTGATATCATTTGCCACCAGCACACCTTTTCCCTGAAGTGCTGCGCCGAGAGCGGTTGCTTTTCCTCCCGGTGCCGCACACAGATCCAGAACCCGTTCCCCCGGTTTTACCGGAAATTTCGCCGCCGGAGTCATCGCACTTGGTTCCTGCAGATAATAAAGACCGGCGCTGTAATACGGATGTCTCGCCGGCTGATTTTCTTCTTTATAAAAATATCCGGTCTTCGTCCAGGGAATCGGCTCCAGTGAAAATCCGGAGCCTTCCGCCAGTTCCTCTTCCGTGATCTTCATCGGATTGATCCGGAGTCCGTACTGTCTGGGATTGTCATAACTTTCGATATACGCTTCGTATTCATCCCCCAGCATCTCTTTCATTCTCTTTTCAAAGCTTTCCGGCAGTTCCACTCTCATCACACACCTGTCTCCTCTTTTTTCTTTCTCTTCTCTCCGTTCTCTCACGGATGTTTTT
>OGJI01001700.1_pt1 | contig 22812 bp, 18 predicted proteins | sample 1572031 | NCBI WGS metagenome assembly OGJI01 (sample SAMEA2582119, study PRJEB24529) | metagenome | biome: Human gut stool | place: China | collected 2011
TGCACTGGCGCGACATCCGACGCCATTCATGGCCATATCAATGATTTTCTGGTGCTTACCGGGCTGAGAGGCGGTGTAAGTGAACTGTAGCTGCCATGTTTTACGGCAGTGAGAGCAGAGATAGCGCTGATGTCCGGCAGTACTTTTACCGTTACGCACCACGCCTTCAGTAGCTGAGCAGGAGGGACAACTGATGGAGATGGAGGGTCAAGATCAGCACCTCAAAACCACCATCATACACTAAATCAGTAAGTTGGCACCATTACCATGAAATCATAAGCTTCAATGACTATAATTTGGAATAAAAAATTAAGATACATCTGCATTGGATCTCTTTATTTAATTGTGTAGGATAAAATTAAAACAAAAGGAAAAATCATGAAGATAAATTTGGTTGGTGCGGTTGGTGGCGGCAATTTTGGAGACGAATTCATATTGAATTGCTGTATAGCTGAGCATATCAAGAACAAAGACGCAAAGGTTTCAGTCAGTGGATTTAGCCCTGACATTATTTTAAAGAGTGGCTTTTCAGTTGAAAATCATTCTTTAAATTTTTTCAACATACTAGATAAATTAAGACAAAAGGCAGAAAATGGATTAAAAATATCCATGAATGACCTTATCTCACAGTTTGAAGGCGCCGAGGAATTTGATGCCATTCATTTTATAGGCGGTGGCTATATTAATTCACTTTGGCCTAGCAACTATGCCTTACTAGGCATAGCTTACATTTATTCAAAAATCCATAAAAAACCTATTTATGCCACAGGCCTTGGACTATACCCATACGAAGAAAATGAAAGTTTAACTAGCCTTTTTAATAGCCTGGACATAATAGATGTAAGAGACGAAAAATCAAAAAGTTTAATTCCATCAGCTTCTTTTACAGGAGATGACGCCCTCTTGGCCTTAAACGAACCCAGCATGCTGGTTAAAAATGACGACTCTCCTGCATTAATATTATCATTACAAAGTCATCTATTTGAAGGACAGTCTTTGATAGAAAAAATCTTCACCGATGGAACATTCAAAGAACTAAAAAACAAAAAAATAAAAAAAATAATTATAATCGAAGCAGCACCAGAAGATAACATCCCCTTTTCAAGGGAAACATTTAACAACACCTTAGCAAATGGAATAGAAATAGAATTCGTGACAGGAAATGAAATTTTAAGACGCGGCATACCATATAACTCAAGGAGCTTTGTCATATCTTCTAGATATCATATCAACTTAATTTATTCAATGCTCAACGTTAGTGGAATAGCTGTATACCAAAATGAATATTATAGAAACAAGCATAAATCAGTAACAGAAATGGGAGGGGCGTGGTCAATATTAAACCATGATAAACTCAGTGAAGCCCTTGATCACTGGCTCCCCCTAGATTCAGAAAATTACACATCGCCCAACAACATGATAAATAAGGCGAAGGAGAAGAAAGAGTTATTCAATAAAATAATTGCTAATGCACAAAATAAAGATAAAAAAAGCATCTCTTTAGAAAGTGCATTAGCAGTAATCAATAAATTTATTACCAAATAACCACTATGAAACCTTAGCGGCTGGCCAGCTTAAGTCTATCTAGCCAGCCATCATCTAACTCATACCTCTTATATCTTTCACTAATTCCAGAAATAGATTTATTTAAATAATCATTTTTTAAATGACTATCTAATCTGCTCAGGACCCAGCTATGCGTTCCGATTTCGACAAGTCTCATATTACTCATGATTGCCATTGAGGCCCATGGTCTAACTTGCTCATAAAGCCACTCAAAAATTTCAAAATGTATAAAAAGCCGTTCATCTGTAGCACCAACATCTTGTCCAGGGCGATTAAGCCTATAAGCATAATAGCAATCAGGTATCACACTTATTCTTTTTGCACGGGCAATAGTCATAAATGCAAATGGCAAATCATCATGTCTTCTTATCTGCACAGGAAATTCAATGCCATGCTTTCTCAAAAACGATGTCTTATAAATCCTTCTCCAGATAGACGGCATCAAAGTCAAATATTCTGTTGGTTCTTTTACTAATCCAGTAGTCCCATTTTGACCATCAGCCCCCCAAGCTGTTGAATAGTAATTCTTAGTTTGGTCAGCAAAAAACTCATAAAAACCACATTGAGCTATTTCAGAATTATGCAACGCAGCTGATTCGAATAAATCCTCATACATTGGTTGCTCAACCCAGTCATCACCATCAACGAATGCGACATACTCGCCTTTAGCTTCCCTCATGCCTTCTAAGCGCGCAGAAGCGCATCCACCATTTTCTTTATGAATTACCCTCACTATATCAGGAAATCTCTTTTGCCATTCGTCTGCTTTTTTTCCGGTGCCATCTATGGAGCCATCATCAACGATGAGAATTTCAATATTCTTAAGAGTTTGATGTACTATTGAAGAGACACATTCATCTAAATAATTTTCAACCCCATACGCAGCAACCACTACAGATACTTCGGGCTGTTCGATACACTTACGTGCTCCTGCGACATTGTAATTCTTATCCTTGATATTAAAGAAAAAAGAATCACAACTATTCCTACTCAACCTGTAAAGAGTTAACGGCTTACAATCAGCCTCTTTCAATTCCCCACAAATTGATGAAATATTGTGCTTAGAATATAACTGAGCTACCAAATCCAAATTAAAATTAACTCGATCAATTCTAACATAATCATATTTTTGAGACTTTACTGAACTTATATATTCTTTAAATGAAGAAAAAGCAGTAACATTGGCAATATTAAGTTTATTTATTTTTTCCAAAAGAGATTTGTTACTTTCAACAATATGAACAACTGCATTGCTATTAACGCTTTTAGCAATCAAAAACTCCAAGCCGGATCTTACTCCAATGATCAGTAGGTTCTCGCAAAATATTAATGGATTGCAAGACTTCCCATAATAGCTATTAGTTAATCTATCATAATCTTTTCTTGCCAATGACTCATCCACTAATGAAAACTTCATCTCTTCCATTAGAGCTTCGAAAGACTCAATTCTTAACATATCTTATCCTTTAAAAATTTTATTAATGAGAGATGAAATTGAACGCTTATGCTCTAACTTTTCGTATAATTCTTTATTCTGAGCAATCAAGCTTTCTAATTTACCATTCAAAACATTAAATCGGTCGTGTGCCCACCCCTCCTTTTGCTGAGAGAAAAGATGTTCTAGCTTCCCATCAATAGAAACTAAAGAAACTTGATTTTCTTCTGGGTGTAATGATTCATGAACATTATCAAAGATGGGATAACCACCTTCAGCGCTAACATTCAAAACCTTTTCATTTCTTTCTATGAAGGCTTTACACAACTTTATTTCCCAATCGTTATATGAATATTCATTCATGTAAATCTCAAGCACATTCTTTGGGAGCTTGGAAAACAAAGAGATTGATTCCTTTACAAAATCAGCCTTATCCTGATAAGCACAATTTTCACTGCACCAAACATTCATCCTTATTAAAAGCCCAACGAGATTAGCCCAAATATCATTGGTCACTTTCATTTTAGAATAATCGGATATAATGAGATCAATAACTTTGAGTACATCCCTTCTTTTTTTTCCGAAAGAACCGGTCGTCTGCCCCTCACGGTTTACTCGATAGAGCAGAAGCGTTTTATTCAAAAGAGCGATTTTTTTTGCGTTCAATACACATTTAGCGTGAAACAGAACATCCTCAAAAAAGAGGTTTTCAGGAAATTGTATTTCGTTGGATGTAATAAAATCTTTTCTGTAAACCCTAACGACAGCGCTAGGCTCAAGTCGTGCTAAACGCGGTTCTTGTTGTGGAGTAAGGACTTTAAATTCCGCCCCTCCCATAATTTTTTCCCATACATAGTAATCAGGGAACTCATGAACTTTTTGAGTGACATGGTCGAAAGAGCTGCCTCTGAAGATGCAAAAATCCACTCCATGAGATAGCATAATATTGATTATATCTGTGTATAGATATGATAGTGCAATATCATCGCTGTCAAAAAACGTCACCAACTCACCGCGCGCCTTACTTAAACCTAAATTCCTTGCTATTGATGGCCCCCCATTTTCTTTACTTAAAATGAAAGTATCAAAATCACTACTATTAGCCCATTCTTTAGCGAGGTTAAGCGTATTATCAGTGCTTCCATCGTCAACGAGTATTAACTCAACTTTGAAACCCCTGACACCTCTCATGGAATTCAAAGTTTCAATAATATAATCCTCAACATTATACATCGGTATAATAATTGATAGATCAATCTTCGAATTTTTTATATCAGAAAACCATTCCATTATCTCTGCCTTAAAAAAAGATTGAGCACAAATAAAAACCATAATACTCATATGGTTTTTCGATAAAAGTTAAACAACAGTAAGATTTTAGCAAAGCTTTGACAAGGATTTCGAACGTTTTTTGTCAAAAAAACGCTCCCCCCCCCAAAATTTTATTTATGAAAACTTCAAAACTGCCTTAGAGCACTTAGCGCGCGCTCGTACCCCCGCCACGCCTGCCCGCTTTGTGTAGTGGTTTTCATGCAGGGTTGGTGAACTTCTGCCGTGGAACGTGGCTATACCTGCCTGACCAGTGTCAATACGGCGTCCGGTTAACGCTTACCAGAACGGTGGTGATGGCGAGATCAGAATAGCGCAGAGGTCTTCCCCGTGATGAAGGCGTTGCCGACTCATACCAGGCCTGAATAGCTTCATCCTCCAGCCAGAAAGTTATGGAGCCACGGTTGATGAGGGCTTTATTGTAGGTGGGCCAGTTGGTGATTTTGAACTTTTGCTTTGCCACGGAACGGTCTGCGTTGTCGGGAAGATGCGTGATCTGATCCTTCAACTCAGCAAAAGTTCGATTTATTCAACAAAGCCCTGACGGTACTGAGATGACGCTTACGTCAGCTCTTACGCTCAGCACAAGAAGAGTTTTCCATCCTCTGTGGGAACAGGTCAGACGCTTACCATTATCGTAAAACTCCGCATTATTAATTTCAGGTGTGTGACTCAGGGGCCTTAGTCCCCCTTTTACAGGAAGTAGTGTTCTGTCACGACGGGAGCCAGGGTTAATAAAAACGATTCGAGTATGTCTGCAGGGACGATAGAAATCTTCGAGGGGGTTGTCTCGCAGTAGTGGGTACCTGAGAGCGTCTCGGGGGATTAGTATCTTCCGGCCACGGATGTGTTCGAGCCAGCAGTGCTCGCCGCAGCCGAGCGACAGGGCGAAGCCCCGAGTGAGCGAGGAAGCACCAGGGAAGAATACTTTGTATATTCTGCTGACGCTCAATGCCTGAAAAATCATCTCACCTAGGGGTTATTTACTTATCCACGGGGATATTTTTATAAGATCTTTTTTAATAGTTGTTAGATCTTTATTTTTAGAATGCCCACAGGCCTTTATCCATGCGGGTTACAGAGAGGGAGCTGTGACAAACCGCCCTTTCAGTGTGACAAATCACCCTCAAATAGCCGTCCTTACTGTGACAAGTTGCCCTTAACTCTGTGACAAATTGCCCTCAGGAAGCATTGCTTTTCACAAAGTTATCCCTCCCTGTTGACTCTGTATTATAAAGTGTGACAATCTTAAAACCTGTCACACTTCACATGGACCTGTCATGGCGGAAATAGCGGTTATAAACCATAAAAAACGTAAAAATAGCCCGCGGATTGTCCAGTCAAATGAGCTGACTGAGGCGGCATATAGTCTCTCCAGGGATCAAAAGCGTATGCTGTATCTGTTCGTTGACCAGATCAGAAAATCCGACGGCTCCCTGCAGGAACATGACGGTATCTGCGAAATTCACGTTGCTAAATACGCTGAAACATTCGGACTGACCTCCGCTGAAGCCAGTAAGGATATACGACAGGCTTTAAAAGGTTTTGCGGGTAAGGAAGTGGTTTTCTATCGCCCTGAAGAGGATGCCGGCGATGAAAAAGGGTATGAATCCTTTCCCTGGTTTATCAAACGTGCGCACAGTCCATCCAGAGGGCTTTATAGCGTACATATCAACCCATATCTCATTCCCTTCTTTATCGGGCTACAGAACCGGTTTACGCAGTTCCGGCTCAGTGAAACAAAAGAGATTACCAATCCGTATGCCATGCGTTTATACGAATCCCTGTGTCAGTACCGTAAACCTGATGGCTCTGGTGTCGTGTCCCTGAAAATCGACTGGATCATGGAGCGCTACCAGCTACCTCAAAGTTATCAGCGTATGCCGGATTTTCGGCGCCGTTTCCTGCAGGCAAGTGTTGATGAGATCAATAGCCGGACACCTATGCGCCTCTCTTACATCGAGAAAAAGAAAGGCCGCCAGACGACTCATATTGTATTTTCCTTCCGTGATATCACCTCGATGACAACAGAATAGCCTGAGTGTTATCTGTCACAGATTTGAGGGTGGTTCGTCACATTTGATCTGGAAGGTTGAGGGTGATTTGTCACAGTTTTGCTGTTCCCTCCCTTGCATCCTGCGCTTACTCATAGTTTTTTTGGCTGTAACCGGTAGTGGAGCCAGAATTGAGGGCAATTTGTCACCCTATCCTGAGGGTAGTTTGTCACAGTTAAATGAGTGCAGTTTGTCACACTAGATTTTCCCCTCTTCCAGTTAGTCATATGACATGAGGGCAAGTTCGACATAATTAATGATGGCAGATTGTCACATTTGTTGCCCTGAACACGCTATCTGTGTGTGCCTATACATGTGGTGTTTCACGAAGCCCTGGCCGTCCACGAAGTTGACCTGTTTCCCACAGTCCGGGCCGTCCGCGAAGTTGACCTGTTCCCCACAGAGGATGGAAAACTCTTCTTGTGCTGAGCGTAAGAACTATCTGCCGGAACGGTTCCTCTTCGCTTCCTCGCCAGTTCGCTCGCTACGCTCGGTTACATGGCTGCGGCGAGCGCTGCCTGATTCTAATAGCAATCTTTCAGCATGCCGTCGGGGCTTATAATGACGTAGTTTCCAGACAGTGATTTTCTAGCGCTCGGCTCATGTTGTGATGTCTGCGTGATTGCTGCTTTCTTGCCGATTTATCGATACAATCCTCAGTGAGCTCTCATTGATTATTGCTGCAAGATTGCATAAAGCTTGCTGCTTTCGTTATCGTTAACTTGTCACAAGTATTCGGCTGTCAATTCCTCCAGTCTTCTGAATAGCAAGATTTAATCTTGCTGCTAGATTTTTGATTATTGCAATCTTGCTGCAAGCTGTTATCTTGTTCAGGAAGAGTTACTTTCCTAACCTCAATCAGGTTTATACTAATGTTTGCTGCAAGATAGCAGCAAGTAAAGGGGGCTAGATGGCCTGGATAGTTGGTTTTATTTCCCAGAAAGGTGGTGTGGGCAAAAGCACTAAGGCGAGAGCGTTAGCGCGTGAAGCATCCGCCTGTGGCATCAAAACAAAATTAGCTGACCTCGACCTGGAACAGGCAACGAGTGCTGAGTGGCACCGCCGACGTCTGTCAGCTGGTTTACCACCGGTTGCTTCAGTCGAAGTATTTTCAACAGCAAAGCAGGCCATAGAATCTGCCGGCGAGTTTGATCTTCTCATTCTTGATGGACCAGCTCGTGCAAGCAAAGGGACTTCGGAAATTGCTAAGGTGGCCGACCTTATCGTCCAGCCAACGGGGGCTTCCCTTGACGATCTTGTCCCGGCAATTAAAGTTTTCAACGCGCTGGTAAAAGAAGGCGTGCCACGTTCAAAACTGGTCTTTGCTTTAAGCCGTGTAGGTACCGAAGCGGAAGAGCTGGATGCTCGTGCATATATCAGTGAGGCGGGTTATGAAACTTTAGCTGGATGTCTTTTTGAGAAGCCAGCTTACAGAAAAGCGATGAACTCAGGACTTGCAGTGACAGAAACACGCTATAAAGGTTTAAACGAGAGAGCTGATGAACTTATCCAGGCTCTCATCGATAAGATTGGAGAAGAGTAATGGCTGATGCATCAAAACTTAAAACTAAAAGAGCCCGTGGTGGGCTGGGTGTACCCCCAGGCCCTGACGAAGTGGCTACCAGCCTGAACGCGCCTGAGATAGCTCCTGCAGTCGCTGCCACTGATGTACAGATACAGCAGGCGGACTTATCGCCAGTGCACCATGATCCTGTGGGTACACAAACAGTGACCGAGGCATATACCCGCCGCGATGGCCGTTCTGCCAGAAAAACAAACAGGACGCTGGCATTTGCAACACGTGTCACACCTGCTTTCGACCAGGAGATCAGGGATATCGCAGAGCGTGAGGGGTTGAAACTGGTGGAAGTTCTGGAAAAAGCAGTTGAGGCATATAAGGAAAAACAGGGATACTAATCCGGAATGCAGCAATCTTGCTGCATTCTTTTTACCGTTGCAATCTTGCAGCAAGATTTATGCTAGCTAAATGCTAGATTGCTGCAAGATAAATGATATAATACTCAAACTGAGTAATTAAACGACCCGGTGAAGTACGCAGTTTGAGTGCTTACCTGCGTGACCTGCCCCCACGATTAGATACAACGCTCAGTTAGTAACGTCGGAATCTTCATTCTCAGAATGACCCTTTCTCCAGCCCGCTGCAAATTCAGACGGTGTCTGATAATTCAGCGTGGAGTGCGGGCGGCATTCGTTATAATCCTGCCGCCAGTCATTAATAATTTTCCTGGCATGAACGATATCGCTGAACCAGTGCTCATTCAAACATTCATCGCGAAATCGTCCGTTAAAGCTCTCAATAAATCCGTTCTGCGTTGGCTTGCCCGGCTGGATTAAGCGCAACTCAACACCATGCTCAAAGGCCCATTGATCCAGGGGTCCGCTTGGAAAACGGAAAATATCCTACGCTAAGCCTGTTTTTCGTACAGATTGCTTCACGGGTCTATGGTGATAGCTAAAAAATCACCAATACTACCTCACGAGTATGTTGATAGCTCATCGTGCCCGTATCAAGTTTGCATATACCAAGGAAGCGGAGACGAAAGACCACCTATTACTGAGGGATCCCCAGTAATGGGAGGGTAAAATGAAAGATATAATGCTACCAATTACTCACCGTCAGTCACGTATCGCTGGATTAACTACGGCATTCGCAGCGAGATAAGTATTCCCCATGTTAAGCCAATAGAAATATAATTATCCATTTTAATTTCGGGCTAGCATCAGTGAATTTTTTTGTTTTTACGAAAACTTTTAGTAAAAAGAAAATATCACTAAGGCTATATACACCTTTTACTAAATCTCTATATGCTATTTTTTTAACAAATAACCTCCTTATTTTTTATTTGCCCCTCACCTTTTTTCTATATAAACCAAGGAAGTGTCTGGCCTCATATAGGGCATGCCTAAACAGCGATACGCTCAAATCATTATTTTTTTCGACTTTGCGTGGCCGATGGTTTTAGATATTACATCAATATAGCATTCTGCTCTGACGTCGAAATAATCACCGCGATTTGTGATGGATTCATTATTGTACTTGTAGGTGTAGTCCATATCTTTTGATATGTAGAAACGCCCATTTGCCAACGCCAATTCCATCGTCCATAAAATATCTTTATGACTCCGGCCATCATGAAATGACAGATTGTTATTCCTGATATAGTCAGATCTAACTATCTGTAACCAAAGGTAATGTGGCCATTCCCTGACTTTTACTGCGTGACTTACCCACGCATTGCCGGATAAAATTTCATCATAAGGTTGGTTGGTATGTACAGGTTTTTTATTATCGCTTTCATGCCAAAGCTTCCAGGCATTGGACAAAAGCACATCGGCATTATGGCTGGAAGCCTGGATGTACCTGTTATAAATGAATCCTTCAGACACATCGTCATCGGCATCCAGAAACATGACCCACTGGCCTTTATGCTTGTCTAATCCATTATTTCTGGCCGCGTATACACCTTTATTATTTTGTTCAATAACTTGAACTCTGCCATCCTTTATGGAGTTAATTATCGTTGACGTGTTGTCTGAGGAACCATCGTTAACGATAATAACTTCAATGTTGATCCTGTCTTCTAATAAGATATCTTCGATCAAGGATTTGATGGTTTTTTCTGCGTTGTAAACGGGGATTATTACACTCACCGCAATTTCATGTTTCATGTTCACTCCAGTAAATTGAATGTATTTATTTGTCCCCGGAGTTATTTCCGGGGACAATAATCACCTCAGCATTAAGAGTGGGATTTGTGTTTTTTCCAACATGGCGATGGTGTTGCTGCCGATAAAGAATCGCCGCAATGGCGAATGGCCATAGGCACCCATCACAATCAGGTTAATGTCGTTTTCATTAGCGTGACGGCAGAGCGCCTCAGCAACGGATGTACCTTCCAGTAGGTGGCTTTCGGTCGCGATGCCAGCTGCTTGCAGCACACTCTGTGCTTCCTGCAAGGCTCGTGTATCCCCCTTAACCATCACGAGGTGGCAAACCAGGCCATTGAGTAGCGGGCTAAGTGTCAGGCGCGTCAGGTTTTTGCGACTCTCATCGCTGCCATCATAGGCGAACATAACTTTGGATGGTGGAGAATAAGCCTCCGGCACGATAAGTACCGGTTTTTTCTGCAGGCGAATAATGCTTTCCAGGTGGCTGCCAACCGGGTTCTGCGTTCCACGGCGGCCCAGCACCATCAGGCGAACATCCCCTAAATCAGCCAGGATTTCATCCAACGCGCCATGTTTTTGCAGTAATTGAACATCAGCATGACCAGCATCATTCAGCAACTTCGCACAGCTAGCCAGTATGGCTTTGCCCTGTGCCATTAATAATCGGTTACGCTCTCCTTCAACTTTCACCAACTCTTCGGTGAGATGCGCCTGGCTATCAATGCCGATACTTCCGGTCAAATCTGACACGGCAGGATGTACGTCTTTCTCCAGTACGTGCAGCAGGGACAGCGGCGCATCCAGCAGATTGGCGGCCCAGGCCGCGTATTCGCACACAGGTCGGGTAGACGGTGAGCCGTCAACGCAGGCAATAACGGTATTGTTCATCTCTGTTCTCCTGACTGTTAATGGCCGCCCATTAATTTTTCCACTTCTTCAGGTTTGTCATGCACCCCGAAGCGGTCAACAATTGTGCGGGTAGCCTGATTCATTCCACGGATTTCCACGTTCGTGCCTTCACGGCGGAACTTAATAACCACCCTGTCGAGTGCGCTGACCGACGTAATATCCCAGAAATGGGCATGTGAGACGTCAATGACTACGTGCTCCACCGCTTCGCGAAAATCGAAGTGGCTCATGAACCGATCGGCAGAAGCAAAGAACACCTGACCGGCTACGGTGTAGATCCGCGTTGACGCTTTAAGTTCGGACGACACCGCCATAAAACGGGCCACTTTGGTGGCAAAGTTCAATGAGGCAATCAGAACGCCGGTTAAGACGCCATACGCCAGATTATGCGTGGCGACCACTACCACCACGGTGGCCAGCATGACGACACTGGTTGACAGTGGATGGCTGCGTAAGTTAGCGATCGACCCCCAGGAGAAGGTACCGATAGAGACCATGATCATGACCGCGACCAGGGCCGCCATTGGGATTTGTGAGACCCAGTCACGCAGGAAAACCACCATACAAAGCAGGACAACGCCCGCAGTGAGTGCGGAGAGGCGGCCACGCCCCCCAGATTTCACGTTGATCACCGACTGACCGATCATCGCGCACCCAGCCATACCGCCAATAAATGCGGCGCCAATGTTGGCGATACCCTGTGCTTTGCATTCCCGGTTCTTGTCGCTCGGTGTATCGGTCATGTCATCCACAATAGTCGCGGTCATCATTGACTCAAGCAGCCCCACCACGGCAAGGCCGGCGGAATAAGGCAGAATGATTAATAGGGTATCGAGATTGAGAGGTACATCGGGTAACAGAAATACTGGCAGGCTGTCCGGCAACTTACCCATGTCGCCGACAGTGCGTACGTCCAGATGCAGCCACATGGAGATCCCGGTCAGCACGACGATGCAGACCAGCGGCGAGGGGATGGTTTTATTGAGGTACGGGAACAGATAAATAATGCCTAGACCGGCCGCCGTCAGGGCGTAAACGTGCCAGGTGACGTTGGTCAACTCCGGCAACTGCGCCATGAAAATGAGGATCGCCAGCGCATTAACAAAACCGGTAACTACCGAGCGGGAAACATAGCGCATCAGGCTTCCAAGCTTCAGATAGCCCGCAATAAGCTGAATCACACCTGTAAGAACGGTGGCTGCCAGTAAATACTGCAAGCCGTGGTCCTTCACTAGGGTGACCATCAGCAATGCCATAGCACCGGTTGACGAAGATATCATCCCTGGACGACCACCACAGATGGCGATTATCAGCGGGATACAAAACGCAGAGTAGAGCCCAACTTGCGGGTCAACACCAGCGATGATGGAAAAGGCGATCGCTTCAGGGATAAGCGCGAGCGCGACAACAATACCGGCGAGGACGTCTCCACGGACGTTACCCAGCCAGTCCTTACGCGTCGAGGACAGCAACATAGTCGTTTCTCAGTTTTTGAATACAGTCAGCCCGTAAAGGGCAAAAAATTTAGATACGGTAAAGCACATCCGCAGACGGGATGTTAAAGAGTGCGCGCTGAGGGTTACTCAGAACGACAGAGAAGGGGAAAACTCAGGGTGGCGTCATATGCATGGTAGTTTTTATTACTCCTTGATGGTCGGTGTGTACACCTTCAGGGATCAGATAAACCAGATGAAGATATTCAAGGCTGGCCGCGGAGTCTGCCAAGGCAAACAGCGTCTTACTATAAACGAAACTGAAACAGGGTCAATCATGGATTAAATGTGCCATTAATGTATAGTTCATATGTACCACCTCAAGAGGTATCGGGTAGTTTTATTGTTACCACTTAAGTGATACCATGATGAACAGTACCACTTAAATGTTACCACTAGGACAAAAAATGTTCGTTTTTGGTTACCTCCGGGCATCCACTTCAGAGCAGGATGCCAGCCGGGCAAAAAATGCACTGAAGGCGTTTGCAAACCAACATGGACACCGTATTGCTGGCTGGTATATCGATAATGTCTCCGGTACGACAATGAATCGTCCTGAACTGATCAGGCTTCTTGGTGATGCGGAACCTGGTGATGTGATTCTCATTGAACAGGTCGACAGGCTCACTCGCCTGGATGATGCAGGCTGGGAGACACTCAGAAAGCAAATTACAGACAAGCAGCTGCCCATCGTCAGTCTTGATCTACCGACCAGCCATCTGGCGCTATCCAGCACAGTAAGTGATGACTTTACCCGAAGCATGCTGAAGGCCGTAAATGGCATGATGCTGGATATGCTGGCCGCTATTGCCCGAAAAGATTACGAAGACCGTCGACGTCGACAGTCAGAGGGTATCAGTAAGGCGAAAGCTGAAGGAAAATACCGGGGCAGGGTGGCCGATGCGCAGAAACATGAACTGATACGCACTCTGCGCCTGGTCAATGGAAAATCGCTGCGAGAAACAGCTCGCCTGGCGGGCGTTTCTAAAATGACAGTAATTCGGGTCTGCTCCAGCGCTAACAAATAACGATCTCTCTGTTCGCAAACGTGAGTTGTCCGGCATCCTGAATGATTGATATGCAAGAATATAGACTGAGCGGCCTTACGGGAAAGAAATACATCATCATCTGACTGGCCATTATGTGCTGCTCCTGCCTGTGATAGCATACCCGGGTCATTTTTCAGAGCCAGGGCTGATGATGAAGAAAAACAGCACCCCCACACCCCACGATGCCACGTTCAGGCAGTTCCTGACGCAGCCGGATATTGCCCGGGATTTTATGAAGTTGCATTTGCCCGCTGAGCTGCAGGCCATCTGCGACCTCAGCACGCTGAAACTGGAATCCGGCTCGTTCGTTGAGGATGACCTCCGCCAGTATTTCAGCGACGTCCTCTACAGCCTGAAAACCACCGGTGGTGACGGCTACGTTCACGTGCTCATTGAGCACCAGTCGTCGCCTGACAGGCACATGGCGTTTCGCCTGATACGTTACGCGGTAGCCGCCATGCAGCGCCATCTGGAAGCGGGCCATAAGAAGCTGCCCCTGGTGATACCGGTCCTGTTCTATACCGGTAAACGCAGCCCGTATCCGTATTCCACCCGCTGGCTGGATGAGTTTGACGACCCGGCGCTGGCAGGCACACTCTACAGCGGCGCTTTCCCGCTGGTTGATGTGACCGTTATTCCGGATGATGACATCGCCGGCCACCGCAGTATGGCCGCTCTGACCTTACTGCAGAAACATATTCACCAGCGCGACCTCGCTGAACTGGTTGACCGGCTGGCGCCCATTTTGCTGGCCGGCTATCTGTCTTCATCCCAGGTCATATCGCTGGTACACTATATACTCCAGGCAGGCGAGACAGCTGACGCCGAAGCCTTTGTACGCGAACTGGCACAGCGTGTGCCGCAACACGGAGACGCACTCATGACCATCGCACAACAGCTTGAGCAGAAGGGTATCCAGAAGGGGATTGAGCAGGGCATCCAGCTCGGTGAACAACGGGGTATTGAAAAGGGCCGTTCAGAAGGTGAGCGTCAGGCCACTCTGAAAATTGCCCGTACCATGCTGCATAACGGCATTGACCGCAATACCGTTATGAAAATGACCGGCCTGACGGAAGACGACCTGGCGCAGATCCGCCACTAACCATTCTTTCCTGGCGCTCCCTGTCTGGCCATCAGCGTAAACGGGCAGGGCAGGGAGATGACCATTCAGACTCAGTCTGAACAGAGTTGTGCGAAAAAAAGCCAGCGTGAAAGGCTGGCCGGACACAATTGTGGTTCGTCAAAGGGAGCAAATCCCCGGAGTGTGGGACAGTCACAATGCATCCGGTGAGAAGACTGTAGTCGTGGACTGCAGAAATGCCACTGCTGAAATAAAAGAATTATTTCGGCACCTCAGCCACTCATCACACGGACCCGGCTCTCAGCTGCCAGGTTGCCCCACCAAAACAGGTCACACCGACCACCTGCTCCCAGGTTTCCTTCTGCTCCAGCTGCTTCTCCAGTGCATGAAAGTCCGCATGGCTGAGCACAATATCTTCCCGCTCGCCGGGCGACTCCAGAATATACCCCTCAGGTATCCGCGTGGCCGATTCAGCAGCCTGCCGTGAGGATATGCGGTAAAAGGTTTTGATGCATCCTCCGCGAGTGAGGGCATCGAGGATGATGCTTTCGGCAACGCGCATGACTGGCTCCGGTTAAAAGTGTTTCACGTCTTTGCCGGTGTGCAACTGGCGACGCTCATCATGCCGCGTAGTGCTTCCACAGACAACGGCTTTGCCTCATTGCCCCGGTGGACTGACCTGCTCCCCGTTGATTAATACACCGCGATGTTAGTAATGTCTTCATAAGCCACATGAGGACATCCCCATGAAGAAGCGTTTTTCCGAAGAACAGATCATCAGTATTCTCCGCGAGGCCGAAGCCGGGGTTTCTGCCCGTGAGCTTTGCCGTAAGCACTCCATACTTTTTACGCCACCTTTTACACCTGGCGTAAGAAGTATGGCGGTATGGAGGTGCCCGAGGTTAAGCGACTTAAGGCGCTTGAGGAAGAGAACGCCAGACTCAAGAAACTGCTTGCCAAAGCCATGCTGGATAAGGAGGCACTTCAGGTGGCTCTGGGGCGAAAGTACTGACGACAGACCAGAAGCGGGAAGCCGTTGAGTTTATGTGTGATGCGACCGGTCTGTCGCAACGTCGTGCCTGCAGGCTTACAGGTTTGTCCCTGTCGACCTGCCGCTATGAGGCTCAGCGTCCCGCGGCTGATGCGCATTTATCAGGGCGCATCACTGAGCTGGCACTGGAGCGCAGGCTTTTTGGCTACCGATGCATCTGGCAGTTACTGCGCCGTGAAGGCCTTCATGTTAATCACAAGCGCGTGTACCGTCTTTACCACCTTAACTGGCTGGGCGTAAAATGCAGACGACGTCGTAAAGGGCTGGCAACAGAACGTCTGCCGCTGCTCCGCCCGGAGGCGCCCAACCTGACCTGGTCGATGGATTTTGTCATGGACGCGCTGGCTACCGGTCGCAGGATCAAGTGCCTGACCTGCGTGGACGATTTCACGAAGGAGTGTCTGACAACTACCACCGCCTTCGGGATTTCAGGCGTTCAGGTCACGCGTATTCTGGACAGCATTGCACTGTTTCGAGGCTATCCGGCGACGATAAGAACTGACCAGGGGCCGGAGTTCACTTGCCGTGCACTGGATGGGGTCCGCTTGGAAAACGGAAAATATCCTACGCTAAGCCTCTTTTTTGTACAGACTGACATCAACTGTGCGTAACGGTCGATATTTACCGGATCCCAGCTTAAGATTATTACGCCAGATGTAATCTCCGCTCAGGTTGATATGCTCCCAGCCCAGAGGGGACAGGTGAGAAACCAACGGCTCATTAATCTGGAGCCCCTTTCGTTTTAGTGATTCGATGGCCCTTTCTATATACACCGTGTTCCACAACGTGATCGCCGCAGTCAACAGCGTCAGCCCGCTGGCGCGATAGCTTTGATTTTCCAGCCCCCTGTCTCTTATTTCGCCCAACCGGTGCATAAAAACGGCCCGCGCAAGCGCATTGCGGGCTTCACCCTTATTTAAACCGGCTTGCACACGACGACGCAGGGCCGGATCGCGAAACCAGTCCAGCATAAACAACGTTCGCTCGATACGGCCAATTTCCCGTAACGCTTTTGCCAGGCCGTTTTGTTTGGGGTAGCTGGCCAACTTTTTTAACATCAGCGAGGCGGTTACCGTGCCCTGCTTGATCGAGGTCGCCAGGCGCAGTACCTCATTCCAGTGTGTCTCAATTTCTTTGAGATTCAGACTGGTCGTGGATATGATTGACTGAAGCCCAGAATATTTTTCCGCCTTTCCATGAATGAATAGCCGTTTGTCATGGAGATCCCGGATCCTTGGTGCAAATGCAAACCCAAGTAGATGCATTAGCGCAAAAACATGTTCAGTGAAACCCGCTGTATCGGTGTAATGCTCCGTAATTTCCAGGTCGCTTTCGTGATAGAGCAACCCATCCAGCACATGGGTAGAGTCCCTGACCCGGCTGATCACTTTGGTATAAAATGGGCTGTATTGGTCTGATATATGTGTATAAACCTGCACGCCGGGTTCCTGACCGTACTTTAAATTCACCTGTCCGGCATAGCGGCCATGACTTCCGACTCGAAAATTCTGGCCGTCGGAGGATGACGTTGTACCGTCCCCCCATGATGCTGCCAGTGGGCACTTTTTTTGTGCATTCACTAGTTCGGCAAGCGCGGCTGCATACGTTTCATCCCTGATGTACCATGCCTGAATGCTTTCCAGCGACGCTTTTGTGGTTCCCGGGCAGGATTCTGCCATTTTAGTCAGCCCCAGGTTGATACCATCTGCCAGGATGGTGGTCAGCAACAGCTTTTTGTCTTTTGGTCTGACGTGATTATTTTTGAGGTGAGTAAAGTGGCGGGTAAATCCCGTCCAACTGTCCACTTCATCTAATATCTCGGTAATTTTTGGGTGCGGCAGCATGCCGTAAACCAGGTCGGCAAACGGTGATACAATCGAAGGAACGCTGTTATCAAGAGGCGTGACCTTCACACCTTTGTCCGATATATCAACATCAGGCAAATCACCGGCAATCGCCATCGCATTGACCTCTTCCAGTCGCGACGCCAGCAGTGTCATACGGGAGTGAAGGTATTCCTGGCAGTCTGTCGGAATGGCAAGCTGTAACTGTTTCTCTTTGAGTGATTTTTCAAAATCAGCAGGAGGAATGAGGTAATCGTCAAAATTCCTGTAGCGTCGTGATCCTCTAACCCAGATATCACCAGATCGCAATGCGCCTTTCAGCTCATTCAGTACACAGAATTCATAATACCGGCGATCGATACCCGATGGCGTTATTACCAACTTTTTCCAGCTCTCAGGGATAAACTTTACTGGCGCTGTTGACGGAACCTTGCGGAGTTGTTTGCGGTACATTTCTCTGACGGTATCCAGCGCATCACCGAGTGGCAGTGCTGAAGGGGCTGCACTGAACTGCAATGCAGACAACATACGGGGCGCATATTTACGCAGCGTGCTGTATTTTTCGGTGATCAGATGAAGCGGATCAAAATTATCCTTTCGGGCCAGAAACTGTGTTTCCTCCAGACTGGTGATAAATTCCGGCCAGGGAAGTACGTCTTCTATCGCCGCCCAGGGATCTTCTCCTGACTCCCGTGCGTTTAGCAGCGCCTGCCCAACAGTAAGATATTGCCTTAACTTGCTCTGGATGAGTTTTCCTGTTTTCTGAAGCCGTTCGGCTTGTGTGCGCTTTGCCCTGCTGAACAAGCTACCCAGGATACGTTCGTGTAGTTCGATGATTTCATCGGTAAGCGTTGCCCTTGCTTCTGAGATAATACAAACCAGCACGGCATAACGACGTGTGCCGGAGAATTTTGCCAGGTCCCTGCTACTCATTTTCCGGCCTTCGCGAGCCAGTTTCAGCAGTCGGTTCTGGTGAACGGAAAGCGTAATACCTTCCGGCAGTGCCAACCCCTCAATGGCATTCAACCGATCAATATGTTGCAGCACGTTTTTACCGTTAATCTTACCCGGGGGCTGAAGCAGCCAGGCAAGACGGGAAAGTTGCTCATCACCTGATGCAAGCAGATTATCCAGTGCTGTTTTATGTCGTTGTTCCAGTTGCGTCGTCAGTGTAGAAAATACGGCTCTGTCTGCAAGTGTTGCGGCTTCAGCAAGGGTTCGCTCCATCACATCAACGGAAGGGAAAATAACGTTGTTGTTGTGCAACCAAGCGAGCATCTCTTCAGCAAGAATCAGGCCTTTGTCGGTCCGCATGGCGTGCGGATATAAATGGCGGATGCATGTTTTTTGCAATGACCTGTTGAAAGGCACTAATCCCAAGTAGCGATAGAGTTCGGCAAGATGCTCCCAACGGGTTTCCTCCCTCGTTGCGTACTCTCGCCATAAATCAGGTTGAAGTTTCAATCTCTCTGCCACTCTGGACATAACGCCATCGTGAGGGAGACTGTTTTTGTCTGGAGTAAAACCCGGCCCTCGCAGATAACAGAGTAAAACGGCAAAGCCCAGGCGGTTAGCGGGTCTCCGGTGTTTGTTGATGAGGACCAGATCCTGCTCACTTAAAAAGCACATCCTGGTTAGCAGAATGTCATCATCCGGCACAATCAGTAAGCGTTCTTTTTCATCACTGCTCAGTATCTGTCGCCGTGGCATAAATGCTCTCCCTGCATACGGACGCTGTCCGCTTGGACGTTCAAAATATACGCATCAAGAACATGCTTTGAGTTTAACAATGCGTATAACCGTTCGTTCTGAAACGCCACACAACCTTGCGGTATCACGGATGCTCTGCCTGTTTTTAACCCGAAGCTCTATGATTTTTTCATGCAATTGATGATCTGCCTGACGTCCCCGAAATTTACCGGCCACCTTGGCTTTCGCTATCCCTTCCTCTTGGCGCCGGCGACGATCCTGATAGTCTTTGCGAGCTATGGCGGCCAGCATATCAAGCATCATTCCGTTAATAGCCTTAAGTATTGCAAGGGTAAAGTCATCGCCAGCATGTGTTGCAAGAGCCATATGGCTCGTTGGGAGGTCAAGACTGACAACCACAAGGTGTTTTTCCTGGATAAGATGCTTTAGTTTTTGCCAGCCCTCTTCATCCAGGCGCGAAAGGCGATCAACCTGCTCGATGAGAATAATGTCACCAGGTGCAGCATCATCAAGTAACCGTAAAAGTTCTGGCCGTTGAAGTGATGCCCCGGATACATTTTCGGTGTACCAACTGGCCAGCCGAAATCCTTTTTCTTCAACAAAGGCTTTCATCCGATTTTTTGCTCGGAGAGCATCCTGTTCTTTTGTTGATGCGCGGAGGTAACCATGAATGTACATTTTTCACCCATTTATGACGTTTAAGTGATGATCATAATGTACGTGACAGATAGGTGATGATCCAAGGGGAAAATGGCGACACTTTAGGCTATGACACTGGGGTATACCCTAATGTGACATATTGGCGAGTGGTCTAGGATTGGTTAATAAAAAAGCCAGGGAATCCTGGCTCTTGGGTGAGCTGGTTGTTAGAAGAACCAGCGAATTAACTCTAAAAGCACAATGAGCGCTTTCAGAGCCTGGATGACTTTTGTAAGAGTCTCCATTTTCTCTCCTTTTCTGGAGAGTAGAACACCGAATGAACCCTTCCACTCTGTCATTCGGTTTTTAATCTTTAATGTCAGTTAAAGATAGTTCCACTCAGGTAATGGTACTGACTCAGCACCACCTGTTAGTCAGCCAGAGTCTAATCAATGTGTTAGCTGGCTCTTGTAAATCAGATTGATCAGAGTAAAGAGTGGGGGGTATCATTCAACCGTCAGTTAAAGATAGTTCCATTCCAGATCTGAGTACCAGCTTAGTTTTGGATGTAAAAAAGCCCGATCACCAGTCGGGCTTTTTTACATCTAAACCCGCTTGAAGCCTTATCATCCGCTGCCTTGACCCCAATTATGGGTTAATTTATTACTGTAACGCATTCCTAATAATCGCGATTTTATTGATCTAGAACAAAGTAAAAATGTCAGAGTACAAGTGAAGGGCGCTTGCGCTAAATGTAAATTTATACGATTAAAAAAAGATCATTTTTACTACTAACAATTATTCTTGTTCTTAGTCATTCATCTGAAAGGTAATGCTTCCAAATGGCTTTGTTGAATAAATCGAACTTTTGCTGAGTTGAAGGATCAGATCACGCATCCTCCCGACAACACAGACCATTCCGTGGCAAAGCAAAAGTTCAGAATCACCAACTGGTCCACCTACAACAAAGCTCTCATCAACCGTGGCTCCCTCACTTTCTGGCTGGATGATGGGGCGATTCAGGCCTGGTATGAGTCGGCAACGCCTTCATCACGAGGAAGGCCCCAGCGCTATTCTGATCTCGCCATCACCACCGTTCTGGTGATTAAACGCGTATTCCGGCTGACCCTGCGGGCTGCGCAGGGTTTTATTGATTCCATTTTTGCCCTGATGAACGTTCCGTTGCGCTGCCCGGATTACACCAGTGTCAGTAAGCGGGCAAAGTCGGTTAATGTCAGTTTCAAAACGTCCACCCGGGGTGAAATCGCACACTTGGTGATTGATACCACCGGGCTGAAGGTCTTTGGTGAAGGCGAATGGAAAGTCAGAAAGCACGGCAAAGAGCGCCGTCGTATCTGGCGAAAGTTGCATCTTGCTGTTGACAGCAACACACATGAAGTTGTCTGTGCAGACCTGTCGCTGAATAACGTCACGGACTCAGAAGCCTTCCCGGGCCTTATCCGGCAGACTCACAGAAAAATCAGGGCAGCCGCGGCAGACGGGGCTTACGACACCCGGCTCTGTCACGATGAACTGCGGCGTAAGAAAATCAGCGCGCTTATCCCGCCCCGAAAAGGTGCAGGTTACTGGCCCGGTGAATATGCAGACCGTAACCGTGCAGTGGCTAATCAGCGAATGACCGGGAGTAATGCGCGGTGGAAATGGACAACGGAATATAACCGTCGCTCGATAGCGGAAACGGCAATGTACAGAATGAAGCAGTTGTTGGGAGATTCACTGACGCTGCGTGACTACGATGGTCAGGTAGCGGAAGCTATGGCCCTGGTACGAGCGCTGAACAAAATGACGAAAGCAGGTATGCCTGAAAGCGTGCGTATTGCCTGAAAATCCAGCCAGCTACAGGGTCGTTCGCACGAAATCTGATTTATTCAACAAAGCCGATTACCACCTGAAACCAGGTCTATATAGGCCAAAAGTTCATCTGATACTTTTGCGGTTATTGTTGGCATTCAGCCCTCACTTTGTGCATTTTTTAAACGAAAAAAGGGTGTCTAATACGGTGAAATCATAGTATTACCAAAGTAATAAATAAAAAATTCTTTAAATCAGTAAGTTAGATTGGATTTGTAATACCTGGGTAATACCGCAGCATGGCTAAATTTGGTTTTTTTTCTTTTAAATCAGTGGTATAGCGTGATTTATCACGCTGCGTTAGGTGTATAGCAGGTTAAGGGATAAAAAATCATCTTTTTTGGTAGGGCGATCTCCGTAGGTTAAGGGTCATTTGGCTAAAAAGCGTCCTATTCTTTGATGGTCATGCTTGCATGACCATCTGAGCAACCAAAAACTACAGATAAACTACAAAAAACGTTTTGCCTTAGTGTTGGCAGACTACAAATAGACTACAAGAAAACTACAAAGAAACTACAAAAAACGTGACAGACTACAAAGAGACTACAAGAAAACTACAGATAAACTACAAAACTCGATTGACCCCTTCTTACGAGTGTTGTAGAGTCATTTTCATACAACGGGGGGGGTTATGAATAAACCAGCAGATCTGAAACCCCGCAACTTATCGGCTGCTGTCAGATTGCGCCTAAATGAAATCGAGAACTGGCTGGACAGAGGGCTAACGCGGCATGAAATTGCTGAAATCCTCGACAGCGAATACAGCTTTTCGGTAACAGCCAAAGGGCTTGAGATGGCACTGTATAGAACGCGGCAAAACCGAAAAAATGTATTACACAATACACATGATAAGAGTAGCGCGAAGGGTGCAGCGGAAAGTGTATTGCACAATACACAACCGTCTGAGCCTGAAGCGCAGGAAAGTGAAAAAGCAGAGAGTCCCGGCATTATTGATAAAGAATTCTTCAATAAAATCGGTGAGGATTTCAACCCTAAGAAGTTCAACAAAAAATTCTGGTAATGACTCCAACTTACTGATAGTGTTTTATGTTCAGATAATGCCCGATGACTTTGTCATGCAGCTCCACCG